>Ga0247725_1001352_pt1 | contig 12678 bp, 8 predicted proteins | sample OKSTACKMCFT3sol_FD_183021 | JGI IMG/M metagenome (GOLD analysis project Ga0247725, IMG submission 183021) | Subsurface sediment microbial communities from gas well in Oklahoma, United States - OK STACK MC-FT3-sol | ecosystem: Environmental > Terrestrial > Deep subsurface > Rock core/Sediment... | reverse complement strand
GTGTGGGAGAGTAATAAAGTATCATACTAAGTATTAAAGTATCATACTGAGAAATAAAGTTGCATACTGAAACCGCCGATTATATGCTCGATTAATGAGCAGAGTTCGGCGGTTTTTTCATGGCGTCACACAATAAGAGATCTACTGAAGCCTTGTTTGCAAGGTGGATAAAAGAAGGTCGAGGCAGCGGCCAGCATGCGGACTACAAACCCTGGCTGACGGTTAGGGATCTGCCTTCCTTGGGGCGGGTCCATCGCGTCTTCGGCCACAAATCCAGGCGTACCCACCACCTGTTATCCGATCTCGAACTTTCCGTCTTTCTGCTTCTGGAATGGCACAGCGAAATTACCCAGGTCCGCGAGCAGTTTCCCCTTGAAAGAGATGTTACCCGTCAGCTGGCCATCGAGGCCGGAATAAAGCACCCGTGTATAGCGGGAGTCGATCAGTATATGTCGTCGGACTTTCTGGTGGACTCGGCCGACGAAAAAGAGACTAGGTTTGTGCTGCAGGCGAAATACCGAGAGGCGCTTAACGATGTTCGAACGGTGGAAAAGCTGGAACTGGAGCGCCGATATTGGAAGGGGAAGGCCCTGCCCTGGTATCTGGTCACGGAAGCAGATGTGCCAGCCGTGGTGACTCAAAACATCAAGTGGCTCTATCAGGTACAGCGGGAGGAAGAAGAGGATGAAGAGCTGATGTTGCAGCAGATCGAGTTCTACGCCCATCACTTCGAAAGGAACCCGAACAAGACAGTACTCGCTATCTGTAAGGAACTGGATGCAGCCTACAGCTTGCCACTTGGCGAATCGCTTTACGAGGTGAGGCGGTTGTTGGCCAAGCGCTATTTCACCTTCGATATCTTTACTCCTACCACCAAGCTTAAAGCGAAGGACTTGAAAGCCGGAGATCTGGGATTTATCCGGGAGGTGTATCTTGTTTCGAATCAATGAGGTGCTACAGATCGGTGAACGCCGTTACCGCGTGCTTCAACTGCTCGGCGAGCATCTGGTCTGGATTGACATAGACGATGACTCGGCCTTTCCCGAGGTCGCGTCGGTATGTGAGCTGGTAGAAGCCATAGAGCTGGAGAATTTGCTGCGCACGGAAGACCCTTACAAGGAGCTTGCCTTTGAATCCCCGCAGGAAGGCAGTATCGCCAGAACCAAACGGGATAGTAACTACGCTCTGATCAAACCTCTGCTTGAGCTGCCCGATTTCTTTGAGCCGAAAAGCCGGGGCAAAGTGATAAACAGCATTCTTGCCGAAAATGGCTCTACCAAGCAGACGCTGTACCGACTAGCCCGGCGATACTGGCAGCGGGGACAGATGCCGAATGCTCTGTTGCCTGACTACAAGTACTCGGGGGGCAAGGGTAAGCGACGGATTGCCAAAGACAAGAAACTGGGGCGTCCTCGCAGAGATATGCCGGGGGTCGGAGCCAAAGTTGATGAGTTTACTGAACGCTTGTTCCGTATGGCCATAGACAGATACCTGCTGAAGGATAAGGGGCACTCTTTTCCCTATGCTTATCGCCGCTTTCAGACTTTGTATCGCAACTATTTTCCGGATGTTCCGGAAGAAGAGTTGCCCAGCAATTGGCAGATGATGCACTTCTACAAACGCCAATATTGCCAGACGGAAACACTTAGCAAACGCGTGTCGAACATTGAGTACAACAAGGACATCAGGCCTTTGCACGGCACGGCGAATACCCAGGTGCTTGGGCCCGGATCCCGCTACGAAATCGACGCCACCATTGCCGATATCTATGTGGTTTCTGACAGCGAACGGGGAAACATCGTTGGACGGCCCGTGGTCTATATGGTGATTGACGTATTCAGCCGTATGGTGGCCGGCTTCTACATCGGATTCGAGGCCCCTTCCTATGTAGCTGCCATGCAAGCCCTGTATATGGCAGTGACTGATAAAACGAGCCATTGCAGGAATCTGGAGTTCGATATCACTCTCGAGGACTGGCCGTGTGTGGGGCTTCCGGATGCCATCCTGGCAGATAGAGGTGAACTGCTGGGGCATCAGATAGAAAGCCTGGAAAGCAATTTTACGGTCAGAATAGAAAATACGCCGCCTTATCGGGGCGATGCCAAAGGTATAGTGGAGCGCAATTTCAAGGCGATACAGGCGTCCTTCGGCCCTTTCGTTCCCGGTTTTGTATCCGGCACCAAGGTAAAAAAGCGAGGCGGAAAGGATTACCGGCTGGATGCCAAGCTGACAGTAAGGGATTTCGCTCAGATTATCTTGTCGTCCGTGCTCTGCCACAACCAATACGCCGTCTTGGAGGAGTATGACCGGGACGCTGACATGCCTGCGGATTTGCCCTCCACCCCTATTCACCTGTGGAACTGGGGTTTGCAGCACAGAACCGGACGTTTGCATCAGGTTGATCCGGATGCCCTGCGTGTGGCCCTGTTACCGCGACAGAGGGCTACCATCTCCGATAAAGGGGCCTGTATGTTCGGCATCTATTACACCTCATCGGAGCTGTTGCAGCAGGGCTGGTTGCACCGGGGCAGGGGTGTCAAACGGCCTGCGAGTATTGAAGCTGCCTACGATCCTATGGTGGCCGATCAAATCTACCTTTTCCCGGAAAAGGGCAGCATCAAGTACTGGACTTGCAACCTGGCTGATATATCTCGGGAGTTTCGGGGCGCTTCGTTCTGGGATGTCTGGCAGATCAGAGACGAACAGAAGAAAACGATGGCCAAGGCCAAAGTGCTTTCGGGTTCTAAAAAGCGACAGCACGAGGAATTTGTCATCGACAAAATCGCGCATGCTGAAAAGGCGGCACCTGATACATCCGGCATCTCCAATGCTCAGCGGATCAGGGACATAAACGACAACAAACGCAAGGAAAAGGAAAGGGAGCGGGCAGAGAAGGCATATCGTCCTGAAACGGATAAAAGCCAGCCTTCAGGAAAGGTTATTCATATTTCAGAATCCGAGCCGGATCTGGACTATCCGGATTACATCGACGAATTGTTTGAGGACGACTGATGCCTTTGCCAGAAAACTTTGTTGATGCCGTTTACATCGACCCGGGTCTCGATCGTTATCGTGGTAATCCGTTAATCGAGGCCCTTCCACCCATCATGGATCTGCAAGCGCTCAAGGTTAAGCTGACTGGCAAGCTCACATTCAACCCACAAGATTGCTATGAAAAAGGGCATCTTCGTGCCCACCAGATCAGTGCACTGCTTGACGATTTTTTCCAGCCTTTGTCGATCCATAAGCAACTGGAAGAGAAAATATCGGTGATGATCCGCGGTGGCTATGTGGGCCGCAACATAGCGGACGGTTCGTTGAATAAGAGGATGCAGGAAGGCTACCAGCGCATCATGTCTGGTGCTACAAACGACTTCCGCTTTGCTCAATCAAATTCTACCGCCAAAAGTCTGTCTCTGATCGGTTGTTCCGGCAGCGGTAAGAGCTCGACCATCAACCGAATCCTGGCAACCTACCCGCAGGCCATTTACCACCAAGAATATAATTTTGTTCAACTGACCTATCTGAGAATCGAGTGTCCGTCTGACGGTTCGCTGAAGAGTCTTTGCCTGAACTTTTTCCGCGAGGTTGATCGTACACTCAATACCGGCTACGAGGAGAAGTATGCACGCAAACGCCACAGCACCGAAGTGCTCCTATCGCTGATGGGGCAGGTGGCAACACAGCGGGCGCTGGGTGTCCTGGTTATCGACGAAATACAGCGACTGACGCTGAAGCGTTCGATCAGCAAGGAAGCCATGCTGGAGTTTTTTGTTGCTCTGGTAAACGTGATCGGTGTTCCCGTGATCATGGTCGGCACGCCCAAGGCCAGATCCATATTCGAAATGGAACTGCAGGCCGGCAGGCGCAGCGCCGGATTCGGCTCGTTGTTCTGGGAACCGGTGCAGCGAGAGCCGGGCAGGGTCGATCCCAGGACCGGCAAGCCAAGAAAAACCGAATGGCAGGCTTTTACCGACAAGCTCTGGCAATACCAGTGGCTGACTCATCGTGACGAAGTACTGAGCGAAGAAATTCGTGATTGCTGGTTCGATCTGTCACAGGGCGTGCTCGATATCGTAGTTAAGCTGTTCGTCCTAGCACAGATGCGGGCCATATCGACCGGGCTGGAGCGAATAACCGTTAAACTGCTGCGTACCGTGTATGAGCAGGAACTGAAACCCGTACACCCCATGCTGGATGCCCTGCGTAGAGGAGATCCTGAGCTTATCGTCAAGTATTCCGACCTGCAGTTGCCGGCGATGGACAAACGCCTTCTTGAGCTGAGGAAGCGGATTGACGAACGTCAGGCCGAAAAGGAAATCGAGCCGGCCTTCAACGGCAACGATAAGGCACTACGGTTGTATAACATGCTGCAGGCGATGGGTTGTGAATCGGAGCTGCTGCAACCCCTGATCGAAAATGCCTTCAAACAACATCCGAACCTTTCCTTGCCCGAGCTGAGCAAGCTCATACTGGAGTGGTACTCCGAACCACCCAGGCCCAAGAAGACTCAAATCGAGAAGATGAAACCTTCCAACTGGCACACGCTGCCTTCCGAAGATTTGAGGTTCAAATTCTCCCAGGCTGAAAAGGGGCGACTCTACGACGACTTTATGTATGGCAAGGAGCTGTTCGATGTGCCGAGTTGGTTGAAGAAAGTAGGGTGACATGTTGGGTTTGCCTCTGCCTTATTGCGACGAGCTTTTGTACAGCACCATCGCGAGATACGGGATACACAGCGGCATAGTGTCGCCGAAAGAATTGCTGCAGGAAGTGTTTGGCGATACCAAGATTATCGCGACTCCTGATTTACCCGGTCATCTGAAACGCATAGCAGATCTCTATCCTGAAGTGGTTGGAATCACGCCGGGCGACCTGCTTTATGAACATACCCTCTTCCCCCTTTATGCTCCATTTATCGGTGAAGAACGGCGTAGGTGCCTGACCCGTGAACTCATGGCAAACAGAAAAAGTACGGTTCATCTCACGGCTGGAGTTGCAGCTTCTCGAGTCAAGCAACCTGCATTTCTCAGATACTGCCCTGGTTGCATAAAAGAACAGATCAACCAGTATGGGGAGTGCTATTGGCGGAGAGACTGGCAGGTAGCCGGGGCTGAGAGTTGTCCGGTTCACGGTTTCCTGGTCGAATCTGATATTCGTCGTCACGATATGCACAGGCATCTTTTCCAGGCCGCCAGTGAAAGTGCTTGCCCAGCGGTCGTACAGCAGCCCGGAAGCTGGCAAAGTGACTTGATACTTAACAGCGTAAGAGAATTACTGAATCTTGAGAGTGGGTCTGTACCTGAGCTTTGCCTGTGGAGCCTCTGGTATCGAAACCTAGCGGTAGATAACCATCTAAACAGAGGTACTCAAGTTCGCCACGATTTCGTTGCTAACAGGATCGTCGAGTTCTGGGGAGAAAAGTGGCTTGGCCAGTACGGACTATTGCCTAATGGCGGTGAACCCTGCTGGTTGCGCAATATGTTCCGAAAGCACCGCAAGGCGTTCAGCTATCTCGAGCATTTGGTCGTACTCCATGCCTTATTGGAGAGAGGATGGAACCTGGCTGATGTCTTTCGAGTCGTTTCTGGGCTCAATCCGGCTGAAAAGGCTTTTAACAAGGCGTTGAAGGGGACGGATAAGGCTCAGCTGAGCGAATACCGAAATAAATGGCTGGCTGCAGTCGCACAACATGGCATCAAAGGTGCCCGCAGTCATGGATACGGGGGTATCTATGCCTGGCTCTACCGTCGTGATAGAGACTGGTTAATGAATATCAACGAAGCTCACAGAAAGCCGGAATATGAGCATCTGCCCAAGGTTAGTTGGGCTCAGCGGGACATGCGAGCGGTCAGGAGGCTGATAGATCTTCGAGAACAGAGCGAGGTGCAACTGGAAGCTCCCAGGCGATCGATGAACTGGTATTTAAATCAATTAGAGCATAAGGCAAACGTTGAAAAACACCTGGATTTGCTACCTTTGTGTGGTTTGTTTTTTGCTCGGCACTGTGAAAGTATATCTGAATATCAAATAAGAAGAATCACCCGCACCGTCATACACATAACACGGAATGACGAGCCCCTGAAACGCTGGCAGGTGCTGAGGGGAGCTGGTTTGAACGAGCAGCGGCTTACCGACTTGGCCAGTCGATTTCTTGAGGAGGTACTCGAAATTTGAACAGCAGCACCTACCTGAAAGGGTTCAAGGACGATACCTGGCTCAACGGGATTGGCGATTTTTTCTGCAGAGTTGGCGGAATCAGGTGGGGGATCAACTTAAGCATCTACCCCAGCAAGGAGCATGGAAAGGATGCAACCTCTCTTTCCAATGCGCCTATGTTGGTACGCAAGAAAATCATCAATCCAACTAAAGACTATTATCGAAAAAATTACGAGTTAACCTTTACAGTAACCTCGACCCACGAATGGCATATTGACACACTTGATAACTGCCCGGCCCTTGAAAGGCGGTTGCATAAGGAATCCAAGCAACGTTGCTTCGTTTTCTACCTCCAAGATGGCATCAGGATCTATCTTCCCCAGTTCGAACTGGCGAGGGCGCTCTTTTTTCACAATGGCTATCTGGCCCGCTCTTCGGTAATTCACGACGTATTGAACAATGAGTTCACTGTTGAGTACAACAACGTGTGGGAAAAGGCCGTCATCAACGTACTGGATACCTGCAATTGTCCGGCAGAGCTGTTTAACGATTACGGTTATCGCCGGGTGCTTGCCTGGTTGCTGATGGACGCAGACGCCAGGAGTTCATACGACAGTATTGGCAATTACCAGCTGCGCAATGGAGCTGATGACGGGCAATACCGAAGATGGACCTTTCAGTTCGATCCTCCAGCATTGGCAGGGGCCAGTCTGAAGTTGAAAGGCAATTTTGACCCAGAAAGTCAAACACTCTTGGTTTACGAGGTCACCAGCATAAGAAATATTCCCGCCAACTTACCAGAGCATATCGAGTTTTACAGTCCCAAGTTTTTCACTCAGGTCGCCGGGAAAGGCGTAGTAGCCGGATCCGCTGCTGAGCGGCCGCCTGGGTATAACGTGGATGACGCGGCGGAAGGAAGCCGGGAAAACAAGCCGGTCATGATCCGGGAAAACACGACGGAGATCGAGTTCAATCGTGCGGTGGGGACGTCGAAGATCAGCAAAAAGAGAAAGTCCACGGGGAAAGGCCGCGAGGACGATGGCGAGCTGGGCGAGGTTTACAGAGATGTCAGTACCGAAGAGCAAGGACCATACGGACGTCTGATGAGTGCCGAGTGGAATAATCTTGATGACCAAACTGATGATGCTTACCAGTATCTAAACAAATTCGAGAGCTACTTAAAAATGCTCGGTTTGCTTGAGGTAAAATATGGCTTTAAGGTCAGCACCTACCCGCTGAGAAAGTTGCCGAATATTGGTAAATGCAAAAAGCATATACTGGAAACAGATCAAAATCCGAGATGTATGTCGGTCGCCCATGTTACAGCCGGCCTCACAGGGTACTATCTGCTGGAAGTCGATACCTCAGATGCAAGCAAGGCCTTGTCGACTAAAGTGATCCTTGCCAAGGCTATCAGCGACATAGAGCCTCACTTGTTTGATATAGAAAAGCAGTTGCTTAAGGCATCTTTGTCCTGGCCAAAGCAGCATTTGGATAAACTGGTTGGTATGGAGAATCACACCTGGATCCCACACCAGAAGTCTGACAAGCCCGGGGCAATTACCGCTGAGGACATTGATAAGTGGGCCGAAAGAGTGTTTATGAGGCTGACTTCTACAGAACAATAATCACACAATGCATCTCAAGAGGCACATGCAAAGCCTGGCTTAGCGGCACAAATTGAAGGCTCTGAGTTTGCAAGTTGTGCGGGAATTCAGATAATAAGTGCGACACTCATGGTTGAACGGCGAGAGGTGGCCAACTGCCGAAGGTGGTACGCTTCAGCTCGCCAAAGTCAAAGTAAGTATCACCATGAGTTATCAGCAGTTGACCGAGGGGAAACGATACCAGATATCGGCTCTCCTTACGCAGGGATATTCGCCGGCAGCGATCGCCACTGTAGTTGAAGTTCATCGCTCCACAGTCTACCGGGAGATGAAGCGTAACAGTCATGACGGGGTGTATGAGCCCGAGGAGGCGCATGCCAGAAGCCGCGCACGTCGAGTCATGGCACGCAAATACAGAGTGCCGGAGCAGACCGTCATGTTTGTGGAACTGACGTTGTCTTGGCACTGGAGTCCGGAACAGATCAGCGGTATCGGCAAGCTCATTGGCCTACCGGTGAGCCATGAGTGGATATACCGTCATGTCGCTGCCGACAAGGCCCGTGGCGGCAAGCTCTACAAGACATTGCGCCAAGGACACAAACGGTACCGCAAGGGCAGCAACAGCAAGCGTGCGGTCATCCCGGAGCCGATTTCGATCGACGATCGTCCGACCATAGTGGACACGCGGGAGCGCTTTGGTGACTGGGAGGTCGATACCGTTCTGGGCAGGAATGGTAGCGGTGCGTTGGTCACGTTGGCGGAGCGCAAGAGTCGCCTGTATCTGGTCCGCAGGGTCGACGCCAAGCGGGCTACGGATGTGAGGGATGCGATCATCGATATGCTCATGCCCTATGCCGACCATGTGCATACAATCACGGCGGACAACGGCAGCGAGTTCGTCGAACACAAGGCCATAGCGGAGGCGCTGGGGGCGGAGTTCTACTTTGCTCACCCATACTCCTCATGGGAACGCGGGCTGAACGAGAACTTCAACGGGCTGCTGCGGCAGTTCATCCCGAAGGGCACGGATCTGAGGCTGATTACGGATGAAGATGTGCGGTGGGCAGAGAGGAGGTTAAACCTGAGGCCGCGTAAATGCCTCGGATTCAGGCAGCCCGAAATGGTGTTCAAAGAATACCTTCAGGCTGCATAGGCGGGTGTCGCACTTCGGAGTTGAATTCGCGTGCGCTTACGTCTATAGTGGAAAGTGTTCGTTTAAACATATATCTGTATCACTTGGAGTGGAAAATGACGACGGAAAAACAACCAACTGAAGCACAATTTGAAGTTATTAAAGCAGTCGCTAACTTTTCGGCAAAACCAATGCGAACCCCTGTATTACGCAACCCAGATGAATATGGCATGGATTATGAGGACTTGTTCTTTCCATCTTTAGACGGCGTCCCTCTTGAGGCTTGGTACATCCCCGCAGCAAAAAAATCTGACCTTTTAATTATTGCAAACCACCCACTGCCAATGAATCGCTATGGTTTAGCAGGACACCTTGATCCTTGGACATTCATGGATCCAACAGAAATTAATTTTTTATATGAAATAAAACACCTGCACGATGCCGGATACAATATCCTAACGTATGATTTACGTAACCTAGGCCGCAGTGGTACCGGCAACAATGGTGCTTGTGGTGTTGGTCGTTATGAATGGCGAGATTGTATAGGTGCAAAACAATACGTTGATAATCACCCCGAGCTATCAAAAATGAAAGTCGGATTACTAAGCCGTTGCACCGGTGGTAACGCTCAGTATGAAGCGATTTCACGCCATCCAGAATTGTTTGAAAATGTGTCTTGTATGGTGAGTCCACTAGTAGTCTCAATGGAAGCCTTTACTAAAAACTACGCGAACTCTGTTCTTGACGGGGCTGGTGACTTCCCAGAAATACTGGATTTTGAGCAAATCAAAGCTGGCGGTTTAAAAAATGCAGAAATGACACCACACTTATTTGCAAAAGATATCAAAATGCCAACACTGGTTGTGCAAGTTCGTGGAGACAAGTGGACTGAAGATTCTGATGGTCAGAAAACCTATGAGCTATTGGGCTCTGAAGAGAAAGATTTGTTCTGGATTGAAGGCACAACGAGACGCTGGGTTGGCTACAATTACTTTGGTCAGAATCCAGAAAAATTACTTGGCTGGTTTGATAAGTACATGAAGTAATCTGCTAATTTATGACGTTAACCTGTCAAAGCATGGGTTTGATACTATCTATCAAACCCTTTTCTTTAAGGGAAAATCTATGTCAGTGGCAAGTCTCAATGAAAAGATTAATGATCTTGATGTTGTGGAAATTAAACCCTTAGATTTTGATTTTTTTTGAAAAGTAAGGGAGGTCAATGTCGATTATCGCCCGTTTGCTCGCTCACGCAGTAAAAGTTTTCAAAGTTAGTATTGGACGTTCAAGGACGCTGGCGACGCCATAATGTTCATTAATATAACGTACAAGCCAGATTACTTAGTCATGGTACGAATCTACATTTAGTCAAAAGTCACTCATAACAAAGACGGTATGGCTCGAGATAGGCTGCAATCATTGCGAAAGCGATGCAAGACCGTTCTCGCGAGCAGATGACCAATGATGGTCTGAACTAAGGCCGCCAAATATCAATAACAGAATAGCCTGAATCTTTAGCATCCGTTGGTGTTACGTTGTAGTATCGTTTAAACTCACGGGTGAATTGCGAAGCGTTGTTGTAACCAACCTCCAAAGCTGCTGTACTCACACTGGCACTTTCATGAACAATTAAAGCCCTCGCTTTTGATAGCTTAACTTTCTTGGCGTACTGCATCGGCGACTCCCCCGTTATCTGTTTGAAGCTTCTATGTAGAGATGTTGCACTCATATTAGCCAACTCAGAAAGCTGCTCAATAGTCATCTGCATGTGTGTATTTTTCTTGATAAACTCGATAACTCGGTAAATCCGAAATTGGGGTGAATGATCTTGCGTTAGGGAGAACAATGAGTAGCCATGCACACTTTGAAGCGCTCTAAACAGTAACTCTTTCTTCAACCCTTCGCCAAGAACATTGCACTCAGTTGGATTAAGTAGCACCTCGGCTAACCTACCAATAACTGACTTAATTTGAGGGGTTACTTCCGCTGGCTCTACGCCTGACAGATGAGAAGTTAACGGTCGCGAATGAAAGTCCATATTCTTTGACACCTCCTGTAAGAGGGATATTTCACTTTCAACAAAGAAACCAAATGCAGGCTCTTCCTTACTAGCCACAGTTTTACAAGTAAGTGGGGTTGAGACTGATACGATTAAGAACTGGTCGCGGTTGTAGTAAAATTGCCTGCCTCCAAACAGCCCCCGCTTTTCTCCTTGGCAGATTATAGCTAACCCAGCTCCATAGAGCATAGGATTCAGAGCAATAGATTTCTCAATGTAGAACAGTTTGATACCTGATATATGCGTATCAATAAATGACAACTCCTCGTTAATCGAATATATCTTTTTCAATTTTTCAATTGTGTTTATCTTAAGCATTTGGGGGCCTTAACAGGTAAATATGAAAAAATTATGTCATTTACTGCCCTAATTTTCTATTTTTTCATCAAGTGTTGGTAGCTTTATGTTATAGGCTAGGGGATGTGAACAATTTTTATCATTAGAAGCCTAACCTCTGAAGTTCTATTGTTTAGCAAGCCAGTCGTAAAAATGCGCCACGCCCGCTTCTAAAAACGGTTCTATGGGGCCGTGTTCTTCTTCGCCTGATAAATAAAGTGCACGTCGACCTTTCTCTAACAATAGGCAGGCTTCTTCATCTTCTACGGCTGTTTCCATATAGGCCGCTTTTTCCGCTGCAAAGTAGTCTGGCATATCTTTATAAAGCGCTTTTGGATAATAAAATTCAACGTGGTTTACACATTCGCCGGCACCCTTGGGATAAATCGTGCTGACGACAATAATATCTGGGTACCGAGTATAAGAAATATTAACGCTATGTACTACCCACTGTGTCAGCTGTATTTAAGGCCAGTTGCACGTGTGTCAAATGGGTACTTTTCAGGAATCAGTGAAGTAGTTGTCATCAAGATAGACGCAATATAACTGGTCTTGGGTACTGAAATCCGCAATGAGATAGAGTTATGGTGATTTCTGGTGTACGGGGAGATAGAAGGATGGCGTATCCTGTTGATTGATTCCGGCAAGAATCACAACCCACAGAGAATGATACGCCATGACCCAGTCTACCCTGAGAGCGCTTTCACAACCAGAAGAACAGGTAACAGATCCGCTGACCGAGTTGTTACGCAGCGGTGCCCGCGAGTTGATCGCACAAGCCGTTGAGGCCGAGCTCCAAGTGCTACTGGAGCAGCATGCTGAGCATCGGCTGCCGGATGGTCGCAAGGCCGTGGTGCGCAATGGCTATTTGCCCGAGCGTACCGTCCAGACCGGCATCGGCAATGTCGAGATCAAGGTCCCCAAGGTCAGGGATCGCAGCGGCTCCGGAGTCCGCTTCAACAGTGCTTTGTTGCCGCCATACCTGAAGCGAGCTCGAAGTGTCGAGGAGCTGCTGCCCTGGCTGTATCTGAAGGGTGTGAGTACCGGCGATTACCAGGATGCACTGGCTGCATTGCTGGGCGATCAGGCCAAGGGGCTGTCCGCCAACACCATCAGCCGGTTGAAGCAGCATTGGATTGACGATCACCGGCGCTGGTGTCAGCGTGATCTGAGCCAGAAGCGGTATGTGTACTGGTGGGCGGATGGCGTATATAGCAACGTCCGCATGGAGGATCGCCTCTGTCTGCTGGTGATCATCGGCGTCACCGAGCATGGCCGCAAGGAGCTGGTCGCTGTTGAAGACGGCTATCGCGAGTCAGAAGCCAGCTGGTCAGAGCTGCTGCTGGGCCTGCGTGAACGAGGCCTGACAACGAGTCCTAAGCTGG
>Ga0247725_1001350_pt1 | contig 12692 bp, 12 predicted proteins | sample OKSTACKMCFT3sol_FD_183021 | JGI IMG/M metagenome (GOLD analysis project Ga0247725, IMG submission 183021) | Subsurface sediment microbial communities from gas well in Oklahoma, United States - OK STACK MC-FT3-sol | ecosystem: Environmental > Terrestrial > Deep subsurface > Rock core/Sediment... | reverse complement strand
GGCCGTACTGGAAGCCCGGCGCGTAGTCGAGGGTGCCGAGCTGCTTGGCCACGGCCTCCTGGATTTCCTTGCGGTTGTGCCCGGCGCCACAGGTCCACAGGCCGGACAGGCTGTCGAACACGCGGCGACCCTTGTCGTCGATGAAGTGGTTGCCGTCGGCGCCGACGATCAGGCGCGGGTCGCGCTTGAAGTTGCGGTTGGCGGAGAACGGCATCCAGTGGGCATCCAGCTTGAGCTGGCTGGCCAGGGACGGTAGCTGCTGCAGGGCCTGGTTCATGATGGAAATCCTGGGCTTAGTGAGGTTGCAGCAGCTTGTGCCCACTCAATGCATGAGTTAAAGCTATATTTACATTAATTAAGTTATTGAAAAACTCACCTATGCCGAAGAAATCCCCCCTGAGCCAGGTCAGCGATTTCGATCTGAAACTACTGCGACTCTTCAAGACGGTGGTCGAGTGTGGCAGCTTCGCCGCCGCAGAAAGCGCCTTGGGTATCAGTCGCTCAGCCATCAGCCTTCACATGAGTGATCTGGAGAAGCGGGTCGGTATGAGGCTCTGCCAGCGAGGCAGAGCCGGGTTCGCCCTGACCGACGAAGGGCGTGAGGTGTTGCGAGCCAGCGAGGCGGTCCTCGTCGCCATCGAGGGCTTTCGCAGCGAGGTCAACCAGATGCATCAGCAGCTGCGCGGAGACCTCAACATCGGCATCGTCAACAACCTGGTGACCCAGCCCAAGATGCGCATCACTCGCGCGCTAAAAGCTGTGAGATCCGAAGGGTCAGGGGTGCGCATCAACCTCAGCATGAGTACGCCAAGCGAAATAGAGCGCGGGGTACTCGACGGACGGCTGCATGTGGGCGCCGTGCCGCTGATCACGCCGTTGTCCGGTCTGGACTACAGCCTGCTTTATGAAGAGCGCTCGAACCTGTATTGCAGCCACGAGCACCCGTTTTTCTCCAAGGCGGAGATGGTGACCAATGAGGAGTTGCAGAGCGCTGATGCGGTAGTCCCAAGTTACCGCATTACGGCCGAGGCGATAGGCCTCCATCAGCTGCTGAACTTCGCCGCCTCCGCAACGGATCGCGAAGGCAGTGCGTTCTTGATCCTTACAGGAAGCTACATCGGTTTCCTGCCAGACCACTACGCAGCGACCTGGGTGGAGAAGGGGCTGATGGCGCCGCTCGCACCGGACCGCCTGTTCTTCGACTCGAAACTGGCGATCGCAACGCGCAAAGGGCGTCGTGCCAACCTCATCCTAGAGCGCTTCCTCGGGGCTCTGCAGCAAACCACCTGATCCACGAAGCTTTCCGGCTTGCTTGCCAACGGGGCGCGTGACGGCGCGACCCGCTGGTCATCTTTTTTCAAAAAAACATTACAGCGTGTTGACAGGGTCATTTTTTCGCTCTTAATCTGCATACAGCGTTGCACACATGTCGACATGCAGAGCGGCACACAGCGCAAATCGATACTTGACTCTTCTGCCTACAAAAACAACGTTGGAGAGATACACAATGGCTCGGTTCTTCCCTCGCTCCATCCGTAACGTCATCGCTTGCGCTTCCGCGATCGGTGCTTTGCTCACCCAGGCGCCCGTCCAGGCAGCCGAAACCCAGATGTGGAAAGACATTCAACAGGCCGGCGTATTGCGTTGCGGCGCTGCTGTTGCGGCCCCGTATGTCATGCGCGATGCCGCCTCTGGTCAGTACAGTGGCTACTTCGTCGACCTTTGCCGTGACTTTGGCGAGAAGGTTCTGAAGGTCAAGGTGGAGTTTGTAGATACCAGCTGGGACAACATCGTTGCTGGTCTGCAAAGCAACAAGTGGGATCTGGCCATGGCGCTCAACCAAACGCCTGAGCGTGCCCTTGCCGTGGCTTTCTCGGTGCCGGCCACCGAGTACCAAGTCTCGCTGCTGATGAACAAGGAAAACCCGAAGTTTGTTGGCGCCGGCAACAGCGTGGCAGATTACGACAAGGAGGGTGTGACCTTCGCAGTAATGTCGGGTACCGCCGGAGACAAGCTGATCACTGCTGCGGTGAAGCACGGCAAGATCATGCGCCTGCCGGGCATGGATGAGACCCGGATGGCGGTCATGTCCCGCCGTGCCGATGTGCTGGTCGACGCCAACGACACCAATCACCTGTTCGCTCTGGCCAACCCAGACTGGACCAAGCATGTGCTGCCTGAGCCTGCCCTTGCCAAGCAGGGTGTCTCCTTCGGTCTGCGCCGCGATGTGTCGGCCGCCGACCTCCAGGTGCTGAACATCTACCTCACTCAGCGCCGCGAGACTGGTGAGATCGATGCGCTGGTGGACAAGGCTTCCGCCGAAGTCAACGCCGCAGCCAAGTCCGCTCAGTAACCCGCCCAGGCAAAAGGGCCGCCAGCACTCGGCGGCCCTCCCGGAGACGCTTTCATGAATACTCCCCGTTTGGTGGCAGCACAGCCACAGTCCCTTCACGCCCCCAATTCGCCGCAGGGAGGCGATTTCATCCAGCTGCGTGGTGTCTGCAAGTCTTACGGTGCGCAGCTGGTGGTGATGGACAATCTCAACCTGGACATGCGTGCCGACGACAGGCTGGTAATCATCGGCCCGAGCGGCAGCGGCAAGAGTTCTCTGCTGCGGGTCATGATGGGGCTGGAGAGTATTCAGGGCGGCACCATCAGCTTCCAGGGCAAGCCGTACATCAACGGCGGGAAGGGTCGCGGCAAGCCTCTGGATGAAAGCCTGCGCACTCAGGTCGGGATGGTGTTCCAGCACTACACCCTGTTTCCACACCTGTCGGTGTTGGGCAATTTGATCCTGGCCCCCACCAAGGTGCACGGAATGTCCAAGGCCCAAGCCACGGAAAAGGCCCGCGCCTATCTCGCCCGACTTGGCCTGGAGAACAAGCTGCACGCCTATCCCAGCCAGCTTTCCGGTGGCCAGAAGCAGCGCGTAGCCATCGCCCGAGCGCTGATGCTGGAACCCAAGCTGATGCTGTTCGATGAGGTGACATCGGCGCTTGATCCGGAAATGGTCATCGAAGTCCAGAACGTCATGATGCAACTGGCCGAGCAGAAGATGGCCATGATCATCGTCACCCACGACATGCATTTCGCCCGGCACATCGCCACCCGCGTGGTGTTCTGCGCCAACGGCAAAGTGGTCGAACAAGGTCCGCCAGAGCAGATCTTCACCCAGCCGAAGGAAGCCCGTACTCGCGAGTTCCTTGAAAAAGTCCTGCACCTGGACTGAGGGGCGCTGACATGAACTACCAATTCGATTTCCACTTCCTAACAGGCAGCTTCGACGCCATTTGGGAGGGCTTGAAGGTAACCCTTGAGCTGGCCCTGGTTTCCAACCTCATCGGTCTGGTGTTTGGCTTCGGGCTGTGCCTGATGGCAATGAGTCGCTGGGTTCTGCTCCGCTGGCCGGCCCAGTTGTTCATCGAGTTCTTCCGCTGCACTCCGGCACTGCTGCAGATCGTCTGGTTCTTCTACTGCGTGCCGATGTTGTTCAACGTCTTCATCGATCCAGTGGCAATGGGATTTCTGGCACTGGGCCTGAACCTCGCGGCATTCAATTCTGAAGCCTATCGAGCCGGCGTACAGGCTGTACCGAGGGAGCATCTGGACGCTTCGATTGCCCTGGGGCTACGGCCGTGGCAGCGCACCTTTTATGTCGTGCTTCCGCAGGCTTTGCGTAGCGCGTTACCGGTGTTGATGACCAATGGCATAGGCAGCCTGCAGCAAAGTGCGCTGGTCGCCATCGTCGCGGTATCCGACCTGATGTACGTGGGCAAGAGCCTGGCAACAGAGGCCTATCGCCCCTTGGAAACCTACACCCTGATCGCGCTGATCTACTTCGCCTTGTCCCTGCCGATTGCGCAGTTGGTGCAGTACATCGAGCGGCGCCAAGAGGCTGCGGCTGCCCGCTGAGGAGAGCGTCATGAATATCGATTTTGCCGTCGTTTTCCCTTACTGGCACATCCTGCTCAAGGGCCTGGGATTAACGATTGCCATCACCCTGAGCTGCGCCTTGATCGGCAGCCTTGCCGGCTTCGTCCTGAGCCTGCTGCGCGGTGTGCGCAATCCGTTAATCCGCCTGCCGATCACCCTCTACGTAGAGTTCTTTCGCGGCACACCCCTGCTGATCCAGTTGTTCTGGGTGTTCTTCTGTTTCCCTGTTGTGTTCGGCCTGACGCTGTCGCCCTACATATCAGTGATGCTCGCACTGGTCCTCTACATGGCTGCGATCACCAGCGAGACCTTTCGCGGCGCGCTCAAGTCCATCGCCAGCGAGCAGCATGATGCCTGCACAGCACTCGGGCTGACTTCGAAGGTGAAGGTGCTCTATGTGATCTTCCCGCAGGCACTGCTACGGGCGACTCCGCCGCTGCTATCGAACGTGGTCAGCCTGTTCAAGGAGAGCGCGCTGATTTCCTCCGTGGGCATCGCCGATCTGATGTTTGTCGGACAGAACATATCCAACAGCACGGCCCGACCAGTCGAGTTCCTCTCTGCAGTCGCCGTCATTTACTTCTTCGTGGCATTCCCCTTGACGCGCCTGGTCGGCGTGATCGAGTCGCGGATGCTGCAGCGCTACGCCTACTGACAACCAGCCCTAGTCGGCCATATCTGGAGACATTCTCATGCAACTGAAAGGCATTCTTCCCGCCATCGTCACCCCGTTCGACAAGACCGGCGCTGTCGATCATGAAATCCTGGCTTCGATCCTGGAGCATCAGCTCAAGGCCGGTGTCAGCGGCTTCGTTCCGCTGGGGTCTACTGGCGAATACTACGCGCTGACCAACGAGGAGCGCCGCCAGATCCTCGCCACCGTCAAGGAGGTAGTTGGTGACCGTGGCACCCTGATCGCCGGTGCCAATGGCTCGTGCACCCGTGAAGTGCTGGAGCAGATCCAGCAGACCGTCGATGCCGGCTATACCAACCTGCTGATCGCGCCGCCTTACTACGCGTTGCCTTCCCAGGAAGAGCTGCTCAGCCACTACAACACGATTCTGGAGACGTTCCCCCAGATCAATGTGGTGCTCTACAACTACCCGGTACGTACAAACGTGGAAGTAGGCATGTGTGTTATCGAGGCGCTCAAGGATCACCCCCGTGTCATCGGCATCAAGGAAAGCAGTGGCAACCTGCTGCGCGCGATTGAGATCGGCGAGAACTACAAGGGCAAGATCCAGCTGTCCTGCGGCTCTGACGATCAGGCGCTGGACTTCTTCATCTGGGGCGCCACCAGCTGGATCTGTGGTCCGGCCAACATCTTCCCGGAGAAGGTGGTGGACTTCTACAACAAGTTCACTGCAGGCGACCTGTCCGGCGCCCAGGATGTAATGCGCAACATGTTCCCGATTATGGCCAACCTGGAAAGTGGCAAATTCGTTCAGAAGGTCAAGTACGGCGCCGAGCTGGCAGGCTTCAAGGCTGGCAATGCTCGTGCACCTCTGCTGCCGCTGACCGATGAAGAGAAGGCCGAGTTCCGCCGGGTGTTCGAGGCATCCCTGCGCTGACAGCCCGCGCCGAGCCCTCTGGGACGGCGCGAGCAGGCTTCAAGCTCGCCACCACTGCACTGTGCATGGGCAGTGGTGGTGAAGTACGGCGCTAGGACAAGCAACCCTGTGGCAACGATTTAACTTCGATGAACGAGTCCCCATCGATCACATCTAGTGAGCGTCATATGAACTCTTTACCCGCTTCATCCCCAGAAAAGGCAGTGGTTATCGGTGGCGGTATCGTTGGCGTCTGCTGCGCCCTTTACCTGCAACGCGAAGGTTATCAGGTCACCCTGATCGACCCGGCGGCACCCGGCGACAGTACGGCCAAATGGAGTTGCGGGCAGATGGCCGTCAGTGAGGTCATCCCGCTTTCCAAGCCCGGCATCCTGAAGAAAATCCCGACTTGGTTGCTGGATCAGAAAGGGCCGCTTGCCCTTCGCCCGAGCGCGCTGCCGGGAATTCTGCCGTGGTTCCTGCGCTTCGTTGCTAACGCACGGCATTCGAAGATCGTTGAGATCGCCCAGGCCATGACCACGCTGACCGAAAAGGTCTACGAGGACTATGCGCCGCTGCTGGACGCCTGCCCGGACAAAACCCTGCTGGGCAAAAAGCCGATCATCGAGGTGTTCGACTCGCAAGACGGGGTAATCCACGAGCGCCCCCATCTGGAGCTACGCAAATCGCTGGGCTTTGCTTCCGATGAGCTTGACGCGGCGGCCATCGCGGATCTTGAGCCGAGCCTTGCAGGCAAATTCAAGCATGGTCTGTTGTTTCCCGACTGGCGCGCAGTGAGTGACACCGAAGGTTTCATCGCCGCGCTGACGCAGAGCTTCATCGATCAGGGCGGCGTGCGCGTGCGTGAGCACGCCAAGCTTATAGACAGCGTCGACGACCGGGCGACTGGTGTGACCCTGGCCAGTGGCAAGCGCCTTCCGGCGCAGCATGTAGTGGTGGCCGCCGGTACTGGCTCTCGCGAGTTCTTTACGCAACTGGGCGTCGACATCCCGCTGACCGGAATTGCTGGTTACCAGGTGGTGCTTCCGGACCCAGGAGTAGAGGTCCGTCATTCGGTGATCTATGCCGACGGCGGATTCTGTTTCTCGCCCATGACACGAGGTCTGCAGATCGGCGGCACCATCGAGTTTGCCGGGGCCAACGCAGAACCCAACTTCAAGCGCGCCGAGATCATCTTGGAAAAAGCCAAACGTATTCTGCCCGAGCTGCGGACGGCCAACCTGGAATACGGCGTGGGTTACCGCCCGTTCCTGCCTGATACCAAGCCCGTGATCGATCGCTCACCCCGTCTATCTAATGTCCTTATGGCTTTTGGGCACGGTCAGCTCGGCCTCACTCTGGGCGCGACTACCGGTCGCTTGATCGCAGACCTGGCAGCCCGACGCTACACGGCCCAGGACCTGACCCCTTTCAGCGCCAAGCGCTTCGCTCTTGTTGGAGGACACGCATGAATTCGTATGACCAGCTCTATATCAATGGCCAGTGGGTCGCTCCGGTCCACGGTGGAACCTTTGAGACTGTCGATCCGAGCAGCGAGATCGTGATCGCCAAGGTGGCTGCGGCGACGGCCAAGGACGTCGATCTGGCAGTGCGCGCCGCACGTCGCGCCTTCGATGAGGGGCCTTGGCCACAGATGAGCGGAACGGAGCGGGCTGTTGTACTTCGACGTATTGCCCAGGGTATCCGTGATCGCCAGCAGGAGTTGGCCGAACTGGAAGTGCGAGACAATGGCAAACCGTTGCCCGAAGCACTTTGGGATATCGGTGATACCGCTGGCTGCTTCGATTTTTATGCCGATCATGCAGAGGATCTGGACGACCATCGTGAGCAATCGGTCGTTCTTGCCGACGAGCGATTCAGCTCCGTGGCGCGCAAGGAGCCGGTTGGTGTGGCCGGAGCCATTATCCCCTGGAACTTCCCCATGCTGATGGCGGCGTGGAAAGTCGCGCCTGCGTTGGCGGCAGGCTGCTGCATGGTGCTCAAGCCTTCGGAACTGACCCCGCTGACTGCACTGGAGCTGGCGCGCATCGCTGAACAGGCAGGTCTGCCGGCAGGCGTACTGAACGTTGTCACGGGCATGGGCGCTGATGCCGGCGCGCCATTATCCGAGCACCCCGGTATCGATAAGCTGGCCTTCACCGGAAGTGTGCCGACCGGTAGCCGGATCATGCAGGCCGCTGCCAAGGACATTAAAAACATCAGCCTGGAGCTGGGGGGCAAGTCGCCGTTTATCGTGTTTGCCGACAGCGACATCGAGAAAGCCGTCGAGTGGATCATGTTCGGGATTTTCTGGAACCAGGGCCAGGTCTGCTCTGCCACTTCGCGCGTGCTCGTCCAGCGCGAACTCTACGAGCCGCTGCTCAAGCGATTGAAGGAAGCTGCCGAGCAGATCCAGATTGGCAACGGACTCGAGGATGGGGTTCTGCTCGGCCCACTGGTCAGCAAGGGACAGTACGACAAGGTGCGCGAAGCCATCGCCCGCGGATGCTCTGAAGGCGCGCAGTTGCTCTCCGGAGGCGAGCGGCCGGCCGGCTTCGACAAAGGTTACTACCTGCAGCCAACGATCTTTGTAGATGTCCCGGAAAACAGCTGGATCTGGCAAGAAGAAATCTTCGGGCCGGTCGTTTGCGTGCGAGCGTTCGATGACGAAGCTGAGGCCGTCCAGTCGGCCAACAACTCTCGCTTCGGCCTAGCGGCCGCAGTGATGTCCGAGGACCTGCCGCGAGCTGAGCGCGTAGCACGCAAGCTGCGCGCCGGTATCGTTTGGATCAACTGCTCGCAGCCCACTTTTACCGAAGCGCCCTGGGGTGGCTACAAGCAGAGCGGTATCGGCCGGGAGCTGGGCGAGTGGGGGCTGAACAACTACCTGGAAACCAAGCAAATTACTCGTTACGAGAGCGAGCAGCCCTGGGGCTGGTACATCAAGTAGGAGGCCGCTATGCGCTGGAAGAAGACGCTGCAGCTTGTGGACGTCCACTGCGAAGGTGAGATCGGCAAGGTCATTACCGGTGGTGTAGTCGGGATCCCCGGTGAAACCATGCTGGACAAGATGAACTACATCAACAGCGTGGACGACAGTCTGCGCCGCTTGGTTGTGCTGGAGCCTCGCGGCTGCTTGCAGATGTCGGTGAATCTGCTGCTTCCGCCAACCCGGCCCGAGGCTCATGCAGGCTTCATCGTGCTGCAGGCAGACAAAGCTCATCCGATGTCTGGCAGCAACTGCATCTGCGTTGTGACGGCGCTCCTGGAGCTAGGCATGGTTCCCATGCAAGAGCCGGAAACCACGGTTGTGCTGGATACGCCGGCAGGGCTGGTCACGGCAAAGGCTCGCTGTTCCGAGGGGCGGTGCCAGAGTGTTTCGCTGGACATGGTGCCGGCCTTTGTCGAACAGCTGGATGTACCCATCGAGACGGAGGAGTTCGGCACCATCAGGGCTGACATCGCTTTCGGTGGTGTTTACTACGCCCTCGTGGACGTCGAGCAGACAGGGCTGAGTATCGCACCCGAGCATGCTCGTGAGCTGGCAACCGCAGGTGTGGCCCTACGCGATGTGATCAACCGCCAGGTCAGCGTTTTGCATCCGTTGATCGACTCTCTCAACGAGGTCGCTTACGTGATGTTCCGCAACCGCCTAGATGCGCGCACTTACCAGACCTGCACCACTCTGCCACCGGGCCGCGTTGATCGCTCTCCATGTGGAACAGGCAGCTCGGCAAACCTGGCCACGCTGGCTGCTCGTGGAAAAGTACAGGTGGGAGACCAACTGACCTCTCGCTCCACCATCAATGGTGAGTTCCAGATCCAGCTACTGGGACATACAGAAGTGGGTGACCGCCCTGCAGTCCTTCCCCGGGTGACGGGGCGCGCATGGATCTACGGCATTCAGCAGCTTGGTGTGGATCCCGATGATCCGCTCGCAGAAGGCTTCATGCTCAGCGACACCTGGGGGCCAGCCTTTCCCCAATAGGGGAGAGCGGTCGATTCAGGGTAAACCCCAAGCCAACAATCGAGTTCAATGCCATGGGCGTAGCGACTTTAGATCCGCAAGGCAGCGTTAAGAAGCACGGCGGTCGGTTCATCTACGAAGAATTGCGCAAGCAGATTCTCACTCTGCAGCTGCGCCCTGGCGTTCAACTCGATGAGGTCTCCTTGGCTGCGCAGTTCGGTGTTTCCCGCTCCCCGGTCCGGGATGCCCTAGCCAGGCTGATCAGCGAAGGGCTGGTCACGATTCTGCCGAACCGCACGACGCTAGTGACGCCTTTCGAGATCGAGGAGTTTCCCAACTACATCGCTGCGTTGGATCTGACCCAACGGGCTGTCACCAGACTGGCTGCACTCCATCGAACTGAAGGGGATATCAGGCGCATACGGGAAGCCAATGCGGCGTACATCGGTGCTCTGGAAAGTGGCAATTTTCAAGCAATGTCAGAGACCAACAAGGCTTTTCATATGGAGATCGCCAAGGCTGGTCACAATCCCTATCTAACGAGCTACTACGAGCGTCTCCTTGGTGAGGGCCAGCGCCTCCTACACCTGCATTTCGACTTCATCGTCAGCTCTGCGAATCTCACCAGCCCCGAGAGCGATCATGACGAGATCATCGAGGCATTGGTGCTGCGTGACGCTGACGCAGCGGAAAAGGCCTCGCATGAGCATACGCTGCTGTTCCGCGACCGCTTCCTGGAATTCATGAAGCAGAACCTGACCAAAAGCATCTCGGTTCTCTAGCCAATGAAGTTGCTCGCCAGCAATTGAGGGTGGGGGAGGCCTGCAGGTCCTTAGTCATGTCTAGCGAAGCATTTCCACGGCAGCTGGCTGTACTCGTATTGGCGAGCTTGGCTTGTGCTTTTGCCGGTAATCACATCGCCGCCCGTGTCGCATTCGATTCCGGTGCGGGTCTCCTGCTCGCGATTCTCTTTCGTTCCGGCGTCACCATGGTGGTGCTGGCGGCATTGGTTCTTTGGCGAAGAGAATCTCTTCGACTAGCCCCATGCACCGTCTATTGGCAGATTCTGATGGGGCTTCTCATCGCCATCCAAAGTTTCTGTATCTACTCGGCAGTGGCGCTGATTCCGGTTGGACTGGCATTGCTGGTGGTCAACCTGTCACCGGCGTTCCTCGCTCTTCTCACGGTTCTGCTGGGTGGGCCCGCGCCTACTCGACGAGATATTTTTCTCATGGTCGGTATCTTGTTCGGGCTGTGCCTTGCTCTGGATATTCCGGCACTGTTTGTCGGGCATGCAGGTGTGGATGGTCGCTGGCTTGAAGGCGTGTTGTTCGCCCTGTGCGGGGCCGCAATCTTCGCAGGAGCTATGTGGATCTCAGAAAACCGACTTTCCCGCATGGCTGGCACCGTACGCAGTTTGCTGACCATGGTCGTCGTATTTCTGAGCGCAGCTATCGTCGGTGCCGTTGGCTTGGTTCCTGGTGGCTTGGCTAGTCCGACCGGGAATGCTGGATGGCTTTCTCTGGGGGTTCTTGCGCTGCTTTATGGTGTCGCTTTCTCAACGTTGTTCATCTGCATGCCCAGACTAGATATCGCACGCAATGCCCCCGTGATGAATGCCGAGCCAGTTGCGGGCTTGATTCTGGGTTGGTTGCTACTCGATCAGCGACTCAGTGCAATTCAGCTTCTTGGAGGGGGGCTAGTGGTTGCGGGCATCGTACTGCTGGCCTACCGACATAGGACATAGACCGCTCAGGCCAAGCTTCCTGATGGGCATGGCTGCCCTCGGGGTGCTGAGGTACTCTTGCCGGAAAGGTCGCTCAAGCGAGCTACGTTTGGCATATCAAGAGACTGGTCGATGAGTAACCAAGTGGTAGAGCCGGAAAGCGGCACTCGCCGTCACGGCGGGCGTTTCATCTACGAAGAACTCCGTAAGCAGATCCTCACACTCAAGCTCAAACCTGGGGCACCGCTCGATGAGGTATCTCTTGCCGCCCAGTTCGGCCTTTCACGCTCGCCGGTCAGAGATGCGTTAGCGCGACTCATTACCGAAGGCCTGGTCACCATCCTCCCCAACCGCACTACGCTGGTGACGCCTTTCGAGATCGAAGAGTTTCCCAACTACGTGGCCGCGCTGGATCTGATACAGCGTGCAGTATCTCGACTGGCAGCTCTGCAGAGGACCGAGGAGGAAATGGCGCGGATTCGTGCGGCAGAGGAAGCCTACATGCGCTCGATAACCTTGGGCGATTTTCAGGCGATGACCGAGCTGAACAAGGCTCTGCATATGGAAATTGCTCGTGCCGGCAAGAATCCTTACCTCACCAGCTATTACGAGAAGCTCCTAGGAGAGGGGCAGCGTCTTCTCCATCTTCACTTCGATTTTATTGTCAGCTCAGCCAGTCAATCGAAGTTGGGACGTGATCACGAAGATATAGTTGAAGCGATTGCGGCCCGTGATGCAGATGCCGCCGAAAATGCTGCTCACGAGCACACCATGCTATTCCAGCGCCGTTTCTTGGACTACATGCAGCAAAATCTAACATCACAGATGAAACTGTAGTTAGTTGGGGCGGGTCGAAGGGCTTCTTGTGGCCGAAAGCTGTCCCTCTCCAGGTTCGTGTCGTGGGTACGACAACTTGAAGGAGCGGGCGGTGATAGCATGAGTGCCTATTTGAGTGCCTTTTCATAGGCATAAATTTTTACAAGACCTGCCGGTAATGGTTTTCAATAGCCACGTTCTGTTCCTGTCTCCGGCACAAGCCTCCCGAACATAAAAAAGCCCAGCATCGAGCTGGGCTTTTTTATGGCTATTCCCCTACTGCGCCGCGTGCATGCTGCGCGCACGCTCGGCCTGTTTCTGCTGCTTGTAGGCCAGCGCCGCCGGCGCCACCTTGGTCACCTGGCCGGTCTCCAGCCAGCGCTTGAGGCGGTTGGCGTCGGCCATGTGGGTGTACTTGCCGAAGGCATCCAAGACCACGAAAGCCACCGGTTTGCCGGCCATCTGGGTACGCATCACCAGGCAGTGGCCGGCGGCATTGGTGAAACCGGTCTTGGTCAGCTGGATGCTCCAGTTGTCCTTGTGCACCAGGCTGTTGGTGTTGCGGAAACCCAGGCTGTAGCGCGGCTTGGCGAACTGCTGGACATGCTCGCGGGTGCTGCTGAACTGGCCGATCAGCGGGAACTGGCCAGCCGCCCTGATCAGCTTGACCAGGTCGTTGGCGGTGGAAACGTTCTTCTCC
>Ga0247725_1001349_pt1 | contig 12700 bp, 10 predicted proteins | sample OKSTACKMCFT3sol_FD_183021 | JGI IMG/M metagenome (GOLD analysis project Ga0247725, IMG submission 183021) | Subsurface sediment microbial communities from gas well in Oklahoma, United States - OK STACK MC-FT3-sol | ecosystem: Environmental > Terrestrial > Deep subsurface > Rock core/Sediment... | reverse complement strand
GGTTCCAGATCGTCAGGCCCCCACACTGCAACGCCTACAGTGGCTTTTTTTCCAATGACTATGGATTCAATTTGCTCTTTTAACAGTGGGGATTGCGCTGAGGTTTTGAATGGACTAAATGCCACCATTAGTAGCGTCGAAGCAGTAACTACAGCTTTTATAATGACATTCATTGGTCTGTCCTTGTGATAAGTAGAGATGAATTATACAAAAGGCAGCCAACGCTGCCTTTTTTAAGTCTGATAAAGACTGTTATTCGATTTGCCGACGACCTTCACCACCACGCATCTCCCTGCTTTGCGCACGAGGCTGCTCCATCCTGGGTTGCTGTACCCTTGGTTGTTGATAACTACGCTCTACTCTGGGCGACTCAACACGAGGCTGTTGATAGCTGCGTTCGATACGCGGCTGTTCAACACGGGGCTGCTGATAGCTTCGTTCAATTTTAGGTTGCTCAAATCTGGGCTGTTCAATGCGAGGCGTCTGGTAACTCCGCTCTGGTCGCACCGTATCCACTCGTGGTTGTTGCACAGGACGCTCAAATTTCGCTTGTTCAGTCCTTTGGGTCTGGTAAGTGCGTTGAGGGCGGATCATTTCTGCTCCTGGTTGCCTTACGATACGGTCTGGCTCGAGTTCCTGACGCTTGTTATTTTTCAGCTCCTGACGCAACAGCTGCTGCCTGTCCTTCAACTCGCGGGAATTTGTCGGCTCCACCTGAGCGCGTGGACCTTCTTCTTTCGCACGACGCATCAGGTCATCGCCTTTTTTGTTGCGTTCAAATTGACGGTCTTTTTCTGCAAAGCGCTGCTCTTTCTGAGTATTCACTTTTCGATCCGGAGCATAACCTTTGTTTTCGCGAGTCTGGGCGGCCCATTCTCTTTGCTGTTCTCTATTCTGATAACTGCGCTGACCACTGAACTCACGTGTTGGCTGATAACCCGCGTGGTAGCTCACACCACGCCTGTGGTGCGGGTTATGACGCCAATGATGAGAATTCTTATGGTGAATAATCTGATGACTGCGATAGTAGTAAGGTTCGCGCCAATGATGGTGATGATCGATCACCACAATCTGACGACGTGGCCAGTGGAAACTGCTGAAATAAAAACCAGGGGCGATCTGAATGCCCACACCCCAGGAAAATCCGCGATGGACAGCATAACCTACCGGGACATGCCAGTAGACGGGTTGATAACTGCGCCACCACCAGGGTCCATACACAACATAAGGGTCGTAATAAGGAATATACACAACTTGCGGAGAGGCGGGTTCAATGATGATGGTTTTTTCTTGCCTGACCACTTTAATATGTTCTTGCTTATCCAGATTACCTGCAGCGTAAGCTTTATTACGCAAAGTCTGGATACTGGTCATCACTTGCGCTTCCTGACCTAAAAAGGCGTCGCCTAAACGCTGAGTCCAGTCAATATCGTCGCTCATACGTTCCAGCAACTGCGGGAAAGGCACCAAAGCTTTTACGCTTGGGTCCCAATCTTCATCTTCAACTTCCTCCAACGCTTGTTCAGCACTGTAGTTTGGATGTTCTTCCACCCACCTGTTGGCTTTAATGATTTCCAGCGGGTAAGTCGAGGCAATCAGCACATGCGACAATACTGTATCCGGGTACAAAGCAATGGGGGCAAGCATAGCGTCCAGCTCAGCCTGACTAAAACTTTGCACAGTGCTACCGGCACTGGCGGTTTGTTGTGCTGCTACTGGGGCAACCAACAAGGCTGGGAATAAAGCCACTGAAAGCAAAGGTAAGCATTTCATCAGGGCACGCATCGTAAGCTCCTGCCACTTTTGTGGCCGCTAAAACCCGGATCTAAAGGTAAAAGTGTCGCGAGATCCGACGCCACACTCTAAAAATTTCATCGACTGATGGATTTATCACCAGCTTGCATCGGTTTATAGCAAGTATTGTCTGAACAGCTTCTGAATACTGGCTACAGTTTAGGTTTTGACTTTAAAAAGCGCCGAAGGTTTAAAACCTGTGACTAACGAAGTGCCGATAACAACCACAGCTACTCCAACAAAAGTATGCCAGCCTAAAACCTCGTTTAAAAACACATGACCCCAGAATACGCCAAAGACAGGAATTAAAAAGGTCACAGTTAAAGCCGGCGTTGCGCCCTCGTCCTGAACTAAGCGGAAGTACAGCAGATAAGCCACACCAGTACAAAGTACACCCAAAGCCAGAACTGCAGCAGCTACATTCAGACTGATATCCGTTTGCACCGGCATAAACAACATCACAGGAGCCAGCATCAGGGTTGACGTCCACATACTGCCGTGGGCATTAGTGTAAGATGCGACCGATTTTGCTAAACGCGTGTAATGAGTAGCGATGCCATAACAAAAAGCAGCGCCTGCCGCACAACACACGGCCACCAGAGCTCCGGGTTCCAGCACTACAGGGTCAAAACCCACTAAAATAGTCACACCACTGATGCCAAGCACTAAGCCTGTTGCGATTCGTAAAGTTAAAGCTTGCCGGAACACCACTATACCTATCAAAGCCCCCCAGATAGGAGCTGTAGCATTGAGTACAGATAAAACTGACGCCGTTAAAGTTTGCGCCGCATAAGCAAACAACAAAAACGGTAAAGCTGAGTTAAAAAAGCCGAGGATAAAAAAATGCTTCCAATTATTTTTTAAATCCAATTGATGCTTTTTCAACAACCAGCCCATCAACCCCAGAAACAACGCCGCAAACAACACCCGGCCCGTCATTAAGGCTGCAGGCCCTAAAGTACCAACCGCAATACGCATAAATAAAAAGGAAGAGCCCCAGATAGCGGCCAAGCTAAAAAGACGGATAAAACTGGCGGCCTGCATTGAACACTCCTTGACGCAATCAGATCTGAGGTTGCACTTTGAATGAGTCTTACAACTCTTTGGATAAATTCTGTTTTTTTAACTAAGTATTCAGTGAATGCGACAGGAATTGCCAAAAAAATGAAAAAATCTAAAAAAGCCAGGTTGCGAAGCTATGCAAATATATTGCATAATTACCCCGCTTCATTTTTGCTTTATTGCTTCAGCCCATACCACTTTTGTATGGGCTTTTTCATTTCTGAGGCGATTGGCGCCGTTAACAACGCCACAGCTTCAAATACGAAGCAGTTTTTTAGCTCTGGTCGTCCTGGCTAATACGACTTGCTACCGCACCTGTTTGCTGCTGATACTTCGCATCGACTCTTTTGTTGTATGGGCGGGCCGCTTCACCTGTCATAGTTTCGAAATTTAATGCACCAATTTTCATATTAGGCCGAAGCGCCAGCGGTAAACGACCACTGTTATAAAACTCCAACACTATGTTGCCAGACCAGCCCGGATCGATGCGGTGTGCTGTGACATGCACCATTAAACCCAGGCGGGCTAAGGAAGAACGGCCATCCAACCAACCGACTATGTCGGCAGGCAACGTGACGGATTCCAGCGTAATAGCCAAAGCCAGTTCGCCCGGATGCAGAAAAAAAGCTTCATCATCTGTCAGCACAATTTCATCGCTCATCACTGAATTCAGCGCTAAATCCACTTCTTCTCGTGGGCCGCTTAAATCAATAAAAGGTGCAGCATAAGCACGGAAAGTGCGGAATTTATGGCCTAAGCGAATATCCACGCTGACACCGCTGATCATATCCGGTGTTGGCCGTGGTGTAATTTGGATCTTGCCTGCTTCGATATAGGCTTCAATGTCGCGGTCACACAATCTCATGGTTAATCATCCGTAAAAATAATATCGGGTTGCTGCGCTTGCTGATGTTGGGAGTTCCAATATAAAGCAAAGCTCAATTGTCGTGCTATAGCCCGGTAAAAACCAGTACCGCTTTCGGCTCTGTTCAGCACGAACGGCGTTCCGGCATCACAAGACTGACGTATTTGTTTTTGTAAGGGTAACTGCCCCAACACAGGCACCTGATAACGTTCAGCCAATTCTAAGCCGCCATTGGTACCAAAAATATCGTCGATTTCACCGCAGTGACTGCACTGGTAAAAACTCATGTTTTCCACCAGTCCAAGTACAGGAATATTCACGCTGCGAAACATAGAAATGGCTTTTTGTGCATCAGCCAAAGCCACATCCTGCGGTGTTGTGACTATTAAAGCCCCGGTCACTGGCAATTTTTGCGACATAGTGAGCTGAATATCGCCTGTGCCAGGGGGCATATCGACTATTAAATAATCTAAATCCGGCCACAAGGTTTCGTTTAATAGCTGCAGCAACGCCTGACTGGCCATAGGGCCACGCCAGACCGAGGCTTGTTCCGGGTCAACTAAAAAACCGATCGACTGCAGATAAATACCGGCAGCTTGTTTAGGTAATAAATGCTTATCGTCGGCTGATTCTGCTTTGGCGTTTTTTAAACCCAACATAGTTGGAATGGAAGGACCATAAATATCCGCATCCAAAAGCCCTACTTTGGCGCCTTCTAAGCCTAACGCCACCGCCAGATTAACAGCAGTAGTGCTTTTGCCGACACCACCTTTGCCAGACGCCACCAAAATCACTTGTTTGATAGTGCGATAGGCAGGTTCTGCGCTGTTGTCGCTTCGAAGTTCCAATGTCAAACCAGGCTGCACCTGCTGCAGTACAGGTAATAATTCATCAGCCAAAGAGGACCATGGAAACTTCAGCGTTAAGCTCAGGCTATTCTGTTTCGCATTAAAACTGGCCTGCTGAATTAAGCTATCCAGCGGCATAGGAAATTCACTGCTTTGAAATTCAGCCAAAGTTTTGGCTAAGAGTTCTGGCATGCCATCGGCTGAAGATGACTGTTCTGCCGCTTTTTTAAACCATTTAAACCACATCGTCTCACTCAATTTGTGTTGCTGAACGGGTTCAATTCCTGTGAACTGTCTTTTGCGCACACTTTACCAGCTTTTCAGCGTTTTGCTGCTGTTGAACTGGTGCGCTTTAACGCGCGCTATTGTATCATTAAGTCACTTTTTTCAGTGATATATCTATGAGTTATCGATGACACAACGCAAAATTTTGATCACCAGTGCTTTACCTTATGCCAATGGCCCCATTCACTTAGGTCATATGCTGGAATATATTCAGACTGATATCTGGTCCCGTTTCCAAAAAGCCCGTGGTCATCAGTGTTATTACGTCTGCGCCGACGATGCTCATGGCACCCCTATTATGCTCAAAGCTCAGCAACTGGGGATCACACCAGAGCAGATGATTGCGCAAACCTCGCAAGAGCATCAGGCCGACTTTGCCGATTTTTTAATAGGTTTTGATAACTACCACAGCACGCACAGCGAAGAAAACCGTCAGTTTGCCAGCGAGATTTATACCAAACTGGATCAAGGTGGTTATATCAAACGTAAAACCATCAGCCAGTTGTTTGACCCTGAAAAACAAATGTTCCTGCCGGATCGTTTTGTTAAAGGTGACTGCCCTAAATGTGGCGCTTTGGATCAAAACGGTGATAGCTGTGATGTTTGTGGCGCAACCTACAGCCCAACTGAACTGAAGAACCCGCGCTCAGTGGTGTCAGGTGCAACTCCAGTACTCAAAGACAGCGAACACTATTTCTTCGACCTGCCAGCTTTTGAGCACATGCTTAAAGACTGGACCCGCAGTGGTTCATTGCAGGACGAAATGGCGAACAAACTACAGGAATGGTTTACCGATGGTTTGCAGCAATGGGATATTAGCCGCGACGCACCTTATTTTGGCTTTGAAATTCCAGGTGCGCCAGGCAAGTTTTTCTATGTCTGGTTGGACGCGCCGATCGGCTACTTAGCCAGCTTTAAAAACTACTGTGATAAAACCGGCGTAAACTTTGACCAGTTCTGGCAAAAAGACTCAGACGCTGAGATTTACCACTTTATCGGCAAAGACATTATCTATTTCCACAGCTTGTTCTGGCCAGCTATGTTAGATGGTGCCGGTTACCGTAAACCTACTTCTGTCTATGCGCACGGTTTTGTGACTGTGAACGGCGCCAAAATGTCCAAGTCACGTGGCACCTTTATCAAAGCCCGTACTTATCTGCAGCATTTAAACCCGGAGTATCTGCGTTATTACTTTGCCTCTAAGCTGACCAGCAATATCACTGACCTGGATTTAAATCTGGAAGATTTTGCGCAAAAAGTGAATGCAGATTTAGTAGGTAAAGTGGTGAATATCGCCAGCCGCTGCGCCAGCTTTATCAGCAAAAAATTCGATGGCAAGTTAACCACAGACATTGCCGAACCTGCTTTATTAGCTGAATTTACGGCTGCAGGCGAAACCATTGCCGAAAGCTTTGAGAAACGTGAATTTGCCCGTGCTATCCGCGAAATTATGGCGCTGGCGGATAAAGCCAACCAATACATTGATGCCAAAGCGCCTTGGGTACTGGCAAAAAATGAAGCGACCTTAACCGAAGCGCATTTGGTCTGCTCCATGGGGATTAACCTGTTCCGCGTCCTGATGCATTACTTAAAACCAGTACTGCCAGCTATGGCCAAAGAAGTGGAACTGTTTTTAAACGACGAATTAAGCTGGTCGACTTATCAGACCGCTTTAACTAATCACAGCATCAACGTATTTAAGCCATTGATGCAACGTGTCGAAATGACCAAGGTAGAAGCTATGATCGAAGGCTCAAAAGAAAACTTACAGCCTACCCCTGCTGTTGCTGCACCAAAAGCCGCGGAAACAAAAGCAGCTCCTGCGGCTGTCTCTACAGACAACGCTATCGAGCCAATTGGTGAGACCATCACTATTGATGACTTTGCTAAGCTGGATTTACGTGTTGCCCGTATTATCAACGCTGAACATGTCGAAGGCGCTGACAAGCTGGTCAAACTGCAACTGGATTTAGGCAATGAGCAACGTCAGGTGTTTGCTGGTATCAAATCCGCGTATCAGCCAGAGCAGTTAATTGGCCGTCTGACGGTGATGGTGGCGAACTTAGCGCCACGTAAAATGCGTTTTGGCATGTCCGAAGGTATGGTGATGGCCGCAGGCCCTGGTGGCAGTGATATTTTCCTGTTAACACCAGATGATGGTGCTACGCCAGGTATGAGAGTGAAGTAAAAAATACGGGCGGGTCCGATGTAAATCGCCCGCCCTTTTTTGTAGCCGTTTGCAGGAAGCTTTATGTCTAACATTCTGCGTTCGTTTTCTTCGTTGTATTTTGCCACTTTATTGATGGTGCTCGCCTCTGGGGTACTGACCACTTATTTAGGTTTGCGCCTTGCCGCAGACTCTGCCGCACAAATCTGGATAGGCGGCATGATGTCGGCTTATTATCTGGGTTTGGTGGCTGGTTCAAAAGTTGGACACCGTTTAATAGCCAGGGTCGGACATATCCGTGCTTTTGTCGCCAGTGCCGGCATCACCACAGCCAGTGCTTTGGGCCATGCCTTAATAGACGATTTAGCCATCTGGCTGGTGCTGCGTCTGATGGTGGGTATGGGCATGATGTGCATGTATATGGTGCTGGAAAGCTGGCTGAATGAGCAAGCTGACAGCAAAAACCGCGGCACTGTCTTTGCCAGTTATATGATTGTCTCGTATTTAGGCTTAGTGCTGGGCCAATTGGCCATTAGCTTAAACCCGGAATTAACCCTAAAACCTCTGCTGATTGTCGCTATGTGCTTTGCGCTTTGTATTGTGCCTCTGGCCTTAACCCGCCGTATTCACCCTGCGCCTTTACAACCAGCACCACTTAAAATCAAACTGTTTTGGCAAAAAGTGCCACAGTCACTAACCACCATTGCGATGGCTGGTGTCATAGTTGGCTCTTTTTATGGTCTGGCCCCAGCTTATATCGCCCATAACGGCGCCAGTACAGAACAAGTAGCAGCTTATATGGCCACTACTGTGATTGCAGGCTTATTAGCGCAGTGGCCTATGGGTCGTTTGTCCGACAAAATTCGTCGCAGCCGTTTAATTCGTATCAATACAGTGCTGCTCGGTGGCGTGGTGCTTTGTATTGCTATTTTGCCTTTAAGTGGCATTTTTGCGCTGATCTTCACTTTTGCTTTTGGCATTCTGGCTTTTACCTTGTACCCACTGGCCACAGCGCTGGCGAATCAGAATGTCGAGCAAGAACATAGAGTGGCTTTATCCGCTACTATTTTGCTGACCTTTGGTATGGGTGCTTGTATAGGACCATTAATTGCCTCAGCCTTTATGCAATTAGTCGGTAACAGCATGTTGTATGGGTTTATGGCGCTTTGTACTTTGTTGTTGTTTTTACGTTTAACTCAGGTGAATTATCAGCAAAAACAACAGGACAAAGAAGTATCGCAAGATTATGTGATGGCATCCGGCGATTTAGTGTCTTCGCCTTTAGCCGCGGCTTTAGATCCTCGGGTGGACGAACAAATGGTGCAAGAGCAAATGGTGCATCCACATCATCCGGATGCTGAATTGCCAACAGCGGATCAGGAGTTGAGTAGCATGGAACCAGAGCCTGGCTCTGATGCTGTCCCTGAAACGGTGGAGGCTACAACCGAAGCGGATAAACACCAAAACTCAGACCAAAACAAACCGGCTTAAGCCGGTTTGTTTTTTCAAGCTCAAAAAAGAGTGAGTACCAGTTTCCCCACTACAGCATTTGAAGCCAATAACTGATGTGCCCGCTCCGCTTCAGCCCAGTCGATACTCTGCGCCAGTACAGCTTTTATTTTTCCTTCGGCCAAAGCCAGGCCAAACTGCTGATTAAAATCATTGATTAACGCCGCTTTGTAGCCATCAGTTCGATTTCGAAGTGTCGAGCATAAAAGCTGGCCGCGTTTTTTCAGCATCAGGCCTAAATCCAGCTCTGGTGTCATACGGCCACCGAGCATAGAAAGCACGACAATCTGGCCATCCAGTGCCAACAGCTGAATATCTTTGGTTATATAGTCCCCCGCTACAGGATCGATAATTAAATCAAAGCCTTGAGGGCGCGCTGCTTTTAATTCAGTGACAAAATCCTGAGTTTTATAATTGACAGCCACATCAGCGCCTAAGGCTAAACAAGCTTTGGCTTTGTCATCTGAACCTACAGTGACAGCAACAAAACAACCCAAAGCTTTACCTAACTGAATAGCTGCAGTACCAACACCACTGGCTCCGGCATGCACCAACAATGCCCCTTGATCCGGTAAACTCCCGACAACACGCATCGCCTGAAATGCAGTTAAAAACACCTCCGCACAAGCTGCCGCTTCGCTCATGCCTAAAGACGCAGGTTTTTTGATTAAATGCTCAGCTGGCAACGCCACATACTGCGCGTAACCACCACCCGGTACTAAACCAAAAACAGCCTCGCCAAGCCATTCTGATGACACATCTGCAGCCACAGCCATTACAGTGCCAGCGACCTCTAAACCTAATATATCCGACTCGCCAGCTGGCGGCGGATAAAGCCCGGAGCGCTGTAATAAATCAGCTCTATTAACACCGGCCGCTGCGACTTTCACCAGCACCTGCCCGGCTTTTAACGCTGGGACAGCCACTGTGGTTTGCTGCAACTGGCTTTGATTGCCTGGGTTAATCACCTCAATAGCGATCATCTGATTGGGTACAACATAGTTTTGCATCACTTTAGCCGATCCTTTTCTTTGTTTTGCACTAGTTTTGCTTTAGCTTTTGCGCGCTCTTCACTAAAATAGCGCCCCTTGCCCATCTACAGAGTTGACCTATGTCTCACAGTATCATTTTACAACCCGAACGCGAAAAATCCTTAAGACGCCGCCACCCTTGGGTATTTTCTAAAGCGGTGCTGCAGGTCAAAGGCAAACCAGTGTCGGGCGAAACTGTAGACGTACTGACCCACGATGGCAAATGGTTGTGTCGTGGTGCTTATTCAGCTGACTCGCAAATTCGGGTACGCGCCTGGACTTTTAATGAAAAAGAGCAAATTGATCAGGCCTTTTTCACCCGCCGTATTCAGCGCGCCTGGTCTGTGCGCCAGGATATGTACGATTTAAACCACACTAATGGTTTACGTGTTGTGGCGGCTGAATCTGATGGTTTACCAGGTGTCACTATCGATTTATATGCCGATGTGCTGGTGTGTCAGCTGTTGTCTGCCGGCGCCGATGCCAACCGCGAGTTGATTGTCGAAGCCTTAAAGCAAATCTTCCCTGACTACAGTATTTTTGAGCGTTCAGATGTGGATGTGCGGAAAAAAGAAGGCTTAAAACCTGTCACTGGCTGGTTGCATTTACCACACGATAGCGGCGAAGTAGTGATTTTAGAAAACGGCATGAAAATTCTGGTGGACGTGGTCAATGGTCACAAAACAGGTTTTTATCTGGACCAACGTGATTCACGTGCAGCTGCAGGTCGCTTAGCCAAAGGCAAGACCGTACTGAACTGCTTTAGCTATACCGGCACTTTTGCGCTGTCCTGTTTACAAGGTGGTGCGGCCCATGTCACCAACGTCGATATGTCGGATTTAGCCTTAAAAACCGCAGAACGCAATTTAGCCTTAAATAACATTGAACTGGGCAAGTCCAACAACGTCAAACAGGACGTATTTAAGTTGCTGCGCGAATACAAAGAGCAAGGCAAGTTGTTTGACATGGTGATTTTAGACCCACCAAAATTTGCCGACAGCAAAGCCCAGTTGATGCAAGCCGCCCGCGGGTACAAAGATATCAATCGTGTCGCTATGCAGTTGGTCAAACCAGGTGGTTTATTACTGACCTTCAGCTGCTCAGGCTTAATGGAAGACATGCTGTTTCAGAAAATAGTGGCCGACGCTGCACTGGATGCGAACAAAGATTGCTTGTTTATCGAGAAACTCAGTCAGTCCAGCGACCACCCCATTGCCAGCTTCTACCCTGAAGGTCATTATCTGAAAGGTTTAGTTTGTAAGGTATTTTAAAAGGTATTCTAAGCAGAGGCGCTAGCATTTGCCCATCCACTAAGGAGTGTTCGATGACGATGAAAAAATTAGCTTTAGTAGTGGCCGCAGCCTTAAGTTTTTCTGCCGCCGCCGACTGGTCTGTCAACAGCGCGCAATCCAGCCTGAATTTTGTTTCGGTAAAAAATGACGTAGTGGCTGAAACCCACAGCTTTAAAGACTTAACAGGCAGCTTAACTGAAGCAGGTGATTTTGCAGTGGCTATTCCAGCCATGAGTATCGACACTATGATTCCAATTCGTAACGAACGTATTCTGGAACACGTGTTAACCGCCAAACAATACGCCACGATCAATGCCAAAGGCAAAGTCGACAGCAAAGTGTTAACTGGCTTAAAAACCGGTGACAGCGTGGTTGTTGATCAAGCCTTAGATTTGACCTTACTGACGAAAACCCAAAGCCTGACGGCCAAAGTAAAAGTGACCAAAGTGTCAGACAGCCAATTGGTCGTCACCACAGTTGCGCCCATTATGTTGGACGTAAACAAGTTTGAATTAAACGCTGGCGTAGAAAAACTACGTGAACTGGCAGGCCTGAAATCCATCAGCCCAATGGTCCCCACCACTTTTAGTCTGGTGCTGGTGAAGTAGATTTTTGCTTTAGAATCTAGCTTAGCGAAGAAGCCACCTTTTTTGGGTGGCTTTTTATTTCCTCACGATAAAAAATACAGATGTTCTATGTCAGCTATTAAATCCCGAAACACACTAAGCCGGCACTGGGAAATGCTAAAGCTGTTACCAACCCGTGATCCAGGTTGCTCAGCCTTACAGCTGTGTCATTTACTTAAAGATGCAGGATTTGAGGTGTCCAAAAGAACAGTAGAGCGTGATTTGCAAGAATTGTCCTGCATTTTTCCGTTGATTAGCGACGAATCATGCAGCACTTATTTATGGCGCTGGATGGACAATGCATCTATCGATATTCCGGGACTAAGTATTGCTGAGGCCATTAGTCTGCAGATGGTTGAAGGCACCATAAGAACTCTATTGCCGAAACAGTTGCTTCATAGCCTAGAACCGAAGTTTCAGCAGGCCAAATCTAAAATTGCTGCCTTGTCGGCATCCAACCCAAGCGCCAGCCTGATAGATAAAATTGCAGTAGTGTCACCTACTTTGCCTATGCTGCAACCACAATCAATCCCCGAAGTAGTCGATAGTATTCAGCAGGCTTTGGTTTATGATAAGCAGCTACAGGCCAGCTATTTCGCTCTTCACAACAACACAGAAAAGAATCATCTTCTCAACCCGTTAGGTTTGGTGCAACGAGGCCATATTACCTATCTGGTCGCAACAATCAGCCCTTATACAGACGTTCAGCTTTTTGCACTGCATAGGTTTAAGACTGCAACCTTACTTGACGCTGAGTCGCAAAAACCTGACGGATTCTCACTGAGTGAACACCTGGCCACCGGAGCTCTACAATTTTCCAACGGCACTAGTATTAAGTTAGAGGCCAAAATAAATGCTTACATGGCAGCCTTGTTAATCGAATCCCCTTTGTCTGAGGATACAGTCATACAAGCAGGCCCAGAAGGACGCTTCACGCTAAAAGCTACAGTACCGGGCGGCTGGCAATTAGAATGGTGGTTGCTGTCGCATTGTACCTCGGTTGAAGTAACCAGCCCGGAAGAGCTTAGGGAGCGTATAAAGCAAAAACTAAGAGCCGGGGCTGATTTGTATACTGAATAAACCTAGGGTAGGTTTGGTTGGTTAACGGCTCCACGGTCCCGTTATTTCTCTCCAATTCAACCCTTCACCAAAGGCATCGATGATAGCAGCTGTTGCATCTTCGAGAGTTTCTCCTTTTCCATATGTGCCGCAATCTTGGCA
>Ga0247725_1001348_pt1 | contig 12727 bp, 13 predicted proteins | sample OKSTACKMCFT3sol_FD_183021 | JGI IMG/M metagenome (GOLD analysis project Ga0247725, IMG submission 183021) | Subsurface sediment microbial communities from gas well in Oklahoma, United States - OK STACK MC-FT3-sol | ecosystem: Environmental > Terrestrial > Deep subsurface > Rock core/Sediment... | reverse complement strand
ACTTACGCGATGATAAAGGCGTTGAACAAACTCACTGGGCTAGGCATGCCTGAAACTTACCGTGTAGTTTAATATTCAAACGATTATGAGGAGCTTTGCTCGCTGAATCGATTTAGGAAACAAAGCCGCACCAATCCTCAAATATCCGACAAAACGCCTGGGCGCTTTATGTCACTCAAAATTGATGGCGATAAAGAAAACCTGAACTTTGTCACCACCAATGTGCCAGTGTTCTTTGCTAGTAATCTGGATGATTTTTTTACCTTTCAGACCAAAGTGAAACAAGGCGCCGAAGGTAAACAATGGCTTATCGATAATAAGCCCGATGCCAAAGCTTTTTTCGAGTATGTAAAACAACTGCCACCCAGCCCCAGTTTTGCCAATAGCCGCTACTTTGGCGTAAACAGCTTTTTGTTTACCGACAAGCAAAATAACAGCGTTGCGGGTAAATGGATTTTTGAACCCGTCGCCGGCACAGCAGCCCTTTCTGCCAGCGAACTGGCTAATCTGGGTGATGATTTTTTAAAGGCGGAATTACTCCAGCGCATTAATACCCAGCCAGCACAATGGAACCTCTATATTCAACTGGCTGAATCGGGTGATGACATTAATAATCCAACGGTGATTTGGCCTGAGACTCGTAAGCGATTACTGGTCGGCCAAGTGGTGATTAACGGGGACCGCGATAGCGATCCCCAAGTGCAACAGTGTGATAAAGGCATTTTTAACCCACTGTTATTACCTAAGGGCATTGCCCCCTCAGCCGATCCGATACTTAATGCTAGAACGGCGGCTTATGTTGAGTCTTTTATTCGTCGTCAATAACTCAAGATATTAAACGCTACACTTTTAAGGTTGGTAAACCGCAGGTTTACCAACCCCTCGCAACAATATTTCTGCTATTACATTCGAAGTCACACGCATTATTTTGTGCACACGCACAAAATAATGGCCTGTTTATACCGTAATTCCGTCAGTTTAACCAAAGCTATTCAATTCGCAGTATTCAATAATAGGCTGACCTTAAAGCAGCCTTTATTTGAACTTAGGATCAGATAACAGCCGCGCCCTACAAAAACAGCCAGAACCACTTAAGAACTTCAGCCAAGACTGAACGGGACAATCTATGAACTTAGTGCTCATCCTCATCGGCGTGATTGCATTTATTGTTATCGCGACCTCAAAATTTAAGCTCCATCCGTTTTTAACCTTAATTCTGGCCGCCTTTATTGGCGCCTTCGCCTATGGTTTACCGAGTGGCGATATTGCTAAAACCATCACCACTGGCTTTGGCAATATCCTCGGCTATATCGGTCTGGTGATCGTGCTCGGGACCATTATCGGTATCATCCTCGAAAAGAGCGGCGCCGCCATCACCATGGCAGACGTGGTGATTAAAGTCTTGGGTAAACGCTTCCCAACACTCACGATGTCGATTATCGGCTACTTAGTGTCGATTCCGGTGTTTTGTGACTCGGGTTTCGTGATCTTAAACTCGCTGAAACAATCCATGGCCAACCGCATGAAGGTCTCTAGCGTGTCGATGAGTGTGGCGTTAGCGACAGGTCTTTATGCGACTCACACCTTTGTACCGCCCACACCTGGCCCTATCGCCGCGGCGGGTAACTTAGGGCTAGAGTCCAACTTGGGCCTAGTGATTGGTGTTGGTTTATTTGTTGCTGCCGTTGCCTCACTTGCGGGCATGCTATGGGCGAACCGCTTTGCAGGGGTTGAACCTGATGGCGAAGGCGCGGAAGAACTCAAAGCTCAAGCCGCTGATTTTGAATCCTTAAAACAAAGCTACGGCACACTCCCTAGCCCATTAAAGGCATTTGCACCGATTTTTGTGCCTATCCTATTAATTTGTTTAGGTTCTATCGCTAACTTCCCTTCTGCACCACTGGGCAAAGAAGGCCTATTCAGCCTATTAGTCTTCCTCGGCCAACCCGTTAACGCCCTGCTGATTGGTCTATTCCTGTCACTGCTGTTACTGAAAAGCGATAACAAGATTGCCGAGTTTAGCGAGCGCATCAGCCAAGGTTTAGTCGCCGCAGCACCGATTATTTTGATCACAGGTGCCGGTGGTGCCTTCGGTGCCGTGTTAAAAGCCACACCTATTGGTGACTTTTTAGGCAGCTCATTATCAGCACTCGGCGTTGGGATTTTCATGCCCTTTATCGTCGCCGCAGCATTAAAATCTGCTCAAGGTTCATCCACCGTTGCCTTAGTGGCAACCTCAGCCTTAGTCGCCCCAATGCTGGGCGATATCGGTCTTGGCAGCGAAATGGGCCGCGTGTTAACCGTAATGGCAATTGGTGCCGGCGCCATGACAGTCTCCCACGCCAACGACAGTTTCTTCTGGGTGGTGACTCAATTTAGCCGCATGAGCGTTAAACAAGCCTATAAAGCCCAAACCATGGCGACCCTTATCCAAGGTGTAACCTCCATGCTGGCCGTGTATGTACTAAGCTTAGTGCTGCTCTAAGCCGCTGTTATCTTGTCCTTGGGCGCAACCAAGCGCCCAAAAAGCTGTAGGATTTTGAATGAAGATAGTTATTGCCCCCGATTCCTTTAAAGAGAGCTTAAGCGCACTCGATGTGGCTAACGCAATCGAACAAGGCTTAACACAAGTGATCCCAGACTGTGAGATTGTCAAAATCCCCGTCGCCGATGGCGGCGAAGGCACAGTGCAATCTATGGTCGATGCCACTGGCGGCAGCATTGTCAATTTAGAGGTCATGGGGCCACTCGGCCATAAAGTCAAAGCCCATTACGGCATTTTAGGCCAGCAAGCCAAAGGCACGATTGCGGTGATTGAAATGGCCTCCGCCTCGGGTTTGCACCATGTACCAAGGGATCAGCGTAACCCGCTGATCACCACCAGTTATGGTACGGGCGAGCTGATTTGTGATGCGCTCAATCGCGGGATAAAACACATTATTTTAGGCTTAGGCGGCAGTGCAACCAACGATGGCGGCGCAGGTATGGCCCAAGCGCTGGATATTTTACTGCTGGATAAACAAGGTAAAACCCTAAGTGCGGGCGGCGCAGCGCTATCTCAGCTTGCCAATATCGATATGAGCAACGCCCATCCGCTACTGAAAGAATGTACCTTTGAAGTGGCCTGCGATGTCGATAATCCGCTGTGCGGTGAGCGTGGCGCTTCGGCCATCTTTGGCCCGCAAAAAGGCGCAACACCCGAGATGGTGAACATTTTAGACGCCGCACTGAGTCACTATGCCGATGTGATAGCCCAAAGTGGTGTAACCGATCACCGCAATCAAGCTGGCGCGGGCGCGGCAGGCGGAATGGGGCTTGGCGTGATGGCGTTTTTAGGCGCCGAGCTTAAACCCGGTGTCGAGATTGTGATGCAAACGGTGGGACTGGCAGACAAAATTCGCGGCGCAGATCTTGTCATCACGGGTGAAGGCCGAATCGATGGCCAGACCATATTTGGCAAGACCCCGATGGGTGTATTAAAGCAAGCGCAGCTGCAAAATATTCCGACCATTGGGATTGCGGGTTGCCTTGGCGACAATGCTAATGCGGTACTTGAGCAAGGTATGGCGGCGATTTTCCCCATCATTCCACATTTAAGTCCGCTGGACGATGTGCTGGCTAACGCCAAAACCAATCTAATCAATACCGCCCGTAATATTGGCGCCGTCTTGATGCTGGGCAAGTGTTAACTTTACCTTAGCGTACAGACAATGTTTAGATAACCAACAACACACACCCAAGGCGCTATTTATAGCGCCTTTGTTTATTCTATAACCCAAGCACAGACTTAGGCGGTGTTTTATTGCTTGATGCCTAAAAGGCCTTGCAGTAAAGTGAGCTCCCTTTTTGGTAATCCGTAAACGGGTTTAAGCGCCATGTATTTGGTTATACTCTTAATCACCTTTGCGGTTTCACTATAAGAATTAATAGACGGCAAGCCCCATGACCCAAAAACTCCCTCGCCAAGCCATCGCATCTGAAGAAAGCCTGATGCGGATTTTCACTGTGCCCGAAGATGCGGAATCCACCTTAAGCATTATTGAGCAGAAGCTTTCCGAGGACTTAGCCGGTTTTTTGGGTGACAGCATTGCCGCACTGGAAAAGCCGCTTTCCGAAATCGAAACCGATTTTCAAGCCTTTGAAATTCCAAGCCAGCCGCGTTTTGTCTCCGACTACACCGACGAAATCATGCAGAATCTGGTGGCGCATTCGGTGCATACGGCGGCGCCCAGTTTTATCGGCCATATGACCTCGGCACTGCCCTATTTCGTGTTGCCACTGTCGAAGATGATGGTGGGGCTGAATCAAAACTTAGTCAAAATCGAAACATCCAAAGCCTTTACGCCGCTTGAGCGCCAAGTGCTCGGCATGATGCACCATTTGATTTACGCTCAAAATGATGATTTTTATCGTAATTGGATGCACAGCGCCAACCATTCCCTCGGCGCATTTTGCTCCGGTGGCACTGTGGCTAACATCACTGCCCTGTGGATTGCCCGCAACCAATTACTCAAGGCCGATGGCGACTTTAAAGGCGTGACCCGCGAAGGCTTAATCAAGGCGCTGCGCCACTATGGCCTCGATGATTTAGCGATTCTGGTCTCCGAGCGCGGCCACTACTCTTTAGGTAAGGCCGTCGATCTGCTCGGTATCGGTCGCGACAATATCATCAGCATCCCAACCGATGGCAATAATAAAGTCGATGTAGCCAAAATGCGCGAAGTTGCAGCCGAACTAGCAAACAAACGCATCAAAGTCATGGCGATCGTGGGTGTGGCTGGCACCACCGAGACGGGCAATATCGACCCACTGCGCGAACTTGCCGCCTTAGCAAGTGAGCTAAACTGCCACTTCCATGTGGATGCGGCTTGGGGCGGCGCAAGCTTATTATCCAATAAATACCGTCACTTACTCGATGGTATTGAACTCGCAGATTCAGTCACCATCGATGCCCATAAGCAAATGTATGTCCCCATGGGCGCGGGTATGGTGTTATTTAAAAATCCTGAGTTTGCCCATGCCATTGCCCACCATGCCGAATATATTCTGCGCCGAGGCTCTAAGGATTTAGGCAGCCAAACGCTAGAAGGCTCACGCCCAGGCATGGCGATGTTAGTGCATGCCTGTTTACAGATTATCGGCCGCGATGGTTACGAAATCCTGATTAATAACAGCCTTGAAAAAGCGCGTTATTTTGCCGAACAAATCGACGCACACCCTGACTTTGAGCTGGTCACCGCGCCAGAGCTGTGCCTGCTCACCTATCGTTATGTGCCAGCGAATGTGCAGGCAGCGATGCAAGTGGCGATAGACCAAGGCGATAAGACCAAACTCGCTCGCTTTAATGAGCTGCTCGATGGCCTGACCCAATTTATTCAAAAACACCAACGCGAACAGGGTAAATCCTTTGTCTCCCGCACCCGCATTCAACCCGCGCGCTACTTTAGACAACCCACAGTGGTGTTTCGCGTCGTATTAGCTAATCCCTTGACTAGCCATGAGATCCTTAATCAAGTGCTTATCGAGCAAGGTGAAATTGCCGCATTGGATAACGAGTTCTTACCTGCGCTATTAGCTATGGTCAATGAATAGCGAGTGATTTAGTGTAAGCGTTAAATCTATTTAAAAACAGAATGTTAATCACAAACAGCCGCAAATATTTGTGGCTGTTTTTGTTTGCAGAGCTGGGATGAAAGAAGGTTAGGTTGAAAATATAAGGCTTTATCCAAGCACTTCTGATCTCGTTGCGGATACGCCGAATTCCATTGCTTCCGTGACACGCCGTGAAGCCATCCATGGCGGCTCTGCGATGATATCCATATCATCGAAGGTCACGTCCACAATCGAATTCGGCTTAGCAAATCTCGGTGTAATCTGCGGCAACGTTTGAAAATATAGGAATTTAACTGTGGTACGCATGTTCAACCCTTAACCAATTAAACGGCGAACAGACATGACGCGATTAGCGACATAGACAACACCGACAGCAATCACCACTAAAGACAGGTATTTTAAGCATGGTTTTCCCCTTGGGATACGCTGCCTCACGGTGGATTAACGTGCCAACGCTTCACAGCGTTGGCTAAGTGCGCTTATAGGTATATGGGGATGGGCAGGAGAAAAGCGTATCCGTTAACGGGTACGCTTTATAAACTATACTTCCTCTAAAATTAATTAATCCCGTAAAGGTCTAACTTTGGCAAAATTACATGGCTTTCAGTAGCTACCGAGTTGATTTTTGATATTAAAACCTGAGTTTTCTCTCTGTCATCTATTTGCCTAAACTCGCTAACCAAGAGCATATAATCCCTATCGGAAGTATAAGGTCTAATTATTTCTAAGCGGCGTTCAATGCCTTTGACAGCCTTTAAATTCACCAATGAAGCAATTAATAAATCTGTGTATACAACTGAGATGAAAAAATAAACCACCATCATGATGACAATATATTGACCATATTTACGTTTTTTAATGTTGCACTTTGAATGAAAGAATTAATATTTTCATTTATAGAGCTAACATTAGAATTTACTGTTAAGGGTTCTTTTTCTTTAATGATATCTGTACTGGCTGTCGATAGTTTTGTAAGTTTTCTTTCTGCGAGTTCAAGTTTTCTCCAATTATTTCTGAGAATATAAAAGACAATAAATGGTGAGGATATAATAAATAACAAAATGAAAAGTGAAGGAATAAAGTAAAGGGAATCCGCGCCAGAACCTACTTGCGCATATAGTCTATCAATATACCCTGAATGTATTGAAGTAGCTAGACGAACAAAAATACCACCTAACCAGTAAAGCAAGTCTTTTACTGCAACTTCCCACAATCCTGAACCCAAAGCTCCAACTAATAACATGAGCGAAAAGGAAATGAAACCCTTGAAAAATTTATTAATCACCACAGTTACGATTCCAGAAATAGAATGTTAGTAGATTGATTGTATTGTAACGTGGTTCACGAAATCAATGGGATTAAAACTGAATATGTGGTTTTAATATTCCCCTTCACCACTTGATTCGTGTTCATATCCTTCATTACATAATCCAGTGGCACCTGAAATTTAACGAGACAAATTTAACGAGACACCCATTGTTAAATTGCTAAAAGTGGTTGTAAGCATTACTCAGTTTGCTTTGCATGACTTGCAAATAACACAAACGCGAAAGGAGTTCACCTCCCCCCCCTCGGAGTTGCCGCAGGGCGAATAGACAAATTGCGTGAGTCTTGCCATGGTCGTTCGCGTGCATCCTTGCACTTCACAACATTCAGGCATCCTGCCTATCAGATGCCGAGCTAGCTTTCGCAGGTGCAGGGGCGAATGAAAATCGGTGATTTTCGCGCTTATGAGCGAGAGGTAGGGACTGCCGAACTGGGCGCTTTACATGGATGTAAAGCCCATCCTTCGGAAGCGATAGCAAATTTGACAATGAGCACAAGGGGTTTTCAACTCCGTTGGGACGGCAAGGACTCTTGTTAAAAAGAGGCAAGAGGGAATTGCTGTTGATCCCCTCTTGGTCGGGTGTGGGGTGAAGCCCCACGACTTTGACTTTGCTTTTAAATAATTTAACGAAGACAGATTCAACAACAGTTAAACAAGACTCTCATTGTTAAAATGTCCTAATTGTAAGTAACAGACCAGCTGCCATACCAACGGCTTAGCGGAATTCGGGTGCATGATGAAGCCCCGCCACCTCTCTGTTGGTTTTTACACCACGACAGAGTAATCTAACCAAATCAACAATGGGGTGTTCTATGGACAGAAAATCATTATTGCTAGTTACACTTACCCTGCCTTTTTCGGCCAATGCCGCCGTATACCAATGTGCCGATGGAAAATATCAGGCCGATCCCTGTGATGAAAATAGCCAACCCGTGGATCTTAGCGGCGTCGGTAGCGTGGTTAAAGGCCCTGACATTGCCCATGCAAACGCTGTTACTCACTCGGATAAAAAACAAGAAATTAGCGATTTTATTGATAAACAACGCATTAGCCGTGAAATCACTAAACTAGAAAACGACCGTAAACTCATTATCGACCAAAGGGATAAACGTATTGTTGAACTGAGAAACGATAGAAGTTACGCCAATAACAATCTTGCCGGAGCGACTTGGGAGCAAAGCTTAGCGCAAGAAATGTCGGCAGTGGCGCAGCAAGCAGATACACAGGTTGCGTCTATCGATAGGCAGATAGAACAATTACGACTCAAGTTAAAGTAGAACAAACACAGCCACTCACGCTTCCCATGACAAATAGATAAGAACCAATACAAGGAATGACGATGTATTTTATTGCGGCTTTTGGCCTATTAATGCTGTTATTCAGCCTTGTGATGGTCATCAGGCCTGCGGCGTTCGCTAACGGTATCATTGCATTTAGCGAGCAGCCCTACTTCCATATTGTTGAAGTCGTCAGCCGAATTATTGCGGGTATGATTTTTATCCAATATTACGCCGATACCCGATTTCCACAGATCTTTTTGGCGATAGGCATTGTCTTACTCTGTGTGGGAATCGGCTTGGCATGCACGCCGCCAAGTCAGCATCGCAAATTTGCCCGATGGTCAGCCCAAGCGTTTAAAAATCAATTCCGCTTAATCGGTGTTGTTTCCGTCCCGCTGTCTTTGCTGCTGATTTATGCTGCTGGCATCGCCTAAAACTCAGTGACAATCCACCCAACTTTCACGACTTTAGCAACCAAGTGTAAAAGCGCAAGATTCGGGTCGAGTAGTATGCCTTAACCCTTCACTATGTCTCTATCGGCGCATATTGGCCGAGGCAATCAATGGAGACATATCTATGGCAGTGTTACAGGGAAAGGTCGCAATCATTACTGGGGCAAGTTCGGGGATTGGCTATGCCACCGCAAAACGCTTTGCCCGTGAAGGCGCAAAACTGGTGCTGGGCGCGCGCCGCGGCGCCATATTGGCCTCATTGGTGGATGAGATAATCACCCAAGGCGGTGAAGCGGTTTATCTGGCGGGCGATGTAACCGACGAAGTGTATGCCAGTGATTTAGTGGCACTTGCCGTTGAGCAGTATGGTGGATTGGATATCGCCTTTAACAATGCTGGCATTAATGGCGAATTAGGTGTGGATTCGGATGCACTTAGCCGAGCCGAATGGGAAAACACCCTAACAACCAACCTTACCAGTGCATTTTTAGCGGCAAAATATCAATTACCACAAATGCTTAAACGTGGCGCAGGGTCGATTATTTTTACATCTTCCTTTGTTGGCTATACCATAGGTTTTCCGCAAACGGCGGCCTATGCGGCAAGTAAAGCGGGGATGATTGGCTTAACCCAAGCCTTGGCCGTTGAGTACGGCGCGCGCGGGATTAGGGTCAATGCGCTCTTGCCAGGCGGCACAGATACGCCAATGGGACGGGAGTTTGCCAATACCCCAGAGGCCATGGCCTTTGTGAAGAACCTCCATGCCCTCAAGCGCCTCGCAGATCCCGCGGAAATCGCCCAATCGGCGCTATATCTAGCCTCCGATGCGGCCAGTTTTACCACAGGGATCGCCTTATTGGTCGATGGTGGTGTGTCCATCTGTAAAACCTAGGGAATGGATAACGATGACCCAAGATTACGAGCGAATTGCACGTGCCATTGACTTTATTCGTCAGCATGTGGGTCATCAACCCTCACTGGCAGAGATTGCGGCGCACGTCCATTTAAGTGAATTCCATTTCCAGCGGCTCTTTAGTCGCTGGGCGGGGATCACTCCCAAACGTTACTTGCAGGCCTTAACCCTAGAACGGGCAAAACAGTTATTGCGGCAGCCGTCCCACTCGACCTTGAGTGCCAGTTATGAGTTAGGCCTGAGCAGTGGCTCGCGTTTATACGATCATTTTGTGCAACTCGAGGCGGTCACCCCCTTTGAATATCGCCAGCAGGGTTTAGGGATCAGCATTGCCTATGGCTATCATCCTACGCCCTTCGGGTTGGCCTTTATCGCCCAAACGGCCCGGGGCATTTGCCAGTTTGATTTTGTCGATATGCTGCAAATTCAATTGCCATTAGAACGTTTAAAGCAGAGCTGGAGTCAGGCCACCATTTATGAAGACACAGCGCAAACAGCAAGCTTAATTGATCACCTCTTTAGCCAGTACTTTGCTGACACGAGTGCCAAAAAGCTTAGTTCAATAGCATCCAGCACTCAGGCTATTCACCAAGGTGAGCCTTCCCCGCTCTCACTCTGGGTAAAAGGCACCAATTTTCAGCTTAATGTGTGGCGCGCCCTACTGAATTTACCTAAGGGAGAAGTCGCCTCCTACGGTGATATTGCCAAGGCCATTGGTAAGCCTAAGGCCTCACGCGCGGTCGGTACGGCGATTGGCGCTAATCCGGTGGCATTACTTATCCCCTGCCATCGAGTGCTACGTCAAAGTGGTGAACTTGGCGGCTATCGCTGGGGTGAAACCCGTAAACATGCCATATTGGCAAGGGAAGCGGCCTATTGTGAGTAAAACCATTAAACAGAGGTTTGACAGGCTTTCATGCTCTTAACTGAATTCTTAGCTATTAAATAATAAGGGAGGCAAACATGCCGACGCATTCCCCATCCCAACAGGGACCTAACCCGAATGACAAATCCCCCTTAAAAGGATTTCCTCAGGTGGGTTTTCTGAAGAACTTCATTAGCCGCGACAACATTATCGTCGGCGATTACACCTATTATGACGACCCGGCAGGGCCTGAGCGCTTCGAGTCTAACGTGCTTTATCACTTTGACTTTATTGGCGATAAACTGATTATTGGTAAATTTTGTGCCATTGCAAGGGACGTTAAGTTCATCATGAATGGCGCCAATCATTCAGTGTCTGGCTTTTCCACTTATCCCTTTTATATCTTCGGTAATGGCTGGGAGAAGGCAACACCTAAGCCAGAAGACTTTCCTTTTAAGGGCGATACCTGTGTCGGTCACGATGTTTGGATTGGTTATAACACCACAATCATGCCTGGGGTGAAGATTGGCCATGGCGCGATTATCGCGAGCCAATCTGTCGTCACAAAAGATGTACCGCCCTATGCTGTTGTGGGTGGTAATCCTGCCACCATTATTAAGCTAAGATTCGAGCAAACTGTGATAGATAAGCTCGTTGCTATTGCGTGGTGGGATTGGCCGATTGAGAAAATCACTCAGCACTTAAGTGCTATCGCTGGCGCAGAACTCACTAAGTTGCAGCTGGCAGATTAAGCAAGCGACACCCACAAAACGAGTTCCAAGTGAAAAGGTGAAACCTTTGTCAATATCAAAGGAATGACTGTTGGCAGTATAGCTAGTGCTTAACTCCCGTAAACCCAATGATAAACAAGTAATCATTAATCATCCTGATTAGGATATTGGGCTAAAAAATGGACGCAAAATGATGCGTCCATTTGCAGTAAGATTAGACGGTTAATTACGTTTAATTGGGGTCAAACCTTTATTACGACTCTCAATAGCATCGTCTAAGTCAAAGCCTGAATCGCGCCAATTTTTAGCTTCTTCTGGGGCAAATTTCTGTGCTCCCCACGCCATCGCATCCTTTAGATTAAATCCAGCCTTGTTCCAGTCAGACGCTTGCGCTGCATCAAATCCACTAAGATGCCACTTTTGAGCAACTTCAGAACTAAAACCTGCCGACTTCCAAGCAGATATTTCATCGGCGGACATTCCAGACCAATCTTTCGGCATAGAACTACAAGCAAACAACACCAAACACATCAATAAGCTAGAACTAATTTTCAACATAGCGCCTCCGCAGCGTTTTTCATTAATACGACTTACGATTACTGTTTAACCATCTTCATTAGCGATTGCCAATGATTGTAGTAACAACGATTCCCCCCTAAATATCGCTATCGATATCCCAACAGACACGACCTAATTCACTGCTATTTAAGAGGATCGATTGGTTGCTCACCGACACATCACTGCAAATGCAGCGTCGAGGAGCTCAACAACTGTCTCGACACCTTACGTATCATTTCCTCTAGCAACTACTTCATAGTGCAAATCAGTGAAAATACAACAGAAATTAGCATAATGATGCTCCAACAAAACAGCAATAGCTAGCAATGAGGTTAAAGAAAAATTTTTATCTACTATACAGTTAACAGTATTAATCTGGTTACAGAATCCAATCCTCTTTAAAGAAAGTAAACCATCAATAGCACACACAGTTCAGCTAACAACCATTTAACTTTTTTGACAATAAAAACTTAATATTCCCATTAAATATGGGATTAATGGTACTTCTCACATAGCGCCGAAAAATCACTACTTGGTTCGAGCAAAAAGTCCTTACCAACAATTGATGTCATTTCTGCTTCAGTAGTGAGTGGGTTATTAATTTTAAAAACTCGTCTATGATTAATATTACTTTTTAACAAAAATTCGCAATGCCGCCGATAAAATAATTCATCAAACTTTCCATTAGCAATTATTCGTTTAAGTCCCTCTTGTATTCTTGTGGCTAAACGCGGCTGATTTGGTGCAACATAATAATAAGTTGCAAGTGGTATATGCAGTAAAATATTATCATCAACAACGAGATCGGGATACTGTCGCTTAAACTGTTCAACCTCTTGAAAAGCCTCATTAATACCACGTCCTGAAGAATCCCCTGATGATTTACAAATAAATCATCAAATTAGGGTGGAAGCGCATCTTGTTGCATGATCAAATGGTTTCGCCAAAAACTACACTTGGACAACAAGATGCGCGAAGCCAATATCCT
>Ga0247725_1001347_pt1 | contig 12735 bp, 12 predicted proteins | sample OKSTACKMCFT3sol_FD_183021 | JGI IMG/M metagenome (GOLD analysis project Ga0247725, IMG submission 183021) | Subsurface sediment microbial communities from gas well in Oklahoma, United States - OK STACK MC-FT3-sol | ecosystem: Environmental > Terrestrial > Deep subsurface > Rock core/Sediment... | reverse complement strand
CCGGGGCTTGAGGATCTACGTAGGTTATGTGCTCAAGCACCAGACCATTGGACTGGAGCAGGTTGGGGATGGCGTCTGGGATGTTATTTTCGGTCCCATCATCCTTGGCAGAGTCGATGTGCGGGATACCACTGATGGTTATGTAACACTCAAGGTGTTGTCACCTATGTGAGTGAACTTTTGTGTAACCCATGTGGGTGATCCGTACAAGGGCGCAATTTTGCCTTGGTGTGAGGCGATATTTTTATTCGTCGAGAAAGGGTTCTTCTAATCTGATTTTTTCTACTTTTGTAAAGTCGTAAACTATTTCGGGTTGACTGACTTTTCTTGCGATGTAAAGAAGTTTTTCTAATTTGTTAAGAGTGTCCTTTTCTTTTCCCAAGGCAATTAAATTTGTACGACTTTTGTCGATTTTTACTGCTTGGCGTTTGTCAAGTAATTTTTGGTGTTGCTTCTTGGTCAGGTTTGAAAGCGGCTGGACTAATTTTGAATCTATTAATATGGGTGAGGCTGTGGTTATTTCTGTGGAGAAACTGACTTTTCGTTTATTTGAGTCTTGATGTTTTGTTTTGTCATTCTGTTTGAGAACGAGAGCACCGGTTCCTATGGGAGGGTTGACGGTATTTACGGAATGGGTGTTGCTTGCCGTTGTTAGACGGTCTGTTCTCTCACGAACAAACCCCGATTCATCCTGCCAGTTCACCGGATCACCTTCGCAATAAGCATAGGCGTTTACGCCACCTTTCTCGAATGGGCTAAACGCATCCGTGGTCTGGAAACGCATCAGTACAGGGTTATAGACACGCCTGCCATTGCCAAGCAGATAGCATCTGGTAAAGGGATCCGGGCGCTGGGCATTGAAGGCGAGCAAGGGGGGCTGGGAATGACATACTGTCGAGTCGCCGAAGCAGGTATAGATGAACGGATCTATCACGGATCCAGATCTGTCAATGGGCAATAATTCGGTGCATATCCTATTGTTAGACTGCTTGAGTACTGCCATGGGACCAAGCGGTGTGCGGAGGAATGCCCGAGTCTGCCCCTCATCAATTTCGAACTGTAAAAAGTTGTTTTGATAGAAAAATTTGACCATGCTATTTGCTCACGTAGCCGAATTCTCAAATTTCGTTATGAAACACTGGCAGGTGGCGAAGCATCAAAGTTCATCGATATTCCCTGGGGGGCGTGGCTCGTTACTGAAAATGCTGTTCAAGCTGCCCATGACGCTTCGCAAAAGACCGGGTGTTTGAGGTGGGCTGTCTGAACTGTTGGATGACGTGTCTGGACTATCTGTTATTGTCACCGGCCGTCTGATGACGAACCCTCCTGCCACACGAAACGAGGATCTTTGCGGACGCCGGATTATCTGCGCGGAAGGGTCAGTGCCTAGTTCTTGATCACCCACTGCCACTCTTAAATAGTGATCGGTCGCTGCGTCGCGGCGTTGTAATACGAGCCCCCATACGCCGCTGATATTGGCTGTCGAGGTTCCAATATCCTTTAAAAACGTGCCTAAGTCGCGGTCGTGATAATGATAAATATATTCTCCAGCGATAAAAATTACTGCTCCCGCTGCCCCTGCGCCAAAAATTTTCATATCGGTCGGCGAAACTTCTGCTCCGTAAGAGAGCTGTATTGACTTCATCGCCCCGTAAGCGATTGCCGGCATGGCTCCTGCAGCGACGTTTGTAAACCAACTCGCACTACTGTAAAAATCGGAGCTCACCATTGAATTCAGGCGGCCCGGTTCTCTACCGCTACGATCGTGGAAGTTGACTGGGTCGCCATGGCAGTAGGCATAACTGTTGATTCCACCGCGCCCCCAAGGACTCTTGCCCTGATCCGGGGAGTGGAATCGCATCAACACCGGGTTGTAGACCCGATAACCGTTTCCCAGCAGACACCAGCCCTGCCGGCTTTCGCGGCATTGGCCGGTAAACCCTGTTCCCGGGTCACCAGCCTTTTCGGCGCGATGGCCGTAGGGGTTGTAGACGCAGAACAGACGATTCGCCCCGGTTTGCGCCATCAATGGGCTTTGCATGTGGTCGCAAGACAGCAAATTGCTGGTAGCCATGGCAATTCCTCGTTCATTGCTCACACCGCTGAACAGTGATCCGCAGTTGTGCATCCGATCAGGTTGGCATCAAGCTAGCACCGCGCCGGTATAGGGTGAACTGACAAAAATGCCAGGTCTGGTTGGCCGGCATGAAGCGATGCAGAAGGTTGTACTGTGTTGACGAGGGGCACTGGCAGATTTCCCACGCCACACCGGATGTGCGCGGCGACTGACGCAATCAGGCATGTCCGGGGGCTTGACTGACGTGCATGGGCACGCGGTGTCGTGATCGAACAGTTGTCTGACGTTTTCGAGCATTTTGCTGGCGCCGCGCCCAGCTTAAAGTGAAGCCCGCATCCCCATGGTGCGTTGCCCCGGGCGCATGAGAAGGCCGTAACAGAGCGTGCGCAACGTACTCCGCCCTTAGCCGAGGAGACAGTTTCGCCTACGCCTGCCCGTCCCTTCCTTGTGTCAGTAAAAAGAGAACAAGACCAATGAACACCGTGGGAACTGATGGCAACCTTGCTCAAGGTTTCAAGCCACGTCACGTAACGATGCTGTCCATCGCCGGCATCATCGGCGCGGGACTTTTCGTCGGCTCCGGGCATGCCATCGCGGCTGCCGGGCCCGCCACCATTCTGTCCTATTTCGTGGCCGGTACCCTGGTGGTGCTGGTCATGCGCATGCTCGGCGAAATGGCCGTGGCCCACCCCGACACCGGCTCGTTCTCCACCTATGCCGACCAGGCCATCGGCCGTTGGGCCGGCTACACCATCGGCTGGCTGTACTGGTGGTTCTGGGTGCTGGTGATTCCCATCGAGGCGCTGGCCGCGGGGCATGTGCTCAACGCCTGGTTCCCCCAGGTAGACAGCTGGATCTTCGCCCTGGCCTCGGTGCTGTTGCTGGCCTGCACCAACCTGTTCAGCGTGGCCAAGTACGGAGAGTTCGAATTCTGGTTCGCCATTCTCAAGGTCACCGCGATTCTCGGCTTCATCGGCCTGGGTTTTGCCGCACTGGCAGGCTGGTTGCCGGAGCGCGAGGTCAGCGGGTTGAGCACGCTGGTCGACGAGCATGGCGGCTTCGCCCCCAAGGGCTGGTCGGCGGTGGTCGGTGCCTTCATCACCGTGATGTTCAGTTTCATCGGCACCGAGGCGGTGACCATCGCCGCCTCCGAGTCCAGCGATCCGGCGCGCAACATCGCCAAGGCCACCCGTTCGGTGATCTGGCGCATCAGTACGTTCTATATCCTGTCAATCTTCGTGATCATCTCGGTGGTGCCCTGGAACGACCCGCAGCTGGCGGTGGTGGGCTCCTACCAGCGCGCGCTGGAAATCATGAATATCCCCAATGCCGCGCTGATGGTGGACTTTGTGGTGCTGATCGCGGTGACCAGTTGCATGAACTCGTCGATCTACATCGCCTCGCGGATGATGTACTCGCTGGCCAAGCGCGGCGATGCGCCGGCGCTGCTGAAGAACACTTCACGGGTTGGCGTGCCGCGTGCGGCGGTGTTCGGCAGCACCCTGATCGGCGCGGCCATCGCCATCCTCAACTACTTCGCGCCCAAGGGCGTGTTCGAGTTCCTGCTGGCCAGCTCCGGCGCTATCGCGCTGCTGGTGTACCTGGTAATCGCCATTTCGCAACTGCGCATGCGTGGGCGGCTGGAGCGCGAGAACGCCAACCTCAAGTTCCGCATGTGGTTGTTCCCCTGGCTGACCTGGGCGGTGATCCTGTTCATCGGCGGCGCACTGGCCGTGATGATGTTTACCGAGGAACACCGCGCCGAGGTCAGCGCCACCTTGAGCCTGGCGATCATGATCTCGTTCCTCGGCATCATCACCACCCGAGGGCATGGGCGTCGGGCGGTGGCCGCGCGGTCGCCTGGCTGAACCTGACTCTGTAGCCTGCGCGGGTTCTGTGGGAGCGGGCTCCTAGGCCTGCTCCTTGCGCACTGTGAGCCATCTGGATCTTCATCGGCGTGATATATCCGTGCCATCATCTTTTGTCTTACACTCCTGCCATCAGCTCGCAAGGGAGTGCGCAACATGCTTCGCGGTTTCCGTCTGGCTTTGACCCTGGGTCTGTTGTACCTGCCACAGGCGTACGCCGGCGACCCTCCCGCCGACCCTTTGCTCGATGCACCCGTGGCGTCCAGCGCCGGGCAGAACCCCCGTGGTGTACTGCGGGCCCGCGACCAGGCCGTGTTGTCCAGTGAACTGGCTGGGCGCATCATCGAGATGCCCTATGCCGATGGCCAGGATTTCAAGCAGGGCAGCATCCTGGCGCGCTTCGATTGCAGCGCTTACCAAGCCCAGCTCAACGCCGCCCAGGCTGCCGTGCGTGCTGCCCGTGAAGAGCTCAACCACAACCGCCAACTGGCCGCGTTGAAGTCGGTCGGTCAGTTCGAGGTGTCGTTGGCCGAGGCCAAGCAGGCCCAGGCCCAGGCCGAGGCACAGGTGTACCAGGTGCAGGTCAGGCGCTGCGTGGTCAGCGCGCCGTTCGATGGCCGGGTGGTGCAGCGCCGGGCCCAGCCCCATGAAAGCGTCGCCAGTGGCTCGCCGCTGCTCGAGGTGGTGGACAACCGCTCGCTGGAGATCCACCTGCTGGTGCCCTCGCGGTGGCTGGGGCAGCTCAAGCAAGGCCAGCCGTTCGAGTTCGTTCCCGATGAAACCGGCAAGCCGCTGCAAGCACAGGTCAAGCGCGTCGGCGCCCGGATCGACGAGGGCAGCCAGACCTTGCTGCTGATCGGCGAACTGCCCCGCGACAGCCAGGGGCTGCTGGCCGGCATGAGCGGCACCGCCCACTTCGCCGCACAACCATGACGGCCGCCGCCACGGGTGTGGCCGAGCATGCCTTCGCACTGTTTCTCGGCCTGCAGCGCCAGGCCCGCCAGGCGGCTGGTCCCGAGCAACTGGCCTACAACATGGTCAACGATGGCCAGACACTGTTCGGTTTTCGCCATGCCGCCCTGCTGATCGCCGGCAAGGTTCGGGCACTGACCGGCATCAGTGTGGTCGAGGCCCATGCGCCGTTCGTGGCGTTTGTCGAACGTGCCGCTCACACGCTACAGGCTGCCGGCGTCGCGGCCCAGGCCGGGGCCGTGGATCCGACGATGCTGGACTCCCAGGCCCAGGCAGACTGGCGCTCGTTATCCGCCGCCCACGCATTCTGGCTGCCCTTGCTCGATCGCCAGGGCAAAGTGTTCGGTGGGCTGTGGCTGGCCCGCGACCAGGCGTTCAACCCCGCCGAGCAAGCCCTGCTCAATCAGTTGGGGGAGACTTACGCCCACGCCTGGCTGGCTTTGGGCCCGGCAAAACCCTGGCGATTGCGTTGGCCACGGCGGCGCCTGCTGGTGGCCTTGGGGATGTCGTTGCTGGTGCTGCTGGTGCCGGTGCGCCAGTCGGTGCTGGCTCCGGCCGAGGTCGTGCCGCGGGCGGGGCGGGTGGTTGCCGCGCCGCTGGACGGTGTGATCGCTGAGTTCCTGGTCAAGCCCAATCAGACGGTCGCTGTCGGTGACCTGCTGGTGCGCTTCGACGCCACCACCCTCAAGGCCCAGGTCGATGTCGCCGAGCGCGCCCTCGGGGTCGCCGAGGCCGAGCTCAAGGCCAGCACCCAGCGTGCCTTCAGCGATGCCGAATCCAATGCCCGCCTCGACCTGCTGGCCGCCCGTGTGGAACAGAAACGCGCCGAACTCGACTACGCCCGCCAGCTCCTCGGCCGCAGCGAAATTCGCGCTGAGCGTGCGGGGATCGCGGTGTTCGCCGATGCCGAGCGCTGGACCGGCAAGCCCGTGCAGACCGGCGAGCGGCTGATGCAACTGGCCGATCCGCAGCAGGCCGAACTGCGCCTGGAACTGCCGGTGGGCGATGCCATCGCCTTGCAGCCTGGTGCCGAAGTGGCGTTGTTCCTCGACAGCGACCCGCTGCACCGCCATGGCGCCCGCCTGGAGCGCGCGGCCTACGAGGCCCAGGCCACCGCCGCCGGGCAACTGGCCTATCGGCTGGACGCCGGTTTCGACGAGGCTCCGCCGCGCATCGGCTTGCGCGGTACCGCCAAGGTGTATGGCGAGCGCGCACCGCTGGTCTACTACCTGCTGCGTCGCCCGCTGGCTGCGTTGCGTCAGGGGCTGGGGCTGTGACCCTGCCAGCGCTGCGCGCCGACCTGCAACTTTCGCCGGCGGCGGCCGGGCATGACGGCGCGCCGCAGTGGACCCTGGCCGACCCGCTGCGCGGGCGTTACTTCAAGCTGGGCGGTGGCGCCGTGCGGCTGCTGCAGCACTGGCGCCTGGGTGACCCGCAACGTGTGCTGGCTGCCGCCAATGCCGAGCCTGGCCTGGCAGTCGACGAGCAGGCATTGGAAGAGCTCTTGCTGTTTCTCGGCCAGCACGACCTGATCGGCGCCGAAGATGCCCGCCAGCGCGAAAGCTATGCGACCAAGGCCGCCGCCACCCGGCAGAGCCTGTGGACCCGTGTGCTGCACCAGTACCTGTTCTTCCGGATTCCGCTGTGGCGCCCGGATGCCTTCCTCAACCGCGCATGGCCGGTGCTTGAACGCCATGGCGGCTGGATCTTGCGCTACGCCCTGCCGTTGGTGCTGGCGTTGGGTGTGTTCCTGGTGATTCGCGACTGGTCGCGCTTCATCGCCACGTTCCCGCACCTGTTCAGCCTCGGCGGCATCCTCGCCTTTGGCGTGGCGCTGGGGTTCGCCAAGCTCTGCCATGAGTTCGGCCACGCCTTCATGGCCAAGCGAGCCGGGTGCCGAGTGCAGAGCATGGGCTTGGCGTTCATGGTGCTGTTGCCGATGTTCTACACCGATGTCAGTGATGCCTGGCGCGTCAGCGACCGCCGTGCGCGGCTGCTGATCGATGCCGGTGGGGTGTTCGCCGAGCTGCTGCTGGCGGTGCTGGCGCTGCTGGCCTGGTCGCTGCTGCCTGACGGCCCCGCGCGCACGGCGGCGTTCATGCTGGCCAGCGCCACCTGGATCACCACCTTGCTGGTCAACCTCAACCCCTTCATGCGTTTTGACGGCTACTTCCTGATCAGCGACCTGTGGCGGGTCGAGAACCTGCAGAACCGCGCCTTTGCCCTGTGTCGCTGGCGACTGCGCGAGGCGCTGTTCGGCTATGGCGAGCCGGCCCCGGAAGCCTGGTCGCCGACCATGCGCCGTCGTTTGCTGGTGTGGGGCTATGGCGCCTGGCTGTGGCGCGCGGTGCTGTTCTTCGGTATTGCCCTGGCGGTATATCACCTGTTCTTCAAGGTGCTGGGCATCTTCCTGATGCTGGTGGAGCTGGCCTGGTTCATCGGTTTGCCGGTGTACAAGGAGTTGCGGCAATGGTGGCTGCACCGTGGCCAGGCGGCGCCGGGCAAGACGCTGCGGGTGGCGGCCGCGCTGGCGTTGTTGCTGGCCGTGCTGGTGCTGCCCTGGCGTGGCGCGGTGGACGTGCCGGCGATGCTCGAGGCGTCCCGCGTCAGCGCCCTGCATGCGCCGGTGGCGGCACGGGTGAAAAGCTTGCCGGTGGGCGAAGGGCAGGCGGTTCGCCAGGGCGAGCTGCTGGTGGAACTGGAGTCGCCTGACCTGACGTCGCGCCAGTCCATCGTGCGCCGCGAGATCGATATCCTGCAGCTGCTATTGCGCCGTCAGGCCGGGCGCAGCGAGACGGCGGCGGACGTTGGCGTGCTCGAGCAGCAACTGGCCGAAGCCGTGGCCGAGTACCGCGGCCTGGCCGCCCAGCGTGAGCGTTTGCAACTGCGCGCGCCCCGCGACGGTGTGTTGCGTGACCTGCCGGCCGGCCTGGCAGCGGGGCAATGGGTCAGTCCGGCACAGACCTTGGGCCGGCTGGTCGAGCCAGGGTTGCGTTTGCGCGGCTACCTGGCCGAGGCCGACCTGTGGCGGGTGGCGGCCGGCAGCGAAGGGCGCTTCATCGCCGATGACCCGGCGCGCCCGGCATTGCCGGTGCGCGTGGAGCAGGTGGATGCCACCGGTGTTGCCGTGCTGGAGCTCGAAGCGCTGGCCTCCGACCGTCATGGCCCGGTAGCCGTGCGACGTGATGGCCAGCAGCGTGCGGAGCCGGTGCAGGCCCAGTACGGCGTACATTTGAGCCCGCTGGGCGAAGTGCCCGATGTGGCGCAGCCGTTGCGTGGGCTGGTGGTACTGGAGGGCGCGCGCGAGTCGTTGCTGGGGGCCGCCTGGCGACGGTTGGCGGCGTTGGGGGTTCGTGAGAGTGGGTTTTAGGCGGCCTTTCCCGCCAGGCTCCCGTCGTAATTACGCGATCCATCGCCAGGAATGCCGTTCAAGACAATGCCGACGCAAGGAGCCCGCATGACCGAGACCGCTCTGCCACTGTGTTCCCGCCTTACCTTGCCCACGAACCTGCCCGCGTTGCAGCAGGCCCTGACCCGGCTGGACACTCATGCCTGGCAGGCGCATTTCAACCGGGGCTACCACGAAGGTGATTGGAGCGGTGTGGCGCTGGTCGCCGCCGAGGACGCGCCGTTGCCGCTGGCCCCAGGCACAGGCTCGCCGTCAAGCCTGGCCTGGTGGCAAGGCGAGCCGGCCTGGCAGCAAGCCCTTGCACCCTTCCAGGCATCGCTGCGCGCCGCCCGCCTGCTTCGCCTGGGGGCGGGGGCGCGGATCCACGAGCACCGTGACCCTGACCTCGGGCGCCCAGGCGGCTGCCTGCGTTTGCATATACCGCTGCTGAGCCCCCCGGGCGTGGAGTTTCTTGTGGATGGCCTGCAAGTGCCGATGCGCCCAGGCGAGTGCTGGTTCATCGACCTGTCGCGCCCCCACCGGGTCAACAACCCCGGGCCCGGTGAGCGTATCCACCTGGTACTTGACTGCGCGGCCGACCCTTGGCTGCTGGCGCTGATCGACGAAGGCCTGGCGCAGACGCCGGCATTGCAACCCGGCAGGGCCGGGCAGGCATTCGAACGGTTTCGCCAGCAGGTGAGTGAGGCGCCGGCATTGGCTGCGCAACTACAGGCGTTGGAGGATCCTCGGGCCTTCGTGGCCGAGGCGGTGCGCCTTGGTGCCGAGCTAGGGCTGGCGTTTTCCGAGGCAGAGGTCCTGGGCGCGATGCGCCGGGGCAAGCAGGCATGGAGCGATCAATGGCGAGTGTGAATACCCCGATGGATTTTCACGGCTGGCTGCCCATCCGCCTCTGGCAAGGCGACGCCGGATGGCGGGTGGACTGGTGCTGGTTCGGCGAACAGCGCCTGACCCGCCCGTTTTTCCGCGATGACGTCGACCAGGCGTTACGCCTGCCGTTCAACCAGGCTATGCGCCGCGACACCGATGTCTCAGCTTTGCTCGATTGGCACGCCCGTAGCCCGGGGCTGACGCCCTCGGCCTTGGTGTTTCACGCTTCACGCTGTGGTTCGACGCTGATCGCCCAATTGCTGGCCAGCCAAGCGCGAAATATCGTGCTGTCCGAGCCGCCGCCATTGGACAACCTGTTGCGTGCCGCGCGCCAGGACCCGTCCGCCGCCGCCTGGCAGGCCGATGCATTGCGGGCGCTTTGCTCGGCCTACGGTCAGCGTCGTCGGGGCGACGAGCGCCAGTTGCTGATCAAGCTCGATGCCTGGAACATCTTCGACGCATCATTGCTGACGGCGCTGTATCCCGACGTGCCTCGGGTGTTTCTCTATCGTGACCCGCTGGAAATCGTCGTCTCGCAACTGCGCCAGGCGGGCATGCACCGGGTGCCGGGGCTACTCGGCGCTTCGGGCCTGGACAACTTGCTGTCCGCCCCCCAAGCCATGGACACGGTGGAATACACCTGCCGGATGATTGGCGAAATCCTCACGGCTGGCCTAGCGTTGTGCGAACGCCACGGTGCCATCGCGGTGAACTACAGCGAATTGCCCGACGCCGTCTGGGGACGCCTCGGGCCACTGTTCGGCATCCAGCCAGGCGATGTGGCTGACCTGCGCGCCGTCGCGGCCTTCGACGCCAAGCAGCCGGCCATGAACTTCAGCGCCGACAGCCAGCGCAAGCGCGAGGAGGCCGACGACGAAATACGGGCTGCGGTCATCCGTTGGGCCCAGGCGCCTTACAACGCGTTGGAATCCATACGGTTGCGAAACGTCTAGGAAATGGCGTCAAACTACCTCGAACGGGTGTTTGAGAAAAAAGTTGAAAAGACCCTGTTCGGGTAGTGGCTATTTGCCTTGATCTTCGGCTACGCTGCTGCAGATTGTGTAGGACAATTCACTTGGATGTGCGCCCCTCACCATGGGGTAACCTTATGCAGGGAAGCCATACCCGATGTCCATTTCCGAGGTGAGCCTCCGTCCCATCGTGGACGTCGACCGGGCGTTCCTGCGCACCCTCTACGGCACCACTCGTGCCGCCGAAATGGCCCTGCTGCCGTGGCCCCAGGCCGCCATCAATGTGTTCCTCGACCAGCAGTTCCAAGCCCAGCACGACTATTACCAGGCCCAGTTCGCCGACGCCGACTTCTTCATCATCGAAGTGGCGGGCGAGCCCATTGGCCGCGTCTACCTGCACTGGACCGACAGCCACGTGCAGTTCATCGACATGGCCCTGCTGCCCGTCTGGTGCGGGCGCGGCATCGGCAGCCGGTTACTCGGGCAGTGGCTGGCACACGCCGATGCCGACGGCCTCAGCGCCGGCCTGCATGTCACCCCTCATAACCCGGCCTTGCGGCTTTACCAGCGCTGCGGGTTCGAGGTGGTCGGCGAGACCGGCCTGTCCCTGAAGATGCGCCGAGCGGCGCTCACCACTGCCATACGCGCCTGAAGGACCAGACCGATGCATGCCATGCCCACGTTCGACGCACTGCAACAGGCCACCGGCAGCCATTTCCAGCTGTGGATCAGCGACGAACAGGCGCTCCAGGCGCAACTGCTGGCCGTGACCGAAGGACCGGCCATGTCGCCGCGTCACCAGCGTTATGCGGCGGAATTCGCCCTGCCGGCCGGCACCGAGCTGCCGCAGGCGGTGTTCCGCCTGTCGCCGCCAGGCGAGCAAGGTTGGCTGCTGTTGATGACCCCGGTGAGCCCCGATGACGATGGGCGCCCGGTGCTGGAAGCGATTTTTCACGTAGACCGGCCGCTCTGAGGGCGTCCGCCACACGCGTCATGTCCGGCGGGCCATGGGGCCCGTCTTCGCAGTGTTGTCATAGGAGAGCAGCAAATGAGTGAGCCGTTCCTCGGTCAGATCACCTTGTTCGCAGGCAACTTCGCCCCTCGGGGCTGGGCCTTCTGCCAAGGTCAGCTTCTGAGCATCGCCCAGAACACCGCGTTGTTCTCGATTCTCGGGACGACCTACGGTGGCAATGGCCAGACCACTTTCGCACTGCCTGACCTGCGTGGCCGGGCGCCTATCCAGCAAGGGACGGGGCCGGGGTTGCCGAATGTCGTGCTAGGGGAGGTGGCAGGTGCCCCAACGGCCAGCCTGACGTCACTGAACATGGCCTCGCAACCCGTGATCATCCCGGCCAGCACGGTGTCGGTCGCCATCCCCGCAGCGGAAGGCGATGCTGACCTGCCCGCACCTTCGACCAGTGGCGTGCTGGCCAAGCCCAAGGACACCACGGGCTCCGGTGCTGCGATCGACATCTATGCCTCGACCGCCAGCGACACGACGCTCAAACCGTTCAACCTCACCATTCCGGCCAGCACCGGTGCGACCACGGGGCAAAGCCAGCCCTTCTCGATCCGAAACCCCTACCTGGGTATCAACTTCATCATTGCAGTGGAAGGGCTGTTCCCGTCCCGCAACTGAGGCCGGATAGGCAACAAGCAGGGCTGCGGGGCGCACATCGGCGCCCCGTCGTCCGTTCAGGATTTTCCAACAAGGACAGGCCGTCCTCACCCGTAAGGGCGGCACGCACAACCAGCCCCAGGGCTGAGCGAGGGCATCATGGCATTCTGGAAACGCGGCAAGGACACCCACACACCCAACGTTTCCACGAGCCGCCCGAGCCTCATCCAGGCCCTGGAGCCGCGCATGATGTTCGACGCCTCGGTGGGCGTGGTCGCCGACCAGGGCGCCCAGGCGGTCGAAGCAGTCGCAGCCGCCAGCGTGGCCAAGGACACCAGCGCCGCGAGCGATGCGGCCAGCACCCGCGACAGCGCCACCCACGAGCCCGTCCACGAGGCGGCGCCCGCCACCGCGCCGGTCACGGCAGCTTCGGGCAACCACGAAGTAGTATTCGTCGACTCCGCCGTCAGCGACTACCAGAAGCTCATTGCCGGCCTGCCCGCCGGGGTCGAAGTGGTGGTGCTGGAGAACGGCAAGGATGGTTTCAAGCAGATCGCCGATTACCTCGATGGCCGCAACGACGTGACCTCGATCGATATCATCAGCCACGGTGACAAGGGCTATGTCTACCTGGCCGGCAACGCCATCTGGGCCAACCAGCTGGCCAGCCACGGCGCGGACCTTGCGCGTATTGGCAACAGCCTGGCGCCGGGCGGTGACATCCGGTTCTTTGCCTGCAACACCGGGGCCGGCAGCGACGGCCAGCTGTTCGTCAACGAAGTGGCGCGGCTCAGCGGTGCGGATGTAGGCGCTTCGTCCGACGCCACTGGGTGCTCACAATATAGTTTGACACAGAGCCCCTTGTAATTCGCGCCCTACAGCCCTGGGACCTATCGCTGTGGTCGAATCATAGTTTGACACAAGCAGATGCCTCATCGAATAAAGCGCTCCGC
>Ga0247725_1001346_pt1 | contig 12737 bp, 19 predicted proteins | sample OKSTACKMCFT3sol_FD_183021 | JGI IMG/M metagenome (GOLD analysis project Ga0247725, IMG submission 183021) | Subsurface sediment microbial communities from gas well in Oklahoma, United States - OK STACK MC-FT3-sol | ecosystem: Environmental > Terrestrial > Deep subsurface > Rock core/Sediment... | reverse complement strand
AAAGAGAGGGAGATACGCACGTAGTGTATTTCTCGCTTGCGCTATCTGGCTATGCGTTGGCAATTGGAATGAAGCCGTAGCGGGCCCACGCACCATACTCGTGATTCGCAGCGAGTCGCTTTCGCCCTACAGCGGAACGCAGTATGGTGCGCAGTTGCTTGGCAACGGCTACACTCACGTGATTACCTTGTACCTGCCGAGCGCGGCGAACGGTAACACGTGGATCAGTGACCAATACGAAGCGCGTATTCTGGAAGCGGTAAAAAGGTGGCAACCAGAATTGGTAGTGTCTGCCGAAATCGACTTGGACAACTTCCCGACATTGCGTGAAGCTCTGGGGCCCAAACTTCGCACCGTGAAGCCGTTGGGTATCTTGGACATCGCGCGTTCGTCGTTCGAGCGTCTGCATAAATTCCTCGTCACTACGGGGATCAGCGACCGCAAGTTCTATCTCCTTTATCGTCCGGAGTATGGGCCGCTGTATGATGACGTCGCTCGCGATTCAGGGTTCAAGTCACTGGAGCCCATTGCGGTCTCCACGCTCGGCGAACTGAAGTCAGCGCTCGCCAGTATTCCACGCAACGACAACGTTGCGATCATAAATGCTTTGACTCACGTAGAGGACATTGAGTTCGACTACGCAGTGCTCGGCCCCAAGGTTGCGAACATGATTCGCCGCACGGGCCTGCTTGACTTGAGTGTGATTGACAGCGCTCCCGGCGCTGTAAGCGTGCGACATAGTGCCGCACAGATCAACTTCGAGTCGAGCACTATCACAGCAGGTAACGTTGTTCTGTGTGTGGATCCGAAACGTCTGCGCGCCCTTGGTCTCAAAGAGGTCTATGTTGTAGGGTTCAAAGATATAGATTCTATCACTCAATAATTTGAAGGCACACAATGGACGATAAAATCGTGGCCATCGTCAGACGCGCATTGATTGTTGCCGCAGCAGTCCTGCTAGTGTCTGTCGTGTGGACGGGTTCCCGTAGTCGTGAGCCCTCGCCATCTCAGGTTGACGAGCAGGTGTTTTGCGCGTCAGCCATTTGTTTCTACGATTCGGTTAGGGGCAAGGAATGCCTCGACTTCCCACCTACAGTCAGCAAGCTCATTCCCGTTCCGGACGTTCGCGGCGATAGCGTCCGGTTGGTGATTGAAGCGACTGGGAAAGAATGCAAGGAACGAAGATGATGGAATTCATTCAAACCCTGCTTAACGGAAACTTCGCTACCGTAATCTCGGTCTTGATCGCCTGCGCCCTTATCGCGTTTACGTGGTATGTTGCGCTGCCAGCGATCTTGGAACGGAACCAACTGCGAGAGCAGCTGAAGGAAGCAACGAACCACTCACCTGAGCGCGTGGAAAATCTGGTTGAGCGCATGTCCGAGGAACTAGCCTCGGTCACGCAGCAAATGACGGAGCTGAATCGAGTGCTTGCAGAGATGCAAACTCACGCTACCGTTACCTCGCGTGCTGAAGGAACGGCACAGGCTGAGTTGTATACCTTGCTGGACGAGATTCGCCAGCAGATGCACAACCTAGCCACCCGCTTCGTCAGCTTAACCAACACCGTTAACGCAATGGGTGGACAACGCCAAGTGCAACGTTCACCTGACGGCCTTAACGTTCGAGGACTCAGATAGTGAGTAAATATCTCCGAAACAACATAGGCTTTCGCCGAAGCAGTGCAGCGCAGTATGCTGGATTCTACAGCGCTAAGTCCTATATGCTCGGGGAGATTCTTGATGGGCCCAAATCCAACATCTTCTCCCCAACAGCCAGAGAGATTCTGCTTCAGTATTTCTCGGCAATGGAGCTTCTTCTCCGCGACATCGAAGTTGCTTTCATCGCGTGTAGCGATGGGGTGGTTTCTGAGGTCGCGGTGGCGAAGTGTAAGGTGTCGGCTCGGGAATTTAGTTCGAGCCTCCACCAAATCATAAAAGATAACCCTCAAGACTTCGACCCAGTATTCGCTGGGCCGTGGTCTGCGGTGGTCGCTGAATCTGCTACGCCGTTGCTGGATGCCGCGCGTGACCTTCTCGAAGGTGACATCGAATCCGCGTTCTGCATGGCAGTCAGCTTTTGCACGTCGTACCTCAATCACATCATGTTCGTCTTGCACGAACTGGTGTGCCTGTTGAATGGCGCTGCACCGATCCTCTATCTGAGTGACATTGATATTCGGATTCAGGCTCGTAAATCTTACAGCTTGGCCCGCGCCAGATTGAATGTGTATCGCGCACACAATCTGTTGAAGGGTGAAGCTGAGATCAAAGTTCTATGCGAGTTCGATGACGCAAAGGTGCGTGATGACGAGCGTAGTCTGGTGGCATACAGAGCACTCCTTGATTCTGTATCCACCTACTCACTGAAACTGTCTTAACGGAGAGACAACATGAACGTAGCTGGTAATCTGAAACTGCTGGGCCAAGGCCAAATCAAGAATTTCATCCCCGAGATTCTGGCCGTCGACCCGTCCGGTGTCGAGCTGTTTGAAGGTCGCGGCTGGTGGAACTCTACCTCCAAGTCTCTGAAGTTCTACAACGGCACCGCAATCATCACTCTGGCTGTCGGTGGCGACCTGAGCGATTACATCCGCGCGGATGGCACCATCGCCATGACCGCCGACCTGATCCTGTCCAGCACTGACCAGTCTGGTTCCGACGACAAGGCTGCCATCTCCAAAGGTTACGCTGTAACCCTGCTGGCTACCAAACAGAACGTTGTGACTGGTGCGGCTTCCACCATCGTCTCCGCTGATCTGGGCGCGAACAAAGCTGTGGTGTCCGACGCTCAAGGTAAAGTGATCGAAGGCGGCGCTACCGCTGCTGAAATCGCACACCTGTCCGGCGTCACTGGCCCGATCCAAGGCCAAGTCGATGGCAAGCAAGACAAGCTGGGTTACGTGCCGCTGAACAAAGGCGGTGACAACCTCGATGGCGACATCAACGCCAACGGCCACAAGATCTCTGGTCTGGGTGCTCCGAATGCGCCGACCGATGCCGCTCGTCAGATCGACATCGACAACGCACTGTCCGGTCTGAACTGGCAAGAAGACGTGAAGGGCGTACAAGTTGACGCCACTCTGGATCCGGGCGTTGCTGTGAAAGGCGACCGCTACATCCTGACCGACGTTGCCGCTCTGCACGCTGGCTTCGGCACCATCGCTGGTGTTGGTAACGGCGACATCGTTGAGCACGACGGCACCGAGTTCGTTGTTGTGTTCGACGTGAGCGCTGAAGGCGAAAAAGCCAACGGTACTCTGGCGTGGGACAACGGCACCAAGACCTACAAGCGTTACCTGACTGGTGCGTGGGGTTCCTTCGGTGGCCTGAGCGACATCAACGCTGGTGCTGGTCTGGAGCAAGTCGGCAACACCATCAACGTCCGCATGGGTGCTGGTATCGTTGAGCTGCCGGAAGATGGCGTTGGTATCGACCTGCGCGCTGAATCCGGTCTGGCCCTGCTGGATGCTGACGGTGCTGAATCCACCGCTGCTGACGCCAAGCTGTCCGTCAAACTCGACGGCGTGACTCTGGCGAAAACCGCTGCTGGTCTGAAAGTTGCCGCCAAAGGTATCGGCGCTGCCGAGCTGGCTGCTGCTGCTTTCGGTAACGGTCTGGTTGGTGGTGAAGGCTCTGCCGTTACCGTCAAGGCCAAAGCCGCTGGTGGTATCATCGTCGATGCCGACGGCGTGTCCGTTGACAACGCTGTGCTGGAACAGACCTACCTGAAGAAAACTGGCGACACCGCTGCTGATCTGAAGGTTACCGCTGTTCCCGCTGCTGACACCGACGTCGTGCGTCTGCTGGAACTGAACGCTGCCAAGGCTGAAGCTACCGCTGCTGCCGAAGCTGTGAACACTCGTCTGACCAACAGCGAGCACGTTTACAACGGTCTGGCAAACGTGCAGGCTACTCACACCATCGTCCACGGTCTCAACAACGCATTCCCGCAAGTTGAAGTCATGGACGCAGACGGCGCAACCGTAATGGTTGATTCCATCGTTCGTGTAGATGCCAACACCGTAAGCGTAAGCGTTCTGCCTGCTTCCGGTATCCGTGTCGTAGTTCGCGGCAACAAGAACTGATAGCTGACACGTCATGGAGGGGAGCGCAATGCTCCCCTTTTTAGTTTTCATTCTGCGGAGAAACGCACATGAAAGTTCTAGGTAATGTCAACATGCTGGGTAACAAGATCCAAAGCATGTCCCTCGAAAACAAAACCGAGTATCCGGCGAAGCCCACCATCGGCTCTCTGGAAATGATCCAGAAGCGCCTGATGCTGTGCGTGGACGTCGGCACCAATCCGCAAGAGCCGCTGCCCGTGTGGATTCCTCAGTCCAGCGAAGTGCAGATGTTCCGCTTCAACCAGCCGACCAACTCCACCACTTGGCTGGTCGAGCACGGTCTGAACAACTCCACTCCGGTGTTCCAGATCTACGACGTGAACGGCCACATCTTCACGCCTGACGAAGTTGTGATCGTGGACGAGAACACTCTGTCCATCACGCTCAACACTCCGATGCAGGGCAGCGTTACCGTCCTGTCCGGCACCATGTTCGGCACTCCCGCTCTGTCGCCCGTGGTATCCCAGAAGTTCACCGCATCCACTAAGTGGGAGCTGGCGCACAACTTGGGTCGCATCCCCACTGTTCGCATCTACGTGAACGGCGCGGAAGTTCAAGCCCCTGTGGCTGCTGACGCTAACACTGTCAGCGTGGACTTCGGCACCAACTCCGTAGCAGGTACTCTGCTGCTGTTCTAAGGAGGCGCTATGTCCTTTTCAATTCCGCGTGAGAAAGTTCACAAGCAAACCGTGCCCGCCGCCGAGTGGAACATCTATCACGGCTTTGGCCGCGAGCCTGCGGTTGACGTCTACATCCAGCTTACCGGATGGGACACTCCGCGCAAAGCGCTGCCCGAAGAAGTGAAGATCGTGTCGGCCAACGAAGTGAAGATCACCTTCGCTGGGATCCCGACCGCTGGTACTGCGGTACTGCGCTAATCAAAGTGTGGGGGCTAGTCCCCCACCTTCTGAGGACATGTACCATGATGCTTAACGTAATCAATTTTGCTGCTCCGCTGTTCACGTACTCTGAAATCGCAACTGCGCACGCAGCGCAGAATCCGGCGAACGGAATGTTTGACGGAACTCTCGGCAATATTACTTCTTCCGGTCTCGCTTATGGCGATGCCACACTGAACGCCAAGTACGCTGGGTGGAAAGTTGTTGGTGTCCGCTATATCCGGCAGAACCACAACAGCCAAGTTAAGAGCCAAGCCATAAAGGATGCGCGCATCGAAGTTCTTGGCGATGACAACATCTGGCGTGCTCACGCCACTGTGCGCTTCCCCTTTGGCGAATACAACTCGCTTGTCCAACTTGATAACAACCCGCTTGCACCGATTCTCGTAAACAGCAAACGACGTATCCGCATCGTGGGCGTTAACACGTGGGGCGGGTCAACCAGCACACACTGGATGGAGTTTCAATTCGTGGTTGGCTACTAGGAGGTGCCATGATCATCTACGACCCAGCGCACGAAAATCCTCTGGACGTCAGCCACAAACTGACAGTGCCTGCAACGAATCGTGTGGTGACGAACTCGCTGATTCCGGAGTCTGGATTCCAGCTCAACTGGATCAACGCAGACGGAACGCCCGGCGCTGAAGGGCAGCTGTTTAATGTGCTCGGTATCGACAAGATTCAGAGCCTGAAGGGACGCCCAAACCTCTCGCTGTTCTACGCGCCGCTCAATTTCAGCCGACTGATTCGTCCCGGCGAGAAGAAAGTTATTCGTGTGTGGTGTGGCGGTGGCGGTGACCATAGTGATAACGCGTTCATCCTACGGCGCTTCATCTCCGAGGGTAACAGACCGCAGCTCAAATACGGCGACGCCGTTGACGGGTGGGGATGGCAGTGGATGTACTTCGACTACGCGGCGAACGGTTACCTTCGTTGGTGGGCGCAGTACGGAAGCGACAGTTACGCTGGTTATCCGGGCGGGCCCGTTACGTTCGATTGTGTGACGCGCCGTGCGTATCAACAATTCCAACTCGACTTCGGACGCGACGGTACTCCGCCGCCTGCTGGTTGGGTATGGGTGTAAGGAGAGACAATGCCTATTCTGAGTGGAAACCCCATCTCATGGAGCAAAGCGTTTGACGTTGAGCGCAGTGTGGATCTCTTTCTCGGGTGCACGTCGACCAGCGCAGCGGAGATGCTGAAGTCTACGCACAAATGCGTTGGCACCACGAAGGCACCGGAAGATGCACTGACCCAACTTTGCTCAATCAAGTTCGGTACGATCAAGGCACTTCCGCCAATGCCTACCGCGTTCAGTGCAACGCAGAATACAGTGAGTGGCTACAATACCGGCGTCATTGACTCGATGCCTGTTGCCATGCTGTTCAGCGGCGGGCTGATGCGAGGCCACAAGTCAATGACGTTGAACATGACGTACACTGGCGGGCAAGCAATCACAACGTTGACTCCGAATCTGCTGCCGGATCCTGATACGGGAGCTTACCCGAGCGGCGCGACCTACAAGGTTGTTGCGGACGGTGCGACTATTGCGGAGGTAAGTTTCGTGCCGTCCGCAACTCCGCTGAATATCGCGGTGAACAAGACAGTCACGAACTTGGCAATCACGTTGCGCATAGAGGACGGTGGTTGCCTCATGTGCAACTGGCTGCCCAACGCCGCGACCCTGCAATCGGCGGCCATTCCTTCATTCGGCGTGCTGCTGGATCCGTGGGGCGGTAACTCGATTCAACTGCCGAGCCTTACGATTGCCTACGGGGTTTCGATCACTACGCTGCTCGTCACTCCAAACTTTGTGTGAGGGCATATGATCGCAGATTACATGTTCAACAAGTTCACGGTTCCCGCAGGCTACCGACTGTGCGTCGTACTCTCTTCAGGGCCGATGTCAGCAGCGGCGCTTGGGAACCTAACGGGGAAAACCGTCGCTGACTTGCGAGCATTGGGCTCCACGTTGGCAACAGCGGTGCCTAACTCCGATGTCAGTGCGTTCGGCTTTCGCATGATGCGCAGCCAGACGTCGGCCTACGGCCAGAAGTATGTGCCCGCGTTCTCTGTCCCGAGCAAGTGCGTGTACTCCCCAGTGAAAAGCGGCACTGTCACTTACGTGGTGCTGGCGTTGCTTGATGGAAGCACAGCAGCGGCCAAAGTCGTTCGCTGCTACCAGTGCAGTGCTGGGCTATCAGGTGCGGAAGCCAAGCTGTCACGCAACACGGTTAGCGCGGAAGACAAAGCGTTCGAGGCGAAACTTGAACTCTCAGGCGTACCCGGCCAGCAAGTCGGAGACGTGCAGAAGAATCTGATCAACAAGCCGCAGGTGTTCTCGCTTCAAGTGAGTGCACCTTCAGTCGGTACGCTTCAGGGGCAGCCGTCAGTAGTTGGTGTGGTTCAGACGTCGAGCGCCACTAGCGATAACCTGTCTTCCTTCCCAGAAATTTTACGGTAACAGGACACAAGTATGGAACTAATGAAAGAGCTTGGCCTGAACCTGTCGTCAGCAAACCAGACCTACATGCTGTTGCTGATGGACGGTACGCCACCAACTACGCACGCAGAATTGGCGGCAAAGGTAAACCTCAAAGACTTCTGCGACATGTGGAACAAGAGCGTCGGGGTCACCTACGTTACTGGGACTCGCGCGAACTACAACGGCGCTGGATCCGAGTGGACTACCTTCTTCAACGCGGTATCAACTATCGGTCAGATGAAGGGCGGGCCGCTGCGCGTTGCTCTATCAGGCCACACGTTCGCCGCTTCAGGCAGCGCAGTACGTTTGGTTCCAGACACCATTGAGATCCAAGACGCCTCTGGTAATCGCATCGAGTGCGGCTGGTTCAGTCTATTTGTCGCCCAGATGCTTTGCCGACTACCTAACTCAGGTAGCGTCAATGGGACGTACACGGACGCGACGTGGTTGAGCCCGCACCAAGTGCCAGAGTTGAATCCCACTGCGCATATCGTGGTCGGTTTCAACTCTCCGCAGACCTTGACTGGTATGAGTATCGATCAGTGGTCGATGGCGAGTACCAAGAACATCGCGGTTGATTATTGGGACGGTGCTGCTTGGGTGCAGTGTGTTGCCCAGCGCGCGACTACAGCTGGGTTTGTACCTTTCAGTGCGACTACCACGAAGCTGCGTCTGCGACTCGGTACTGGCGCGCTTGGGGCTATCACCGAATCGTCTTGCAGCTTTGCATTCTACGCCGCCTCTCCAATGATTCAGCGTAATCACCCTGACGTGAAGTGGGGCCTGCTGATCCCGACCGGATCACGACCTACCGGAAATAGCATTGCATCGTTGCAGACTTTGGTAACGGACGGTGTGATTTCCGCCAAGTCACGCATCCCACTGTTCGCGTTCACCGTGGGCGGGCCCGGCGGGTCAGAGGAAGTAATTTTGAGTAAGGTTGCGGGCCTTACCTCAGACGACACGCCTACAGTAACTGGATTCTATGTTCAGCCGCGCAACATGGTGGAGGTGTAACGTGCTCACGACTAATTCAATGCTGGTCTATGAGATGCTGATGGATCGCAGCAGAACCAACTCGTTCTGGGGTATCGTCCTATTCAGCGGCACGCGCCCTACCAGCGAAAAGCTGCGGGAGATGGTATACGGCGCGTATCAGCGCTACCGCAGCGACGTGTCCTTCCTCAACGGAGTATTGTCTTCGCTTGGAGGCAAGATCGTGCTGCGTCAGTACGCGGGTGCTGGTGCGGTTGACATCACGGACGAAAAAGTTTGGCTGAAGTTATCGCAGACCCAAGTCAAATGCGTCAGCCTACTCGACGACGCACCTACTTGGGGTATCGTGCACTTTGATTGCGCGACTAACTCCGACGACTTCACTGGAAGGCGTGCAGTGTATTTCACTGTCGGCGACGAGAACAGCAATGCCGACATGAAAATTCAGGGTGGCTTCATTCCGAAAGGGAGTGAGTGGAAACCCAACGACATCACCATCAACTTTGCTGGTGGGATTTAACCTAAGAGGAAATACAGATGAAAGCATTTGGCCTTACTCTGCCGGAAGGCAGCAAGATCGAAACTGCTCCGCTCGACAACAGCAAGCGCGGCACCGCGTTCCCTGCAAACCCCAAGCACCTCGACATCTTCGAGATCATTGAGGGCGGTGCAACTCCGGTCGGCATCTACGCGTACAACGAACGCACTACCCAGTGGGTGCGCAAGGAAACTGTTTCCTACCCCTACGATGTCGGTATGTCTATCGCTGGCAAACCCGAAGCGAACAAGACTGTGGCAATGGTTGTGCTGGTTCGTCCGACCATCATCCCCAAGAGCTTCGGCGGCAGTAAAGCTGCGTGCGACGTTGCGGCAACCGCTGCTGCCGCGTTCGTGGTTAAGTTGAACGGTAACCAGATCGGAACCATCAACTTTGCCGCTGGGCAGCTGGTCGGCACATTCACTGGCCCCGCCGCCGATCTGCTGTGCGTAGCTGGTGACAAGCTGACGATCAGTTCTCCGGCCACTGCGGACGCAACTCTGTCCTACGTTGCGGCTACCCTGATGGGTCAACAACTGTCAGCGTAAGATAGCGGACGATCTCGGGGGGCCAAGTGCCCCCGTTTTCAGATCTACTCTGGGGGGTTATATGATGCTTCAGATTTTGGGGCTCGGTGCGGGCTACCCGTTCGGCGAGGGAGTTATCAACGTCCGCAAGATGGTTGGGAATACGTGGATCCCTACTGTTGAGGGCGTCGACACGATCATTAGCGAGAACGCCACCAAAGTCCAGATGCTCCGAACAATGCCGATAGGCATGAATGCACCGCCGCGTATTCGCAACGGTAAGCTGTTCTATCGGGTGTACCTCCCAGTCAGCACCGAACTTTCTCTATGGAACGGCAACACTGCGGTGTGGGCGCAGTGGTTCACTGGGTGGGTTACTATTGTGTGCGAGTACACAGCAGACAACAAGAACAAGTACACCATCAACGGTGTGCTTAAATACAGCGGAGCGCTTCGCTCCACAGTCGGAATCTACTGTAACGCTCCGTCGGGCACTTATCTGATCGACACGGGCGGACGCGGTGGGGTTCTGCCTGCCGGACATGAGTGGTGGTGATATGCTTCTTACACTTCAAAATCATATTCCGAGACAACTGACGGTCATCGACCCGAACACAGTGCAAGCGAACTTCAAACTCGCGGCCCCGACGCAATACACCATCGAGAAAGATGGGACGCTGCTGCGTAAAATTGGCGGAGCCCCAATTGATAGCCGATCATGCGAAATGTTGAGCAAGCCTCGTCCGGGCAAGTTTTTCATGCGCGTCAAGTTCAACAACAGCGGCAACTACTCAACCATTTTGATTTCGAACGGGCTGGTGAGCGCAAACAACCAGCTGGCTTGGACGCTCGGTACGCTGGCGGGCAACGTGTGGCATGAAGTCCGCATCGAGCACGTAGCAGGCGAGACCTACAGATACACGGTCAACGGCACGGGACTATATCAGGGGACTGCAAAGAACCTGTCATTCTACGGTCACTCTGATGTGTCAGAGATGGAATTCGACGTCGGGCAATATAATTCGCCGCTGCCTGTTGGGTTCGCATGGTATTAAGGAGGCGCTATGCTGACTCTCGACCGAGCGCACGGTAAAGCGCTTGACCTACAACACAAGCTGGAAGTCGCCGAGGCATCGGTGCAAGTAACGGAGTCGCTGATTCCGCCGAAGCTGGTGTTCGCTGTTCCTATGACTGGACTTGGGGGAGTCACTGCGGCGTTCGACAACAACACTGGATCGTGGTACAACGAGAAAGCCGACTGGGATGCGTGGGGCTATGTTCCGGCACAGCATAAGGGGAAGCCGATCTTGCGATTGCGCTATCACTATGTGAACTGGAACCCTAACGAATACAAGAAGGTGAAGACGCTTGAACTCTGGTACTACAACGGCAGCACGTGGGTTCACCACGTCACGCTGAACACCAAGTACCCGACTGCTCCGTGGCCCACTTACGAAGACTTCGACTTGTTCACCAATCCGATGCCGAACCCGACTGGGCTTGTGCGCATCATTGGTCGTAACAGTTGGGATCAGTACGGCTACCGCTGGGTCAGTGAATGCCAGTTCAGCGTACTGGAATGAGGGGGTAATATGCTATTGAATGTTCCATCGCTGGGGGCGACGCAGCCCTCAATCAACAAAGCAGTGGATCGCGCGTGGATAGTCAAGGGCTCCGGCGGTGGGAGCCGCCCGAGCGCGGTGGAAAATGTAGACTTCCGTTTGTCAGAGAGCGACACGAAGCTAGAGATTTTGGTGCACCAGTATCTCGCGTATCGAATGCTATACAGTCGGGCTGCCAAGGGGCGCAATCTTTGCTTCCGTGTCTACTTCCCGTTCGAAACTCAGATTGCAGTGTGGGGCGCAGGCAACGCGTTCTCCACTTGGTATCCGGCTGGCTGGCACCTTGTCCAGTGCGAATACATGACCAACGGCTACTGCCGCTACACCATTGACGGAGTGGTTCGTTACACTGGGACAATCTTCGGCGTGCCTGACTTCTACGGCGTCGGAAGAGGCACCGTACTGTTTGACATCGGTAACCGTGGCGGCACTCCGCCTCAATATTACGAGTGGTGGTAATCATGCACATGAATGTTTGCACGCAAGGCAACTTGCGACTCCCAGCACTAACCCCGATCACTGAATACAGTTGGATTGGCGGTGACCGTGCAGTGTTCGACAACAACTTCACTTACAGCGACGCGACGGTCGGGTGCTTCAACCAAAAGCGCGACTGGGACGGCCAAGGCCAACTGCACTCACGGTTCAACGGAGTTCCGCTAAGCGGTCTTGGGTACTGGTTCCCTAACGACACTTACGGCTACGGCAAGAAAGTGAAGTTCCTCGACCTCTATTACTACGATGGCGCGAAGTGGGTGTTCTTCAAAACTCTGACGAGTTCAACGCCGTTCATTGGCGGCCCGACGTATCAGGAATTCGACTTCCGCGACGACCCGATGCCGAACCCGACGGGCAAGGTTCGCGTTATCGGACGCAACAGCTGGGATCCCTACGGTTATCGTTGGGTCACTGAGTGTCGTTTCCTCGTTTACGTCTGATTGACGTAATTTAGGGTGTCCACTAATAGGGAGACAAGTGATGCAAGTAGCAAAGCGCAACCAGTCAGTCGGCCTACGTGCCGTGTGTGCACAGATGATGCAGAGCGTGTCAGAAGACCAGCAGCAGTCTCCAAAGCAGCTGGCCTATGATAAGTTGTTCCGCAACAAGTGCGCAGAGAACAAGGTGAATCACCCCTTCGAACTCGGAGACCCCAGTGCCATCAAGAAGTTCTTCTCTGAACTTGAGATCGCTTGGGCCGAGTACAAAGACAAGCACGACATGGTTGACTGATGAAGGCATCCGGACTCGTCTTGATCCTCGCTCGCGTCCTTAACACGCAGGGCGAGGAAGAGCCGCTGTTCAACCACGAACACCAGAATCTCGATCTTCTCGGCAAGTTCGCCGTAGACGTGAATGGGAATCTGGTGTTCGACAATAAGCAAGTGCTCGGGGTGCAAACCGCGACATTGGTGCTGGGCAACAACTGGGTTAACACGGATTCCGCGTTCCCTGCCCGTGTAATACGATCCGGCAACGTTGTTATGATTGAAGGATTGATCCGCAACGGTTCCACCACGTCAACGACAGTGGTTACCACGCTACCC
>Ga0247725_1001345_pt1 | contig 12740 bp, 13 predicted proteins | sample OKSTACKMCFT3sol_FD_183021 | JGI IMG/M metagenome (GOLD analysis project Ga0247725, IMG submission 183021) | Subsurface sediment microbial communities from gas well in Oklahoma, United States - OK STACK MC-FT3-sol | ecosystem: Environmental > Terrestrial > Deep subsurface > Rock core/Sediment... | reverse complement strand
GCCACGTGGCCCGCCAACTGGTGAAACTGGGCGGCGACCCGGTCTACCGCGAAGGTGTCGTCACCGACAACGGCAACATCATCCTCGACGTGCACAACCTCTCCATCGTCGACCCGAAGGGCCTGGAAGCGCAGATCAACGCCATCGTCGGCGTGGTCACCAACGGCCTCTTCGCCGCCCGCCCGGCCGACCTGCTGCTGCTCGGCACCGCCGAAGGCGTGAAGACGCTCAAGGCCTGATGTGAAAATGCGGCCCTGCTCAACGGGGCCGCTTACTCCCGGGCCGGCCGGCTGAACACGTAGAACAGGTTCGGCTCGCTCACCAGGTACAGGTTCCCCTCGTTATCCATCGCCACGCCCTCCGCCTGGGGGACGCTGGCCTTCAGCCCGTGCATGCCGCGCAGCAGGGAAAGGGTGCTGATGGGGCGGCCGTCGGCGTTGATCTCCAGCACCAGCCGCGACTCGTCGGACAGCGCCAGCAGATGGCCGCTGTGCTCGTCGTATTGCAGGCTCGACAGGTCGCGAACGAATAGCCCGGCGTCGCGCTCGGGGTCATCCACCACGTGTACGGCGAAGGGCTTATCCGGGTTGGTGTGGGGGAAGCCGTGGATCTCGTAGATGCGCACCGGGTCGCGCTCCTTGGCCACGAACAGCCGCTGGCCCGCCGTGTCGTAGGCCAGGCCCTCGAAGCCCTTGTTGCCGTTCAGGCCGATGCCCAGGGAGAGCTGCTGGGACTCGGCGGCATCGACGCGGGTGGTGTGCTCGTCCAGCTTCACCTTGATCAGCCGCTGCTGGCGCTCGTCGGTGATGACGTAGGTGCCGGGCGCGACGTATTCGATGGCCTCTGGGTCGCCGAAACCGTCCAGGTCGATGCGCCGGACGATGCGGCCGTCCAGCGAGAGTTCGATGATCTGCGGACGCTTGTTGGTCACCGTGAGCAGGCTGTGGCGCTCCGGGTCGTAGGTCAGCGCCGACACATCGGCATCCAGCCCCTCGATGGGGCGCGCCTCCACCGTCACCTGATAGTCAGGCAACCAGATGGAGCGCTCCCGCCATTCCGAGGCGTGGCGCCATTCTTGCAAGCTGAACCAGCCTCGCTCGAACAGGCGAAACTCTTGGGCGGCGATGCCCAGCACCACGAACACACAGAACAACAGGCCGGAAACCAGCCAACGGGGACGCAGGAAGGAGCGCATCGGGACGGACTCAGGGGATTCAGGAGGCGCGGCGAGGATAACGCAGTGCGCCAGGGTGAAGCCTGAAACCAACCTTAATGCTCGACCACAGCGCACGAACCGTGCCCCCACCGTTACCAAAGGGGACGAACCATGGCGGCGTCATTGCTACCCGAACGGGTCCTGACCACCCTCCACACCGTCGCACTCGCGGTCCAGGCATTGGCCGACGAGGTGCCGCGCACGCGCCTGCTGGAAGGCAGCGGCGTCGCCTGCCGCGATCTCGACACCCCCGACAAGCTGATCAACCACGCCCAGGAACTGCGCGTCTTCGCCAATGCCCTGGCCTGCACCCGCGACCCGGCACTGGGCCTGTCACTGGGCCTGCGGATGCACGTCTCCGCCTACGGCATCCTCGGCTACACCATGCTCGCCAGCCGCACCCTGCGTGACGCGCTGAACCTGGCCCTGACCCACTCGGCGCTGCTCGGCAGCTACTTCAAGCTGACCCTGGAAGAGGACGGCGCCGAAGCACGCCTGGTCGCCACCCGCTACCGCTATGCGCCGGAGCTGATGGTGTTCAACAGCGAGCTGTGCCTGACCTCGCTGCTCACGGTGATCCGCGACCTGCTCGGCGAGGCCATCCGCCCGCGCCGGGTGGCGCTGCCCTATCGCCCGCCGCTGCACGCGGCGGCCTACACCGAGCGGCTCGGCTGCCCGGTGGACTTCGGCGCCGCCCACACCGCCCTGTGCTTCAACGCCTCCCTGCTGGACCGCCCGCTGCCCCTGGCCGACCCGGTCAGCTGCCACCACGGGCTGCAGCAGTGCCAGCGGCTCTCGGCCCAGCTCACCCAGCGCCACGACGTGCTGGAGCAGATCCGCGAGCAGTTGGAGGACAACCTCGCCGAGGACATCAACCTCGACGGCATCGCCCGCCGCCTGCACCGCTCCGAGCGCACCCTGCGCCGCCACCTGCAGCGCATGAACACCAGCTACCAGCGCCTGCTCGACCAGGTGCGCTACGAGAAGGCCCGCCACCTGCTGCTGCAGACGGACCTGCCGATCTACCTGATCGCCGAGCAGCTCGGCTACGCCGAAACCGCCAGCTTCCGCCACGCCTTCCAGCGCTGGAGCGGCCAGCCGCCGAGCCAATATCGCCGCTGACCGACGCCCCCGGAAAAAGCCCGCCCACCCATTCCGTCACCGCCTGCCTACGCAGCAGCGGGCGCTCGCCTGCGCGCCGCGTAGGACGTGCAGAAGGCCTCGACAGGTTGTCCGGAATTATCCCCTTTTGACCGTTTCTATCGTTCTGGCCCTCCCTCGCCGCTGACAGAATCGAAGCCATCAGGGGTGGCCAGCAGCGCCCGCAAACCCCAATAAGAACAATCCCTTAGAGCGTGTGATCAGCATGTCCAGCGCGATCAGCATCGACCGAGTGTGCATGGAGTTCGGCGACCCGGGGCACGGCGTGCGCGCCCTGGACGAGGTCTCCCTGGAAATCCGCCCCAACGAGTTCTTCACCCTCCTGGGACCCTCCGGCTGCGGCAAGACCACCCTGTTGCGCCTGATCGCCGGCTTCGAGCAACCCACCTCCGGCGCCATCCGCCTCTACGGCGAGGAAATGCAGGACCTGCCGCCCTTCCGCCGGCCGGTCAACACCGTGTTCCAGAGCTACGCGCTGTTCCCGCACATGACGGTGGCGCAGAACATCGCCTTCGGCCTGGAGATGCAGGGTCGCCCCCGCGCGGAGATCGACGCCACCGTGCAACGCATGCTGCAGCTGGTGAAGCTGCCGGACGTGGGCAAGCGCCGCGCCGACCAGCTCTCCGGCGGCCAGCAGCAGCGCATCGCACTAGCCCGCGCCCTGGCCAGCCAGCCCAAGGTGCTGCTGCTGGATGAGTCCCTCTCTGCACTGGACATGAAGCTGCGCAAGGAGATGCAGATCGAGCTCAAGCGCCTGCAGCACGAGACCGGCATCACCTTCATCTTCGTCACCCACGACCAGGAAGAAGCCCTGACCATGTCCGACCGCATCGCGGTGATGAGCAAGGGGCAGGTGCTGCAGGTGGGCTCGCCCACCGAAATCTACGAGGCCCCGGTGAACCGCACCGTGGCCGACTTCATCGGCGAGACCAACTTCCTCGACGCCGAAGCCAGCGAGAGCGGCCTGCTGCTCGGCGACGGCCAGCGCCTGGGCCTTGCGCAAGGCGAACGCCGTGGCCCGGTAACCCTGGCCATCCGCCCGGAGCGGGTGGAGCTGGATGCAGCGGGGAACCTCGAGGGCGAGGTGGAAACCGTGGTCTACGTCGGCACCGACACCCTCTACCTGCTGCGAGTCGCCGGCCAGAGCGGCTTCCGCGTCCGCCGGCAGAACCGCGACGGCGCAGGCGATGCCCTGGCCACCGGCACCCGCGTGCGCGTGCAGGTCCCGCCCACCGCCATCCGGGTGCTGTCGCGATGAGCAGCCCGCGCGTGCTGGCCGAGGCGCGGCACCTGAGGCGCCGCCTGGCGCTGGTATCGCCGGCCATGCTCTGCCTGGTGCTGTTCCTGCTGTTGCCGCTGGGCATCATGCTGCTGGTGTCCTTCCTGCAGCCGGGCGACTACGGCGGCGTGAAGTGGGGCGAGTACTCGCTGGAGGCGTACATCAACTTCCTCTACGAGCGCGATCTGGACGACAGCCTCGCCTTCAACACCGATTACCTGCAGATCTTCCAGCGCTCCTTCTGGCTCTCGGTGATGACCACCGCCGGCTGCCTGCTGATCGGCTTCCCCACGGCGCTCTACCTGGCCCTGCAGGACGAACGCCGGCGCAACCTGCTGCTGTTCCTCGTCACCGTGCCGTTCTGGACCAACCTGCTGGTGCGGGTCTATGCCTGGATCCTGCTGCTGCGCAACGGCGGCCTGGTGGACAGCGGCCTGCATGGCCTGGGCCTGACCGACGGGGTGCTGGGCGTCCTCTACACGGACACGGCGGTGATTATCGGCCTGCTCTACACCTTCCTGCCGTTCATGGTGCTGCCCATCTACACCAGCCTGGAGAAGCTCGACTGGCGCCTGGTGGAAGCGGCCTTCGACCTGGGCGCCAACCGCTTCCACGCCCTGCGCCGGATCATCGTGCCGCTGGCCATGCCGGGCATCATGGCCGGGGTGATCCTGGTGTTCATACCCTCGCTCGGCAACTACATCATTCCCGAGCTGCTGGGGGGCGGTAAGTCGCTGATGATCGGCAACCTCATCCAGCTGCAGTTCGGCGCCTCGCACAACTGGCCCCTGGGTGCCGCCCTGTCGTTCGCCCTGCTCGGCTTCGTCCTGGCGGCCATGCTGCTCTACAGCCTGCGCTTCAAGGGCGCCGCCGGAGGCCACCCATGAACATGCGCAACCCGCTGTGGCGCTTCACCGGCGTGCGCCCTGTCGCCTGGCTGTTCTTCGCCTTCCTCTACGTGCCGATCCTGGTGCTGGTGGTGCTGAGCTTCAACGGTGGCCAGTCGGCGACCATCTGGGAGAGCTTCAGCCTGAAGTGGTACGCGGTGGTGGCCAATGACCCGGAGATCGTCCGCGCCGCGAAGAATTCGCTGATCGTCGCCAGCCTGGCCACCCTGATCGCCACCACCCTGGCGACCCTGGCAGCCCTGGGCATGCGCGGCCGCTCCTTCCGCGGCCAGGGGCTGATGAGCGGGGTGCTGGGCCTGCCGCTGCTGGTACCGGAAATCGTCACCGCCGTGGCCACGCTGATGTTCTTCGCCTTCATCGGCCTGAAGCTGTCGCTGTTCACAATCCTCATCGCCCACGTGGTGTTCTGCATCCCCTTCGCCTACCTGCCGATCCGCGCCCGCCTGGAGGGCCTGGACCCGCGCCTCGGGGAGGCGGCCGCCGACCTCTACGCCTCGCCGTGGAAGGCCTTCTGGAAGGTGACCTTCCCCCTGCTGATGCCCGGCATCCTCTCCGGGGCGATGCTGGCCTTCATCATCTCGATGGACGATTTCGTCATCACCTACTTCGTCGCCGGGGCCGGCTCGACGACCCTGCCGGTGTACATCTTCAGCTCCATCCGGATGGGTATTTCCCCGAAGATCAATGCCATTTCCTCACTGATCCTGGTGATCTCCATTGCGTTCGTTGCGTTGTCCTACTACATCGGCCAGCGCAAGCGCTGAGCCCAAGGAGCCCGACATGAGCCGTACCCCACCGTTCGCCCTGTCCCTGCTGCTGACCCTCGGCCTGGCCGGTACCGCCCAGGCGGCCGGCACCCTGCACTTCGCCAACTGGTCCGACTACTACCCGCCGGAGCTGCTGAAGAAGTTCGAGCAGGACACCGGCATCAAGGCCACCCTGGACGCCTACGACAGCAACGAGACCCTGCTGGCCAAGCTGAAGGCCGGCGGTGGCGCCTACGACGTGGTGGTGCCCTCCGACAGCTTCATCCAGATCATGGTGCAGGACGGTCTGCTGCAGAAATTCGACAAGAGCAAGCTGCCGAACCTGAAGAACCTCAAGCCCAACTTCCAGACCCTGGATTTCGACCCCGCCCACGACTACAGCGTGCCCTACCTCTGGGGCACCACCGGCTACAGCTACGACAGCAAGCAAGTGCCCGGCGGGGCGCTGGAGGAAAGCTGGAAACCCTTCTTCGAACCGCCGGCCGAACTCAAGGGCAAGGTGGTGGCGCTGAACTCCATCGAGGACCTGTACATCGCCGCGTCCCACTACCTGTCCATCGACCAGTGCACCGAGGATCCGAAGGACGCGAAGAAGATCCAGGACCTGCTGCTGGGCCAGAAGCCGCTGCTGGCCATGTACAACAGCGACGGCACCATCGAGCGCATGGCCGCCGGCGAAGTCGCCATGCACATGCAGTGGAACGGTGCCTACCACCGCGCCCATGCCCAGCGCGACAGCCTGGTCTACGTCTATCCGAAGGAAGGCATCCACGTCTTCATCGACAACCTGGTGATCCCCAAGGACGCGGTCAACGTCGAGGAGGCCCACGCCTTCATCAACTGGATGATGCAGCCGGAGAACATCGCCGCCGCCTCCAACTTCGCCAAGTACAACAACGCCGTCGCCGGCTCCGAGCAGTTCATGGAGAAGGAGCTGTTCGATGACCCGGCCATCAACACCCCGCAGGACAAGCTGGACCGCCTGAAGACCTTCAAGCTCTGTTCGCCCAAGGCGCTGTCCCTGCGCAGCAAGGTGTGGACCAAGCTGAAGAAGTGACCCCGCAGCGGCCCGCCTCGGCGGGTCGCCGCACGGCATGCACAGGCCGGTGCATGCCGCACCCGAGGGTGTTGCCCGATGCGGCGCACCCGCTGGCCATCGAAGAAAGAGAGAAACCGCCATGCCTTGCCTGACCCGCACCACCCTCCTGCTGACCGGCGGACTGCCCGCCGACTGACGCGCCGGATCGTCCCGGACCCGACCCGAACCGCCGATTCCCCAGACTGGCGGCCTGCCCTGCAGGCTGCCCAGCGAGGTACTGCCATGAACACGTCCACCCTCGACACCGCCTCCGCCAGCGGAGCCTTCGTCCACAGCGCCCAGGGCACCCGCCTGCGGCGCATCCTCGGGCTGCCGGCCCTGGTCTTCTTCGGCCTGGTCTACATGGTGCCGCTGACGGTCTTCACCACCTACGGCGTGGTCACCGAGACCACCGGCGGGCGCACCGCCCTGGCCTACGTGGTGACCCTGGCGGCGATGCTGTTCACCGCGCTGTCCTACGGCTTCATGGTGCGCCGCTACCCGGTGGCCGGCTCGGCCTACTCCTATGCCAGCCTCAGCTTCGGCCCCGGCATCGGCTTCCTCGCCGGCTGGTCGCTGCTGCTCGACTACCTGTTCCTGCCGATGATCAATTACCTGGTGATCGGCCTGTTCCTCAACATCGCCTTCCCCGAGGTGCCGGCCTGGGTCTTCGTGGTCGGTGCCATCGGCCTGGTCACCGTGCTCAACCTGCTGGGCATCGGCTCGGTATCGGGCATGAGCAACCTGATCGTGATCGCCCAGCTGGTGTTCGTGGTGGTGTTCCTGGCCATGGCCTGGCGTCTGCTGGGGGGCGCGCCGATCGACTGGATGGCGCCCTGGCAGGGTGACGGCTCTCAGGCGGGCTTCGCCCCGGTGATGGCGGGCGCGGCGATCCTCTGCCTGTCGTTCCTCGGTTTCGATGCGGTGTCCACGCTCGCCGAGGAGGCCCGCGAGCCGCGCCGGGACATCCCCCGGGCGATCCTGATCACCACCCTGGGCGCGGGGGTGCTGTTCATCCTGCTGGCCATGGTCAGCCAGCTGGTGTTCCCCGGCAGCCACTTCCAGGACGCCGACGCCGCGGCCGCCGAGGTGATGCTCAAGGCCGGGGGCGGCTTCCTCCAGGCCTTCTTCACCGCTGCCTACGTGGCGGGCGCGGCCGGCTCAGCGCTGGCCTCCCAGGCCTCGGTGTCGCGCATCCTCTACAGCATGGGCCGCGACGGCATCCTGCCGCGCCGGGTGTTCGCCCACCTGTCCCGGCGCTTCCACACACCGACCCTGGCGATCCTGCTGGTGTCGCTGATTTCCCTGCTGGCGGTGGTGATCGACCTCGGCACCCTGGCCTCGATGATCAGCTTCGGCGCCCTGGTGGCCTTCTCGGTGGTGAACCTGGCGGTGATCCGCACCCACCTGCTGGACGGCCAGCGCCACGGCCCGGCCGACCTGCTCCGCTACGGGCTGGTGCCGCTGATCGGCTTCGGCCTGATCGCCTGGCTGTGGACCAGCCTCAGCCACCAGACCCTGGTCTTCGGCCTGGCCTGGTTCGCCATCGGCTTCATCTACCTCACCGTCTTCACCCGCGGGTTCCGCCGTCCGGCGCCGCAGGTGCAGTTTTCCGAGCACTGACCCCAAGGAGGACACGACATGCTCGTCATCTACAGCGACGACCACCACCTGCACCACGGCAAGCACGAACTCATCGGCGGCCAGTTCACTCCCTGCTTCGAGAAGCCCAGCCGCGCCGACATGGTGCTGGACCGCGCCCGTGCGGTGAAACTGGGCCCGGTGCAGGCGCCCATCGATTTCGGCCTGGAGCCGATCCTGCGGGTGCACAGCGAGGGTTTCGTGAACTTCCTGCGCACGGCCTGGAGCGACTGGCAGGCCAAGGGCCGCGACCACGACATGCTACCCATCGCCTGGCCGACCCGCCGCCTGCGCCAGGCCGAACCCACCGACATCGACGGCCGCCTGGGCTACTACTCCTTCGACGCCGGCGCGCCGATCACCGCCGGCACCTGGCAGGCCATCACCAGCTCGGCCAACGTCGCCCTCACCGGCCAGGCGGAACTGCGCAAGGGCGCGCGGGGCGTGTTCTCCCTGTGCCGCCCGCCGGGCCACCACGCCGCCGCCGACTACATGGGCGGCTACTGCTACCTGAACAACGCCGCCATCGCCGCCCAGGCCCTGCTGGACGCCGGCGCCAAGCGGGTGGCCATCCTCGACGTGGATTACCACCACGGCAACGGCACCCAGGACATCTTCTACGACCGCGCCGACGTGCTCTTCACCTCGATCCACGGCGACCCGCGCTTCGAGTACCCGTACTTCCTCGGCTTTGCCGATGAGCGCGGGGCCGGCGTGGGCGAGGGGTTCAACGTCAACTACCCGCTGGCCTCGGGCAGCGACTGGTCGGTGTGGGGTCAGGCGCTGAACGATGCCTGCCGCCGCATCGCCGCCTACGGCGCGGACGCGCTGGTGGTGTCGCTGGGGGTGGATACCTTCAAGGAAGACCCGATCTCGCAGTTCAAGCTGGACAGCCCGGACTACCTGCGCATGGGCGAGGCCATCGGCCAGCTCGGCCTGCAGACCCTGTTCGTGATGGAGGGGGGTTACGCGGTGGAAGAGATCGGCATCAACGCCGTCAACGTGCTGCAGGGTTTCGAAAGCGCCAGGCCCTGAACCAGCAGCCCCCTGCCGGCACGTGCTGGCAGGGGGCTGTGCGAATGCATCTCCAACTGATCGGCCCGCTCAAGAGCGGGCCAATCGCATGTCAGTCAAGACGCTCGCCGGTTTCGTGGACCATTCGGCGCGCCAGCGCCAGGTTGGCCTGGGACCGGTCCAGCACGAAGTAGACGAACACGCCCTCGAAGCGGGAGATTGGGCAGAGGATGTGATACTGCTTGCCCAGCGTGATGAGGATGTCGTCGATCTGGTCCTTCACGCCCAGCAGCTTCATGGTCTTGAGCTTGGCGCGCACCACCTCCGTGTTGCCCGCTGCGGCGATCTCCAGGTCCAGCCCGCTCCCCGCCGACGCCAGGATCATGCCGCTGTTGCTGTCAACCAGCGCCGCGCAAAGGGAGCCAGTGGTTTCACTGATCAGACTTTCCAGTAGTTGCTGATGATTGCTCATGGGTCTTCCTTACTCCTTGGGTTCACGATTCAAAGGCATCTGCAGTCAGTTGAGCCAGGCTCGTCACCAACCGCTCCAGCTTCCAGAGCTGCTGGCCCAGCGCGGTGTCTTTCGTGGACACCGACATCAGCACCAGCATGGAGGTGGGCAAAGGCACGGACAGCAGGACCACGACCCGGTCGCTGCTCTCCAGAACGGTGCGCTTGTAGTCCCTCGCACCGAGTTCACGCAGCATGGCCTGGCCGATGGCCTGGGCTGAGCTGCTCATGGCCGCCAGGCGGCGGGAATACTCATCGCCCTCGTGATGGCTGGCCGTCACCACGAAGCCGTCCTCGGTGGTCAGGAGCAGGCTTCGTATCTCGCTGTTTTCTTCGCGGAACCGGTTGATCAGGCGCTCCAGCAAGCGCCTGGTCATATCCGTCATCTCTTTCAATGGGCACCTTCCAACAGGGCACGGGCCTCAACCTGGCAGACCACTGCTTCGAGCAGGAGCAGCACCTCGTCACGCTGACGGACATCCACCCCCATCACGGGGAACGCGAGCCCTTGAGCCTCCAGGACCTCCGCATAGCGCTCCAGCTCCGGGGTCGGGGAGAGGTCCATCTTGACCACCCCGATCACGACCGCCACGTCGCCCTCCAGGTAGCGCTGCAGCACATCCAGGTAGTGGCGCAGTTCATCCAGGGGGTTCGCGGACTGGTTGTCACAGAGAATCACCACGCCCAAGGAGCCCCGGGCGAGGATCTCCCACATGAATTCGTAGCGCTGCTGGCCCGGGCAGCCGTAGAGCATCAGCTGATCGCCCTGGCCCGGGGCGGTGACTTCCCCATAGTCCAGGCCCACGGTGGTCAACGCCTTGGACAAGGACGGATCGTTGTTCGCCACCTCGGTGCGTACCGGTGGTGTGTTGCTGATGCTGCCGATGGCCGTCGTCTTGCCGGCACCGCTCGCGCCGAGGAAGAGGATCTTGTAAGTCGCCGCGGTCACAGGCTCAGCCCCAAGGTGCTGCGCAGGCGCTGGAAGAACCCCCTGCCGATACCCGAGATCTGGCTGGCGGCATCCGCGCTCCTCTGCTGCAACTTGCCACTCAGTGCGCAGGCGTTCAGCAACCCGTGGATATCCGCACGGGCAAGACTCACGTGCCGGGCCATCTGGTCCACGCTCAGGTAACCGCGCCTCAGCAGGGAAGCGAGTTGCAAGGCGCCTGATCGCAACGGCTGAAGGGGCCAGCTGGTCAGGGAGAATGCCCCATCGCCATCCAGCCCCTTGAGCAAGCGGGGATGCGCAAGGCCGGCCTGCCAGAGCAGTCCGCCCAGCGAGCGCCAGTTGATCTGCTCCGCATGGGGCTTGTGCCGGGCAACCAGCAGCGTTCCGCCTTCCAGGAGCAGGGCACGGAGTTCCGAGGCACTGGGCGCGGTGTCCGATTCCACGCAGAAGCGCCCGGCATCGAAGTCCAGGTAGAGCGAGTGGCGCGCGCCGCTGAGCACGTAACAGCCGCCCAGTTGCAGGCGGACGATGTCCCAGAGCTGCTCGACCAGCGTTCCGTCGAAAGACCGGTCTGCACGGCGGACCAAACGGAGAAGGTCATCGACCGTACTGGCGAAGCTGAGGTGCGGGTCCTGCGGGCCGCCATCGGCAATGAAAGGAACGACCTTCAACGACAGGCCCTTGCGGCGGCCCAGTTCGGTCGCATAGCGGGAGAAGGGGGAATCAGGGGAGAGCACCACCAGGTCGCAGCGCTCAAGCGAAGGCAGGGAGAGGTCCTCGACAATGTGGATGGCCAATCCGGAGCGTGTGCCCGCCTCATGAATCAGCTCACGGACGAAACGATCCTCGTGCAACCCCAGGCCGAGCATCAGGACATTCATCTGACTCACCTCGTCGGTCTATGACTAAGTCTTCGAGCGAGAGGCGATGGTAGTGACTCGGTTCAAGGGGCCGCTGTAGGCGAACCCCACTTCGGCTTGAGGAATGTTCCCGGCGGAACACGCCATTCCCCAGATCAATGACAGTGCTGCCGCGGATGGAGCGCAGGGCGCACGCTGGTGCGCCCTGGGGAGGGGAGACGGCTCCGCGTGAGCGATCAGTTCACCCGCTCGACGAACTCCACGTCGATCTCGCGGCCCATCAGGTCGCGATCCACCTCACCGGTGAGCTTCACGGTGGCCTTGTCGTCGATGGACTGGGTCGGCCAATCCTCGTCGTCGATCTCCACCTTGATGGTGCCGGTGGTGTCCTTGAACTCGTAGATATCGCCCTTGATGCGCTTGACGATCTGCCCCTGGAGGACAACGGTCGCATCGTCGTTGGCCTGCATGGCGGCGGCGACGGTGGTGATCGCCTGGTTGGCGCCGGGGCCGGTATAGCTGGACGCCAGAGCGGCGGTGGAGAACAGCGGGGCGATCAGCAGGGCAAGGTATTTGGCGTTCATGGTTGTGATCCCGTATCGGTGTGTGGTTGACGGGATCAGGCTAGGGCCGGGCGCTGAAACGAGGCTTAAAAGCCCCTTAAGCGAACCTTAAGCGGGCAGGGCGACTCAACCGCGCTCCGTCACCTGGGGTGCGCTGCGGCGGAAGACATAGAACAGGTTGGGCTCGCTGACCATATAGATGTCACCGGCTTCATCCATGGCCACGCCTTCGGCACGGGGGATGCGGCTTTCCAGGCCATTGAAGCCGCCCAGCAGGCTGATGAAGCTCACCGGCTCACCGGCCTCGTCCAGTTCCAGCAGCAGGTTGGATTGCGCGGACAGCGCCAGGACATGACCGGTACGCGGGTCGACACTGAGGGCCGACAGGTTGCGCATGCCCAGGCCATAGCTGGGCAGTGGCTGGAGTTCACCCGCCAGGTGGCGGCTGCCATCAGAGGCGAGGCTGAACATCGCGGTGGGCTCGCGCTCCTTGCCCAGCAGCAGGCGCCTTTGGGCCGGGTCCCAGGCGATGCCTTCGAAACCCTTGTTGCCGGAGTCGGCAAAGCCCAGATCGAACTCGTCGGCGTCGTTGACATCCAGCTCACGGGTTAGCGGATCGAGGGTGAAGATCGACAGGGTGCGACGGCGTTCGTCCGTCACGGCGACATTGCCGTTCTCCAGCACCGCCACGCCTTCGAGGTTGGCGAACCCATTGAGCGGGATGCGCCGCAGCACCTCGCCCTCGCGGGAGATCTCCACCAGCATCGGCGTCTTGCCGGTCACGGTGAACAGGG
>Ga0247725_1001344_pt1 | contig 12747 bp, 9 predicted proteins | sample OKSTACKMCFT3sol_FD_183021 | JGI IMG/M metagenome (GOLD analysis project Ga0247725, IMG submission 183021) | Subsurface sediment microbial communities from gas well in Oklahoma, United States - OK STACK MC-FT3-sol | ecosystem: Environmental > Terrestrial > Deep subsurface > Rock core/Sediment... | reverse complement strand
GCTATCGCCATAGCCTGACACGCCCGGGCCGCTGAGCGCGGCTTCCTCCCCTGAAGGCTTTCGGAAGCCGGCCCTCAGCGCCGGCCGCAGACCCCGTGCACGGGCCAGCATCCGAAACCCTCAACAATTGCCGACCTTGGCGCATCTTCAGGAAGCGGACATTCGGCACCCGCGTGAAAACTTTCTCAGACGACGTTCGTCGAATAGCTCCTCAAGGGGTTCTTGTCGGCCGCGCCCAGTTTAGCGAGTAAAGCTTCCACCTCTATCATGCTCGAATCACCGGATCTTAGGGCGCTCGCCAGTTAAGCCGATCGGCGGCGAGCGAGAATACTGACGAGATGGCGATCGCCCGCTGGTGTGATGGACCAGTAGCTGTTTCTGTCGTTAACTCCGCGCTTTTTTACGCCAACATCGATAAGGCCCAGCGCCCTGAACTGGATGATAACTTCATTGAAGCACTCCGGCTCGATCTTGGGAAAAGCATTTTGGACGTGGCTTTCGCCTTCCTCAAGTTGCGCGAATACATGGAACCGCGCGAGAATCATCTCGATCGCGTCGCTGGTAGCTTCATTGATCAGTACAGGGCCTACATCGCGAAAAATGTCATCCCAAGTGACGTTCGCAGTCCACTCCGTTCTGTAGGTCCCTAACTCCTTATCGTAGATTTTGTGGGTGCCGAACAAACTATATTCGTCACTCCCGCCCTCCAAATCTTCGTCCACTACCTGAGCTCTTTCAGCACGAAGTTGCTGGTTCTCTGCGGTTAGGACGTTTATTTTCTCCATAAGCTCAATTGGAGAGGTGCCATCATTTCGAACCCATCCAGGGCGTGGATTGATCTTTATTTCGCGCACAAGTGCACGGGACACCAATCCGCCGAGTTGTTTACCGTCAGACCATTGGCCGACAGGATAAGCGGCCATAACCTTTGATCTAAAGGCATCCAGTTTTGCGCGGCTAGGAGCCTCCATCTCACTTTTCCCCAGCGGGATAGTTTCTGGGGCCGAGTGGATAAACGCAAGTATAGGCAGACCTACCTTCTTCGCGTATTCAAACTCCTTTTCGGTATAGCTAACGCCATCTTCTGTAACGGTGCCATAGCGCCCGCCGATAATTAGTACGTAATAATCGCATTCGTCGATTACGCGGCGGATGACGTCCCATTGGCTCTCGTTTGAGGCCACGAACGCCTCCATGCCCGTGGGAATGCAGTCGAGCTCCCAAATGGCCTGTAGTACTTCAGCGCGTTCCTCCTTCAGATCCGTGTAGGTCGAGCTGAGGAAAATCTGGTGCCTGACGGAGTAAGTCACGTGCCTGCCGATGTAGTTAGAGTGGACAGAGTGTGACCCTCGGGCGGGATTGGCCAGTTAATTTGCTGAGAACCCGTCGCAAAGGAGACGCAAGCCATTTGCCGGATAGTTGCCCCCGCCATGAGCGGCCCTTGGCGCCGGGCCCGGAGGCGGACATTCGAAGCTTAAACGACCGCCCCGCTCCCAGCCTAGCGTGACCGTGGTCGTCAAGACGAGTCCAGTGCGCGATATTGGGACTTCGTCGAACCCGCGAGCCCCCAGTGGACACGATCCTCAACAACGCCATCCAGTCCATCCAGATCGGGATCGAGGACTACAGCTCCACCGACGCGCGCCGTCGGCTATCGGCCGTGCGCAATGTCCAGGCCGGCGTCCTTTTGCTGTGTAAGGAGAAGCTACGTCGGCTGTCACCAAACGGCAGCAACGAGGTGCTGCTGCGCTCCAAGACCACGCCAACGCTGCAAGACGGCGTCATCGTGATGGTCGGGGACGGCCGCCACACCGTCGATCAGAAGCAAATTCAGGAGCGGTTCAAGGCCCTGAAAATTCAAGTCGATTGGAAACCGTTAGAGCACCTGACCGGATTTCGAAACGACATCGAGCACTATCGTTTTTCTGGGGACCCAAACGAGTTGCTGTCGGGCATCGCCGGTTCGGCGAAAATTATCCGGGAGCTGGTCGTTCACGTCCTCGGCGACGAACCGGCCACCCTCTTGGGCCGGGAATGCTGGGACGTCCTTCTTAAGACCGAAGAAGTTTATGAGGCAGAGCGGACGCTGTGCCGCGCAAGTTTGGCCCCGATCAAATGGTACTCGCCCTCGATCGCCAGTCATCTCGACGATTTGCAATGTATCTATTGCGGCTCGGATTTGCTTGCTCAACGCGATCCTACGAACACAGACCAAGCGCTTGCCAGGATCGATTGTCGCTCGTGCGGCGAGCGGGTCGAACAACCGATGATGATCGAGGAGGTGCTCAGTCAAATCCTCTTCGCGGAGGCCTACATCGCCGCGACGGATGGCGGCGAGCCCCCGACGATGCACTGCATCGATTGCGGCCTCGATTCCTTCGTCGTCGAAGAAGGCCGTTGCGCGGCGTGTGGATACGCCTATCCCCGCCAGATTTGCGGAAGTTGCGGCGAAGAGGTCGTAGGAGAGGACATCGTGCGGACCGACGGACTATGCGTCGGCTGCTTCCTGGCGTCGCAGGACCGCTAAGCACCCTGTCCGCGCCAGGAAGGCCAGAAGTTGGCTTCCCGGCGGCCACCGATGACGGCCTCCCCTCTTACGCCAATCTAGACGTCTGAATTGCTGGTCGGGCAGCGCCATGGGCGAAACTTGGGATCGCTGCGGAAAGCGGAGGCTCAGAGCAACTGGCTTAGCTTCGGTGAACGCCCAAGTGGCTACATATTCCCCGATTAGCTTGGGTGAGCGGCCGCGACTAGAAGAGCCGAGTTGGCGTTGACCTGACGATCGCCGAACTAAACGCCGATTGGGTAAACCTGTTGCTGACTGACACCGAGGCGGCCGTTGCCGGTCAGCTCGATGACGCGCATGGCAGGGTTATTCGGATCGTCCGATCCGGCTGCGCTGAATTTCTCGACCATGTGCCGCGCCAGGCTGCGGCTTGCCGTGGTGATCACAAGTCTCACCCGACCGCCACCCTCGGTGGCAACAGCGCGAAATACGTCCATGAGCCCTACGCGATTGAGGTCGTCCAAGTGCGCAACGGGCTCATCCAGGAAGAACGTGCCACCCAATCCGCGTGCTCGGGCAAGGAAAAGTGCCAGTGCGAGATCTTGCCTTTGTCCCTGGCTGAAATCACGACCAGGGTCGAGCTGCGCGACCCCCGCATCTGCGAACCAGTGCAGGAACGACTCCGATTGGCCGAGATCGATCCGATCAACAATCCGGTTCGCGTGCATCCGAAGAAACAGCGCGTTCACGACACGGCTCAAGCCGCCGACCTGGGCTTGGCTCGTCGCCGTATAGTTCTCGCGAAACGCCTTCTGGAGCCGCTCTGCGACGTCGCTGCTCGCCTTCAGGCGAGCATGTTTCGCGGTGATTGGCGCCAGATCGGCTTCGATCTTCGCCAGCTTGGTGTGCTTGGCTTCGACAGCCCAAGAAGCCCGCGCGGCCGCCACTTCATTGTCGGCGGCGTCGAGCTTAGAAAGCGCCGCCTTGACCTCGCCCCTCAAACGCTCAAGTCCGTCCGCCGCCCACGGCACCTGGCCGGCCGCGGACGTCCAAAGCTGGGAGATCGTGGCGCGTTCACGTTCAGCAGCAGCCTGGTCGCGGCGGACCGAATCCAGCTCTGTCTTTCGGGTCGTCTCTACCGTGACCTTTTCGGCGAGCGTCGCTTGCGCGCGCCCCAAGCCCTCACGCGCCATTCGCAAGACGCCTTCCAGCACCGTACGCCTGCCAAGTATGGTCTGGGCCAGTCGACCTCTCAGGTCCGCAATCGGGAGTGCGCGATCGAGGAAGCGTTCGCCGTCTGCGCTGACGATCGATTGATGTTCGGTCTGGGCGGCGCTTAATGCCGCCAGCGCATCGCCGAGATCCAGGCGACGCTCCGCCCAATCCAGGAAGCGCCGCCGGTCTGATCCTGACAACGGTGCGTCGAGCGCGGTCAGAAGCTGTCGGTCCGCGTCCAGGCGACGTTCCAAGTCCTGTGACTCCCGATCGAGGGTGGCGACCTGGCTTTGGATTTGGATCGCGTCGGTGACCGCCTTACGCGCGGCGATCGCGGCCGACGCAGCGCTGCTCGCCAGCGTTCGGGCGGTCGCCACCATCGCTGGCGCTGCGCTCAGGGTGCGCTCGACCGCTGCAACGAGTTGGGCGCGCCCCTGCCAGTCGTGGCCGCAGAGCGGGCACTCGGTATCGCCGTCATGCTGATGATCGATCACGCTTCGGCCCGCCGACTGCAGCGTGGCAAGCGGGCCAGCGAGCGCTTCGGCCTCAGCACGCGCCTGCGACGACGCCGCTTCGCCCGCTTCGGCAACGTTCCGCAAACGTTGCAGCTCTTCAGGGCTGACAATCTGAGCGGCGAGCTCACCACGGCGCGCCGCAAGCTGGGCGCGTTCGGAGAGCATCGCATCAATGCGCGGCTCCGCGTTCACGGCATCGCGGAGTTGCGCGCGCCGCGCCGCTCTGGCCGTCGCATCCCAACGCGTCTCAGGCGCAGCCTCCACGAGATTCGCGAGGGTCGCTGGCGTGATCGTCAGGTAAGGCTCTGCGAGCGCCGCCGCCCTCAGCATGGCTTCGAGACGAGCGACCACCGCGTCCTCGGCCGCGCCGAGCCGGCCAACCTGTGTCAAGGCCGGCTGGACCACGGCCTCCGCCGCGATCACAGCTTCCGCTGCGGTCTTCCGATCGTCCTGGGCCGACTTGAAGGTCTCGGCCGCCGCGGTCTCCAAGGGAATAAGGGCGGTGATCTGCGCCTCAACCTCGGCCTTGCGCGACCAAACCGGCGCGAGCTCGTCCAGGGCTTTGGAACGTCGCGCCTGTTCGGAGCGCCCCTTGGCGATCGCCCCGACGGCCGCCTCGATCCGGTCGGGGATGTCCAGGCCTGTGCCGGAGAGAGCCAACAGGTCTTCGGCCGCCGCCAGACTGGCATCCGCATTCTTCGCCGCCGCGGCGGCGTCTTTTAGCTCGGCGCGGAGCTGAGAGGCTTCCGCGCTCAAGGCTTTTCGTCGCGCGTCTAAGTCCTTCAGGAACGGCGCAAGTTCGGCGATGTACTTCCCGCTCGCCTGCTCGGCGTCCCGGAGGTGCCGGATCCCCAGCAAGTCGGCGAACACATCCTTCCGTCGGTTCAAGCTCTCTGGACTGTTGTCGACGAGCGCCGCGAGCGCCTCGCTGGTCAGGAACCGCGTGCCGCGGAGGTAGTGTTGGCGAAGGCTGATGGCGCTCTTGTGATGCTTGTCGGGGGCTGACGCCGTCGGTGCCAGGATCTCTAGTACATCGCCCGGCCTGCGCGGCGACCCATTGCGCTGATCGATCCAAGCGCCGGCCGGGGTGCGCCACAGCCGATGAGGCTGATCGCCGATACGGATCGTCGCCTCGACCTCTGGGGCTACCTCGTCCAGAAACGCCGACTGTAGGACGTCATTCTTCCAGGCACCGTCACGCAGCCGCTCGACCTGACCTGTCAGCAGCCATTCTACGGCCTCGCAGAAGGTGGTCTTGCCCGTGCCATTGGCGGCGTAGACCAAGGTCACGGGTGCCGTGAAATCCAGTTCCAGAGGCTCGGTGATGCCCCGGAATGCGGCGATCTTGACCTTGTCGGCGAGTAGCGAGCCGGTCATGGGCGTCGGTCCTCCGCTTCGGCCGCGCGCTTCGGGCCGGAACGCTGGATGCGCGCCCATAAGGACGCAGCTTCGTCATCGAGGACGGGCCAACCCGGTTCGCCAGAAGCCGCCGTAACCCCCGCTGGCAGGCCCAGAACCGTCACTGCATCCAGACGACGCCAAGCGCCGCCGGCGTCCGGCCATACGGCGTGCTTGCGGCAGATCTGGGTGGAGAGCTCGACGGACCGAACGACGCTGTGGAGCGCCTCCGCGACCGGCTGAGCGAACGCCAGAAGAAGATAGCCATCGACGACGCGCGCATTTCGGTGGCGCTCAGCGCCGTAGAGATAGTCGGCGAACCAGGCCTCGGCCTGTCCGGCCTGGACGACGAACCGCTCCTCGCAGGTGGGCCAAAACGCGACCGCGGCGTAGGCGCCGCTCCAGAGGGTGACGCCGTCGGGTGCCTCGACGTCCGGCTCCACCGCCAGTCCGACTGCCTCGCACAGCGGCCCGAGCGCCTTCACCCCCTCGGCAATCCAGTCTGCGTCCGTCATGCTGCCTGCGCCGCCTGCGTCAAACGATCGATCAGCGCCGCCATCCGCGGCGCATCCTGCGCGGCGTCATAGTCGACGTAGAGCTCGATGAGGCGATCCAGCCGAACCAGCGTGGCGGTTCGCACGTGCCGTTGTTCGGTGATGTCGCTCTGATGGTCCGCCAAGCCCCCACCGAGATTGAGTGGCGCATCAGAGGCGGGTCCAGCGGCGATGTTGTCCCGCGGATGTCTGGCGACAGGGCCTTCATCGATCTGGCCGTACTGACCTGCGGCCAGAACGACGAGGTGCGGGTGTTGATCGGGCTCTGCCAGCCAGTCCCCCAAGGCGTGTCCGATCTGACGACCGGAAAAGCCAGGGTCGCGCCAGATCAGGACGTTGGCCCCCGGCTCTTGCAGGACAAGTTGTCCTGCCTGCCCCGCATGCGCACGCCAGACAAAGACGCCTGCTTCCGTCAGCAAGGTCGCCAAGCCATGGATCGCCAGGGCCAGGGCGCCCCCAATCGGATCCTCCGCGACTTTCTCAGGCGAGCAGCGTGCGTCGCGACGCACCCCATGAAGGAGACCTGCTATCAGTTCGGCCGCGGTAGGCGCGGCCTCGGAGCTGAGGTGCTGACGCACGACTCCGAGCCCCGCCGCCACGCGCGGACACCACGTCGCCCCGATGGCAGCCCGCCGTGTGAATCGGGCGAGTTCGATGCTCGCGATCTCCGGTAGCCGATCGATGGGCTGCGGGATGCCCGTGGTGTCCAATGGCGCGCCTACCGCAACATGCCAGTAGAATTGCTCGCCGGTCGGGCTGTACGGCGGCCATGCAAGCGGTCCGCCGGTCACATACGGTGAGGTCACCCGCAGGACCGCACCCTTGATGCTTTGCGTACCCACGCCACGCGTGGCGCGAAGGTGTTCCTGGTTGCGCGGGATTGGCGCCATGCGACTGAACACGCCGGTCAGCGAGCGCCAGGCGTCCTGAGCTTCAGGCCAAACCGGAGTGTCGATCGCGACATTGGTCAAAGCGACCAGCGTGTCGCGCGCGGGGGCGACGTGGTGCAGCCAATTATCGATGGCGATCGCCCAGTTCGCGTTGCTTGGCTCTTTCTGCACTAGCGAACCGGTCACCAGCACCGGCGGCGCGGGCGCGGGCGCGGCGGCGGTTTGCAGCGCGGTCCGCATGCGGTGAACCGCAGTCCCGTCGCCCTGCGCAAAGGTCTGCACCATGTCGGCGCAGATCATCGGAACGAGGTCGAGATCGTTGAAGGACACCTTCAAAAGGTGTGTCCCCGACTGGATCCATTCCAGGGCCACCAGCTCTGAGCCCTGCTCCATGTGGTTCTTGAGGAGCGCCACGCACGTCGTGTCGACCCCGAATCCATGCAGCCAGCACCAAGCTCCGTTGACCGGCCTGGCTGCGGAGAGTTGTGCGCTCGCGGGGGTCCAGCTTAATCGCCGCGCCGTCTCGCCTCCCTCGTTCGCCCAGGCCTCCACGGACGCCGCTGGGGTCGCGCCAAAGCCAGCAATCAACACCGTTGGTCGTTGCTGCTGGCGCACGAGGTTGTCCAGCTTGGCCCAGTCGCCGTGCCCGAAGGCGTATTCCGGAGTTACGATCACGACCGGAGACGCGCCCGGCGCGATGTCCCGAAGCACGGGCGAGGCATGCACGCCGCCGCCGACCAGCAGGTGAGAGAGTGCCGCACAGGCCGCCGGCCGGCTCTGGTCATTGTTGATCTGATTCAGCGAACTCTGCGCGAGTTGCAGGACACACAGATTCAGCCGACCGCCCGGCAGCGTGCGGATTGACGCGGGAACCGTGACCGTTGCGACGCCAAGCACGTCGTCGAAGTTGATCTCAGGGGCAGCCAGGACCCAAACTTCCTTCCTCGTAGCGTTTCGAAGCCCAGCGGTCTCGACCAAGATTTTGCGGCTAAGCTACGACAGAGCTTCGTAAAGACAAACCCTCCGATTGAATGCCTGCGCATGACAATCACCGGCCGCGCTCGCCTCCATTGTCGGCCCGCGATTCCGATTTGTCATGCGCTTCCCAAGGTTCACGCGCGAGCGTCGGCCGCCGGCTACGGCATGTTCCACACGAACCCCACGACTTCTGCCGCGATCTTTCGATCCCGCTCAGAGGCCAATTCGAGGAGCTGAAATTGGGCTAAGTATAGAGCCCGAAGTCGGCCCCGTGAGCGGACCTTCCCAAGGTCCGCCATGAGTCAGACTTCGCCCTCCTCCATGAACTCTTGCAGTACCTCGCCGCGTAGGAGGCGACCTGATGCCAAGCGCCGCGACAGCGCCTCTAGGAAACCAACATAGCGTTCCTGCCCCTTGGCGTTTTGCGCCCTCTGATCGCCAGCAGAAAGACTTGGCGTCGCCGTCAGCCAAGCCTTCACGAAAAGCGCGACAGCTTCATTGGAGATCGTCACATCGCGCTCGAGCCGCTCGATCGCGCGACTGATGCGATCGAGGCGCCGCGTAACCGCCGCTTCTGACGCCTCCTCTCCGTCCAGCGACAGGTAGGCGGCCACGGCGGCCTGAACGATCTCGGACTTCGACCGCCGCATCCGGCGCGATGCCGTATCCAAGGCCAGGGACAGATTCCTGGCCAGGAACACTTTCGTCTGGACCTTCACAGCGGAATCCCATCGTCTGGATCCAGGGCCGCTAGCCTGGCCGCGGCCCTGAAGCGCCGCGACTGCTCAGCCTGGACGATGTCGTCGCCATCGAGATCGGGCTCCAACCCAAGCTCGACCTCCTGCGGCGCCGCCACCGGCTCGAGCGGACCATCCAGCTCGGGTTCAAGGCGCAGTCCGCCCTCGTCTTCTTCACCGGACTGGCCTGCCCCCTGGCCTGCGGTCTCCAAGACCGACACCCATTCAGAGACCTCGGCCGGCAGAAGGATCGCCGGCTTCTCGGGCGGCGAGGCCACCCGCGCGGCGAGCTCCCGGTCGAGATAGAACCGCGCCTTCTTGGCTCGAATGGGCGCCACGCCCGAAACCTGCACCAGTGCTTCGTCGGCCGGCAGCTGCATGACCTCGCCGGGTGTCAGCAGCGGTCTGGCCGTCTCCTGCCGACTGACCATCAAATGGCCAAGCCAGGGCGACAGCCGATGCCCGGCGTAATTCTTCATCGCCCGCATTTCCGTGGCGGTGCCGAGACTGTCGCTGATCCGGCGCGCGGTGCGCTCGTCGTTGGTCGAAAACGCGACGCGGACGTGACAGTTGTCGAGGATGGAATTGTTCTCGCCGTAGGCCTTGGCGATTTGGTTCAGGCTTTGCGCGATCAGAAACGCCTTGATCCGGTAGCCGGCCATGAAGGCCATCGCCTGCTCGAAAAAGTCGAGCCGACCGAGCGCTGGAAACTCGTCGAGCATCAGCAAAAGCCGCGGCCGTTGCCGCGCCGACTCCAAGCCTTCGGTCAGGCGTCGACCGATCTGGTTCAAGATCAACCGGATGAGCGGTCGGGTGCGGCTGATGTCGGATGGCGGCACGACCAGGTAGAGGGTCACGGGACGTCCCGGGTTGACGAGGTCGTCGATCCGCCAGTCGCATCGTGAGGTCACGGCCGAGGCGATCGGGTCGCGGTAGAGCCCCAGGAAGCTCATGGCAGTCGACAGCACGCCCGACCGCTCGTTCTCGCTTTTGTTCAGCAGCTCGCGAGCCGCACTGGCCACGACCGGGTGGACACGGTCGCCCAGATGGTTGGTCGCCATCATCGCCCGAAGGGTGGCTTCGATCGTGCGGCGCGGGTCGGCGAGGAAGTTGGCGACGCCGGCCAGGGTCTTGTCAGGCTCGGCATAAAGGACGTGAAGGATCGCCCCGACCAGAAGGCTATGACTGGTTTTATCCCAGTGCGACCGGCGCTCGAGCGCCCCGTCCGGGTCCACAAGGATGTCGGCGATGTTCTGAACGTCCCTCACCTCGGAGGGACCGCGCCGCACTTCCAGGAGGGGGTTGTAGGCGCTGGAGTTGGGATTGGTCGGGTCGAACAACAGGACCGGCCCGATGCGCGCGCGGCAGGCGGCCGTCAGCTGCCAATTCTCGCCCTTGATGTCGTGAACCACCGCCGATCCGGGCCAGGTCAGCAGGGTCGGAACCACCAGGCCGACACCCTTGCCCGACCGTGTCGGGGCAAAGCACAAGACGTGCTCAGGCCCGTCATGGCGGAGGTAGTGCTGATCCAGCCGGCCAAGGATGACGCCGTCGGGGCCGAGCAAGCCGGCCGCTCTCGCCTCGCCTTCCGTCGCCCAGCGCGCAGAGCCGTAGGTGTTCACCTTCTTGGCTTCGCGCGCGCGCCAGATCGACATCCCGATGGCGACGAAGACGGCGATCAGCGCGCCGCCAGCCGCCATGAACGCGCCGCGCGCGAACACATCCGGCGCGTAGGCGTCGTAGACGAACCACCAGACGAAGAAGGCCGGCGGCGGGTAGATCGGCCAGTCGCCGAAACGAAACCAGGGCGGTCCAAGTTGCGGCTGAAACCCTAGCCGCCAAGCCGTCCATTCAGTTGCTAGCCAGACACCAGCCAGCGCCAAAAGGCCGACCACAAGGATCTGGCCCCAGAGGATCTTCGTTCCACTCATGGAGGGGACTCATTTTCAAAGCCCTCTCCCCCGCTTTCGTCCGATCGCCCAATCGACCCCTCCGCCCGGGGTCATCGTGCCTTTGACCTCCTGCCCAAGGCGGTCGTCCAAGGCCTTGGTCCAGGGCACTAGCTGGAAGCCCAGGCCATCGTCGATCATCGCGAACCGGCCCGAGGCTAGGTCCACCCTTCGCTGGTAGACGCCCTGCACCAAGTCACCAGGCCGCCCCGCGCCCGCAGCCGCCCGTCCACCCGCGGCGATGTTCTCGGAGACCCGCGCCAACTCCTCGTCCTTGAGCGTCGCGAGTAGCCCAGGCCGAAGACGTCCGGCTTGATCGGCCAGGCCGAGGCGCTGCAGGTGGACGAGACGCGCTTCCAGGGCCTCGCGAACCTCTTGTCCAAACCCATGGCTGGCGAGCGCGCCAGGATCCTTGATGACGAGCTGGCGATCCAACCAAGTCGCGCCAGACGCCGTGACCTGCCGCTCGATGCTCAAGTCGGCGCGATGCACCAACTCCACGCCGCGCCGACCATCGTCGGCCGCCCAGGTTCTGACCTCGACGAGACCTCCTACCGGCGTGTCACCCGCCGCGCCAAGGTGCGGCACTCGGACGTGGTGAAGCCGTCCATCGACGCCATCGACCACGATATAGGCCTGACCATTCAACTCGTCGTGCAGACCCCGGTCTGCCAGTCGACCAAGAAGCGGCGCATCCAAGCTTTCGCCGTGGATCCGCAAGTCGGCTGGGTTCCGGTCGCCGCGTTGAGCACGATGCAGGGTCTTGATGATGTCGCCGCGCTCACCCAGCGCGCGCAACCTCGCCTCCAGGTCTCCGGCGAGCCGCCATTGGCCCTCATCGCTCTCTGCCAGGCCCAGCCTTTGAAGAAACTGCGCGCGCCCGATCAGGCGCGGCGGAACCTGATGGTCCTCCTGCGATGACGGACGCAGATCGACCAAGCCATCGAGATCCATGCGCTCGCGAAGCTTGCGATCCAGGCTCGTCCAGCGCTCGGCCTCGACCTCTCGGTCCAGGCTGGCGGCGAGCTCTTCCGGGGTGCGGGGACCCAGCTCCATCGACACCAGGGCCTCGGCGCGCTGGCGCATGCCCTGGGCGATGTAGTCCCGGTCAATGACCAGATCCTGCCCCGTCTCGTCAACGCCGCGGACGAGCACGTGGACGTGCGGGTGCTCGGTGTTCCAGTGATCGACCGCCACCCAATCCAGGCGCGTGCCGAGGTCCTTCTCGGCCTGGGCCATCAGCTCCCTGGTCGTGGCGCGCAGATCATCAAGGGACGCCGCGTCCTCCGGCGATACGATGAACCGGAAGTGGTGGCGATCATCGCTGCAGCGATCGGCGAAGGCGTCGTGGTCAGCCGGTCCGTCGCGGTCAAACATCGCCGCCAGCGAGCCGTCCTCGGTGACCCCCTCGCGGCGCAAGTAACGCATGTGATCGGCCAACGGCGCGGCGCGATACCTGGCGCCGGCATGACGCACGATCCTGGCCTTGATGACCACGCGTCTGCCAGCTGATCGCGACCGCATCCCCGCGTCCCGTCCGCGGCCGGACCGGCGTATTCGCCCTCGCCCGTTCAGGTCGACGGCGCCCAACCCGCTTTTGCGCGCGCCGGCCAGAACCTCCCGCACGAAGCTTCGCCCCCCCGAGGCATTGCTGGCGCCACGGTCGCCAATGCGCCCAAGCCGCAGGAAAAACTCCTGGTCGTCAGACATCGCGACCATCTCGACGCAAGGTCCCGGACAACCCCATGAAAAGCTTGGAGAAGTTCGAAAATCCGGGACCTTGGCGAGACAGCAGGTCCCGGAAAATCACCAACAGAACCAAGGACATGGACCCGAAAGGTCCCGGTCCTTTTATCTCGCCATCTGCCCCGGCCCGCGGTTTGCGTTCGGTTGTTGCACTCTTGTTCTCCTTCCATGAGGCGAACCATGTCGGGCTCCTGATTATCGAGGGAGGTCGGCCGTGGCGTCGAAGCGTTACCAAAACCGAGGACTGAAAACCTACTGG
>Ga0247725_1001343_pt1 | contig 12765 bp, 10 predicted proteins | sample OKSTACKMCFT3sol_FD_183021 | JGI IMG/M metagenome (GOLD analysis project Ga0247725, IMG submission 183021) | Subsurface sediment microbial communities from gas well in Oklahoma, United States - OK STACK MC-FT3-sol | ecosystem: Environmental > Terrestrial > Deep subsurface > Rock core/Sediment... | reverse complement strand
AGGCCGCGCGCATCGCCCTGCGCGACTGCGAGCACCAGCTGCTCGGCACCCGCCACGGCGGTGACTGGACCAGCAAGGTGCAGCTGCGCCTGCTGGCCTGCAGCGGCAGCTACCCGACCCTGGAGCAGCTGGCCGAGGAGTTCCACCTGTCCGAGCGCACCCTGATCCGCCGCCTGCGCGAAGAGGGCGCGCACTACCAGCTGCTGCTCGACGAGGTGCGCCAGGAGCTGGCCTGCTGGCTGCTGCAGAACACCGAGCTGAGCGTCGAGGCGGTGGCCGAGCGCCTCGGTTATCGCGACACCAGCAACTTCAGCCGTACCTTCCGCCGCTGGCTGGGCATGACCCCCAACGCCTGGCGCAAGGCGGCGGCATGAACTACCTGGCGCACCTGCACCTGGGCGGCGACAGCCCGCAGCAGCTGCTCGGCAGCCTCTACGGCGACTTCGTCAAGGGGCCGCTGACGGGGCGATTCCCAGCCGATATCGAGGCGGCCATCCGCCTGCACCGGCAGATCGACGCCTTCACCGACCGCCACCCGCTGATCGAGCGGGCGCGGGCGCGCTTTCCCGCCGAGCGGCGGCGCACCTCGGGCATTCTGCTGGACCTGTTCTTTGACCACTGCCTGGCGCGCGACTGGGCGGACTTCACCGCCGAGCCGCTGGAGCTGTTCACCGGTCGGGTCTATGGCGTGCTGGCGGCCCAGCGCGAACTGCCCGAGCGCCTGGCCTTCATCGCCCCGCGCATGGCGGCGCAGGACTGGCTGGGCAGCTACCGCGACTTCGCCGTGCTGGAGCAGGTGATCGGCGGCATGAGCCGGCGCCTGTCGCGGCCGCAGCTGCTGGGCGGTGCCATGGCCGAACTGGAGCGCCTGTACGCGCCGCTCAGCCAGGATTTCCGCGTCTTCTATCCCGAGCTGCAGGCGTTCGCCGCCTCAGCTGGCGCTGCGCGCCACCTCTGACTCGCGCCAGGGCAGGGGGTGGGGGGCCTTGAGGCGGGTCTCCAGGGTGGCGATGAACTCCAGCGCCTCGCGTTCACTGCGGAAGCTGACGCCGTGCTGGTCCAGGCAGACCTGCCAGCGCGGACCGCTGGTCGTGCTGAGTTGGCGGATACGGATGTCCATGGCAGACCTCCAGAGAAAACCGGAGTCTGCAGTGTAGATGGCGCGGACCAGGCTTCCATGACTTGGATCAACCGACCGACTGATGGTCGCTGTGCAGCCAGTGCACCAGTTGCACGGCGCTCAGCGGGCGGCTGAACAGGTAGCCCTGGCACTGCTCGCAGCCCAGCTGGCGCAGGGCGCGCAGCTGTTCGGCGGTTTCCACCCCCTCGGCCAGCACGCGCAGCTTGAGGTTGCGCGCCAGGCCGACGATGGTGGCGACTATCTCCAGGTTGGCCTGGTCCTCCGGCACGCCGCGCATGAAGCTCTGGTCGATCTTCAGCTTGTCCAGCGGGAAGCGTTGCAGGTAGGCCAGCGACGAGTAGCCGGTGCCGAAGTCGTCGATCGCCAGCTTCAGGCCAAGGCCCTTGAGCGCCGCCAGGCTGGCCTGGGCCTGCTCGACGTTCTCGATCAGCGCGCCCTCGGTGATCTCCAGTTCCAGGTACTCGGGTGGCAGACCGCTGTCGTGCAGGGCCTCGCGCACCTGCTGCAGCAGGTCGGCCTGGCGGAACTGGCGTGGCGACAGGTTCACCGCCAGGGTCTGCAGCGCCACGCCCTGCTGGCGCCAGAACTGCATCTGCCGGCAGGCTTCGCGCAGCACCCAGGTGCCGATCGGCACGATCAGCCCGGTCTCCTCGGCCAGCGGGATGAACTGCGCCGGCGACACCATGCCCTCGCTGCTGTGCCAGCGCAGCAGGGCCTCCACGCCGATGGCGCGGCCGCTCTCGGCGTCCACCAGCGGCTGGTAGTGCAGCAGTAGCTCGTTGCGCTTGAGCGCCTGGCGCAGGCGGCCCTCCAGGGTCAGGCGGGTGTGCGCCTGGTGGGTCAGGCCCTGGGTGTAGAAGCGGAAGGTGTTGCGCCCCTCCTGCTTGGCCTGGTGCAGGGCGCTGTCGGCATTGCGCAGCAGGTCGTCGCCGGACAGGCCGTCGTCCGGGTACAGGCTGATGCCGATGCTGGCGCTCAGGTAGGCCTCGCGACCGCCGTTGCCCAGCGGCAGCGGGCGCTCCAGCAGCTCGATCAGGGTGCGCGCGATGGTGGCCGCCTCCTCGGGGCGCTGCAGGTTCTCCAGTACCACCAGGAATTCGTCGCTGCTCAGTCGCGCCAGGGTGTCCTCGTTGCGCAGGCGCTGCTGCAAGCGACGGGCCACGGCCACCAGCAGCTCGTCGCCGACCTTGTGGCCGAGGCTCTCGTTGATGGTCTTGAAGTTGTCCAGGTCGAAGTACAGCACCGCCACCCGTTCGTTGTGCCGCTGCGCATGCTCCAGGGCATGGTTCAGGCGCTCCATGGCATACAGCCGGTTGGGCAGGTCGGTGAGGGGGTCGAAGTGCGCCAGGTGGGCCAGGCGCTCCTGGCTGTCGCGGTACTGGCTGAGGTCGGTGAAGGTCAGCACGTACTGCGGCTGCTGCGGGTCGCAGTCGCGCACCCGGCTGACGGTGAGCCAGAAGGGGAAGCGCGAGCCGTCCTGGCGCCGGCTGCTCAGTTCGCCCTGCCAGTGACCGCTGTCCTGCACCTTGCGCCACAGGGTGCGGTAGCGGGTGCGGTCCAGGTCGCTGCCGGGCAGCAGCGGCAGGCGCCGGCCGAGCACTTCCTGCTGGCTCAGCCCGGTGATGCTGGTGAAGGCCGGGTTGCTGGTGAGGATGCGGCGCTGGGCATCGACCACCACCACGCCTTCCTGGGTGCTCTCGAACACCGTGGCGGCCTGGCGCAGGGCCTGTTCCTGCTGCTTGCGCAGGCCGATGTCCTCGACCACCGAGATGAAGTAGTGCGGCTCGCCGTTGGTGTGGCGTACCAGGGTGGCGCTGAGGTTGGCCCACAGCGTGCTGCCGTCGCGGCGCACATAGCGCTTCTCCATGTTCAGGCGGGACAGTTCGCCGCTCAGCAGCTGCTGGGTCAGGTCCAGGTCGTTCTCCAGGTCGTCCGGGTGGGTGACGTCCTGGAAGGTCAGCTGGATCAGCTCCTCGCGCGGGTAGCCGAGCATCTGGCACAGGCGCTGGTTGACCCGCAGCCAGTGGCCGTCTGGTGCCAGGTGGGCGATGCCGATGGCGGCCTGCTCGAAGGTGGCGCGAAAGCGCAGCTCGCTCTGCAGGCGCTCGCTGTCGCGCTGCTGCTGGCGCACGGCGAGCCCGGCCAGGCGGGTGAACTCGACCACCAGGGCGATGTCGTCGGCCGAGGGGTGGGTCACCCGCCGGTGGTAGATGCCGAACACGCCGAGCACATCGCCCTGGTCGTTCTTGAACGGCAGCGACCAGCAGGCACGCAGCCCGGCCAGGCGGGCGGCCTCGCGGAAGTCGAGCCAGTGTGGGTGCTCGCGGATGTCCTCGACCACGGTCAGCTCGCCGCTGGCGGCGGCATGCCCGCAGCTGCCGACACCGAGCCGCGCGGCGCAGCCGTCGACCTGCTCGACATAGTGGCCGGGCAGGCTGGGCGCGGCCAGCACGCGCAGGCGGCCCTGCTCCAGACGCATGATCGAGACCAGCATCTGCGGGTTGATCTGCTCCAGGCGCTGGGCCATGTCACCCAGGCTCTCCTGCAGCGGGCGCTGGGCCAGCATGCGGTCCAGCACGGCGTTGCGTGCCTCCTGCAGGGCCTGGCTGTGGCGCCGTTCCTGGATGTCGCTGAGGCTGCCGCGCAGGCCCAGCTCCGCGGCCGCCAGGCGCAGCGACACCCAGTGCGGGTGGCCGCCGGCGTCGCGCAGGCGCAGTTCGCCGAGCCAGCCGTTGGCCTGGCGCGAGAGGATGGCGGAAATCTGCTGGCCGACCTCTTCCTGGTGATCGTCCTCGACGAAGTCGAGCAGCGGACGGCCCAGGCTTTCCTGGATGCTGTAGCCGCTGATGGTCTGCCAGGCCGGGTTGACGAAGCTCAGGCGGCCGCTGGCGTCGGTGAGGAAGATCGCCTCGTGCAGCTGCTCGACCAGCTCGCGGTAGCGCGCCTCGCTGCTCTCCAGCTGCTGGTGGGCCAGGTGCTGCTGGCCCAGGTCGATGTCGACGCAGTACAGCTCCAGCTGGTTGCGCGCGTTGCGCAGGATCAGGTGGCTGGAATACACGTGCACCGCGCGGCCGTCGCGGTGCTGCAGGGTCAGCTCGGCGGCGGGGATGGCCGGGCCGCCGATCATCCAGGCGTTGATGTCGTTGACCACCTGGGGGCGCATGGGCGGCGGGATGATCAGCTCCTCCAGGCGCCGGCCCATGGCCTCGGCCACGCTGTAGCCGTAGAGCTGGGCGCTGGCCTGGTTCCAGAAGATCACCCGGCGCTCGCGGTCATAGCCCTGCACGGCGATGCGCGGGGTCTGCTCGAACAGCTGGCGGAAGCGCTGCTCGCTCTCGCGCAGGGCCTGCTCGTCGCGTTTCTGTCCGCTGATGTTCTGCACGCTGCCGTGGGCGTGGCCGCTGCTGTCGAGGGTGCCGCGCAGCATCAGCCAGACCACCGGTTCGCTGCCCGGGCGATTGAGCCGGGCGTTGACCAGCAGCGGCGTGCCGGCCTCCAGCATGATGCCGAAGGCCCGCTGCACGGCGTTGCGGTCGGCCGGGTAGAGCCAGCCGAGCAGGTCGTCGAGGTGGCCGGTGTTGTCGCTGTCGGGGCGACCGAGCAGGCGCAGCGCCTCCGGCGACCAGTGCAGCTGGCCGTCGAAGTTCCAGGTGCCGAGGCCGGCATCGCGCTGGGCCTGCTGCAGCTGCAGCAGGTGCTGGCGCAGGCCGTGTTCGAGGCGCTGCTGGAGCCGTTGCTCGTGCCGGCACAGCAGCAGGATCAGCAGGCCGCTGAGCAGCACGAAGAGCAGGCCCTTGGCGGTCTGCAGCCAGGCCAGGGTGGCCTCGTCGCTGACCAGTGCATGCAGCAGGGAGTCGCTCAGCAGAATCCAGGCAACGCTGAACAACAGGTAGACGGCGGCCACGCGCAGCGGCCTGGTGATGGTGGGTTGCATCCTGAACCCTCTCGGCTGTCCGGTTGATTCCCCCCGGACCACTGCCGAAAGGCCGGGTCTGCTTGAGTCTAGCCGCTGCTTCTCATCCTGCCGGGGGAGTGATGGAACGCAGTTGCTGCAGGGCCCGTTCGGCGCCTTCGTGCAGCGGTACGCCGAGTCCGCGCTGGGCGTTGTCCGGCGACAGCTGGCCACCCTGCACGCTGCCGTACTGCAGCCACTGGCGGTCGAGGTCGAACAGCTGGCGCACCAGCAGCTCGACCTCCTGGCTGGTCAGCTGGTCGCTGCCCAGCAGCAGGCTGCTGACCGCCAGGGTGGCCACCGGCTCGGCCTGCCCGGGGTAGCTGGCGCGCGGCAGCTGGTAGGCGAAGCTGCCGGGACGTTCCTGCTGCAGGCGGGCGATGGCCGCCGGCTCCAGCGGCAGCAGGCGCAGGGCGAAGGCTTCGCTGGCGGCGCGGATGTTGTCGGCGGGGCTGCCGATCACCTGGATCAGGGCGTCCAGCCCGCCATCGCGCAGTTCGGCCAGGCCCTGCAGATCCAGGCTGGCCGCCTCGGCCAGGTCCTGCGGCTGCAGGCCGTGGGCCGCCAGCACGGCCATGGCAGTGTGCCGCGAGGCCGAGCCGCCCTGGCCGAGGTTGACGCGCCTGCCGCGCAGGTCGGCAATGGTGCGCAGCTCGCTGTCGGCGCGTACCAGCACATGCACCGGCTCCGGATAGAGGCTGGCCAGGGCGCGCAGACGGTGGTTCGGCCCGTCTTCGGCGAAGGGCCCGGCGCCGTTCACCGCCAGGTGCGCCATGTCGCTCTGCGACAGGGCCAGCAGCACCTCGCCGGCGCGCAACAGGTGCAGGTTGTCGAGGCCGCCCTCGGTATTCAGCGGCAGGATGCTCAGGCCCTGCTCGCGCAGCGCGCTGCTCATGGCCTGGGCGAAGCGCGCGTACTGCCCGGCCTGCGGGCCGCCGGCCAGCGGGTAGCCGCTGTGCAGGCGGCCGAGGCGACCCTGGATGTTGGTCAGCGAGCGTTCCAGCTCGTCGCTGATGACCTTGCGTTCGGCGCTGCCGGTGCCGCCGGGTGCCAGGTTGAGCGCGGTGCTGATGGCCAGCACCAGCGCCTCGCGCGGGCTGGCCGCGGCGCTGGTCTGCGGTGCCCGCGGGGCGCTGAAGCCCTGCGGTACCACGGCCTGCCAGGCGCCGTCCTGCTCGCGGTAGATCAGGCTGCCGTGGGCGCGCAGCAGGTCGCCGCGCTGGTTGCCACCGCTCTCGATGCCGCTGAGGCCGCGCGGGCCGGCGCCCAGGGCGCTGATCAGGCTGGCCACGCCGGGCGAGTCCCAGGAGCCGAAGTCGAGGTCGCGCTCCAGGCGCAGCTCGGCATCGAAGTACACCAGCAGGCGTGCTTCGCCGGGGGCGGCATGGGCGTCGCTGGCCGAGCCGCGCCGCTGCAGCGCCACCAGGCTCAGGCTGTCGGCGGGGAAGGCCTGCTCCAGGCGTTGCCGCAGGTCGGCTTCCAGGGCCTGCTGCTCGGGGCCGCGCGAGCAGGCGGCGAGCAGGGCCAGCAGGGTGATCGCGAGAATGCGCAGCATGGTTCAGTCCCCCATGCCCGGTAGCGCCAGGAATCCGGTCAGTACCAGGGCATTGATCAGGTCGATGAGGAAGGCGCCGACCAGCGGCACCACCAGGAAGGCCTGCGGCGCCGGGCCGTACTTCTGCACGATGGCCTGCATGTTGGCGATGGCGGTGGCGGTGGCACCGAGGGCAAAACCGCAGAAGGCCGCCGACATCACCGCGCTCTCGTAGTCGCGGCCGACCGCGCGGTACACCAGCGCGCCGCCATAGGCCAGCACCAGCACCACCTGTCCGAGCAGGATCAGCAGCAGCGGGCCGGCCAGGCTGGCCACGCTGGCCAGGTTCAGCGCCATCATGGTCATGGCCAGGAACAGCGCCAGGGCCAGGCTGGAGACCAGCTCGATGGCCGCGTCGTTGAGGCGCAGGCCGACCAGGTGACCGCCGTTGCGGATCAGTACGCCGAGCAGCAGGCACCAGAGGAAGCTGGGCAGGGTCACCGGCGCGCCGCTGACCAGGTCGGCCAGCCACTGCCCGGCCAGTACCGCGACCAGCACGGCGGCCAGCACCGGGATCAGGCTGGCGGCGCTGATCGGTGCGGCGTCGCCATCGGCGCTGGGCTGCGCCGCGGCGGCCTGGCCATCGGTGCCGGCCAGGGCATGGCGGCGGATCAGCCACTGCGCCAGCGGACCGCCGCAGATGCCGCCGAGCACCAGGCCGAGGGTGGCGCCGGTCATCGCCAGCTCCATCACCGACTGGATGTTGTGCACCTCGGCGAAGCGCTCGGCATAGGCGGCTCCGGTGCCATGGCCGCCGACCAGGGTGATGGTGCCGCCGATCAGGCCCATCAGCGGGTGCAGGTCCAGGCCCCAGGCGATCAGCAGGCCGGTGAGGTTCTGCAGCACCAGGAAGGGCGCCAGCACCAGCACGAACAGCAGCAGGCGCTTGCCGCCCTGGCGCAGCAGGCCGAGGTTGGCGGACAGGCCGACGGCGGCGAAGAAGGCCAGCAGCAGCACCGGCTTGAGGGTGACGTCGAACTCCAGGCGCAGCTCCGTGACGCTGCCGACCAGCAGCATGCCGACGGCGAACAACAGGCCGCCGGTGATCGGGTCGGGGATGTTGTAGCGCGACAGCAGGGGGATCAGGCGGTTGACGTGACGGCCCAGGAGTAGAACCAGCACGGTCGCCAGCAGGGTTTCCACGGGTTGCAGCGGCATCGGCACTCCTTATCCGGATCGGCTCTGGCACGCCCCCGCGCGGGGCATGAGCAGAGCCTAGACCAGGGCGCCGGGGCTGTCTTCAGAAGCCTTCGAGAACGATCTTGCCGCGTGCCTTGCCGCTTTCCAGCAAGGCGTGGGCACGGCGCAGGTTGGCCGCGTCGATGCGCCCGAAGTGCTCGCCCAGGGTGGTGCGCAGCACCGCGGCGTCGATCAGCTGAGCGACACGTTCGAGCAGGCGGTGCTGTTCGATCATGTCGGCGGTCTGGAACAGGGAGCGGGTGTACATGAACTCCCAGTGCAGCGACAGGCTCTTGCGCTTGAGCTGGGTCACGTCGAGCTGCGCCGGATCGTCGATCAGGGCTAGCCTGCCGCGCGGGGCCAGGGCTTCCACCAGCTGGTCGAAGTGCTGGTCGGTGTGGGTCAGGCTGGCGACTCGCTCGACCTGCGCGATGCCCAGGGCCTGCAGCTGCGGCACCAGCGGCTGGCTGTGATCGATCACGTGGTGGGCGCCCAGCTCGCGTACCCAGGCCTGGGTTTCGGCGCGCGAGGCGGTGCCGATGACGGTCATGCCGGTGAGCCTGCGCGCCAGCTGCACCAGGATCGAGCCGACCCCGCCGCCGGCGCCCATCACCAGCAGGCACTGGCCAGCGCCCTGGCCCTCGCGTGCGCCGAGGTGATCGAACAGCAGTTCCCAGGCGGTGATGCTGGTCAGCGGCAGGGCCGCGGCATGGGCGAAGTCCAGCGAGCCGGGCATGTGCCCGACGATGCGCTCGTCGACCAGATGCAGTTCGCTGTTGGCGCCAGGGCGGTCGATGGCGCCCGCGTAGTACACCCGGTCGCCGGGGCGGAACAGCGTGACCTCGGCGCCCACCGCCCGCACCACGCCGGCCACGTCCCAGCCCAGCACCTTGGCCTGGCCGGCGTTGGGCGCCACATTGCGGCGGACCTTGGTGTCCACCGGGTTGACCGAGATGGCCCGCACTTCCACCAACAGGTCGCGCGGGCCGGGCTGGGGCGCCGGCAGTTCGAGGTCGAGCAGGGCCTCGGCATGCTCGATGGGCAGGGACTGGTAGTAGGCGATGGCTTTCACGAAGTTCATTCCTCACGGCGCAAGCGGCAGCCGGGTCGGCTGCCGTCGAGCGCATGGTGATTCATTCAATTGGCGGGAAAAATTGGCTTGCCATAGAGTTTCTTTCAACAGAATTTTGAAAGTGGAGTTGCCATGCTGCGTCTGGATGATCTCGCCCTGTTCGTGCGCACGGCCGAGCTCGGCAGTCTGTCCGCCGCCGCGCGCGAGCTGGACTGCTCGCCGGCGGTGGCCAGCGCCGCGCTCAAGCGCCTGGAGTCACAGCTCGGCAGCCGCCTGCTGCTGCGCTCCACCCGCAGCCTGCGGCCGACCGCCGAGGGTGAGCGTTACCTGGAGCATGCGCGTGCCGCCCTGGCCAGCCTGGAGGCCGGTCGCCAGCAACTGGCCTGCGGCCGCCAGGGCCTCGGTGGGGTGTTGCAGATCGCCGCGCCCTCGGATTTCGGGCGCAACGTGCTGCTGCCCTGGCTCGACCGCTTCCAGTCCGGCCATCCTCAGCTGGCACTGCGCCTGCTGCTCAGCGACCGGCTGGCCGACTTCTATCGCCAGCCGGTGGATATCGCCCTGCGCTACGGGGCGCCGGAGGACTCCAGCCTGGTGGCGCTGCCCGTCGCGCCGAGCAACCGCCGCGTGCTGTGCGCCTCGCCCGCCTACTGCGCGCAGCACGGCCGGCCGCGTCGGCCGGAGGAGCTGCGTGGGCATAACTGCCTGCTGTACATGCTCGGCGGTCGCGTGCACGAGCGCTGGAGCTTCATCGCGGGCAAGCGCCGTGAGGCGCTCACGGTGGCGGGCAACCGGGTCAGCGACGATGCCGATGTGGTGCGGCGCTGGGCCGTGGCGGGGCAGGGGCTGGTGTACAAGTCCTGGCTGGACGTGGCCGACGATGTTCGCGCCGGCCGCCTGGAAGTGCTGCTGGCGGACTGGCAGGGCGAACCGACACCGCTCAACCTGATCTGCGCCCACCGCGACCAGCTCAGCGGCGCGGTGCGCCTGCTGCGCGAGTTCCTCCAGCAGCGCTGTGCCGAGCAGCTCGCTGACGCCCCCTGGTAGCCGCTAGCGCGGCTGGCAGAGCCAGTGCAGGTAGCGGCCGAGGCCGGCGAAGCTCGGGTGGCGGCGGTAGGCCAGTTCCATCTCCAGCAGGTCGGCCAGCTCGGCCTTGGCCTGGAATTCGGCCGGCATGTAGTCGTGGAATACCCGCACGCCACTGCGGCTCGCCACCGTCCAGTGCTCCGCCAGTCGCGCCGCCAGCTCGCGCGGGTCGAGCGGCTGCTGCGGGGTCAGGCTCTGCCCCTCGCCGGCGAAGCGTTCCTTGCGCAGCTTGCGGAAGTGGCCCTTGAGCAGGTTGCGGTAGACCAGCGCGTCCTTGTTGTAGAAGGCCAGCGACAGCCAGCCCTGGGCGGCGGTGAGCTGATGCAGCACGGGCAGGATGGCGTGCGGCTCGGCCAGCCACTCCAGCACGGCATGGCACAGCACCAGGTCGTAGGGCTCGGTGAGCTGGCCGAGCAGGTCCTGCCAGGGCGCCTGGATAAAGGTCGCCTCCACACCGGCTTCGGCGAAGCGCTGGCGCGCGCCCTCCAGCATGGGTTCGGCCGGCTCGGCCAGGGTCACGCTGTGGCCGCGCTGGGCCAGCCACAGGCTCATGTGGCCGAGGCCGGCGCCGACGTCGAGCACCCGCAGCGGCCGTTCCGGCAGCGCTTCCTTGAGGTCGGCCTGCAGCACGGCCAGGCGGATGGCGCCCTTGGCGCCGCCGTAGATCTTCTCGGCGAAACGGGTGGCGAGTTCGTCGAAATGCCGGTCGGTCATGCGAAGCGCCTCTCGCTGTCGGCCAGCTTGGCGCGCACCGCCTGCTCCAGGTCGATGCCCAGCTCGGCGCACAGCAGCAACAGGTAGAGGACGATGTCGCCGACCTCCTGGCCGGCATGCTGCAGCTGCTCGGCGGAGAGCTGGCGGGCCTGGTCTTCGGAGAGCCACTGGAAGATCTCCACCAGCTCGGCCATTTCCACGCTGGCGGCCATGGCCAGGTTCTTCGGGCTGTGGAAGCGGCGCCAGTCGTTGTGGTCGCGAATCGCGTGCAGGCGGCGGGTGAGTTCGGCGATGTCCATGGGGCTCTCCTTCGGGGCGCATAGCTTCGGCCCGAAGCCGCCGCCTCGCAAGCCCGTCAGGCGCCTTCCTGGTCCAGCAGCGCCTGCTTGCGCTGCATGCCCCAGCGGTAGCCGGTGAGGGCGCCGCCGGCGCCGACCACCCGGTGGCAGGGCACCAGCAGGCCCAGCGGGTTGCTGGCGCAGGCACGGGCCACGGCGCGGGCGTGGCTGCCGAGCTGCTCGGCCAGCTCGCCGTAGCGCCGCGTCTGCCCCGGCGGAATCTCGCGCAGGGCCTGCCACACCCGCTGCTGGAAGGCGCTGCCGCGCAGGTCCAGCGGCAGCTTGGCGGCGCGGCTCGGCTCCTGCACCTGCTGGAGCACTTCGCGCAGCCAGTCGCGCAGGCCGCGCTGGTCGCGTCTGAGTTCGGCGGCGGCGAAGCGCTGCTGCAGCTCGGCCTCCAGCTGCGCCTCGTCGTCGCCGAACAGCAGGGCGCAGGCGCCTTTGTCGCTGGCGGCGAGCAGCAGCAGGCCCAGCGGGCAGTCGGTGATGGCGTAGCGCAGCACCTCGCCGGCGCCCCTCTGGCGGCGCCGCGCGGGGCTGAGGGCGGAAGTTTCCTCGTACAGCGCGCGGGTGCCGGAGTAGCCGGCCTCCAGCGCCGCCTGCAGCACCGAGCCGGCCTGCGGCAGGTTGGCTTCCAGGCGCCGGCGGCGCTGGGCGGCGAACCAGGCGCGGGGGGTCAGCCCGGTGCGCGCCTTGAAGGCCCGCGCCAGGTGCGAGGCGGACAGGCCGATGCGCGCCGCTAGCTGGTCCAGGGTCGGCGCCTGCTCGCTGCTCTCCAGCAAGCGGCAGGCGGCCACCACCAGCGCGTCCAGCTGCTCGGCCGGGCTCTGGCCCTGCGGCGAGCAGCGCTTGCACGGACGGAAACCGGCGGCCTCGGCGCTGGCCGCGTCGGCATGGAAGCTGACGTTGGCGCGCCGTGGCCGCCGCGCCGGGCAGCTGGGCCGGCAGTAGATGCCGGTGCTGCGCACGGCGAAGACGAACTGCCCGTCGCAGCGCGCGTCGCGCTCGCACAGGGCCTGCCAGCAGTGGTCGTGATCGAGCATGGCGATCTCCCGGAGGCGGTCCCCCGAATGCGTATGGCCCGATTGTCGATCCGCCCGCCGCCGCTGCCAATCCGCATCTGACTTTCAAAGTGCTGACTAAGCTGAGCGAATCCAGCGTCGACCCGGAAACGCCCATGCCGCGCCTCTGTTGCCTGCTTCTGCTCTGCCTGCTGCCGCTGCTGGCCCAGGCCGACCTGCGCCTGACCGAGGAGGAACGTGCCTGGCTGGCCGAACACCCGGTGCTGCGGGTCGGTGTCGAGCGTGATGGCTGGCCGCCGTTCGATGTGATCGACCCGCAGGGGCGCCACCGCGGCCTCAGCGGCGACTACCTGGCGCTGCTGGCCGAGCGCCTCGGCCTGCGCCTGCAACCGGTGCTGCTGGACGACTGGGACGCCGCCCTGCAGGCCCTGCGCGAGGGCCGGGTCGACCTGCTGCCCTCGGTGGCGATGACGCCCGAGCGCCAGGCCTACATGGCCTTCAGTGCGCCCTATCTGGTCAGCAGCAGCCTGATCTTCACCCGCTCCGACGTCGCGGTGCAGCGCCCCCGCGACCTGGCCGGCAAGCGGGTGGCCATCGAGCGTGGCTATGTGCTGCAGCAGGCGCTGCGCGACAAGGTGGCGGGCGTGCAGCTGCTGGAGGTGCGCGATAC
>Ga0247725_1001341_pt1 | contig 12778 bp, 4 predicted proteins | sample OKSTACKMCFT3sol_FD_183021 | JGI IMG/M metagenome (GOLD analysis project Ga0247725, IMG submission 183021) | Subsurface sediment microbial communities from gas well in Oklahoma, United States - OK STACK MC-FT3-sol | ecosystem: Environmental > Terrestrial > Deep subsurface > Rock core/Sediment... | reverse complement strand
GAGCCGGGTCATAGCCCTGCATCAGCTCGATGCCCTGGGCCTCCAGCTGGGTACTCATGGGGGGGTAGACGTTCGCATCGGAGCCGGTGACGCGATGGCCCAGCTCCTTGGCCAGCACCGCCAGCGAACCCATGAAGGTGCCGCAGATGCCGAGGATGTGGATATGCATGGATGACCTCTGGAAACGGGCCGCCGGGGCCCGGGAAAACTTGGCGCAGGTTAGCACAGGGGCCTGTGCAGGGCCTGATCCCACGCCGCATGTAGAGCATCGGCCGGCGGATTCATTCACCACCCCGGAACGAAAAAGCCCCGCCAATTGGCAGGGCTCCTCGTCACGCGCTCAGGGGATCACTGCCAGTTGGCGGCGATCACCAGGTTCAGCTCGTCGCGCTGGGCCGCCGTGAGATTGCCCTCGCCGCCCGGCGGTACGCCGAACGCGGCCATGGCCTCCACCAGGCTCTGCACCTGGCTGTCCAGTAGCGTCTTGCCGTCGGCCGACTTGAACTGGTCGAGGTGGTAGGCGCTGCCGCTGTACCAACTGGAGACGGTTACCCGCTCCGAGCCGCCGACCAGGCTCACTTCCAGATCGTTGCCGTTCTGGCGGAACCAGAGCGCCTCTACCGGGATGTTCTCGCCGAACAGCAGGGTATCTACACTGCCGACGCCCGCATCGTAGTTGCTGATAAGGTCACGACCGTCACCCCGACCAAACAGGTAGGTGTCGGAGCCGGCGTCGCCTTGGAGCACGTCATCCCCTGCACCGCCCTGCAGCAGGTCGTCGTCACCACCGCCATAGAGCATGTCGTTGCCCTGTCCGCCAAGCAGGGTGTCGTTGCCCCTGCCTCCATGCAAGATGTCGTTGCCCAGCCCACCCGAGAGCAGGTCGCTGACTGGAAAGCCGATCCGCTGGTCATTGCCATCACCGCCGGTCAGGAACGACTCACGCAGTTGCTGATGGGTCAGGATGCTGCCATCAGCGAAGCGTATTTCTTCGACCACATGGGTGTCATAGCGGAAATAGTGAACCACCGTGATGCTGTCGGTGGAGCCCTTGAGCTTGAGGTACAGATGGCCATCGGCATGGGTGGCAACGATGTCGTCAGGCGTAATTCCCGCACCGAAGACAATGGCATCGCGGCTACCCGTGGCCACGTCCACATCAGCAATGGTGTCCTGCCCCCAACCACGCTCGAACAGGTAGACATCATCTCCCTGGCCACCCTGCAGGTTGTCGTTGCCCTGCCCGCCATCGAGGGTGTCATTGCCATTGCCGGCGCTCAGCGAATCGTTGCCCAAGCCGCCCACCAGCATGTCGTCGAAGCTGTAGCCCGCCAGGAAGTCATTACCATCGCCCCCCAGCATCGCCTGGGCACGCAGTTGGTCTGACGACCAAACCGTACCGTCGGCAAAACGCACCTCGTCCACGACGTTCAGGCGGTTCCAATCTCCCTGGTGCACGTTCAGCAAGATGATCACGTCGCTGCTGTCCTTGAGGCTCAACAACAGGTCGGAGCCTGACCTGCGCACGACGATATCGCTGGCCGCGATGCCTGCACCGAATTCGATGACATCGTGCTTGCCGGCACTCGAGTCGAAGTTGGACAGGGTGTCGCGTCCCCAACCTCGTTCGAATACGTAAGTGTCGCTTCCGGCATCACCACTGAGCGTATCGTTGCCGGCTCCACCGATCAGACGATCAGACCCACCTCCCCCCCTGATGACGTTGGCAGCCTCATTGCCGATGACCAGGTTATCCAGCCCGTTACCCGTACCGCTGATCGCGGCGCTGCCGGTGAGAACAAGGTTCTCCACATTGGCACCCAGGGCCAGTGTCACGCTGGACTCGATGGTGTCGATCCCCGCATTCGCAGCCTCGATCACCACGTCGCCCAACGAGTCCACCTGGTAGACATCGTTGCCGACACCACCATCCAGGGTGTCGTCACCCAGGCCGCCGATCAAGCGATCATCTCCGGCACCGCCGTACAACCGGTCGTGACCGGCTCCGCCGTCGAGCACATCGTTGCCGGCAAAGCCCTGCAACTCATCCTGTCCGTCTTCCCCGGCAAGACTGTCGTCGATGGAATAGCCCAGGAGCGTGTCATTGCCGGACGTGCCCTTCAGCAGGCTGCTGCGGATTGCATCGCCAGTCAGGACGACACCATTGCCGAAGCGGACCTCCTCAATGGACCCCGGACCCTTGCCGTCACCCTGGAAAAAGCCGTCAACGGTGAGAGTCTCTGGTGTGTAGCTGCGTTCGAATACCAGATCATCGCCGAGCCGGCGGAAGCTGATGTCCGCGGGAGTGAAGCCTACGAACTCAATGACATCGCGCTTGCCGATGCCATCGTCCTGGTTGTGGATAACGTCCTGCCCCCAGTAGACATTGAACACATAGGTGTCATTTCCCGAGCCACCGATGAGGGTGTCATTGCCCTGCCCACCGTTGAGGCGATCGTCACCCGCCTCCCCACGCAGCAGGTTGTTACCCTCACTGCCAAGGATGTCGTTGTTCAGCGCGTTGCCGATGCCCTCGACTGCCGGCCCGGCAAGGACGAGGTTCTCCAGGTGGTCGCCCAGGGTCCAGGAGACCCGAGCCTCGACCGTATCGATCCCCTCGTTCAGGGCCTCGATGACGCTGTCTCCGGCATCTACCCGATAGCGGTCATCACCCGCGCCGCCAATCAGGGTGTCAACGCCGGTAGAGCCATCAAGCAGGTCATAACCGGCGCCACCGTAGAGCAGGTCGTCACCATCGCCCCCCTCAAGATTGTCATTGCCAGAGCCCCCATAGAGAGTGTCTTTGCCGCTTCCTCCTGAAAGAAGGTCGCCGCCAACACCCCCATCCAGCACGTCATCACCGCTGCCACCGTCGAGGGTGTCACTGCCATCAGCGCCCAGGATGCTGTCGTTGCCGGCACCACCGCTGATGGCATCAGCGCTGGCGTAGCCAATGAGCGTGTCGTTGCCGCTGGTGCCTTGCAGCACCATCGACTTGATGTTCGACAGGCTCCAGCGGGTGCCGCTGGCAAAGCGGATTTCATCCACCGCGTAAGAGCTGATTCCGTCGCTGTTGAAGTAGTTGGTGATGGTGATCCGGTCCGTCGTACCGACGAGCGACAGCACCAGGTTGTTGCCCGTCCGGGTCGCGCGGATGTCACTGGGCAGGATGCCCGCCGCGAACTCGATGACATCGAAGCCGTTGGAGCCCGATTCGAAGTTGATGATCGTGTCCGCTCCCCAGCCCCGGGCGAAGCGGTAGACATCATTGCCGGCGCCGCCTTCCAGGGTGTCATTGCCGCCTTCGCCGCTGAGGGTGTCGTTGCCGGCATTGCCCATGAGGTAGTTGGCGCCCTGGTTGCCGGTGATCAGGTTGTTGGCACTGTTGCCGACACCATTGAGGTTGGCGCTGCCGGTCAGGCGCAGGTTCTCGAGGTTGGCCTGCAAGGGCGAGGTGATGCTGATGCTGGATTCAAGGGTATCGATGCCCTGGTTCGGGCTCTCCTGGATCACGTCGCCCAGGGAATCGACCACGTAGGTGTCATCACCCAGCCCGCCTATCAGCGTGTCATTGCCGGTACCGCCATCCAGCAGGTCGTTGCCGCTGCCACCGATCAACAGGTCATTGCCATCGGCGCCATAGAGGGTGTCGTTACCCAGGCCGCCATCGAGGGTATCAGCCGTGCTGAAGCCACTGATGAGGTCGTTGCCGTCGCTACCCTTCAATACCAGATTGCGCATCTGGGTAATCGTCCAGACATCCCCATTGGCAAAGCGGATTTCCTCAATGGCATTGGCGCCCACGCCGTTGCCGGTGAAGTACCCCACCACGCGCAGGCTGTCCGAGGTGCCTTTGAGGCTCAGGAGCAGGTCGTCACCCTGGTGTATCAATTGGAGGTCACCCGGCAGGATGTCGGCAGCGAACTGGATACTGTCGAAGCCATCGCCATAGTCGGTGATCACGTCCTGACCCCAGCCGCGGCTGAAGAAGTAGACGTCGTCACCCTTGCCACCGCTGAGCTGGTCGTTGCCGGCGCCGCCGTCGAGACGGTCATTTCCGTCACGTCCCTCGAGCTTGTTGTTGCCCGCATTACCGGTCAGCTCGTTGTTCAACTCGTTGCCGAAGCCCTCGATGTTCGCCGAACCGGTGAGCACCAGGTTCTCGATCGCCGCCCCCAGGCCATGGCTGACGCTGCTGCGCACCGTGTCCACGCCTGCTCCGCTGGCTTCGTGGATCGATACGGAAGCCTGGTTGACGACATAGGTGTCATTGCCGGCCCCACCTTCCAACCGGTCGAAGCCTTCGCCACCGTCCAGCCAATCATCGCCATCGCCACCCAGCAGGCTGTCGTCGCCTGCGCCGCCGTAGAGGCTGTCGTTACCCGCCCCGCCCTCCAGAGTGTCCTTGCCGTCCAGCCCGTACAGGCGGTCGTTGCCGGCTTCACCCTTGAGGCGGTTGTTACCGCTGTTGCCGGTCAGTTCGTTGTCCAACTCGTTGCCGTAGCCGTCGACATCGGCACTGCCGGTCAGCACCAGGTTCTCCAGCGCATAGCCCAACCCCTGGGTGACGCTGCTGCGCACGGTGTCGATACCGCCTCCAGCGACTTCGAGGATGGCGCTGTAGCCTTCGCCCAGCACATAGGTGTCGTTGCCCTGGCCGCCCGAGAGCTGGTTATAGCCCTGGCCGCCGTCCAGCCAGTCGTCGCCATCGCCCCCGTTGAGGGTGTCATCCCCTGCACCGCCATACAGGGTGTCGTTACCGGCTCCGCCGATAAGCAGGTCGTTGCCACCGCGACCATCCAGCAGGTCATCCCCCTGGCCACCGTCGAGGGTGTCGGAGAAATCACTGCCCACCAGCGTATCGTTGCCGGCGGTGCCGCCGCCGAGCATCTGCAGGACCTGGAGCGGTCGCAGGACCTGGTCGGCGAAGCGAATCTCCTCGATGGCCTCGGCCGCGAAAACGTCCGGATTGAAGTAACTACGGACGATGATCTGGTCGCTGCTGCCGCGGCGCGACAGGATCAGGTCATTGCCTGCACGGCTGAACATGACGTCGCTTGCGGCCACATCGAGCTCGATGGCGTCGAAGCCGCCCTCCAGGACAGGCAACTCGTCGATGAGGACCTGCCCCCAGCTGCCGGTAATCCGATAGGTGTCGTTCCCCGTGCCGCCGACCAGGGTGTCGAACCCCTGGCTGCCTTCGAGGGTGTCGTTGCCGGCACCGCCCAGCAGCAGGTCATTCCCGCCCCCCCCATTGAGCAGGTCATCCCCCTGGCCGCCGTCGAGGGTATCGTCGAGCGGGGTGCCTATCAGGTTGTCGTTGCCGGAAGTACCGTTGCGCAGCATCTCCAGCACCTGCAACGGCCGCCAGAGCTGGTCGGAGAAGCGAATCTCCTCGACAGCCTCGGGCCCGAAGACATCGTCGTTGAAGTAATTGCTCAGGGTGATCCGGTCGCTGCTGCCCTGGCGCAGCAGGATCAGGTCGTTGCCGACGCGATTGACCCGCACGTCGGTCGAGGCCACGTCGTAGAGTTCGAGCACATCGAAGCCGCCGGCCAGCGAGACGGGTTCGTCGATGACCACCTGCCCCCATGGTCCGGTAAGCCGGTAGGTGTCGTTGCCCAGTCCACCCATAAGGGTGTCGAACCCCAGGCTGCCTTCCAGGGTGTCGTCGCCATCTCCGCCCAGCAGCAGGTCATCACCCGCACCACCGTTCAGCAGGTCGTTGCCGTCCCGGCCCTCTATCGTGTCGGCACCGGCGGTGCCCATCAGCGTGTCAGCACCGGGGCTGCCCACCACCTGCGCCCCCTGGGGTTCCAACCTCTGCATCACACTCGAAGGCGTCCACAGGGTGCCATCGGGAAAGCGGATCTCGAAGACGTCCGCGTAGCCTGGCTGGGACGGGTAGAAGTAGTTGCGCAGGATCACCTGGTCACGCCCGGTCGCCAGCGTCAGCACCAGATCGCCGTTCACCTGGCGGCAAGTGACGTCCGCAGGCTGCACACCCGGCTCGAATGCGAGGACGCTCCGTCCCCAATCACCACCACCGTCCTCGATCACGTCCCGCCCGCTGCCGAAACCGAATCGATAGACGTCATCCCCCGCGCCCCCGACCAGGGTGTCATTGCCCAGGCCACCGGTCAGGGTGTCGTTACCGCCCCCGCCCACCAACCGGTCGTCCCCGCCCAATCCGTCGATCCGATCGCTGTCGTCACTGCCGATCAGCGTGTCGTTACCCTGTGTTCCCTGCATTTCCATAGCTGCTCCTTTGGTGGTCACCACGACCGAACAGGCCCGCACCCGGCGTCATGGCATGGCCAGCGACAGGTGCGGGGTGAAAAGACTGTGGGGCTTGGCCCCTCCTAGGCGCCGACAACGGCGGAGGTGAGCCCAAGGGCCTCCAGATACCCGACGATCCCCGCCTGGGTGGAATAGCCGGCGGCAGTCGCCCGGGCTTGCTGGCGCAGGGCCTGGAAGCGTTCGGGCTCGGACAGCGCCTGCACGACACGCTCGGCGATGGCCCCGGTATCGAAGAAGTCCACCAGCCGCCCATTGCGCCCGTCTTCGATCACCTCGCGCACTGGCGCGGTGTCCGACGCCACCACCAGGCAGCCGCTGGCCATCGCCTCCAGCAGGGACCACGACAGCACGAAGGGGTAGGTCAGGTAGAGGTGCACGGCAGACACCTGCAGCACCTGCTTGTAGGTGGCGTAGGGCACCTTGCCGAGGAAGTGCACGCGCGCCGGGTCGATGGGGTTTTCCGCCAACAGCTTGCTGCGCCAGTTGGCGGCATCCTTCGGCCGGCTGCCGTAGCTGACCTCATCCCCGCCCACCACCACCACCTGGCACCCCGGGTGCGCGGCGAGGATGCGCGGCAGCGCCCGCATGAAGCTGTGGAAGCCCCGGTAGGGCTCCAGGTTGCGCGCCACATAGGTGAGGATCGGCTGCCCGGCCCTCAGCACCTGCCCATCGGGCAATGCCAGGGTGGCCTCCGGGTCCGGGCCCAAACCGGCCGTGTCGATGCCCTCGTGGATCACCCGCATTCCGTCACGGTAGGCTGCCGGGTGTAGGCTGCGCTGCCACCGGGTGGGCGTGATGGCGAGGTTGCAGTTCTCCAGGTTCAGCAGGTGCAGCGCATTGCGGCTGCGGATGCTCGCCGCCCCGTGGGTGTCGAGGGGGAACTCCGGATCGAAGCCCGCGTCAGCCCCCTGGGCCCGGTAGTAGTACTCGCAGAAGTGGATCAGCCGCGCCGACAGGAACGCCTCCCGCACATACAGGCTCTCGCCCCAGCCGGGGTGAGCGACCACCACATCCGGCCGGTAGCCCTTGGCCTTCAGGTCCAGCAACAGGCGCAGCACCTGCTGCCCATGCAGCACACCATCCTCGAAGCTGCGCACGTAGGGGTGCGTCTGCGCACTCGCCTTGCGATGGGGCTTGTAGCGCAACAACCGCACCCCCGGCAGACCCGGCGCCTGCTCGCGACCGATGGCCAGGACCTCCACATCGTCCCGCTTCGCCAGGTGGGCGGCGAGGTGACGGAACTGCCCCGGGAAATTCTGGTGAATGAACAACACACGCATCCTGCTGCAACTCCTTCTGCAGTGCTTCCCTCGCTACCGCTCGCGGTCTTGTCATCACGAGCCGGCCAGAAATCATGGCATTGCGCCAGATGCGAAGGATGAACCGGGACGGGGAGCAAGGAAAGCGGGCCGCGTGATGCGGTGCACGAATGGGGGAGCGATAGTGCAAAAGGTAACAACACCCCCTCCAGTTGTGCGCTCACGATCTGGAAGGCTGGGATGCGAAAGCCGATTTCCTAGGTCGGCACCGCCAACGAACCTATGAAGGCGTCGCATATACCGAGGATGTGGATATGCGTGACAGACACTATGGAAACGGGCTGCGGGAGCCCCCACCGCATCGCTGGAACGGCGCCAGAGTGATAGACGCTGTGCTGTACCAATGCCCTTCTGACAGAACGCCAACAACCCATTGGTGCGCCTTCCTGCATGGCTACCGGAAGCGCCTGATGGAACCGCTCTTGCACGACCCGTCAGGCTAAGTTCTCGCAGTTTCAACGTATGAATCCCCATATGCTCAACTCCGCCAACCAAGCCAACTTCAGCCTCGACATGCAGAGCCTTGAGGGCAACCTCAAGCTCCTCGCCTTGCTCCCGCTACTACTCCCAGTGCGACGAAAGAGACCTGCACTTCATCCGCAGCCTCTACAAGAAAGAGGGGCTGCACTTCCACTTCAAGCACCAACTCGACGGCCACCTGCTGTTGTTCGGGGAAGACGCCAAACGCCCTCCCCAGCCTGCGCCGCCTACACCGGCCGTGTGGCGAACAAGCCGGTGGCCAAGCGCATCCATCTGCGCCTAGAAGCCCGCCCCTATTCAAGACGGACAGCAGCCCCTACGGCGGCGCTACAACGAACTGCACATCGCAGACCACAAAGGTCTGGAGCAGATCTGCCCCACGCCCAGCGCGACTGGGACGAAAACATCTAGTCGGATGATAAAAACCAAAGGAGCCACGCCATGCGGAAACATATAAAGACACTAGGCCTTACTATTCTGTCTTCCATACCTTTCCAAGACTCAGTAGCACAAACCTATTATTGGCAGTATGGCGACATACACCCATCTGAAGATCGCTTCGAGTCACCAGAACATGCATGCCGCGTAGCATATGGGAGTCTAGGAGGGGCTAAATACGTACCAGCCTACCCAACAAAAGACCCAAATACCTGGATCTGCGAGTGGTGGTTCGATCCAGGCTTTGTTGAAGACTACGCTCCTGTTTATAGAGTCGGAACAGAGTGCGAAAAAGGATCTATTTACAGCCCAGACATAGGCGAGTGCACCCCGCAGCAAGGGCCTCCCGATAATAACTTAAACTGTGACACCCCCTCTAGCAGCCAAGGCAACCCGATCAATATATCCTCAGGAAACAAATTTCAAGCCGAGCACGACATTCCATCATCAAACAAAAACACATCTATTGAGTTCTCTAGGTACTACAACAGTACCAGCGGCCTCTGGACACATACTTACTCGGCGCACCTGGAATTTGAAGACTGGCGTATTAGCCTGCTTCATCCTAACGGGCAGCGGTCCTACTTTATCCGAGACAAAGAAACAGCCACACCCAGAGCCTCCGAACTCGGAAGCCTTACAAAAACAGGAACAAGCTGGACATATCGCTCACCTTATAATTCGACATATGTATTCAACTCAACAGGACAGCTGATTAGCTACCAGAAAGAAGCCGGCGCAAAAACCCTATCAATTCAACACAAAAACCAGAGCATCATCGTCTCAGATCCATTCAGGAACACGCTAACTATAACCATCAACTCAAACGCTCAGCCATTAACAGTCACAACCTCCAATATAGCCATCACTTACACTTACAGTGCAGATGGCTATCTATCATCCAGATCCAGACAGATTGGATCAGATATTGACTTTCGCTCCTATCTGTATGAAACCCCTGGAAGACCCATGTTATTGACCGGAATAACTGATGAGCGCGGCATTCGCTTTGCAAGTTGGACTTATGACTCGCAAAATCAAGCCATCTCCAGCGAGCACGCCGGCGGTGCGGAAAAGGTCACCGTGGCCTACAACGCCGACGGCTCCTCCACCGTCACCAACGCCCTCGGCAAGCGCACCACCTACCGCTTCCAGACCATCCAGGGCATCCGCCGCATCACCGCCATCGAAGGCGAACCCTCGGCCAACTGCCCCAACAGCAACGCCACCTTCACCTACGACGACCGTGGCCTGGTGAAGACCCGCACCGACAACAAGGGCCACGTCACCACCTTCGACTACAACGACCGTGGCCTCGAAGTCTCCCGCACCGAAGCCTACGGCACGCCCCAGGCGCGTACCGTCATTACGGAGTGGCACCCGACGCTGTTCCTGCCGCTCACCGTCACCGAGCCGGACCGTGTGACCACTTATCGATACGACGACCAAGGACGCCAACTCAGCCAGAGCGTCAGCCAGCGCTGATCCGCACAAGGACTTGCACATGAAACCCCTGCACCGCCTGAGCGTCCTCGCGCTCGCCCTGGTCGGCACCTTCGCCGCCACCGGCCTCCAGGCCGCCTCGCGCAGCTGGAGCTACACCTACACCGCCAGCGGCCAGATCGAAACCGCCGACGGCCCGCGCACCGATGTCCAGGACATCACCCGCTACGCCTACGACGCCCAGGGCCACCTCATCAGCGTCACCAACGCCCTCGGCCACGTAACCCAGCTCTCCAGCTTCGACAGCTACGGCAACCCGCAGACCGTCATCGACCCCAACGGCGTCACCACCACCCTCGGCTACACGCCCCAGGGCTGGCTCGCCTCGGTCAGCGTCGGTGGCAGCAGCACCACCTTCGAGCACGACGCCATCGGCCAGATCACCCGGGTCACCCGCGCGGACGGCAGCTGGCTGGCCTACACCTGGGACGATGCCCGGCGCCTGACCAAGATCACCAACAACCTCGGCGAGCAGGTGGAGTTCGACCTCGACGCCATGGGCAATCGCACCGCCCAGCGCATCAAGGACGCCACCAACAGCCTCACCCAGCAGCAACAGTGGGTGTACGACGAGCTCGGCCGCCTGCTGCGCTCGGTCGGCGCCAATGGCCAGACCCACAGCCAGCAGTACGACCTCAACGACAACCCCACCACCGACACCAACCCGCGCCAGTTCAGCCGCACCCGCGCCTACGACGCCCTCGACCGCCTGGTCTCCAGCACCGACGCCCTCAACGGCGTCACCACCCAGGCCTACGACGCCCAGGACAACCTCACCCAGGTGGTCGACCCGCGCGGCGTCACCACCCGCTACGAGTACGACGGCCTCGGCAACCTCACCAAGCTCATCAGCCCCGACACCGGCACCACCACCTTCCAGCACGATGCCGCCGGCAACGTCATCCAGAAGACCGATGCCCGGGGCGTCGTCACCACCTACCGCTACGACGCCCTCAACCGCCTCACCGCCCGCCAGTACCCCGCCACCCCCGCGCTCAACGTCCAGTACCACTACGACATGACCGCCAACGGCAACAAAGGCGTCGGCCGCCTCACCGCCGTGCAGGACGCCAGCGGCGTGCTCGGCTACCAGTACGACGAGCGCGGCAACCTCATCCAGCAACTGCGCTCCGTGCCCGTGCTGGGGAGTGATCAGTACGACACCCTCGGCTACGCCTACGACGCCGCCAACAACCTCGTGCGCATCGACTACCCCGCCGGCTTCAGCATCCACTACAGCCGCAACGCCGCCGGCCAGGTCAGCCAGGTCGGCTTTGCAGTGGGTAATGCCACACCCACGCCCCTGGCCAGCCAGATCGCCTATGCGCCCTTCGGGCCACTGAAGAGCCTCACCTGGAACAACGGCATCGTCCTCAACCGCACCTACGACCAGGACTACCAGCTCACCGCCCAGCAGGTCGGCACCTGGCAGAGCCAGTACAGCCACGACGCCAACGGCAACATCACCGCCCACGCCCACAGCCTGTTCGGCAGCCTCGACTACCAGTACGACGCCCTCGATCGCCTGACCGAGGAAAAGGCCGCCGACAGCCGCAAGGCCTACGCCTACGACGCCACCGGCAACCGCACCAGCCGCACCACCTACGCCACCACGAATGGCACCGAAGCGCAGACCGCCAAGCAGAGCCTGCGCTACGCCCCCGACAGCAACCGCCTCACCCAGCGCAGTACCAGCTACGCCGTCGAGGCCGATGCCGCCGGCAACTACACCCGCTACAGCCAGAGCCGCCGCTACACCTACGACGACCAGGGCCGCCTCAGCGCCGTCACCGACGAAGCCGGCACACCCATCGCCCGCTACGCCTACAACGCCCTCGGCCAGCGGGTGCTCAAGGAGGTCCAGCAGGGCACCGCCCGCACCCCCTACACCTACCTCTACGGCCCCGTCGGCCAGGTCATGGGCCAGGTGCGCTACACCACCGCCGGCAGGAAGAGCCGGGCCAGCTACTACGTCTGGCTCGACAGCCTGCCCATCGCCCAGATCGACCTGAACTACGACGCCGCCGGCATCACCATCGCCAGCACCACCCTCACCTACCTGCACAGCGACCACCTCAACACCCCGCGCCTGGCCACCAACCAGGGCGGCAACCTGGTGTGGAGCTGGCCGAGCGATGCCTTTGGGGTGGGGCAGCCGAATAACCACGGCAGCAACATCGACGTGATCCTGCGCTTCCCCGGGCAGGTCGCCGATGCGCACAGTGGGCTGTATTACAACTACTTCAGGGATTACGACGCGGAGACGGGTAGGTATGTGGAGAGTGATCCGATTGGGTTGGATGGGGGGCTGAATACTTACGGCTATGTAGAAGGCAATCCACTTTCCTATATCGACCCTACGGGGGAGAGTGTCATTGTTGGCGAAGGTGCAATGGCAGGGGCCGCTGCTGCTGGAGCAATGGGGCTGCTTTGCACGCTAAGTCCAACCCACCCCTCATGCGAAGCCATGAGAGATATCGTAGAAAGGTGCGTTGGCTACTTTAAGGAAAAAGGGAATAAAGAGCATACGAAAGGTGCTAGAAATAGCACCAAGGGCAAGCATGAAAAAGGGCGAGCTCGTAATAAGAAAGACAGAGGCGGAGAAAAAGGTGGCGGCGGCAAAAACTGAGTGCAACACCTGACCTTTCCGGTAAGGTGCTGCCCCATGTCCTATTCCGAACTCAGCGTTGCAGAGCGCGCCACGATCCAAATCGGTCATGTCCAAGGCTTCAGTCAGA
>Ga0247725_1001339_pt1 | contig 12789 bp, 10 predicted proteins | sample OKSTACKMCFT3sol_FD_183021 | JGI IMG/M metagenome (GOLD analysis project Ga0247725, IMG submission 183021) | Subsurface sediment microbial communities from gas well in Oklahoma, United States - OK STACK MC-FT3-sol | ecosystem: Environmental > Terrestrial > Deep subsurface > Rock core/Sediment... | reverse complement strand
GCAGGCCAAGAAGCTGCCGATGGTCGCCGACCTGCGCGACGAGTCGGACCACGAGAACCCCTGCCGCATCGTCATCATCCCGCGCTCCAACCGCGTGGACGCCGACGAGCTGATGACCCACCTGTTCGCCACCACCGACCTGGAATCCAGCTACCGGGTCAACACCAACGTCATCGGCCTCGACGGCAAGCCGCAGGTCAAGGACCTGCGCACCCTGCTCAGCGAGTGGCTGCAGTACCGCGTCGGCACCGTGCGCCGCCGCCTGCAGTTCCGCCTGGACAAGGTGGAGAAGCGCCTGCACCTGTTGGAAGGCCTGCTGGTCGCCTTCCTCAACCTGGATGAAGTGATCCATATCATCCGCACGGAAGACTCACCGAAGCCGGTGCTGATGGCGCGCTTCGGCCTCAGCGAACTGCAAGCCGACTATATCCTCGACACCCGCCTGCGCCAGCTGGCGCGTCTGGAAGAGATGAAGATCCGCGGCGAGCAGGACGAGCTGGCCAAGGAGCGCGACAAGCTGCTGGCCCTGCTCGGCAGCGAGGCCAAGCTTAAAAAGCTGGTGCGCCAGGAAATCCTCGACGACGCCGAGAAGTACGGCGACGCGCGCCGCTCGCCGATCGTCGCCCGTGCCGAGGCCAAGGCGCTGTCGGAAACCGAGCTGATGCCGACCGAGCCGGTGACCGTGGTGCTCTCGGAAAAAGGCTGGGTGCGCTGCGCCAAGGGCCACGACATCGACGCCACCGGCCTGTCCTACAAGGCCGGCGACGGCTTCAAGGCCGCCGCGCCGGGCCGCTCCAACCAGTACGCCGTGTTTATCGACTCGACAGGCAGGAGTTATTCGCTGGCCGCCCATAGCCTGCCGTCCGCACGCGGCCAGGGCGAGCCGCTGACCGGGCGCCTGACCCCGCCACCGGGCGCGACCTTCGACTGCGTGCTGCTGCCGGACGACAGCGCCCTGTACGTGATCGCCTCCGACGCCGGCTACGGCTTCGTGGTCAAGGGCGAGGACCTGCAGGCCAAGAACAAGGCCGGCAAGGCGCTGCTGACTCTGCCCAACGGCGCGCTGGTGGTGCCGCCCAAGCCGGTGGCCAGCGTCGAGGAGGACTGGCTGGCGGCGGTGACCACCGAGGGCCGCCTGCTGCTGTTCCCGGTACGCGACCTGCCGCAGCTGGGCAAAGGCAAGGGCAACAAGATCATCGGCATCCCCGGTGAGCGCGTGGCCAGCCGCGAGGAATACCTCACCGACCTGGCCGTGCTGCCGGCGGGCGCTACCCTGGTCCTGCAGGCCGGCAAGCGCACCCTGTCGCTCAAGCCGGACGACCTGGAACACTACAAGGGCGAGCGTGGCCGCCGCGGCAACAAGCTGCCACGCGGCTTCCAGCGGGTCGACCAGCTGCTGGTGGAGAGCGGCAGCTAAAGGAGAGACGAGATGGCCGCCGCCGAACTGCGCTGGCAACAGGACCCCCAGGGGCGCACGCAGCTCTGCGTCAGCGGCCACTGGACCCTGGCCACGCGCAAGCCGGACCTGCACACGGTATTCGCCGCCTTCGCCGGCCAGGACGCCGAGCTGCCGGTGCGGGTGACGGTCGCGGCCTGGGACAGCAGCCTGCTGGCCCTGCTGCGGCGTCTGCAGTGCCTGGCCGCGGAGCGCCAGCTGCAGCTGCGCTGGCTGGAGCTGCCGGAGGGCGTCGAGCGCCTGCTGCAGATGGGCAGCACGCACCCGATCCAGCCCGCCGGCAGCGGCCAGCGCCGCGGCGGCCCGCTGACCCGTCTGGGCCTGGTGGTCATGTCCACCCTCGCCAGCCTGGCCACCGCGGCCACCTTCCTCGGCGAAATCTGCCTGGCTCTGCTCAACCTGCTGCGCGGCCGCGCGCGCCTGCGCGCCGGCGACTTCTGGCTGGCCCTGCAGCAGTGCGGCCCCGGCGCCCTGCCCATCGTCGCGCTGATCGCCACCCTGGTCGGCCTGATCCTCGCCTTCGTCGGCGCCGCCCAGCTGGAGGCCTTCGGCGCCCAGCTGTACATCGCCAACATGGTGGCCATCGGCATGACCCGCGAGATGGGCGCGCTGATGACTGCGGTGATCATGGCCGGGCGTACCGGCGCGGCCTATGCCGCCGAGCTGGGCAGCATGCAGGCCAACGAGGAGATCGACGCACTGAAGACCTTCGGCTTCCCGCCGCTGGAGTTCCTGGTGCTGCCGCGCCTGTTGGCGCTACTGGTGGCCATGCCGCTGCTGTGCGCCTTCGCCGACGCCCTGGGCATCCTCGGCGGCTTCGTCATCGGCGCCGGGCTGTTCGACATCTCCGCCACCCAGTACCTCAACCAGAGCCTGGAGATGCTCAGCCTCACCGACTTCCTGCTGGGCATCTTCAAGAGCCTGGTGTTCGCCGTGCTGATCGGCCTGATCGGCTGCCACTACGGCCTGGCCTGCGGGCGCAACGCCCAGGCCGTGGGCCAGGCCACCACCCGCGCCGTGGTCAGCATCATCGTCGCGCTGGTGGTCAGCGATGCGCTGATCACCCTGATCTGCACCCAGCTGGGAATCTGAGATGAGCGATGCCGTGCTGATCGCCGAAAACCTCTCCGCCGGCTACGGCAAGCGGGTGATCCAGCGCGACCTGAACTTCCGCATCGCGCGCGGCGAAGTGTTCGTCATCATGGGCGGCAGCGGCTGTGGCAAGAGCACCCTGCTGCGCCACCTGATCGGCCTGCAGGCGCCGCTGGCCGGGCGCATGCTGTTCAATGGCGAGGACTTCTGGGCCCAGCCCGAGGCGCGCCGCGCCGCGCTGCAGCAGGAGTTCGGCGTGCTCTACCAGAACGGCGCGTTGTGGGGCTCGATGACCCTGCGCGAGAACATCTGCCTGCCGCTGGAAACCTACCGCCCCAACCTCGACCGTGCCGAGCTGGACGAGCTGGCCGCGCTCAAGCTGGCCCTGGTCGGCCTCGGCGGCTGCGACGAGCTGTACCCGGCCGAGCTGTCCGGCGGCATGCGCAAGCGCGCCGCGCTGGCCCGCGCCCTGGCGCTGGACCCGCAGGTGCTGTTCTTCGACGAACCCTCGGCCGGCCTCGACCCGATCAGCTCCATGGCCCTGGACGAGTTGATCCTGCAGCTGCGCGACAGCCTCGGCTCCAGTATCGTGCTGGTGACCCACGAGCTGCCGAGCATCTTCGCCGTCGCCGACACCTGCCTGTTCCTCGACGGCCAGGCCGGCACCCAGCTGGCCCTCGGCCCGCCCGACGAGCTGCTGGCCCATGGCCCGGAGGCGGTGCGCCGCTTCCTCGGCCGCAGCCCGCATCCGGCCAAGGAGGCCCCATGAGCGAATCGCGCAAACCCCTGCTGATCGGCAGCTTCCTGCTCGGCGGCCTGTTCCTGCTGGTCGTCGGCACCCTGCTGCTGTCGCGTGACAGCTGGTTCAGCCAGCCGACCGAGTACGTGGTGTACTTCAAGGGCGCCCTGGACGGCCTCGACGTCGGCGCCGACGTCACCTACCGCGGGGTGAAGATCGGCAACGTGCGCGAGATCCGCCTGTCCTACGACCGCAACATCAAGGACGTGGTGATGCCGGTGATCCTGCGCATCCAGCCCAACCGCACGGCCGGCCGGCGCAGCTTCGACCAGATCCTCGAACAGCTGGTGCAGCGCGGCCTGCGCGCCCAGCTGCAGACCCCCAGCCTGCTCACCGGCAAGGCCATCGTGGCGCTGGACATGTTCCCCGACCAACCCGGCTACGTGCGCGAACCCAACGAGGTCGAGCTGCCGGCCATCCCCAGCGTGCCCTCGCGCATCGACCAGGCCGCCAACCTGCTCAACGATCTGGTCGCCGACGTGCGCGAGCTGCCGCTGCGCGAGCTGATCGACTCGGCCACCCTGGCCATGCAGGGCATCGAGCGCCTGAGCCGTTCCGACGACCTGAACCAGGGCCTGCGCAGCCTGGCGTCCACCCTGGCCAACCTCGACCGTCTCAGCCAGCGCCTGGAAACCCAGCTGCCGACCCTGCTCAGCTCCGCCCAGCGCAGCAGCGGCGAACTCAACGCCACCCTCGGCGAGATCCGCCAGGCCTCCGCCGGCCTGCGCCAGACCCTGGAGCAGACCAACGCGCTGCTCGGCGACGGCCGCCGCAGCCTGGGCCCGGAATCCGAACTGCAGTACCAGCTGAACACCACCCTGCAGGAACTCGGCCGCGCCAGCAAGGCGCTGCAGCGCACCGCCGAGAGCCTGGAACAGCAACCGCAAGCGCTGATCTTCGGGAAACCCCAGCCATGAGCCGCTACCTGCTGCCCCTCGCCTTCCTGCTGCTGACCGGCTGCGCCACCAGCGCGCCGCAGCGCTTCTACCAGCTGCCCGTGCCGGCCGCGCCGGCGCAACCAGGCGCCCAGGGCCCGGCGGTGCTGCTCGGGCCGCTGCAGCTGGCCGACTACCTGCAGCGCGAGAACCTGGTGCAACGCCGCAGCGACCAGCGCCTCGACCTCAGCGCCGACGACCGCTGGGCCGGCAGCCTGCAGGACGATGTCGGCCGCCTGCTCCTGGCCACCCTGGCCGAGCGCCTGCACAGCGGCAACCTGGCGCTCTACCCGGACCGCATCGGTTTCCGCGCCGACGCCCAGCTGATCCTGCATGTCGCCCGCCTGGACTCCGGTCCCCAGCAGCCGGCGGTACTGGAAGCGCGCTGGCGCCTGCTCGACGCCCAGGGCCGGCAGCGCGCCGGCGACCTGCTGCGCCTGAGCGAGACGCACGACGGCAGCCTGGACGACCAGGTCGCCGCCCAGGGGCGCCTGGTCGAGCGCCTCGGCCAGCGCCTGGCCGAGGCCGTGCAGGCCCTGCCGGCCGGCAGCTGAGCGGCTGGCGCTGGAGTCGCGCGCCGCTTTGACGGATGATACGCGGCCGCCTCGCACATGTTTTCCGGCCGCCGCCGCGGCCCCAGGGTGAAAGAATGAAACCGCTGCACCTCGCCTCCGTCCTGCTGCTGACCGGCCTGCTCGGCCTGGCCGGCTGTACCGCGCACCGACCGGTGCCGCTGTACCAGCTGGACAACGGCAACGCCGCGCTGCCGACCCAGGAACAGGGCATCGCCGTGCTGCTCGGGCCCATTTCGGTGGCCGACTACCTGCAGCGCGAGGCCTTCCTCCAGCGCCAGCTCGACGGCAGCCTGCTGGCCGCCGAAGACGCACGCTGGGCCGGCAGCCTGGCCGCCGACATCGACCAGCTGCTGCTGCGCCAGCTGGCCTCGAACCTGGACAGCCAGCGCACCGTGCTGGCGCCGACCAGCGCCACCTTCAAGGCCGACGTGCAGGTACTGCTGAACATCATCCGCCTGGACTCCGGCCCGGCCCTGCCGGCCGTGCTGGAAGCGCAGTGGCGCCTGCTCGACCGCAACGGCCAGTTGCGCGACAGCCGCCTGCTGCGCCTGGAAGAAGCGCACAGCGGCACCCTCGCCGACCAGGCGCAGGCGCAGAGCCGCCTGCTGCGCCAGCTGGCCCGGCAGCTGGCCGAGGCCATCGAGCCGCTGCGCAACCAGCCGGTGGCCGAGGCTCCCAAGCCGGCGCCGGCGCCGGCACGCCCGGCACGCCCGCCACAGCCGGGACCGAAGATCCCCATGGTCGGCCCGACCCCGAGCACCGGCGACGTGCTGCGCTTCTGAGCCCGACCTTGGTCGGCTGGCCGGCAGGGCGCCAAGCGGGTAGGCTGCCGACCCCATGAGCGCGACCGATATCCTCCTGCTGGCCCTGGCCGGCTTCGCCGCCGGCGGCATGAACGCCCTGGCCGGCGGCGGCACCTTCTTCTCCTTCCCCGCCCTGCTGGCCAGCGGCCTGCCACCGGTGACCGCCAACGCCACCAATGCCGTGGCCCTGTGGCCGGCCAGCCTGGCCGGGGCCTGGGCCGCGCGCGGCTCGCTGCGCCCGCTGGGACGCTACCTGCTGCCACTGCTGCTGGCCGGCCTGGCCGGCGGCCTGCTCGGCGGCCTGCTGCTGCTGGCCGGCGGCGACGAGATCTTCCGCCACCTGATCCCCTGGCTGCTGCTGGCCGCCACCGCGCTGTTCGCCGCCAGCCCCTGGCTCAGCCGTGCCCTGGCCGCGCGCCGGCGCGACGCCGGGCGCCCGCCGCACGGCCCGCTGTCGCTCGGCGCCCATGTCGGCGTATCGGTGTATGGCGGCTACTTCGGGGCCGGCATGGGCATCCTGCAACTGGCCGTCTTCTCCATCGAGGGCCATCCGCTGGCCCGCGCCAACGCCCTGAAGAACCTGATCTCGGCGGTGATCTACAGCGTTGCCAGCCTCACCTTCATCTTCGCCGGGCGGGTCAGCTGGGCCGAGTTGCTGGTCCTGCTGGCCGGCGCCACGGCCGGCGGCTACGCCGGCGGGGCACTCGGCGAGAAACTGCCGCCGCGCCTGCTGCGCGCCCTGGTGATCGGCGTGGGCGGCGGCATGACCCTCTACTATTTCTGGGCCACCTACGCCCGCTGATTTGCCCCAGGCGGCGCGGCTCTGCTAGTGTCGCGCCCGATTCAACCGCGCCGAGACAGTGCCCATGGCCCGCAAGAAAGCCGCCGATTTCGAAACCTCCCTCGCCGAGCTGCAGACCCTGGTCGAGCGCCTGGAAAGCGGCGAGCTGTCGCTGGAGGATTCCCTCGGTGCCTTCGAGCAGGGCATCCGCCTGACCCGCGACTGCCAGGCCGCCCTGGCCCAGGCCGAGCAGAAGGTGCAGGTGCTGCTGGAGCGCGACGGCGAACTCGCAGAGACCCCCTTCGACGCGGACGAGCCGGCATGATCGCCGCCTACCAGCAGCGCTGCGCCGCCCGCGTCGACGCGGCGCTGGAAGACCTGTTCGCCGCCCCCCGCCACGACCTGCAGCGCCTCTACCAGGCCATGCGCTACAGCGTGGTCAACGGTGGCAAGCGCGTGCGCCCGCTGCTGGTCTACGCCGCCTGCGAGGCGCTGGACGGCGACCTCGACCGCGCCGACGGCGCCGCCTGCGCGGTGGAGCTGATCCACGCCTACTCGCTGGTGCACGACGACCTGCCGGCGATGGACGACGACGACCTGCGCCGCGGCCAGCCGACCACCCACATCGCCTTCGACGAGGCCTGCGCCATCCTCGCCGGCGACGGCCTGCAGAGCCTGGCCTTCGAAGTGCTCGCCGACGCCCGGCGCAACCCGCAGGACGCCGAGCTGCGCCTGGCCATGGTCATGGGCCTGGCCCGCGCCGCCGGCCCGGCGGGCATGGTCGGCGGCCAGGCCATCGACCTCGCCTCGGTCGGCCGGCGCCTCGACCAGCAGGCCCTGGAGGCCATGCACCGGCACAAGACCGGCGCACTGATCGAGGCCAGCGTGCAGCTCGGCGCCCTGGCCAGCGGCCGCGCCGACGAACACACCCTGCGCGCCCTGGCCCAGTACGCCCAGGCCATCGGCCTGGCCTTCCAGGTGCAGGACGACATCCTCGACGTGGAAAGCGACACCGAAACCCTGGGCAAGACCCAGGGCAAGGACCAGGCCAACGACAAGCCCACCTACCCCGCCCTGCTCGGCCTCGACGCGGCCAAGGCCTATGCCCTGGAGCTGCGCGACCAGGCCCTGCACGCCCTGCGCCTGTTCGGCGACAGCGCCGAGCCGCTGCGCGAACTGGCCCGCTACATCGTCGAACGGCGCAGCTGAGCCGCACCATCACTCGCGCAAATACCCCGCCTTTCGCCGCATAAGGCTTGCTTTACCGCCGGGCCCGAGCCCCTAAGATGGCTTCACGACAAGAAGCCCGGAGTGGCCGGCCATGCCCTTTTCCGCCCTGCTGATCGCCAATCGCGGCGAGATCGCCATCCGCATCGCCCAGGCCTGCGCCGACCTGGGCATCCGCTCGGTGGCGGTGTACGCCGAGGACGACGCGGCCTGCCTGCACACGCGCAAGGCCGATGCCGCCGTGCCGCTCGCCGGCCGCGGCGTGCCGGCCTACCTGGACATGGAGCAGCTGCTCGCCATCGCCGGCGAGCAGGGTTGCGACGCCATCCACCCCGGCTACGGCTTCCTCGCCGAGAATGCCGAGTTCGCCCGGCGCTGCCAGGCCGCCGGCCTGACCTTCGTCGGCCCGGCGCCGGAGACCCTCGAACTGTTCGGCGACAAGGCCGCCGCCCGCGCCCTGGCCGAGCGCTGCGAGGTGCCACTGGTGCCGGGGCTCAATCGTGCCGTGAGCCTCGCCGAAGCCCTCGCCTTCCAGGCCGAGCACGGCGCGGTGATGCTCAAGGCCCTGGCCGGTGGCGGCGGCCGCGGCATGCGCGCGGTCCATGCCGCCGCCGAGCTGGCCGAGGCCTATGCGCGCTGCAGCTCCGAGGCGCAGAACGCCTTCGGCGACAGCGCGCTGTACGTCGAGCAGCTGGTGCAGCGCGCCCGCCATATCGAGGTGCAGGTGCTGGGCGACGGCAACGCCGTCAGCCACCTGTGGGAGCGCGACTGCAGCCTGCAGCGGCGCCACCAGAAGCTGGTGGAGATCGCCCCCAGCCCGGACCTGGACGGCCCGACCCGCGAGGCGATCATCGCCTGCGCCCTGCGCCTGGCCGGCGAGGTGAACTACCGCAGCATCGGCACCTTCGAGTTCCTCCTCGACCTGGACCGCCCGGGCCGCTTCTACTTCATGGAGGCCAATCCGCGGGTGCAGGTCGAGCACACCGTCACCGAGCAGGTCACCGGCGTCGACCTGCTGCACGCCCAGCTGCGCCTGACCGCCGGCAGCCGCCTGGGCGAACTCGGCCTGGCCACCCCGCCAGCACCGAAGGGCTGCGCCGTGCAGCTGCGCCTGAACCTGGAGACCCTGCACGCCGACGGCAGCGCACGCCCCGCCGCCGGCACGCTAAGCGCCTACCAGCCGCCGTCCGGCCCCGGCCTGCGGGTGGACGGCCACGGCTACGCCGGCTACCCGGTCAGCCCGGCCTACGACTCGCTGCTGGCCAAGCTGATCGCCACCGCGGCCGACTACCCGGGCGCCCTGCGCCGTGCCTACCGCGCCCTCTGCGAGTGCCGCCTGGAGGGCGTGGCGAGCAACCTGCACCTGCTGCAGAACCTGCTGCAGCGCGAGGAGGTCGCCGCCAACCGGGTCGACACCCGCTTCGTCGAGCGCCACCTCGGCGAGCTGCTCGCCACCCATGGCGAGGCCCACCCGCACCGCTACTTCACCGGCAGCGGCGCGGCGGACACCACCGCCCGGCATGGCGTCGAGGCACCGCCCGGCACCCTCGCCCTGGCCGCGCCGAGCAGCGGCGTGCTGGTCGCCCTGCAGGTGGCCGAAGGCGGCGCCGTGGCCGCCGGCCAGGTGCTCGCCGTGCTGGAGGCGATGAAGATGGAGTTCGAGGTGCGTGCCGAGCGCGGCGGCATCGTCCGCGCCCTGGCAGTCGCCCCCGGCGACGCGCTGGCCGAGGGCCAGGCCCTGCTGTTCCTCGAGCCGGCCGAGGTGACCGGCGCTGGCGGCGCCAGCGAGGAGAGCCTCGACCTCGAACATATCCGCGCCGACCTCGCCGAAGTGCTGGAGCGCCACCAGCGCCTGACCGATGCACGCCGCCCCGAGGCCGTGGCCAAGCGGCGCAAGACCGGCCAGCGCACCGTGCGGGAAAACCTCGCCGACCTGCTGGACGAGGGCAGCTTCAGCGAATACGGCGCCATGGCCCTGGCCGCCCAGCGCCGCCGGCGCTCCGCCGAGGAGCTGCTGGAGCTGAGCCCGGCCGACGGCCTGGTGGCCGGCATCGGCACGGTCGGCGCCGCGCAGTTCGGCGAGCAGGCCGCACGCTGCATGGCCATCGCCTACGACTACACGGTGTTCGCCGGCACCCAGGGGGTGATGAACCACAAGAAGACCGACCGCATGCTGGCCCTGGCCGAGCAGTGGCGCCTGCCCGTGGTGCTGTTCGCCGAGGGCGGCGGCGGGCGGCCGGGCGATACCGACTTCGTCGGCGTGGCCGGGCTGGACTGCCACACCTTCGTCGGTATGGCCAGGCTGTCCGGTCTGGTGCCGACCGTGGGCGTGGTCTCCGGCCGCTGCTTCGCCGGCAACGCCGCGCTGCTCGGTTGCTGCGATGTGATCATCGCCACGCAGAACGCGACCATCGGCATGGCCGGCCCGGCGATGATCGAGGGCGGCGGCCTGGGCAGCTACAAGCCCGAGCAAGTCGGCCCCACCAGCGTGCAGGGCCCCAACGGGGTGATCGACGTGCTGGTGGCCGACGAGGCCGAGGCGGTGCGGGTGGCCAGGCAGTACCTGGGTTACTTCCAGGGGCCGCTGGCCGACTGGCGGTGTGCCGACCAGCGCGAGCTGCGCCAGCTGATCCCGGAGAACCGCCTGCGTGTCTACGACATCCGCCAGGTGATCGCCACCCTGGCCGACCAGGGCAGCGTGCTGGAGCTGCGCCGCCAGTTCGCCCCCGGCCTGATCACCGCGCTGATCCGCATCGAGGGCCGGCCCTTCGGCCTGATCGCCAACAACCCGGCCCACCTGGGCGGCGCCATCGACGCGGTGGCGGGCGACAAGGCCGCGCGCTTCCTGCAGCTGTGCGAGGCCCATGACCTGCCCATCGTCTCGCTGTGCGACACCCCCGGCTTCATGGTCGGCCCCGAAGCGGAGAAACAAGGCACGGTGCGCCACGTGTCGCGCCTGTTCGTCACCGCCGCCAGCCTGTCCGTGCCCTTCTTCACCCTGGTCTTGCGCAAGGGCTACGGCCTGGGCGCCCAGGCCATGGCCGCCGGCAGCTTCCACGCGCCGCTGTTCACCGCCGCCTGGCCCAGCGGCGAGTTCGGCGCCATGGGCCTGGAGGGCGCGGTGCGCCTGGGCTTCGCCAAGGAACTGGCGGCCCAGCCGGACGCGACCAGCCGCCAGGCCCTGTTCGACAAGCTGGTGGGCAAGGCCTACGCCAATGGCAAGGCGCTGAACATGGCCAGCTACCTGGAGATCGACGCGGTGATCGACCCGGCCGAGAGCCGCGCCTGGCTGCTGCGCGGCCTCAACGCGGCGCCCGCGCCGGCGCCACGCACGGGCAAGAAACGGCCCTTCGTCGACACCTGGTAAGGAACTCGCGCATGCCCATCGAACATCGGCTCCTCGCCGTCAACGGCATCGACCTCAGCCTCTACAGCGCCGGCCCCGAAGGCGGCCGCCCGGTCTGGCTGCTGCACGGCTTTCCCGAGTGCTGGTATGCCTGGCATCCGCAGATCGAGGCGCTGGCCGCCGCCGGCTACCGGGTGTTCGCCCCGGAGATGCGCGGCTACGGGCAAAGCAGCGCACCGCGCGCCCCGGCCGCCTACGACCTGCTGACCCTGTGCGGCGACATCCAGGGCGCCATGGACGCCCTCGGCCAGAGCGCCGTCGCCGTGGTCGGTCATGACTGGGGCGCGCCGGTGGCCTGGCACCTGGCCCTGCTGGAGCCGGCGCGGGTGCAGGCGCTCGGCGCTCTGTCGGTGCCCTTCGGCGGGCGGCCCAGGCGCCCGGCCATCGAGATGATGCGCGAGGCCTACGCCGGGCGCTTCCACTACATCCTCTACTTTCAGCAGCCGGGCCTGGCCGAGGCCGAGCTGGACGCCGACATCGGCCGCAGCCTGCGCCTGCTGCTCGGCGGCCTGGAGGGCGCGCTGCTGCAGGACAAGCCGGCCGACGCCCGGCTGTTCGACGGCGCGGGTGACCTGCCGTTGCCGGCCTGGTGCCCGCCCGCGCTGTTCGCCGTGTACGAGCGGACCTTCGCCGGCCGCGGCTTTTACGGCGCGCTGAACTGGTACCGCAACTTCGAGCGCAACTGGCAGCGCACCGAGCACCTGGCCGAACTGCGGGTCGAGCAGCCGACCCTGTTCCTGCTCGGCGAGCGCGACCCGGTCGGCCGTTTCGAGGCACCGACCCTGGCGCGCATGGCCGCCAAGGTGCCGCGCCTGGAACAGCACCTGCTGCCCGGCTGCGGCCACTGGCTGCAGAGCGAGGACGGCGCGCGGGTCAGCGCGCTGCTGCTGGATTTCCTGGCGCGGCACTACGCCGCGGCCTGATCCGCTTACAGGGCGTTTGGGCTGTTTCCGGCGCTTCGGGTAAACTGCCGCATCTTTTGCACGCCCATAACGATTCGTCTGATGCCGACCACCTTCCACGAGATCCCCCGCGAGCGCCCCGCCACGCCCCTGCTCGACCGTGCCGAGACCCCGGACGGCCTGCGCCGCCTGGCGGAAAGCGAGCTGGAGACCCTCGCCGACGAGCTGCGCCAGTACCTGCTGTACAGCGTCGGCCAGACCGGCGGGCATTTCGGCGCCGGCCTCGGCGTGGTCGAGCTGACCATCGCCCTGCACTACATCTTCGACACCCCGGATGACCGCCTGGTGTGGGACGTCGGCCACCAGGCCTACCCGCACAAGATCCTCACCGGCCGTCGCGAGCGCATGGCCACCCTGCGCCAGAAGGACGGCCTGGCCGCCTTCCCGCGCCGCAGCGAGAGCGAGTACGACACCTTCGGCGTCGGCCACTCCAGCACCAGCATCAGCGCCGCCCTCGGCATGGCCATCGCCGCGCGCCTGCAGGGCAGCAAGCGCAAGGCGGTGGCGGTGATCGGCGATGGCGCGCTGACCGCCGGCATGGCCTTCGAGGCGCTCAACCACGCCTCCGACGTCAAGGCCAACATGCTGGTCGTGCTCAACGACAACGACATGTCGATCTCCAAGAACGTCGGCGGCCTGTCCAACTACCTGGCCAAGATCATCTCCAGCCGCACCTATTCGAGCATGCGCGAGGGCAGCAAGAAGATCCTCTCGCGCCTGCCCGGCGCCTGGGAGATCGCACGCAAGGTCGAG
>Ga0247725_1001338_pt1 | contig 12798 bp, 13 predicted proteins | sample OKSTACKMCFT3sol_FD_183021 | JGI IMG/M metagenome (GOLD analysis project Ga0247725, IMG submission 183021) | Subsurface sediment microbial communities from gas well in Oklahoma, United States - OK STACK MC-FT3-sol | ecosystem: Environmental > Terrestrial > Deep subsurface > Rock core/Sediment... | reverse complement strand
GGCTTCGATAGTATCAATCTGTAATTGATAGCGTTTTGCCTGAGTTGGATACAACCAATCACTGGCAAATTTAAGCTCGCTAGTGAGATTGTAACGGTTGGTCGTGCCAGGATAGCCTGCCACAAACACGCCATCGCCGGCTTTCACGCCATCGGCGTTCACTTTTAAATAGCTTTTGGGCGTATAAGGAATGTTATCTTCGCTGAAAGCCGCAGGTTTTCCGTCTTTACCCACATAAGCCCGTAGGAAGGCAAAATCACCCGAGTGGCGTGGATACTCGTAGTTATCAATATCACCACCGTAACCACCAACACTTTCAGGTGGTGCATACACTAGGCGCACATCGCGGATCATCAATTGCTTGATGAGGTAATATTCCAAGCCATTGTGGAAGCTGCGAACGTTACAGCGGTAGTTATCATCGGCTTCACAGCTTTTGATTAAGGCTTTACTGTGATTCTCAATCTCTTCGTAGCGTTTGAGTGGATCTTGGCTTAAGTCTTTAGTTACCTCAGCGGTGACATTGGTCACGGCTTCGGTGATGTATAAACGCTCATTGGGACCGGCCGACGGTTCTTTATCCATTGAGCTGGCTAAAAAGCCTTGTTCGAGATAGTTATGCTCTTTCTTAGTGTTATATTGTATCGCCTTGTAGGCACAATGATGGTTTGTCACAACTAGCCCTTGGGGCGAGACAAAACTGGCGGTACAATAGCCCAGCCCGACAACGGCGTTCATTGGATAACTGGTGAGATCGGCCAGCTTATCTGCGGGAATATCGATTCCACGCGCGCTGAGTTTGTCTGCAATAGAAGGCATTTGATAAGGTTGCCATTGCCCTTCATCGGCTGTTGCAATGCCAGAGGTCAGTACTAAGGCTGCAACCAATGCAATACGCATGTTCTTTCCTTATTTTTAGTTTGAGTATCCGTTGGGTGAGATAACAGGCCAGTGTAAACCACCTGTTTGCTTGACGGGGTTTTATATCATATTTTGTTAAGTTGTTGGAAATCGGGAGTGTTAATGTCACAACAAGGTGCTTTTAAGCCTAAGAGTAAGCCAAGGGATTTGCAGGTCGATAGCCTCAAGCTACCGCCGCATTCAATTGAGGCTGAACAATCGGTATTAGGCGGCCTCATGTTAGACGCCGACGCTTGGGATAAAGTGGCTGAAACCGTAGTGAAGGAGGATTTTTATTCTCGCTCGCACCGGATGATTTTCGCCGCCATGCACCGTTTAGTCGAAACAGGCCAACCTATCGACTTAATTACGGTTTCTGAACAGCTTGAGCTTGAAAACCAACTTGAAGAAGCGGGCGGCTTTGCCTACTTGGGCGAGATTGCCAAAAACACCCCGAGTGCGGGCAACATTGTTTCCTATGCTGAAATTGTCCGTGAGCGCGCAGTCGTACGCGAGATGATCCGCGTTGCTCATGAGATTGCCGATGCGGGTTATAACCCTGAAGGCCGCGATTCCAGCGCTCTACTCGATTTAGCCGAGAGCAAAGTCTTTAAAATTGCTGAGCAGCGCACCAATGCTAACGAAGGCCCTGAAGGCATCAAAACCATTCTGGAAAAAACCGTTGATAAGATTGAGCAGCTCTACAACAATCCACACAATGGTGTAACCGGGGTATCGAGTGGCTTTACTGATCTCGATAAAATGACAGCAGGCTTTCAATCCGGCGACTTGATCATCGTGGCGGCGCGTCCGTCGATGGGGAAAACGACCTTTGCGATGAACCTGTGCGAACAGGCGGCGATGAATGAAGACAAGCCCGTGCTTATTTTCAGCCTCGAGATGCCCTCAGAACAGATCATGATGCGTATGTTGGCCTCTTTAGGGCGCGTTGATCAAACCAAAATCCGTACCGGACAACTCGATGATGAGGATTGGGCGCGGGTATCCTCGACCATGGGCATTATGCTTGAGCAAGGCAAGATGTATATCGATGATGGTTCAGGCTTAACGCCGACCGAAGTGCGCAGCCGTGCCCGCCGTATTGCCCGCGAGCATGGCGGATTATCGATGATCATGGTCGACTACTTGCAGCTGATGCAAGTGCCGGCATTATCGGACAATCGTACCCTTGAAATTGCTGAAATCTCTCGTTCTCTTAAGGCATTAGCTAAAGAATTAGAAATCCCCGTTATCGCACTTTCCCAGCTTAACCGCTCGCTCGAACAACGTGCCGATAAACGCCCTGTGAACTCGGACTTACGTGAATCAGGTTCTATTGAGCAGGATGCGGATCTCATCATGTTTATTTACCGTGATGAGGTGTATAACAACGACTCTCCCGATAAGGGCACGGCGGAAATCATTATCGGTAAACAGCGTAACGGCCCAATTGGACGTGTGCGCTTGACCTTCCAAGGCCAGTTTTCCCGTTTTGATAACTATGCAGGTCCTCAGTTTGAAGAAGATTAATTCCCGGTGTTAGAAGATAAGCAAAGCTTATGTATTCTTTTTATTTCCAGACTTTTCCAAATAGACAAGGCAAATTTTGAAACCTTTTCCTCGAGCAGAAATTAGCAGTACTGCACTGCAAAACAACCTCGCCGTTTTACGCCAACAGGCGAGCAGCAGCCAAGTGATGGCGGTGGTGAAAGCCAATGGTTATGGTCATGGATTATTAAATGTCGCTCATTGTTTACATACTGCCGATGGCTTCGGCTTAGCCCGTTTGGAAGAGGCATTAGAACTGCGCGAAGGTGGTATTAAGGCGCGTTTATTATTGCTGGAGGGCTTTTTTCGCAGCACCGACTTACCTTTGTTGGTGGAGCACGATATCGATACTGTGGTGCACCACGAATCGCAAATCGAGATGTTAGAACAGGCAAACTTAACGAAGCCTGTCACCGTGTGGCTAAAAGTCGATTCGGGGATGCATCGTTTAGGGGTCACGCCTGAACAATTCACTGCGGTTTATGCGCGTTTGGCAGCTTGCGAAAATGTTGCCAAACCTATTCATTTGATGACCCACTTTGCCTGTGCTGATGAGCCAGATAATCATTACACTCAAGTACAAATGCAAACCTTTAACCAGTTAACTGCGGATTTACCTGGGTTTAGAACCTTAGCCAACTCGGCGGGTGCGCTTTATTGGCCTAAAAGCCAAGGGGATTGGATCCGTCCAGGCATTGCGCTCTATGGCGTATCTCCTGTCACAGGAGATTGCGGTGCGAACCATGGTTTGATCCCCGCGATGAACTTAGTCTCACGTTTGATCGCGGTGCGCGATCATAAAGCGGGTCAACCTGTAGGTTATGGTTGTTACTGGACAGCCAAACAAGATACTCGCCTTGGCGTTGTCGCTATTGGCTATGGTGATGGCTATCCGCGGAATGCGCCTGAAGGCACGCCTGTATGGATAAATGGTCGCCGAGTGCCGATTGTTGGCCGCGTATCTATGGATATGTTAACCGTAGATTTAGGCCAAGATGCAGCGGATCAAGTCGGTGATGATGTGCTACTTTGGGGGCAGGCTTTACCCGTAGAGGAGGTGGCCGAACACATTGGTACCATCGCCTATGAATTAGTGACTAAACTGACTCCAAGAGTAGCTGTTTGCTTAGCATAGTTTGCTCAAATTAGAATGACAAAACGGCGCTAATGCGCCGTTTTTCTTTATCTAGCATACAGTTAATCGATTTACTGATTGGCTATCAGGTTTGCTCTAGTGGAGCAAAGCGTACCCGTTACAGCCAACCAAACATCCAATGTTTTCCTACAAACTTATGATATTTAATTAATTTTCGAAGCAAACTTCGATAAATGCAGTTCCGTAAGAACTGGTAAATGGCATGATAATTTTGGTGCCGTTGGCTTTATGGGAAATTGTATGCCCTTGACCTGAAACGACCATTGGTGTTGCCATTTCGAATTCGTAACCCTTTTGTCCTAAAAGATTTTTTGCGCCCCCCGTAACCATATTAGTGATTTCACCCACCAGATCGGTTACTTCTTCATTTATTTTGCCGGGGTTTTCGCCCAGCATATTTTGCATGATTTGCAGTACCAGTTTTTGCTCAAACGTAATTGAAAGTGAGCCTTTGGTTTGTGGCCCAACCATACCAATCAAACCTGATACATCGCCTTTGGCTAAGTTGTCAGTTTTGATTTGGGGTTTACCTGGCGTGAGCTCTAGGCTGGCCATGGTCGAAATAACATTGAGCAGCGACTGCAAAAAAGGATTAATAAAATTGACGTTCATGCTTCAGTGTGTCCTCTTATGAACTTAAGCCTTATGGTCACCACGTAATTAAGGGTAGTCGAAAAGTGGCTTGACCACAGCAATCTTAATCACACTCTATCAGCTTAGATGACACAAATGGAAATGTGAGGTTAATTTCACGATTTTCTTGTTATTTATCGTAAAAGTCTTTTTACCAAAAGCCACGCTACAAGCGGTAAAATTCTGCATGTCCCCTCAATGAGTCCAAAGGCACGTTTCCACCGAAAGGTTGATGATTCGAATGAGCATGCCGTTAGGCTATGAGTGCGATAGCTTGAATGTATGCGAAAGATTTTTGAAGGAAATTTTCATTTCTATCATAGGCGTATCTTTAACCCTACCAATGTAGCTACAGTCGTTTTGCTGTGCCTAACAACTATAAACGGCTTAAACTGTGATTTACATTAAATTATAATGTAAATGATAATAATTATTGATCACAAAAATAATTTTACATATATTAGCGGGCGATTAACAGGTGGGGGACATCTGTTACAGGGTTTAGTCCGCAACAGGAATGCTTTAAATGAAATTTGCAAAACGTCGCAATGGTCGAGTCACGCTTGGTGCCCATGTTTTAGGTTCGTTAACCATAGGGATGGCGGTTTCTGCTATCCCTGCTATGGCCGCGGAGCAGGCACAAGTCGCAGATAAAAAAGTTGAACATATTGAGGTCAATGGTGAGTACTTGGGTTATAACACCCGCAAAGTACAATCGGGTAAATTTACCGAAGACCTGCTCAATACTGCGAAAACTGTAACAGTCATCAATCAAGATCTGATCAAAGATATGGGCGCGCAGAGTTTTACTGATGCGCTACGAGCGACGCCTGGTATTACCTTGGGTACTGGCGAAGGGGGGAACCCCTACGGTGATAGGCCGTTTATTCGTGGATACGATGCTCAATCCTCTACTTTTATCAATGGTATGCGTAATGTGGGTTCACAAAGCCGTGAAACCTTTAACATTGAACAAATTGAAGTCCTGAAAGGCCCAAGCTCTGTCTATAACGGCCGTGGCGCGGTTGGCGGTAGCATTAACATTGTGACCAAAAAAGCTCAGGCTGAAGATTTTATTAACGCCGATGTTGCCGTGGGGACTGATGCCCTCAAACGTGCCAATGTTGATATTAACCATGTGATTACCGATGAAGCTGCGGTTCGTGTCAACATGATGGCTCACGATGCTGACACTCCTGGGCGTGATGAGGTCACAGGTAATCGTTGGGGCGTTGCACCGTCTGTTACATTTGGGTTAACGACGCCAACTAAAGTGACCCTTGAATATTATCATTTTGAAAACCATGATATTCCTGATTATGGTATTCCCTACGATCAGGCGACAGGCAAACCTGCCGATGTCGATCCCGACAATTTCTATGGCTTATTATCGCGGGATTTTCGCGATACGATGGACGATACAGCTTCGGTGTTGATCAGCCATGATTTTAACAACGACATGCAGTTCACTTCGACGTCTATCTATAGCCGTAACAGCAATTACTATATTGTGACTAACCCAGACGACACCACTGGCAACGTGGCTAATGGTTATGTTTGGCGAAACACTAAGTCGCGCCATTCGGTCACTAAAACCCTAGCGACTCAATTGCAACTCTCGGGTGAAGCAAAACTTGCAGGAATGACTAACCGTTTTGCAGTCGGTACTGAACTCAGTAACGAACGTACTAGCAATTTGAGTTACACCGTCGATACGGGCAATGGTCGCAACGCGGGTTGTAATCAGGCAATGCTGGATAACTACAACTGTACGTTGCTGGATAACCCGAATCCCCACGATCCTTGGGTTGGTACGATTACACTTGGTACCGATGCGACAGTGACTGAAACCGATACTCGCTCTATCTATGCCTTTAATACGATTGAGTTAACTGAAGCATGGATGGTTAACGCAGGTATCCGCTGGGATGACTATACCACCAGTGCTGAGAACTCAACCTCTCGATTCAGCAATGATGCTGATTTCTTCAACTACCAATTGTCGGTGCTATATAAGCCCGCAGAAAATGGCAGTATCTACGCTGCGTGGGGCACTTCCTCTAATCCACCTGGCACGTCCAACGGAGATGGGGCAGATCGTCTTGGCAGCACTAATGCCGATTTAGAACCAGAAGACACCGAAAGCTACGAGTTAGGCACTAAATGGGATCTTTGGGAGGGGCGTTTATCTCTGAATGGCTCTGTATTCCAAATCGAGAAAAACAATGCCCGCGTTGCGACCTCTGGCGATCGTAATGCACCGCAGGAAAACGTCGGCGAGCAAAAAGTCAAAGGCTTTGAAATCGGCTTTTCCGGTGACTTTACTAAAGATTGGCATGGTTTTGGTGGTTATACGTATTTGGACGCTACCCTCGAAAGCAATGGTTACAACGCAGCGCAAAATGGTAATCGCTTCCCTAATACAGCCAAAAATAGCCTAAGTTTATTCACCACTTACGATATTACCGAGCAGTTAACGGTCGGCACGGGTGCCTATTATATGGACAAAGTGTATGGCAATACGGCTAATACGCTGTCAATTCCGTCTTACTGGCGTTTTGATTTGACCTCATCCTATAAGATGAGCGAATTCTTGACCTTACGCCTGAACGTTCAAAATCTAACGGACGAGCGTTATTACGATAAAGCGTACACCGCGCACTTTGCCAATATGGCGCCTGGACGTTTGGTGATGTTAAGTGCCGATATGCACTTTTAATATCAGTGAATGACGATTTGAATGGCAGCCCTAGGGCTGCCTTTGATGTTTATGCTTTCCTTAAGGTTTGAAGATGCTTATTGAAATTCCTCATGTTTTTTCTAAACAAGAAGTCAATCAGTTACGTGAACAACTCGATGCTCGCACTTGGATTGATGGCAATCAAACATCAGGCGTGATGGCGAGTACCCGTAAGCGCAATCAGCAGTTGGATAAAGACGATCCCGTTGCGATTGGCATCGGTGAATTGATTATGGAGCGCTTGTTAGCTCATCCTTTATTTGTCTCGGCAGCACTTCCATTACAGTTTTATCCGCCCTTGTTTAATCGTTATCAAGGTGGAGAAACCTTTGGTTATCATATCGACAATGCAATTCGCTCGACGAGTGACGGTATGGTGCGTACCGATCTGTCTGCCACCTTATTTTTAAGCGAACCAGACACTTATCAAGGTGGTGAGCTGGTCATCCAAGATACCTATGGCCAGCAAAGCATTAAGCTGGCGGCGGGATCTTTGGTGTTATACCCGTCAACGAGTTTACATCAGGTTACGCCTGTCACATCAGGTGAGCGAACCGCCGCCTTTATGTGGCTACAGAGCATGGTGCGCGATGAGGGGCAGCGCCGCTTGTTATTTCAACTCGATCAATCGATTCAATCTTTGACGTTGCAGGCCGCGCCTGAACAAGAGCTGTTTAATCTAACGGGTGTTTATCATAACTTGCTCAGGCGTTGGAGCGAGTTGTAGCTTTGGTTCAGAGTCGGCTCCTGTTCCTGCATTATCTCCACAAAGCAGGCGGTTTAGGGTATAATCCCGCTTGCTCTGAGGGGCAATAAAACAGTAAACGTTAACTCGTTTACTGTTTTTGTATTTTTACGCTGGCGCTGTATTGCTCATCTGCTGCTTAAGTTAAGGCGCTTTATCCCTCAAAGTTTGAACTTACTGGCAAATTTTAATTACTTGAGTCGATAGTCACGTGTTGAAAAATAATCTTAATGATGGTCTACAGCTCGACCGCACCTTTTCCATTGCACCGATGCTCGATTGGTTTGATTTTATATTAAGTTATTGATTTTTATAATGCTGTTAATTTTGTGGATACCTATAGGATACCCCGCGTTTTTTGAATAGTTTTTGGATACCCGAAAGGTTAATATTTAGTAAACGTAAACGAGGTGATCTATGGATAGAAAATCTTTAATAATGCTCGCGCTGGTGTTCACGAGCGGCCCTTCTTTTTCGGCTATGGCCGAAGTCTATAAATGCGCTGATGGTAAATACCAGGCGGATCCCTGTAATGAATCAAGCAAACCCGTTGATCTAAGCAATGTTGGTAGCGTTGTTGCCAGCGGTTCGGCGGCGGGCGTGGATTATGGTAAGAAGCAGGAGATTAGCGCTTACATTGATAATCAGCGGATCAGCCGTGAGATAACTAAGTTAGAGAACGACCGTAAGCGGGTGATTGAGCGCCGTGATCAGCGAATGCGCGATCTGCAAAATGGCAGGCGCTATGCCAATAACAACTTAGCCGGTGCGACTTGGCAACAAAGCTTGGCGCAGGAAATGGCAGCAGTTGCGCAACAGGCCGACACTCAAGTGGCATCTATCGATCGGCAGATTGAACAGTTGAAAAGCGAGAAAAACTAAAGGGCCGTTTGGCCCTTTAGTTAGTTTGTCGCTATCGGTTTAAATAGCTGATTGGCTTTGATGTAGAGCGCTGCTTCTTTCTTTTCTAGCTTATCGAGATAGCCATCGTTGCGGGTTTCTCTGTTCGGCTTGCGCTTTGATAGCTTGATCGCCACCTTTCGCGGTCGGCTAATCCCGAGTTTGCGAATGGTGCTTCTCACTGTCCACATCGATATTCCCGTTTCGGCCGCGACTTCTTCAATCGTTAAACCGGATAGATAAAGCTCCTCGATGGTATCCATCACTTACCCGCCTTACTTACTTTTACGGCAAAATCATCGATTGCTTGTCTAACTGACTTCTTCATGGGGTCGCTATCATGCAGAGAAATTCTGTTATGGTTCCAATGAACAACCCAACCGTATAAAGTGCCGTTTTCTTTATTGAAACCAGCGTTAACCTCATCAAGTAGATCGAGCCTTAACTTGTCACGATTTAACTCACCAAATTTAGTAAGAATTTCAAGCCGCTCGGCTTTTAACCGCTCATTCTCAGCGATAAGTTCATTCATGCGTTCATTTAGAGTCATGCTGCCTCCACGTCTTTTATTTTCATTACTTGCTGAGCGTGAGCGGAGATAAGCTCTGACGCATCACTCATGACTTGAGCTTCTGTTAGGTAATCATTGTTGAGTGCGTATTCTGACGCTTCATTAAGTACTTCCACTAATTCAGTCGCGACACTTTCTTTGATTGCGTTAACTGCATCAGCCAACAAACTTGGCGACTCTTTGCGCTGGTGCAGCATCATGGCGAAGTTGGCAACGTCCTCGAATGTGCCTGCATTGCCTTTACTTAAGTGCTCGACCAATGCCGCGGCTAATTGCTCGCCTGAGCATTGCGCTGGATCATCCCAACCACTGCGGCCTTTAGCTCTGGCATAGGCCATTTTTAGGCGCATCGCATTGGTGAATCTGTCGATGCCGATATCATCGACATGCGTTGATCTTTCCAACTCCATTGACTTCACTTGAGCTTTCAATTGCTGAATCTCAGTACCAAGATTTTGCTTAATCTGCGCCAGCTCGCTGGCAGGGACGTAAACCCCAAGGCCTTCTACGTTGATTTGGCTTGTGCCGTTGCCGTCTAATAACACTCTGCGTTTTGTCATGCTGCATCCGCCTTTTGTTCGCTGGTATTTGAAACTGGCTTCATAAACACAAGCCAGTGAGTTAATCCTTTGCGGCCACTGATATGCCCGAACAAAGGCTCTATTGGTGCAAGTTCTAAAACTTCACGAACTTTCACTTGCGTTTCATTCCACTTAAAGATTAAAACCCCGTTAGGTTCTAGCACTCGCAAACACTCGCTAAACCCTTTTGCCAAGTCGTCACGCCAGTTATCGCTTAACTTTCCATACTTCGCTGCAAGCCAACTTTTTGGCCCAGCTCTAACTAAGTGAGGCGGATCAAACGACACCAGCTTGAATGATCCATCAGCAAAAGGTAGGGCGCGAAAATCCATCAGAGAATCAGGTTCAATGCTTACAGTCCGCGTGCCATCTTGTTTTCCGTGGCTGCGGTCTGTAACCGTAATGGTTTCGCTACGGATATCGCCGAAGATTACTGATGGATTTGCTTTGTTTTGCCACATCATTCGACTGCCAGAGCATGGATCTAAAATCGTCTTATCCATCACTTACCTTCCTTCTTCAATTCTTCGGCGAGTTGTTTCATAAATTGTTGGCAGCTGCCAGCTTGTTTGCGGTGCAGGGCGTACCACTGTTTAAGCGCTTCGCGGATTGCGGTTGATTGCTTCATGCTGCCTCCTATGTTGTTAAGTCTGAGGGTTTTCGGTGCATTTTCTTTTCTAGGGCTTTCTTTCGTTTCCTTGCACCGCCATACCAAACCAAACAGTTAAATGGCCCTAGTTCCCAAGGCTTATCCATTATTTCTAACGACTCAGGGTAATTACCAACCCACAATTCAACGCCTTTTCTTTTTGCGGTATAACAAGTGAACTTAGCCTTACGTTCAGATTCATAGTAGCCTTCAAACTCCCATTCATTGGCTTTCATTTGGCGGATAATCGCCATAGCATTTTTAAACTGCTGAATAAGTGTTTTCATGCTGCCTCCTATGCTGCTTCGGCGGTTTGTGTGCAAAGATCTGGGAGATTTGCGCGGGTGAGTGCTTCGGCAAATTGCGGCGGTACTGAGTTACCCACACGGGCGACTTGCTGCTTTTTGCTCGATTTGCCGTTGTAGTTGTTGATGATGTAGTCAGCATCAAAGCCTTGGCAGGCGAATAGCTCATGGGGTTCGAGCATGCGCATACCGATATCAACGATTTGATAGGGTTCACCCTTGATCATCACTAGGCCAAAGCGATCATTGGTGGTGATGGTGTGCAATGGCTCGTTACATGCCACGCCGTCTTGCTCGTTGCCGTAGTATTTGATGAAGAACGCGCGCACTACGCCGAGGTGTAAGCCGCCTGCGGTGATCGTGTGTGCTGGTTCGTCCATCGGGAAGCCGATGTTAGTGCCGCGCAGTTTGATCATATGACTGGTGATTAGCGCGTTGTGATCAACCGTTGTCACTGTCGGCAAAGGGTTGTTTAGGTCATCACCTGGTCCCGTATAGTTACCGCCGTAATGCTTGCAGATATTGGCGGCAGTAAGTACAGGTTGCACCACTTCGAAGTGACCGCCTTTTACTTGGGCGCAGATAGTGCGCAATGGCTCGTTAACGGGCATATTGCGTTGGCTGCTGGCGTTAGCGTGTTCGGTGATGAATGGGGCTAGTGTGGGCACTACAATCCCATGTGCCTCATGTGCCGCCGTAATGGTGTTGAATGGTTTATCTAAACCTTGGCCGCGAAAACCATCACCGCCGTGATTGCAAGTGACAATAAATGGCTCTTTGGCATCAATCACAAAGCGCTGAATGCCTTTTGCAATACGGCGCAGGGTGTTTTCAGCTAATGGTTTTTTACGGCCAAAGATGGATTTGCAAGGCAGTGACCAGTCGATGCACTCAGCCGCGGTGCGCCATGGTAATAGCTTGCCCGATTTAACCGCTTCGCTATCTGGTGCGCCGTGGGTTGGCTGTGGCCAAACGATGGGCTGACCATCACAACGGGCGATCATAAATAGGCGCTTGCGAATAGTTGGGGCGCCGTAGTCACAGGCCCGTAGTTCGCGAAACTCCACTTTATAGCCGAGTCCTTTGATTAACTTGGCGCTATCGATCAAACCTAAGATTTCAACGCATTCAGTTAGTGCAGGGTGTTCTGCATCAACGCCCGTGCTTAACATGCTAACAAAAGCGTTAAAGGTTTCGCCTTTGCGCTCTTGGCAGGGATGCATTGCATCCGTTACCGGGCATTGAATTAACGGTCCCCACGTTTTAAATTCTTCCACGTTCTCAAGCATGATCACGCTAGGGCGTACCTTCATTGCCCAGCGAATCGTTACCCACGCGAGGCCGCGAATTTCTTTATTCACTGGTTTAGTACCTTTGGCCTTGCTGAAGTGTTTGCAGTCGGGCGAGAACCACGCCAGCGCAACCGGCTTACCTGCAGTGGCTTGTACTGGATCAACATCAAATACCGATTCGCAATAGTGCAGCGTTTCGGGATGGTTGGCCGAGTGCATGGCGATAGCATCTTGATCATGGTTAATTGCGATATCCACGCTCCGACCAAGTGCCCAAGCCATGCCAGTGGAAGCACCGCCACCACCCGCGAAGTTATCTACGATTAAGCCGCGCATGCTGCATCCTCCACGCGCTCGCAGCGAGCGAGCATATTGTTTATTTCTGCGATAATGTCTTTTTTAAGGACGTTATCGAGTAAGCGTTGGTTTACTCGCTCGCATAGCATTTGCTGGCGAACATCTGTTTTAGTGTTTGGGTTGGCGTTGAATGCTTGTTCGACTAACTCCAAAACCTCTTTAGGCCATACGCTGTTTGTTGCCGTGCTTTCCCGCGCGATTTGATCTTCGATATCAAGCTGTTGCGCTGGTGCTGGCTCAATGGTTTTTTGCTCTGGCTTTAATGGGATATCGATAGAGCCTTTTACCTCGTTGCCAAACACATCCCAACCTTTGGTTTTGGTTCTGGCGAACATTTCAAGGCGCGGAACGTCACCCATGAGTTCGACGCATTTATCGCGAAACTCATCGGGCTTTTGGCTGTGGCGAATGTTTTGATAGG
>Ga0247725_1001337_pt1 | contig 12798 bp, 9 predicted proteins | sample OKSTACKMCFT3sol_FD_183021 | JGI IMG/M metagenome (GOLD analysis project Ga0247725, IMG submission 183021) | Subsurface sediment microbial communities from gas well in Oklahoma, United States - OK STACK MC-FT3-sol | ecosystem: Environmental > Terrestrial > Deep subsurface > Rock core/Sediment... | reverse complement strand
GCCTGCACCCGGCGCGGCAGCACGGAGAGGAAGTTGTCGCGCGCCACCTTGTGCGCCACGTCTTCGGGCAAGGCATCGAGGAACGGGTCGAAGCCCTTCATGTAGTCGCCCAGGCTGCCGAAACGGCCGACCACATCCGAGCCCAGCATGAAACGCTCCGGGTAACTGCTGACCAGATGCACCCATTTCGGATCAGGCTTGCCGTCCGCGTCCAGCAGATAGGGGCGCAACATGGTCCAGGACAGGTCGATATAAAGATTCGGGTACTGGCCGAGCATGCGCTCGACCGTCTCCAGGAGGAAGTCGAGCTTCTCCTGATGACGGTGAATCTCGGCGCTGGTGCCGGCATGCGCCCAGATGAAACGCACATGCGGGTGGTTGCGCAGCGGCGCCTCGATTTCCTCCAGGAACAGCGGTTCACGCTCGCGCTTGGAGGTGATGTTCGAATGCAGCATCACCGGCAGGTCATACTCGGCGGCCAGGTGGAACACCCGCGCCAACGCCTCGTTGTTGGCGCGCGGCGCACTGCCGTGGATCAGCGCGGTGAGGTCGTCGTGACGGGTGAAGACCTCGCCGATGCCCTGCCACAGGCCGGGGTGCAGCTCCAGCATACGGCGGATGTGCGCATCGGCGTTCTTGTCGTTGGGATTGAAGCCGGACAGAAAGGGATGGAAGCGCTTGCGCTGCTCGGCGGGCAGACGCTTGTAGGCGGCCGCGATGAACACGTCGGTAGCGCTGTACCAATAGGCATTGGCGTCATCACCGGCGTAATAACGCGGACGCTTGGGCTCGTCCTCGTCCCATTTCTTGGCCACCGGAATACCGGAGAACATCACATGATCGACGTTGTTTTCCGCCATTTTCTCCAGCAGTTCGTCCATGCCGGCGCTTTCCTGGAAAAAGTCGACGTAGTGCAGGTGGGCGTCGCTGTAGCGGTATTCGCGGGCCTGGGCGCTGCAGACGATAGCGGCACTGAGCGCGAGTATCCATGGCATCGTTCGAGATGTGAGCAAGGCGAGTCCTCCTGACGGTACGAGCAGCATAGACCGCCGAGCGACCCGGCAAGTTCGGAGATCACCCCACGCCATTCGCATCAGCGCCCTCAAAAGAAGCAGGCAACCAGAGGCCGCACCAAGCCGGAACATTAATAGCTGGCTAACGGCCTGAAACGGCCATGGGTAGGTCAGCCAATGATGGCACCTCGCTTGCAGTGACTCAGGCAGACCAAACAGGGGAATCATCATGTTGCAGTTGCTGCGCAAGCCAACCCGCAAGGCCCAGGACGAGGCCGCATTGGACGCTTTGTTCCAACAGCACGACCTCACGACTCGCCTCCCGGAGGACTACCAGTGGATGGTGCGCCTGAATGATTTCAGCGCCGGCCTCCAGCAACGTATCCGCGCCAGCCTCGGCGCCGCCGTCGGCATCGCCGCGCATGCGCCTCAACTGGCGCGCATCGCCGCTGCCAACCAACAAAGCGGACAGACGCTGGCACAGTCATCGGAGTTGATCGCCAGCGCCAGCGAGCAGGTCACCACCACACTGGACGCCGAGCTGGTGCCCGGCGCTGGCGAAGTCGCGCGCTTGTCCGCCGAGGTTTCCGCCACCCTCAACCAATGCCAGCAAAGCGGCCAGGCGGTACTACGGCAAGTCGAGGTGATCGACGCCAGCGAGGCGCAACTGGCTCAGGTGATCCAGCAACTGGCCGGGCAGCTCGATGAGGTGAGCAAGGTCATCGGCGTGATTGCCAGCATCTCCCAACAGACCAATCTGCTGGCCCTGAACGCCGCCATCGAGGCCGCACGCGCGGGTGAACATGGTCGGGGCTTTGCCGTGGTCGCCGAGGAGGTGCGGCGTTTGGCCGGCCATACCACCGATGCCACCGGCCAGGTCAGCGGTATCATCGAACGTTTCCGCGAGGGCATGCAGCAACTCGGCAGTGCCGGCCAGCACATGAACCAGGCGGTGGCCGACGGCCGCGCCGGCATTCTCGCCGTCAGCGGAGGACTGGACAGCACGCGCCAGGCCATGGATCGCCTGGACGCTCAGGTTGGCCAGATCGCCGCCGGCACCGAGCAGATCGGCCAGGCGGTGCGCTCGATCAACGGTGATGTGCAAAACATCGCCCAGGTCGCTGGCGAGCTGCTTGGCAAGGCTGGTCAGGTGCTGCATCACAGCAAGGCCGTGCGCGAAGACGGTGATCGCCTGCTCGCCGGGCTCGGCGACTTCCGCCTGGAAATTCACGCAGCCGTGCGCGCCAGCGTCGAACAACTGGCCAAACGCCCCGAGCTGGCCAGCGATGTGACAGCGGCCGAACGGCTGCTTGCCGATACGCTGACGCGCGACAGCCGTTTCGAGCTGTTCTACCTGGTAGACAGCCGCGGCGTGCAGATTTCCGAGAACGTCTTCGCCGCCGATGTGGCGCACGGTGAGGATGCCAGCTGTCGCGGCCGCGACTGGAGCCAACGCCCCTGGTTCCGCGCCGTGGCCGAGCGCATGGAGAGTCATATCACCCAGGTCTACCGCTCCTCGGCCACAGACGACTTCTGCTTTACCGTTTCAGTCCCCATTGTCGATGAGCGCGGGCAACTGCTGCGTGTGCTGGGAGCGGACGTGAGGCTCTCGGCGCTGGTGTGATCGCCTGAGCCATACGCAGCGGCCCGCCCCACAGGCTGCTGCCGCGAACCCAGTCGAACAGGCCGTCGTCGGCGACACGAGTGGCACTGACCACTGCGCCGGGCACATCGGTCAGACCCAGCAGACGGGCAACTTCCCAAAGCAGTGCGTTGAGATCCAAAGGCTTCGAGGCGAAACCATTCATCCCCGAGTCCAACGCCGCCTGACGGTCCTGATCAAGTACGCTGGCGGTCAGAGCAATGATCGGAATCGGCTCTCGCGCCTCGGCGGCCTCCAGCTGGCGGATTCGTCGCGACGCCTCCAGGCCGTCAACACCCGGCATCTGCACATCCATCAGGATCAGATCGAAACGCTGCTGGGTGAACGCCTGTAGTGCGCCTTCACCATCGGCGACGCAGTGTACGCGATGGCCGAAATGCTCCAGGGTCAGTTGCAACAATTCGAGGTTCTGCGGCACGTCATCGGCCGCAAGAATGTTCAACTGCCCCAGCTCAGGCAGCACGGCACGTTGCTGCGAGGCCAGACGCTTGCCGGCACGCAGCGGCAACTCGACGCTGAAGCAGCTGCCCTGCCCTTCGGTACTCTCGACCCGCAAGCGCCCTCCCATCAACTCGACCAACTGCCGTGAGATGGTGGTGCCGAGGCCGGTACCGCCAAAGCGCCGGCTCATCGACGCATCAGCCTGAGCGAAAGGCTCGAAGATCTTCTCCAGGCGGTCGACTGCGATACCAATGCCGGTGTCTTTCACCGCCAGACGCATCGCGCCCGGCTCCCCCGTCACTTTCAGGCGAACCTCGCCGTGCAGGGTGAACTTGACCGCATTACCGAGCAGGTTGGTCAGCACTTGTTGCAATCGCAGTGGGTCCCCGCAGAAGAACTCGTTGGTCGTTGCCGGGTAATCCAGATGCAGTTGCAGGCCTTTGCTTTCGGCCGTCAGGCGCTGCGTTGCGAGCACCTGCTCGCACAGTTCGCGCAGGGAGAAATCCAGTTGCTCCAGCTCGATGGCGCCCCGGTCGAGCTTGGCCGTGTCGAGGATGTCATTGAGCAAGCCCAGCAGCGAACGCGACGAATGCTGCACGGTACTCAGATGGCGACGCTGTTCACTGGAAAGCGGGGTTTCCAGCAGCAGGTCGGTAAAACCGATGATGGCATTCATCGGCGTACGAATTTCATGACTCATGTTGGCCAGGAAGCTGCTGCGCGCGGCAGCGGCGGTCTCGGCGCGATCACGGGCAGCCCGCAGATCCTGTTCCATGACGCGGCGCGGGGTCAGGTCGGTTGCCAACTTGACGACCTTGAACGGTTTGCCGTCGGTGTCGAGGATCGGGTTGTAGCTGGCCTGAATCCAGACATCCCGTCCGCCCTTACCAAAGCGGTGGTATTCGCCTGCACGAAAATGACCTGCACGCAGATCCATCCAACCCTGGCGATAGGCATCGCTTGCTACCAGCTCAGGAGCGCAGAACATACCGTGATGGCGCCCTACCACCTCCTCCTTGTCATAACCATACAACGCCAGTGCATTGTCGTTGATGTCGAGGATATTGCCGTCGAGGTCGAACTCGATCAGTGCCATCGCCTTGCTGATCGCGGTGACCTTGCCCTCGTACTCTGCATTGCGCCGTTTGGTTTCGGTCTGGTCGAGCAACACGCCGTCGATCCAGCGCGGCATACCATTCTCGTCGCAAACCGGGCTACCACTTTCCCATATCCAGTGCTCGGTTCCGCTACGATCAAAGAGACGATATTCGACGGTATAGTTGCACCCTAGCTCAATGGCCTGAACGACCTCGTCAACGACCCGCTGGTAGTCGTCCGGGTGATACATATCGGCAATCGAACAGCGGCGACTGATGAAGTCGTCCGCGCTCCACCCCGTGAGGGTCTGCACCGCATCGCTGATAAATATCATGGTCCAGTCCCGGTCCAGCATGCAGCGAAACGACACACCAGGAATGTTGCTGATCAACGAGCGGTACTGCTGCTCGCTGTCACGCAGGGCTCTCTCCATGGCCTGTCTTTCGCTGATGTCGGCGACGAATACCACAAACAGCGGCCGGCTGCCTGAATGGGTAACGCCAACGCTGATGCGCACAGGTTTTTCTTCACCCTCTCGAGTCAGGCACACCAGCTCCTGCTCGCCCGCCGGCATCGTCAGGCGTCCGGTTCTGAGGTAGCTCTCCAGCAGTACCTCCACCTGTTCGACATGGCTGGCAGGCATCAGCGAGCGCATGTGCATGCCCACCAGCTCGTGCGGTAACCAGCCGAATAGGCGCGAAACCGCACGATTGGCCGAGCGCACAGTGCCGGTGTGATCAACGGTGACGATGGCATCCAGCGCGGTATCGAAGATCGAGCGCAGATGCTGTTCGCTGGCCTTGAGCTGGAGGCTCATGCGGCGGTAGCGCAGCAGCGTGTTGACCGATACCACGAATACCGTAAGAGCTACGGTCAGCAGTGTGATGGCGATAGCGATATAGCCACTGTCGACCACCCCCATTGGCGCTACCGACTCCGGCGTACCGACGAAACGTGCCGCCGCCATGCTGGTGTAATGCATACTGCTGATTGCCAGGCCCATGACCAGCGCGCTGATCAGCAACGACCAGTACGTCGGCAGGCGTCCCTCCAGACCGAAGCGCACCCACAGCGCAACGATAGCCAGGGCGACGGCCACGACTATCGACAGCGCGAACATCCAGGGGTCATAACGCAGCAGCGGCGCCATCTGCATCGCCGCCATGCCGCTGTAGTGCATGGCACCAATACCAGCACCAACCAGCACACCGCCGACGCAGAGTTGCAGCAGGCTCAGATCACGTCGCGCCAACAGATTCAGGGCGACCCAGGAGGCTGCCAGGCTCGGCAGCATGGACAGCAGCGTGATACCCAGGTCGAAACGCACCGCCGCACACAGCTCGAAAGCGAGCATGCCGAGAAAGTGCATGGCCCAGATGCCACCGCCGAGCGCGAGGGAACCGGTAAAGATGGTGATTTGCCGGGCGACGGGGTGGGAACTGTCGCGCGCCTCACCAGCCAGTTGCAACGCCATGCCAGCGGTGAACACGGCAATGGCCAGTGACAACAGCACCAATTCGGGATCGTAGCGGCTGAGCACGAGAACACTAGGATCCGCGCCCATGATGAAGAACAACTCGAGAATCGACATACAACCCCAAGGCACCGGCAGAAAGCCAGCCAATTGCCAGCATCTGAAACGACGGGGTCACACTTGTCAATTAAACCCGATCAATCACACCCATAGAAAAGCCCGCCGAAGCGGGCTTGTCCTATTGCCAGATAGATCAGGCGGATAGCTCCACCAGCAGCTTGTTCAGGCGCTGCACGTAAGCGGCCGGATCCTTCAGGCTGTCGCCTGCGGCCAAAGCGGCCTGGTCGAAGAGGATGTGCGAGAGATCGGTGAAGCGATCCTCGTCCGGCTCGGCATCCAGGCGCTCGATCAGCGGGTGCGCCGGGTTGAACTCGAAAATCGGCTTGGACTCAGGCACCTTCTGCCCGCTGGCCTCGAGAATCTGGCGCATCTGCAGGCCCAGGTCCTGTTCGCCAATGGCGAGGATCGCCGGCGAGTCGGTCAGACGATGCGACACACGCACCTCCTTGACCTGTTCGCCCAGCGCGCCCTTGAGACGCTCGATCAGTCCTTCCTTGGCCTTAGCCACTTCCTCCTGGGCCTTCTTGTCCTCTGCCGAGTCCAGCTTGCCCAGATCCAGGTCACCACGGGCCACGTCGACGAATTGCTTACCGTCGAACTCGGTCAGGTAGCTCATCAGCCACTCGTCGATGCGGTCGGTGAGCAGCAGCACTTCGATGCCCTTCTTGCGGAAGACTTCCAGGTGCGGGCTGTTCTTGATCTGCGCGTAGGATTCGCCGGTGAGGTAGTAGATCTTGTCCTGACCGTCCTTGACCCGGCCCAGGTAGTCAGCCAGCGAAACCGACTGCTCGTCGCCCTCGCCAGCGGTGGAGGCGAAACGCAGCAAACCGGCGATCTTCTCCTTGTTGGCGAAGTCTTCCGCCGGGCCCTCCTTGAGCACTTGACCGAAGGCCTTCCAGAACACCTTGTAGTCGTCCGGCTTGTCCTTGGCCAGATTCTCCAGCATGTCCAGTACGCGCTTGGTCAGCGCCGACTTCATCGAATCGATGATCGGGCCGGACTGCAGGATTTCGCGGGAAACGTTCAGCGACAGGTCATTGGAATCGACCACTCCCTTGATGAAACGCAGGTACAGCGGCAGGAATTGATCGGCCTGATCCATGATGAACACGCGCTGCACGTAGAGCTTGAGGCCCTTGGGTGCTTCGCGGTGATACAGGTCGAACGGTGCACGGCCCGGCACGTAGAGCAGCGAGGTGTACTCCAGCTTGCCTTCGACCTTGTTGTGGCTCCAGGTCAGCGGGTTCTCGAAGTCATGGCCAACGTGCTTGTAGAACTCCTGATATTCCTCGTCCTTGATCTCGGTACGCGGGCGGGTCCACAGGGCGCTGGCGCGGTTGACGGTTTCCCACTCGACTTCGGCAGGCTTGTCCTTTTCTTCGCCATAGTGCTCTTTCGGCATTTCGATGGGCAGCGCGATATGGTCGGAGTACTTCTTGACGATATTGCGCAGGCGCCAGCCATCGGCGAACTCCTCTTCACCGCTCTTCAGATGCAGAACGATGCGGGTACCACGCTCGGCTTTCTCGACGGTGGCGACTTCGAACTCGCCTTCACCTTTGGATGACCAATGCACGCCTTCGCTGGCCGGGCTACCGGCACGGCGGCTGAACACCTCGACCTTGTCGGCGACGATGAAGGCAGAATAGAAGCCCACACCGAACTGGCCGATCAGGTGCGAATCCTTCTTCTGGTCACCGGAGAGATTTTTCAGGAAGTCGGCAGTGCCGGACTTGGCGATGGTACCCAGGTGCGCGATGACTTCCTCGCGGCTCATACCGATGCCGTTATCTTCGAGGGTGACGGTCTTGGCATCCTTGTCGAACGACAGGCGGATCTTCAGTTCGGCGCCACCTTCGAGCAGCTCCGGCTTGGCCAGCGCTTCGAAACGCAGCTTGTCAGCGGCGTCTGACGCGTTGGAGATCAACTCGCGCAGGAAGATTTCCTTGTTCGAGTACAGGGAATGGATCATCAGGTGAAGCAGTTGCTTCACCTCGGTCTGGAAGCCCAGGGTTTCTTTTTGAGTTTCCACACTCATGGTCTGCTAACTCCATCTGTAGGACAGGAACCGCTATGGGGTACCTCTAAAAACTACCTGCGTTGCCATCGCTGCGTTAAAAACAGGCTCAAAATGCTCATTTACAACTCGTAAACTCCGCTTTTTCGCCTGTTTTTGCCTTGCGCTGGCTGCCTCGCCTACGTTTTTAGAAGTCCCCATGCGGCGATGACCTACAGATGGGGCCTGCTGGATGAACTTCAAGGGCTTGGAGCAGGCGCATCATCGTCTCGGGCAGGTAAAAACCATCCGCAAGCCAAATATGGCGGGTTGCACCCGCCCTACGGCTCCAGCAGTTCCAGGCGACCGATTTCTTCCGGTTTGAAACTGAAGCTGGCCTGGCCACCGCCACTGCCCATTTGCTGAGAGAGGCGAATGCTGCCGTCGGCGTCGAGCCCGGCAAAACGTCCCTCCACCGTGCCGCCACTGGCGCGGCTCAGGCGCATGCTGAGGTTGCGGTACTGTTCCGGGTTGCGCTGCAAATGCGCCAGGCTGAAACGCTGACGACGGTCGACCGGACGACTCAGGCGCTCCTCGACGGCAGTCGCTTCAATTTGTTGTGCCGGTTGCTTGGCCGCAACGGAGGGCAATGCCGGGAAGCGATCGCCCTCCACCATCCAGCCTTGCTCAGAGCGCTTGTGCAAACGAATTGGCAAGCGCTCGTTACGCCCGTCGATCTGCGCGTCAACCTGCAATTCCAGGGTATCGCCCTCGAAGGTGAACACCGGCAGTTTCAACTCGCGCACGTCGCGCGTAGCGAAACGTCGTTGCAGATAGTCCTGCAGGAGATGGGCGATGGTGTCATTGGAGTCGTACCGGGTATCGACCTTGCCATCCACATAGCGCAGGCGATCACGGTACAGCTCGACCCGACCACTCAGGCTGGTCTTGAAGCGTGGCGGCATGACCAGATGGAAATCACCGACCAGCCGATTCGGTTCCTGCGGTTGCAGGTCCAGATGCAGGGTGTAGCCACGACTCAGGCGACGCGCCTCGGGCAGATCCTGCTCCGGCAACAGCCAGCTCAGCTCGACCTCTGGCAGGTTACCGCTGTCCTGGGGCAGCACGTCGATACGTACAGAACCCTCGACTGGCTGCGGCAGGCGGATACTCAGTTCGCGCAGGGCGAAGAAATCCAGGCCTTCGCGCAGCACCAACACGCCATCGATCAGCTCACCCTGCTGCGGGTGAAATGGCTGGCCGTTGAGCTCACCGTCCAGCTCGATGGCAAGCTCGGCCGGCGCCTGCACTTCGGGCTTTAGCCAGTCCAGACGGACGATCGCCGCCAGACGTTCGGCATCCTTGCTCGCCAGCAAGGTCAAGCCCACCACCAGCGGGATGACGCCAAGCCCGATGAGCGTGACCGCGCTACGCGCTCGTCGCCAGTGGCGCACGATGTAGATCAGGGTGATCGGTGGGATCAGACTGCCCCAGCCCCACAACAGGCTGGTGGCGAACGCCCGCATGACCAGCCATACCAGACCGGCCAGCAGCATCACCAGGCCACCAATTATCAGCAACGCATCCATCTACAGGGTCCTTGTTATGATTTCGCTGCGCTGCCGATCCGCTCCAATTGCCGGGCAAGTCTCAACGACTCAGGGCTCATCGACCTTGAAGTGGGCACGAGCGGTGGCAATCGGTTCGGTCTGCCTGGTCTGCCAGGCGGTGATCGCCACGTTGGCCACCCGACGCCCCTGCCGCCAGACCTGGCACTGCGCATAGGTGTCACGATAATGGCCGGCCCGCAGGTAATCTATCGAGAAGTCGATGATTTTGGGCAAATGTGGAATGCCCATGAACATCAATAGATGGAGCATGGCTGCATGCTCCATAAATCCGGCGATTACGCCGCCATGCAGCGCCGGTAATACCGGGTTACCGATGCAGTCGTGGTTGGCTGGCAGACGAAAGACCATGTCGTCGCCCAGACGCAGGCATTCGATGCCCAGTAGCTTGGCGTAGGGGATCAGATTGATCAGCGGGTCATAATCATTCTGCTGGTGCGCACGCGCTACCAGTTGCTCCAGACTCAGCTCGCTCATGCGCCACCGCCTTGCTGGATATTGCGTTTCAGCTCAGCGCCGCCCTGCACGGCCTTGCCCATGCGCATGAAGGCTCCGACCACGTGGGCAATTGGCTGCTCGGGGTCGTCCTGATAGGCATAGCCGCGAGTGAAGATAATGTTGGGCGTGACCCGATAACACTCGGCGAAACCAAAGACGTCCTTGCCGGGCAAGGCCGGGTGCATGTAATCGATGCGCAAATCCAGGGTCGGGCATATTTCGAACTCCGGCAGCACGCAGACCGTGGAGATACCGCAGGTGGTGTCCATCAGCGTGGTAATGGCGCCACCGTGGATCACACCGGTGTCCGGGTTGCCGACAATATGCGGTGCGTAAGGCAAGCGCAGCGTCAGTCCTTTGCTATCGGCCGACTCAACACTCATGCCCAGCACCTGACAATGACGTAGCACGGCCAGAAACCGCTGCGCCCGCTCCTCGATCGACTGCTCACTCATCACACTGCTGCTCTGCCGCAAAAAAGGCTGCGCATGATAGCGCCTTGCTCCCGGACTGACACCCGTCCCGGGGCCAGCCTTCAAGGCCAAGGGAACTTATTGGCAGCGCCGACATTCAAAGTGACTGTGTGCTCTGGGGTAAGCCCAGCCACTTATAACTCTCACACATGGAGTGATGACCGTGAACAAACCTCTGACTTATGCCCTGCTGCTTGCCACTGCCCTGGGTCTCGCCGCCTGCGAGAAAACCCCGGAAGACAAGATGGAGTCGGCCAAGGAGTCAGTCTCCGAAGCGATGGAGAACCTGGGCGATGCCGCCAAAGACACCGGCGATGCCATCGAACAGAAGACCAACGAAGCCTTGGGTAATGAACCTACCACTGGCGAGAAAATTGAGGATGCGGCCAGCGATGCGGCCGATGCCATCGAGGATGCCGGCGACGAAGCCAAAGACGCTGTAGACGGCCAGTAACCTCCGCTGAAAATCAGGAAGGCCCGCAATGCGGGCCTTCTTTCATTTCAGCGCCGGGCTGATCATCAGCAGCAGGCTACAGGCCAGGCCCACCACCCATACCAGACTGCGCTGCCAGTGCAGATCCCACCAATAGAACAGCAGATACAGCACCCGACTGACGACGAAGGTGACGGCGAGAATGTCGATCAGAAAGCCATAGGTCTGCGTGGTGTGCGCCATCAGCACACCTGCCGCGAACAGTGGGAAGGCCTCGATACTATTCAAATGCGCCGCCAGGGCGCGCGCGCCGAAACCCGTCAGACGCGCCTGCTGGGCACGCGGGTGATGGTTGTCATAACGACCACCGCCCTCCTCGGCCATGGCCCTGGCCACCGGGGCCTTGGCGATGAAGATCAACAAGGCGCTGATGAAGACACACCAGAACGGCAGGCTCATTCACTCTTCTCCTTGGCCACCTCGGCGGCCGGCGTTGGGGTATACACCATCACTTCCAGCACATCCGAATGGAACTCGCGGCGATACAGCACCACGACCACACCGGCAGTCACCAGCATGAAGAACCAGGGATTGATGAACCACGCCAGGGTTGCCATACCGAAATAGTAGGCGCGCAAACCGAAGTTGAACTGGTTGGCTGCCATCGAGATCACCCGAGCTGTGCGCTCGGCGAAAGCCTTGCGCTCCTGCTCGGTGACATGCCGTTCACCCACCATCGGCGCCGACCCCACCAGCACCGCGGCGAAGTTGTACTGGCGCATGCACCAGCTGAAGGTGAAGAAGGCATAGACGAAGATGATGCACAGGCACAGCAACTTGATCTCGGACAGGCCACGACTGGCCTGTTGCACGAAAGGAATGTCGGCCAGCAACGACAGGGCGCGGTCGGAGGCACCCAGCACGGTGAGGATGCCGGCCAGGATAATCAGCGTGCTGGAGGCGAAGAACGAGGCGTTGCGCTCGAGGTTACCGATCACGTTGGCGTCGGCAATGCGATTGTCACGCAGCAGCATGCGGCGCATCCAGTCTTCACGGTACAGGTGCAGGACGCTGGCCAGACAGGGTGTGGTTCGCGCCTTCGAGAAGGCATAGCGGGTGTAGCCGCCCCAGCACAGAACGAACCACAGTGCGGCCAGAAAATGAGGCAGGTACGGATAGCTGTTGAGCATGCCAACTCCTTGTATGACTGCTGCAGATTATAGCCAGGCTGTCTGTTTTCTTGTTCGACAAAAAGGCCGCCTCGTGGGCAGCCTTGTTTTGTTTCGAGGGTCTATTACGCAGTGGTAGCGCTCTGACGCAGGCCCAGAAGGCGGTCGAGCGCCACCACCAGAACCAGCGTCACCGCCACCGGCAGCAGCCAGCCCAGGCTCTGACCGGCCAGAGGCAGTTGCCCGAACCAGGCGGGGACCTTGTCGGCCCACGGGGTCGCGGCAACACCGTCGGCAACACCGAAGACCAGCGTAACGGCCATCACCGGCACGAAAACCAGCGCTTGGGAAACCCACAGGCGATCGGCCAGGCTCAATGCAACCAGCACGATAGCCAGCGGATACAGCCCCACCAGAACCGGAATCGAGAAACTGATCAGTTGGGTCAGGCCCTGATTGGCCACCACCAGGCTGAACAGGCCGAAAACGATTACTACCGTACGATAGGAAACCGGCAGCAGCTTGCTGAAGAACTCGCCACAGGCAGTCAACAGGCCAACAGCGGTGGTCAGACAGGCCAGGGTGATGACCACCGCCAGCAGCAGGCTACCAGGGGTGCCGAAGGTATGTTGCACGTAGGCGGTCAACACCTGCACGCCATTTTGAGCATCACCGGCGATGCCCTGGCTGGTAGCACCGAGATAGAACAGCGCCAGATACACCAGCGACAGACCGATGGCCGCGATAACGCCGGCAATTATCGAATAACGGGTCACCAGGCCTGCATCACTG
>Ga0247725_1001336_pt1 | contig 12804 bp, 10 predicted proteins | sample OKSTACKMCFT3sol_FD_183021 | JGI IMG/M metagenome (GOLD analysis project Ga0247725, IMG submission 183021) | Subsurface sediment microbial communities from gas well in Oklahoma, United States - OK STACK MC-FT3-sol | ecosystem: Environmental > Terrestrial > Deep subsurface > Rock core/Sediment... | reverse complement strand
TACGGCAGATGATTGCCGAGCTTGAAGACGTCCTCGTCGTACTGCGTAAGTGAAAAAAATCCAAAAAAAACCTTCCACAATTCAAAAGCTTAAAGTATAGTTCGCGTCGTTCCGGTGACGGAGCTAGAAACAAATGTCGGGGCGTAGCGCAGCCTGGTAGCGCACTTGCATGGGGTGCAAGGGGTCGAGTGTTCGAATCACTCCGTCCCGACCATATTTACAGAAAGGCCCAAGTCGAAAGACTTGGGCTTTTTTCGTTTTCCCTCTTTCTAGCCTCGATAAGGCAGCGGCGTTGGATAGCGCGTTGCCCGAGCGCGACCCTGGCTTCAATACATAAGGACATGAGAATGCGCATAGCCGCTTTGTTTCTGACTGCCATGATACTCGCCGGTTGTTCCGGCATTCCCTCCGAGCCCTATGTCGAACCCACCCAGAAAGAAAACACCGCTCGGGTGCGGGTCATCACGAACTCCTCGGTTTTCGGAGACAGCATCCAAGGCAGCTGCGCTCCCGCCCTGCGCCATAAGATGGCCGAGGCTGGACGCTTCTCGGAAGCAGGACATCCCAATATCAATTATCCGCAGTTTCCTCTGAAGCCCATCAGTTTGGGCATGCCGGATCGGGTAGCTCCCAAGTTGGTCCAGTACGTTGGGGCCGTGCGCATGGGGGAAGGTTTGTATACCGAGATCGTTACCGAATACCGCGTCAGGACTGACTTGCCTTTTCAGGTAGCGACCTTGGGTGCGGCAGTCGGTAGTCTTGGAAGCACCTACTCCACATGCCCTGCGCAAGCCAAAGTATTCCAGCTGGAGCCGGGGCAAGATTATGAGCTGTTTGTAGGGGTTGGTATCCGGGGAGAGCAGCTCGCATGTGGTCTTGGCATGTACCACCTGATGACATTCGGTAAGTCGCCTATGGTTGTGCCGTTCCCACTCGAGGCTACCGAGGCGCCGCAGGCACTCTGCAAAAACTGACTCACATCTCACTCAATCTGCACCTCATTCGAGACCGCGCAAGGGAGTGTTCAATGCCTACAGGCGAAGCCCCGCCCACTTCAGCATCACCGCTCTTCATCGGCTGGGATGTCGGCGGCTGGAACTGCGACAAGAACCCCGCCAGCCGTGACGCCTTGGTCGTGCTCGATGCCGAGCGCCAACTCCTCGGCAAGCCATGGCGAGGCAATCTGCGTCGGTGCATCAACCAGGCGGCTGATACCCCAGAGTTCATCGCTCGACTGCTTGAACTCTGTGAGCTGGATGTGACCCCCTTCGCCAGTACTCCCGTGGTGTTGGCAATCGATACCCCTCTGGGCTTTTCCACTGCCTTCATCGAGCTGATCGTGCAGCGGAGGGCAGCGGGACCTATTGGAAATGCGGCCAGCAATCCTTACTTGTATCGACGCACTGAGCGCTATCTGTTCGAGCGTGGCCTGATGCCGCTCTCGGCCATCAAGGACATGATTGGTAGTCAGGCAACCAAAGGCATGCACGTGCTGGCTCGCTTCACACCGCATATTCAAAGCCCTGGTGTTTGGACCGATCATCAGTACCTGCGTGCTATTGAGGCATACCCTTCTGCTGCCAAGCGTTCCTCTCATGTTGCAGCGCTGCTCGCTGCCCTACCTGAGCAGGGTGCCTTCGCTCATGCCGATATCGGCGACGCCTACCTCTGCGCTCTCGTGGCCTGGCAATTCCACTATCAGCCTCTTCAACTCGTTCAGCCCGAACCCGGTGTTGATTCACGCGAAGGTTGGATCTACGTGCCCGTCGATAGCCTCAGCAGCGCCCGCGCCTGTCCCAGAGTGGGCGGCGGAATAGAGGTATGAAGGCAGGGCATGAATTCCCCCAGGAGTGGGGTATGCATATGAACGAGAGCGCTCCCGTCATTCTGCTTGATGAAGCTCATCCTCTCGGCTCCACCGTGCTTCAGTTCGAAAGAATGAGCCCTGAACAGTTCGAGCAGTTCTGCTGGTGGCTGGTCAGGAAAGACCATCAGCTACAAGGGTGTCAGTTGCTCGGTAAGACGGGAAATCAAACTCAGCACGGAGTCGATCTCTTTGCGTTTCAGCGCGCACGCCCCGATGACTTGGTTGTTTTCGAATGCAAATGCTGGCGGAACTTCACGGCCCCGGCCTTGTTAAAAGCAGTCGATGCATTCCTCGACGGTCCATGGGCACACGTTGCAAAGAAGTTCGTGATCATCATCGCGAGTCGTGGCGTGGGCAATCTCGCGATGAGTTGGGTTGAGGCCCAAAGGCGGCTTGCGCAGCGAGGTATCGACGGCGAGTTATGGACCGCTCTTCATCTGACAGAAAAGCTCCAGACCGCTCCTGATGTGCTGGCAAAGTTCTTCGGGGAGATTTCACTCTCTCAGTTCGCCAGCCAATGGATGCGCAGAGTTGGTTTTCAAGAACTCATTCTGAGAGCCCTTGAAGACTCTAGGCCTGAAAGCTCTTCGCTGGCCCGAGAGTATCTGCGTCAGGAAGGTGAAGATCAGAGCGCCCTTGTGACGCGGCATATAAGCGAAATAGCTGGATTCATAAGACGTCCCTATGTGGAAATTAACGCGCTTTTTCCATGTGGTGGGCAGTATCAATACCCCGGCTCTGCCCTGATTTCCATCAAGCTGCCCGATACCTCCGGGGTAGCGGTTTCCTTGAGTCAGAAATGGCTCTTGAAGAATTTTCTTGGCTCCTCAGATGCACCGTGGACTACGCAATGCAGGCCGTTTTTCAAAGGGCAGTTTGAAAAGCAGCAAATTGTTGAGTTGGGCAACAGCAGATTCTCACTCCCTTCCGAAGCTCTTGAAGAGCTGATTAGGGCTGCAGACGAACTGTCGGAACAGTACATCGCAGCCTTGCACCGGCAGGAGTCGGATTGGCACGCTGGGAACTTTCCCTTCGTTTCCTGGCTTGGCACTCGCGTAGTGCTGTGCAAGCTGGACTCGTGGGTCTGGAGTGCAACATTGCGCTTTGCGAAAGCGCATGATGTCCGTAATGGCTCCTCTCCCTGGCACATATTCCACGAGGCTCACAACAGGCTGATGCCATGTAAGGCAGGTGGTTACCGGGGCTTTCTCTGGGGGGCTGAGATTGAAGACCTTTGTTATGAGAACGAGGTGGCGATCCTCTGGGACCCGAGCTTCTTCATCAAGAGGACGGATGAAATCGGGCAATGGTCATGCGAAGAAGCATTCAACTGGCTAACTAAGGAGTTGCTACCTGCGGCGCTGAGCTGGACCCTGACGAAAAACTACGGCGGCCTGCAGAGCTGGATACACCCTATAGCGTCAAGGCAGTCTGCCAGGGAATACGCTCGATGCTGGGAAGAGGCGGGCCCCTATACCGATGTTCGCAGCGTTCCCCTGCTGGATGGCGACAATCATCTCCGAATAGGTTTGGTAGAGACAGTGCAGCGACTTCAAGCCTTCTACCATGGCGGAGGTTATGGCTGTGAAAGGGCATTCTTCGATGTGGCCGAGTGCAAAGAGCTGCATCTCGCCATGGCAACCCTGCTTAAAGGGGGCAGAGGATATCTTGGATACATGATGTCCAAGTTGGACATCGACGAGCCATGCTCCAGTCATGAGCAACTGGCCGAGTGCATTCGGAGTTATGTGGCGGGTTCGGAGGTTTCCAATGACCTTTACGTGCTCGAAAACGTCATGCGCGCAATGTTGGAAGCTCTTGCGGATGACGACAGCTGGTTGGATAGCGCCTCCAAAAAGCAGGTCTTTTCAGCGCTTAAGCCGTTCATGGCCTACTACGACCAGCAATGCCTGATCGAACGGCACACTCGCTACATATGAGCATCGGCGAGTGCGGCTATGCCAACCGCCCCCGCAAATACTCCGCCGTCTCCGCATCCGTACAGAACACATAGCACCCCTTCATCCCGCGCGTCATGAGTGTGCGGTAGGTGTTCTTGATGATCAGGTCCGTCTCCTGGCGGGCCAGGTCCGGGTGCTCCTTCATCAGCTTCTTGTAGCCACGGATCGACTTGTCGTGTTTATCGCGCTGGTCCGGCGCGGTGATGACCTGGCCGTTCCTCACTACCAGATCGGGCCCGATGATCACACCGATGTAATCCACCTCCAGCCCCTGGCAGGTATGGATGCAGCCCACCTGTTCGATCGAGTTCTCCGCAATGATCCAGAGGCTGCCGTCCTGATCGAGGTTCCACTGCCGACGGTAGTTCTCGCCGATGACGATATCGTCCGCGCTCGGGTCCTTCTTGCTGCGCCAGGGCCAGCAGTAACCTGCTACCACACGGGCCTTGTTGTCGGCGTTCCTTCCCTCTACCGCAGCATGCAGCGCTTCCGGTGTATCGAACACCTTGAATTCATACTCGCTGCCATCGAGTTGCTGGTTGGCGGTCGGGCGAATGCCCAACACATCGTCCAGCCATGCCAGGTAGCCGTCCGAGCCGCTGCAGCGGAACTGCGAAGCCAGGTTGTACTCCTCAACCAATGCGCCTTTGGCCTTGGCGAACTCGCGGATGGACTGCTTGCTACCGATGTCGCTCAGCGTCACCCGCTGGTCTTCATCGATGAAGAAGATGGTGCACTTCGATGAGTTGATCAGTTCCTTGATCTGGTTCTCGCCCAGGTTGCCGTACAGGCCGCTCTTCTCATTGAGGCGGTGCGCTTCGTCGACGATCAGCATGTCGAAGGTGTTCGGCTCGGTATCGATGAACGCGCCTGAGCCTGTGAACATATGCGAGAAGCGGCTACGCGTTATCGAGCCCACCAGCTTCGACTCATACACCTTGCGGGGCGCCGCATTCTTCGAAACGTATTTACCCACCAAGCCTGATGACGTGAGCTGAACCAGCAGGTTGATCGCCAGCACCGTCTTGCCCGTCCCCGGGCCGCCCTCGATGATCAGCACCCGGGGTTGCTGCTCGGAAGCCACCTTGGCTGCTGCAATCGCCGCTTCGTAGACCTCTTTCTGATCATCGATCAGCACGAACTCCGCCTGCTGGGCCAGCAACCCCTTGAGCGAGTCGGCCAGCGCCTTGGATGGGCGGATGCGCCCATTCGCCAACTCGTAGAGCACCTCCTTCGAGTCGCCGAAGCGGATGTGCTTCTTGATGAAGGCCCGCAGCCGCTCCAACTCGTCCTTGCCCTTCAGGAAGAGCGGAGCCTTGTCCATGTAGCCCTGGTAATGGGGCGAGTCGATCACCCCGTCACGCACATAGTTGTGCAGATACGCGCAGGGGCGCACCGCGATGCTCTTCTCGTAGACCGCTTCGTTGAAGCCTTCCAGCAGCGAGGCATAGGACCAGGCCTGATAGGAGGGGTGAACCACTTCCCGCAGCCCATTACCGAATGCGGTCTTCACGATGGCATCCTTGCCGGTCGCCACCGCCTTCTCCCACTGCTTCAGCTCCACGAGCACGGCATGCTTGGTGCCGGCATCGTCATGGCCGGTCAGGGTGAAGTCGATTCGCTTGGACGATTGGGGGATGTGCAGCTCGATGGCGAGCCCCGCGCTGTCAGGCACGCCCTCGTCCCGCAGCACCTTGGCCATATAGCCCAGTGAATGCTTCCAGGAATTGATTTCCGAGGCGGCCACTTTCTTGCCCGTGGCCGACTTGAAATGCTGATGGATCACGTCCTCGATATCGTCGTTGTCGTGGTCCTGCAGAAACTGTCTCTTCGTCGCTTCGTAAACGATCAACTGATGTCATCCCTGGCAACGCCCACTCTCAGAGCTGGTCGTATTTCTTGCTTGTATCCCTGGCTTTCTCCACCGGGTACTTCTCGCCGTTTCGTTGCAGCTTTTGCTGCGCTGCCGCGTTCAAATCAACGTCCAGAACCGATGCCAGCCGCACCAAGTACATCAGCACGTCGGCCAGTTCTTCGCGAACCGCCTGGGCCGTGTCTGGGTGGCGCGCGGCACCCCATGAAGCCTCCTCGGTCATCCACTGGAAGATCTCGGTGAGCTCGCCCACCTCTCCACTCAGCGCCATCGCCAGGTTCTTGGGGGAATGGAACTGCTCCCAGTTGCGGTCGTCGGCGAACTGCTTGAGCGCAGTGGCCAGCCCGGTGACATCGACCAGCGGGGCAGGGGGCATTGAGGTATTCGTCACAGCGGTATCCCATCGTTCATGAACGCGACCGGCGAACCGGATCGCTCAGCCCGATACGATACGTCCTTCAGACAAGATGAAAAAGATTGTAAGCACTCGCCTGTAGACCTTAGTAGTGGCCGTGCATGCCAAAAGGCCATTATTTTCAGCAAAACCATTGATATAGAAGGCTTGCACAGTGATCTGGCAGAGGGGGACGCAAGCTGTCCGAGCACTTTTGTACTTGATTTCGTGTAGGACAACGATGAAAGATGCGGGAAATCTCCTACAGCAAGGATGCGTAGTCGGTGCCCCAACTCTCCCTTCTCAAGAGCCCCGCAGCCGTTCAGGCCGCTCTGGATGAGTTCGCGCAACTGGGGCGCACTGCCTTCCTTCAGCGCTATGGCTACGGAAAGTCCAGGGACTATCTGGTCCGCAATCCGCGTAACGGCGAACACTGCGACTCCAAAGCCATCGCCGGCGTCGCCTTCGGCAAACAGTTCCCCAACCAAGGCCCGCTGAAGGCGGAGGACTTCTCAGGCGGTGAGGCCACCGTTGTCCCGTTGCTGCAGTCCCTGGGCTATGAAGTGATCCGTATCGGTGAGGATTGGTCTGAGCAGGAAGTGCACTCCACCGTCACCGACTACTTCGAAATGCTGCGGCTCGAGGCCGATGGTCTGGCTTACAAGAAAACCGACCACAACGAAGCGCTGCGCAAGCAGCTCAACGGCCGCAGCAAGGCATCCGTCGAACTCAAACACCAGAACATCAGCGCCGTACTCGCCGGCTTGGGGCTTCCCTTCATTGCCGGTTACAAGCCACGTGGGAACAGTCAGCTGTTGCTGCGCAAGTCCGTGCAGGAATACATCACCCGCCACCACGCCTTGGTCGGCAAGATCGTCGACGCGCTGGAAGAGGTGAAAACCCCAGCGCAGAAGACCTATTCAGCGGTGCTGGTGGAGTCCCCTCGAAAGGAGGAGCGCCAGCCGCTTGTAGTCCCATGCCAGAGCCGCCAGCGCTTACCACGTAAACTCGACTACGCCGCGCGGGACGAAGCCAACCGCAAGCTGGGCAGAACGGGTGAGCAATGGGTCATCGGTTATGAACAGCACCGCTTGTTCGAAGCGGGCCATCCCGAGCTGTTCCAGCGCCTGGAGTGGATTGCGGATACCCAAGGCGATGGCGCGGGCTACGACATCCTCTCCTTCGAGAACGAACAGAAGCATCGCTTCATCGAGGTGAAGGCCACCAATGGTGGTATCGCCACCTCATTCGTGATCAGCCACAACGAGCTGGAGTTTTCCCAGGAGATGGAGGAGCAGTTCTGTCTGTATCGGGTGTTTCAGCTTGGGAGCGATCCGAGGTTGTTCGTTCTTAGAGGGGACTTATCGCAGCAGTTGCATTTGAGTCCATTAGATTTCAGGGCGAGTTTTCGAATCATTTCGAGCAACTAAATAGATGGCTTGTTGATAGTTCGTATTTGGTTGCGTCGTTAATTTGATTTCGTGAATGAAATTTAGGTGCGATTAATGGGTATCAATGGCGTTTCTGTTAATAAGTTTGATGATCATGCTTTGTTTGTCATTGACAGTCTTTCAGATGAAGTTAAGCGATTAATTAGAGAGAATTTCTCTGCGTATTGTCATGGAGCGGATTTGGCTGTTAACGGCGGTCTAATGTTCAAATACGAGGCGACTCTCTCGTTTTTTCTTGAAGTGTTTGACTCAAAGAGCGAAGACATCCAGAAAGGATTGATTGGTGAATTGATTATTCATGTAATACTGAAGAGTTTGTATAAAGGATTTGAGGTTGTGTCGCCATACCTAAATTTGGAAGAGAAAAGTATTAAGAAAGGGTTCGATCTGCTGCTCTACGAAGTAACAGGAAAAGAGCTGTGGATTACAGAAGTGAAGTCTGGCGGCAAGCGCAAGAATAAATGCCAGAATCAAACGATTAGTGTGTTGTTGGCAGATGCAAGGGACGACCTTAAGTATCGTTTGTCTAATGATGAATTGAATTATTGGAGAAACGCTATTCATGCTGTTCGAAGCGCTGTTGAAGGTACTAAGGATTACAAAGATGTGATTGTAAGTATCCTTCAGGGGGAAGGTGAAATGGTTTTGAGGAAGTCATCTACCGGGGCCGATAACTCTGTCATTATTGTAGGTGTGCTGTTTCATGATGTGGCTGAACAAGTAGAGTTACAAACAATACAAAAATTTTCCGAGAGGCTGAATAAAAAAAGCCCATTTAAGAAATCGGTTGTTATTGGGGTGCAGAAAGGAACTATTGAGAAAATTGTGGATTTTCTACGCTCCGAGTCTAAGGTGTAAAAATGGCAGAGCTTACTTTGCGTCGCCTTAAGAATACGGAGTTTAGTAGCCTTTATAGGAAAGTTATTCGAGGCGTAAAGATTGAGGAAATTGATCGAGTAAAGCTACTGGCAATAGCTATCGTATTGATCAATCAAACATGCCCAAACTTGAAGAGACTTGGCTATAGAATAACTTTGTTCTATGGGAATTCTACAGGAGATTTTTCTGCACTGATGGATGTGGCCTTGAATAGTGGGTTGATTCCAGTTTATCAAGCTGCTAGGGAAGAGGTTGTTAAGCTGAGCGAGGAAAAAGGAAATTCTTTGCTTTTTAATCTCGCTGAGGGGTATTTACAAAATTTTAAAATTGATAGCTTGGTAGTAACTGAGCAGCAATTGCGATTAAGGGATTTTTTTAGAGAAAACTACGAGTTATCTTTAGCTGTTGTTGCTCCAACTTCCTATGGTAAGTCGGAGTTGATAATGTCCGCAGTGAGGGATAATCCTGATTCTTCTTTTTGTATTTTGGTTCCCTCTAAGTCGCTTTTGGCTCAGACAAAGAAAAGATTAATAAATTCGGATGGTTCACTTCAGGGTAAGATTATTACTCATCCGGAGATGTATAGGGGGGTATCTAAAGGGTGTGTATTCATTCTAACGCAGGAGCGATTGTCTAGGCTGTTGTCCGAGAATAAGGAGGTTTTTTTCGACTTTTTAATCGTAGATGAGGCTCATAATCTGCTGGGGGGTGATCTTAGAAGTCAGCTACTTGCTGTTGTTATCTCTATCGTAAAAAGCAGGAATCGCCAGTCTTCCATTAAATACTTGACCCCTTTTCTGAATGACCAATCTTGCCTCACGCTGAGATACGTCCAAGATGAGCTTAAGGGGTTCAAGGTTGGAGAGTATGTTAAGTCTGAGCGTTTTTATACCGCAGATTATCGGTCTGGCGGAAACGAGGTTTCCTTTTACGATCAATTCATGGATGAGTGGATTCCGGTTGGTGGCTCACGGTTCGATAGTGCATTTGATTTTCTAAAAAATCGCTCTCTAGGAAAGAATATTGTTTATCTAAATAAGCCTAAGAGCTTAGAGGAGCTCGCTTTCGAGCTGGCTGGTCAACTTCCAGATGTTGACTGTCCCTTGATTAAACGAGCTTGCGAGGAGCTTAGAATTGGTGTGCATAGTCAGTATTTTTTGATTGACTGCCTAAAAAAAGGGGTTGTATATCACCATGGTTCAATGCCCGAAACTGTAAGGCTATATGTGGAGAATCTTTTCTCAAAGTCACAGAAGATAAAATATCTAGTTTGCAATTCGACGCTTCTGGAGGGCGTTAATTTCCCTATAGAGAGGATATTCCTTTTTGATGTCAGAAAAGGGCGGGGTTACTTAAGTTCCGCGCAGTTCAAAAATTTGGTTGGTAGGGTTAACAGGTTTAGTGAGGTGTTTGTTGGTTCAGGAAAAAATGTGCTGGAGAAATTACAGCCGCACGTATATCTGGTTGGTTCTGACCAATACATGTCACATACTGTAAATATAACAAGGTTTTTGGATGGAGTGGCAAATGTAACCCGTGCCAATGATGATGATGTCCAGAATTTGTTGCTCAGTGGCGTAGAGCTGCATGACGGGAATATGTTGGAGTTTAAGGGGGCTGTCGAGAGGCTGGAAAATTTAGAGCGGGGAATAGTAGATGGCTACAGTTACAGATACTCAGAAACCAAAGTTGGCGCTCTTCTTTTTGCTAATAATGTGTCTGAGATAGATATATTTGCGAATGAGTCAGAAATTCAGGAGTTGATTGATTTTCTTGTTGATTTAGAGTGGCGGGTTGAGGGGGCGCGGCAGCTTTTTGAAGTTTTGAGTTTATTGTTTTTTAGGTATTTTGAGGAGGGGAGGGTTAAGGCTAAAATTCTACGATTAAAAAAATATTCGGCTAGAAATTTTTATATTCGAATGTTGACTTGGAAGCTGGAAAGAAAGACGTTTAATCAAGTTGTCCGCTTGCTGGTTAGATATTGGGAGACAGCTGTTGAGAAAAATTCTAGTTATCTAGTGTATGCCGATGCATGGGGGGATATGGGGTATGGTGAGCATAAGGCAAAAAGATGGGTTGATATTCGTGGGAAAACTTCAAAAGAGAAAATTAATTTAGCAATTGTAAGGTTTAAGGAGGAGGATGATTTTTTTGAATATGTTGTATTTAAATTCATTGAGGTAGTGAATTCGGTTGGGTTAATGCGGGAAGATTTCTACAATAGAATTAAATATGGGACCTCGAATGAGACAAAGATTGCCCTGATACGCAGTGGCTTGAGTAAGGTTGTCGTGGATGTGATATTCGAGAAATATATTGAGTATATTTCGCTCGGTCCGGCTGGCGAATTATCAATCAGAAAAGGGCTGGCTAAAGCGATGGAGAGTAATGGCGAAAGCGATTTGATGATTTTTGAGTTAAATATGAATATCAAAGACTAATTAAGAGCTCTATTGTAATTTTCTAATCCCCAACCCCACCAACACCCGCCCACGGACCTCCACATCCGCCATCGGCACCGTGCGCGGCTTGTGGCTCGGGTTGTCCGCAATCAGTTCGAGCTGCCCTTGTCCCGCCAATTGCAGGCGGCGGATGAACAGGTGGCCGGCCCAGTTGATCAGGTAGACGCCGTCGCCATTGAAGGTGCTCACGCCGCAATCGACGATAACGGCGTCGCGGTCGTTGAGGGTATCGGCCATGCTGTTATCCCACAGGACGACAATGGCCAGTTGCTCCGCACTCGAATACGCCGCAGCTTTTTCCTGCAGAAAGGCTTCATTGAGCGTCAGGCTGCTGATGGTTTCGCTGTAATCAGCCGGCCTCGGAGCGCTGGAGGGCGATTGATTGAAGTTGTAGTGAGAGACTGAAATCTCTTTGCGGTCACCACTAGTTGGGTGAGTGGCGGCCCCTTTCAACTCTTCCAGCACGACTTGAATCATGTCTGCCGTGATGGGCTCTTCGAGTTTGCTGAACCTAGCCTGCGCAGTGGTTAACCAAGACTGGATATCCACCGAAGCGGTGTCTTTGCGTGGCGGGGCGCCGGTGCCTGTCAGTAACCAGTCGATGGTGGTGTCGTACTTCCTGGCAATGGCGATGAGGTTGTCATTGCGCAGGTTTTCGGTATTGCCGCTGTACCACCTGCGCACCGCTTCGTAGCTGACCCCACACGCGTCGGCGATATCCCTCTTTATCCGCCGTATATCGATATCCGGCTTCCGTGCCTGCACGAGTAGATCCAATCGGTCAGTAATTTTCATGCGGCGCAATCTACAAGAGCAAAAAACAAGCTAGATTGCTTTTAAAATCCAAGTATGTTTGTGTTTTGTGCTGTTCTTCAGCTGGACTGGAAGGGCTTCGCATGAACATGCACCTCACCGAATGGACCCGCTCCATCACCCACATCCTCGCCCGCCCTGCTGGCGAGCCTCAGCTGCGCGCCCTGGCTGCGTGGCTTGTGGAGGTGGTGCCGGCGGATCATCTGGTGGTGTTCCTGCATGAGGGCAGTGCGGCACCGGTGGCGCTGGTCGACACTTTCACGGAGGCGCAGCGGGCAATCTTCATCAGCGCCTACCGCGCCGGGCCCTATCTGCTGGACCCGCTCTACCTGCACCTGCTGTTCGGCAACCCGGATGGCGTGCAGACGATGCAGGCGCTGGCGCCGGCGAGCTTTCACAGCAACCACTACTACCACGCGCATTACCAGCGGCTGGTGTTGGGCGACGAACTGGCGGTTTCCACCACGCCAGGGGAAGGTTGCCGGGCGAAGCTGTCATTGATGCGCAACGCAGGGCAGCCGGCGTTTTCTGCCGCTGAGCAGTCCCGTGCGCGGGATGCCTGGCCGGTGGTGGACGAGGTGTTGCGAGCGGCCTGGTGCAAGCGGGAAGCTGCCGTCCGTGCGATGCCACTGCTCAACGAACAGGTGCGCGCAGCGCTGGCAGTGTTCGGCGCGGGGCTGCTGTCGGTGCGTGAGGCAGAGATCGCCCGGCTGCTGTTGCTGGGCCACGTGCCGGCGCTGATCGGCCGGCTGTTGCGCATCAGCCCCAGCACGGTCCGGGTCCATCGCCGCAACCTGTACGAGAAGCTGGGTGTCACCAGCCAGGTGCAGCTGCTGGGGCTGTTCCTCCACGGGCTGATGGAGGAGGGGGCGGCTCCCGCTATCCGGCGCTGCAGCTCCGACACCTAGGCAGCGTCTGGTGCGCCACTGCACCGGATTCGACAGCTCCAACTGTTCTTTCCATTCCCGCTTTGCATAGGGCGACGCCTTGCTGTGCGCCTCTGGTGGCCTTTGCGCGAAACGCGGGGTGGCCTGCCGAGGCAAGGCCTACAGCGGTGCCCGAAGCCGGCTACCGTCCGAGTCGTACCGCCCTGCGCGCGTGCGT
>Ga0247725_1001335_pt1 | contig 12817 bp, 12 predicted proteins | sample OKSTACKMCFT3sol_FD_183021 | JGI IMG/M metagenome (GOLD analysis project Ga0247725, IMG submission 183021) | Subsurface sediment microbial communities from gas well in Oklahoma, United States - OK STACK MC-FT3-sol | ecosystem: Environmental > Terrestrial > Deep subsurface > Rock core/Sediment... | reverse complement strand
GCGACTCGCGAGCCCGACTCCACCGCTGTGGATCCACACCGTCAGTGTCGGCGAGTCGCTAGCCGCCATCCCCCTGATCCGGGCCTTGAAGGCCGCGCATCCCGAGTTGCCACTGCTGGTGACCACCACCACCCGCACCGGGGCCGACCAGATCGCCAAGCTGGGCGAGTTAGTCACCCATCGCTATGCGCCGCTGGATTATCCGGATGCGGTATGGCGCTTTTTACAGCGCACCCAACCTCGCGCTCTGGTGATCATGGAGACCGAACTCTGGCCGAACTGGCTCGCCGCCTGTGCCCGCCGCCAGATGCCGGTGGTGGTGATGAACGCCCGCCTCTCCGAGCGCTCCTGCCAGCGCTACCAGAAGGTGCAAGGGGTCTTCCGTGCCATGAGTCAGCATCTCAGCCTGGTACTCTGCCAGCATCGCGACGATGAGGCGCGGTTTCGCCGCTTGGGGATCCCCGCCGAGCGGCTGCAGGTCACGGGCTCGCTCAAGTTTGATATCCAGCTCGATCAAGCCCAGATCGAAGCCGGACAACAGCTGCGCACCCAGATAGGTGCCCGCCCGGTCTGGATCGCCGCCAGTACCCATGCCGGTGAAGATGAGCAAGTGCTGGCCGCCCTGCAGCAGGTGCGACAGCAGTTGCCACAGAGCCTGCTGATCCTGGTGCCCCGTCACCCGCAGCGTTTCGACGCCGTCGCCGCTCTGTGTCAGGCCGAGGGGCTGGTTCTGACGCGCCGCAGCCGCGAGGAACCGATCACAGCTGAAACCCAGGTTTATCTGGCTGACACCATGGGCGAGATGCCACTGCTGTTCCAGGCCTGTGATTTGGCCTTTATGGGCGGCAGTCTGGTGCCTGTCGGCGGCCACAATCTGCTGGAGCCCGCCAGCCTGGGCAAACCGACGCTCATCGGCCCCCATTACTTCAACTTTACCGATGTGACGCGCCAGCTGTGTGACAGCAAGGCTTGCATCATAGTCGAGGATGCCCAGGCGCTGGGCGCGACTGTGCTGGAGTTGTTGCAGGATGAGGAGAAGCGGCAGCCGATGGGCATGCGTGCCTTCGATGTGGTCGCTGCCAATCAGGGTGCGCTGGACAAAACCCGGCAGGCCATCACTGACCTGATCCGGTGAACATGGCCACATGTCCGATGCTCACAAGACAGTGCATCGCGTCCACCCAGTAGTAGACGGACCATGAAAAGATTGAGCGCTCAAGATCGATCACGGCACTGCTGTATGTGCCGCAATGAGCGGCCGAGATGAGGACCGGACAAAAGAAACAATGCAACAGGCCAACGCTTTGAATTGCGTACAGAACGTAATAACTCTTTAATTACATATCGAAATTTGATCAACGATGCATCGAGCCAGCCATAATTTTTACTCAGAAAATAAAACAGAGAAATATAGAATTCTTTTTCTATCAACAGGCTCCTATTTGTACTTCCACCTCCCGCGTGCGATATTTCAGCATCAGGAAGACACCAAACTGTCTTGAGGCCATTCCTGAACCGGATGCAAATATCCTCCTCCTCACAGTACAAAAAATAGTTTGTATCAAAGCCACCAATCTCGTTGAAGTCACTGCGACGTAAAAACATAGCTGCGCCAGAGATAACCGAAACTTCCAAAGGTTTGCCATGCCAGGCTTTTTTCTCCGGATAGGCTGCTCGATTGAATAATCGGCACAGGCTATAACCAAGCCATTGGTTTATAACGGAAGGCATATAACCGAAAGAGGAGGAATATTTACCATCTTCGCCAATGAACCGAGGAACTACACCAGCAGCAGGATTCTGCTCCATAAATTCGAACAATTGTTGAAGCACATCAGTCCGAAACATACAGTCATTATTTAAAAAGAACAAATATTTCCCAGTAGCCTGATTTGCACCCAGCATATTTCCATATGCAAAACCAGTGTTTTTGTGGCTCTCGACAAGAATTAAATTATTGTGATTTAGCGCAGAAATGCTTCGCTTGAGATAGACAAAGTCAGATGACTCGGAATTATTATCAACAACAATCATTTCTATCTTTAATTTATGTGCGGCTATACTATCGAAAACAGATCTAATACAGTTAACTGTATGAGCCGATGAATTATAGTTTATTGTTATGATTGAAATATCCATATCCCTACCGCCACCCTGCCTTTCCAGACCTGTAGACACTATCAATTCTAGCTGCGACACGCCTTAATATATCAGCCAGATTATGTTTTTTAATATACAACGGGATGTTTGGAATGCCCTGCTCCGTAATCACAGCAACATCATCGACTACAGAGTTTTTTTTCAGTTTCGAAGCAACAAGAAATATAGAAATATATTTATTCCACTCCGGCTTATTTCCCCAATAGTGACCAATGCAATGACTAGATGCACTCAAGCAACCATCTGAAGACAAAACGATTGAAAATGCCAACTGCTCCAATAATCTATTGGGTGCATCCGTCTCACATAGTCGATCGCATAGCACTAACACCTTACTCAAAATTTCACTTGCTTTATGTGCAGGAATACCGATCACGCCAGCGTTCCACATCTCCGTGTTATTCCCAATTTTAAAACCAAAATATTCATTACCCCCAAGCGTTTTCCACATTTTCCGCATGGTTCGCCCTGGAGCTTGGTGTAGAACATGTTCACAAACATGCATATATGTCTTTCCAGATGCAAGACCATCTCTTATTTCAGTTAGATCAGAATAAAGAAAAGTATCTGAATCCACGTAAAGAACATGACCACTATCAACCAGGTTAACCGCTTGCTCTATAGCCTTTATTTTTATTCGCCAAAAAAAGTCGCTTCTACCCCGCCATGATTCCATGGTGTTAGAATCTACAGCAGATACTATGACGTGGTCTTCAAGGAATTCATACATATCGGGATTATCGGTCACAATAATAATCCTTTCAATAATAGCAGAACTCAGGAAGGTCAATATGGAGTAGACAGCCTGATAGTGGTTTTCAATTTTTTCACCAAAGGCGATTAAAATTAAATTCATGATCTTCTCATTTAAAAATCGGATAAATATCCTGACATCAACCAGTCCCAGCGAGTATCGTCCCACTCAAACTGATCATAAAGTTCTTTTTCTTTGCGCAAGGAGCGCCGTAGACGCGCCAACATTTCCTGCTGCCAAGGACCGGACTGACGGAGACCGCACTTGTCGAAGTCTATCACCCATACCTGGTCATTTGCATCCAGCAACAGATTGTGGGCATTCAGATCCGAGTGATAAGCCCCGACCTGATGTAGCCGGGCGATGAGATGCCCCACCGACTGCCACTGAACCGCAGTGAGCGATTGTTGGCGCAGCAGATGCACCAGATCCCGCGCTCCCGGGATCTGCTCGATCAGCAGATCCGCCCGATACCAGAGTCCCTGGCGCTGCAGGCGGGCCGCGATCGGCCGCGGGACCGGTAATCCCAGATCCCGCAACTGGCCCAGAAGCCGGAACTCGGCCATGGCGCGTGAAGACTCGACGCCATGAAACCAGAACCGGTCCGGATTGATTTTGCCCATCAGGCCGCCGCGCCAGTAGTGGCGCAACACCAGAGACAGGCCATGATGACGGACAAACCAGGTCACGCCGCGCCCCCGGGATTGGCCGGTCACAGCATCTTGTGCCTGCCAATAGGCCGGCTCGAAGGCGTCGACGGAGAAATCAGGGAACAGCCGCTCATCAAACCAGCAGGTGTGTGAGCCTTGGATCAGGGTTTGCCAGCCGTGCATCGCGCTTCTCGTCCGTTGGCTCGAATGGAGTGGATGGACATTTTACAAGCCTTGTCCGAGTTTGCATAATGCCCGCACTCCTTTGTCTGGAAGCCATCTCATGTCGCTGTTTTCCCACGCTCCAGAATCCATTTGCATCTTGCGTCTGTCGGCGATCGGCGACTGTGTGCATACCGTTGCCGTAGTGCAGGCGATCCAGCGCCAATGGCCACACACCCGCATTACCTGGATCATGGGCAAGGTCGAGGCCATGCTGCTGGGCGACCTGCCCGGAGTCGAAGTGATCCCCTTCGACAAGAAGCTGGGCTGGCGCGGTTACCGCCAGGTGTGGCGCCATCTCAAGGGCCGCCGCTTCGATGCCCTCTTGCATATGCAGTCGGCGCTGCGCGCCAGCCTGCTCAGTCTGGGGATCCGCGCTACCCACAAGCTGGGTTTTGATGCACAGCGCGCCGGTGATGGCCAACGCTGGTTTACCAATCATGCAGTTCCATCGCCCGCCTCCCCCCATGTGCTGGATGGTCTGATGGCTTTTGCCGCCGAGCTGGGCATTAGCGATCTCGAAGCGCACTGGCAGATCCCGACCTCGGCGGCCGATGATGCCTGGGCGAGCGCCCATCTGGATAACGCCCGTCCGACCTTGGTGATCGCTCCGGCCGCCAGCAAGGCCTACAAGAACTGGACCGTGGCAGGCTATGCCGCCCTCGCCGATCACGCCGCCACCCGCGGCTTCCAGGTGCTGTTGTGCGGCGGACCGACCCCGCTGGAGCGACAGATGGCCAGCGAAATTATGGCCTTGTGTCAGAAAAAGCCGGAGAGCCTGATCGGCCAGACCAGCCTGAAGCAGCTGATGGCACTGATCAAGCAGGTGCAACTGGTACTGGCGCCGGATACCGGCCCCACCCATATGGCCACTGCCGCGGGCGTGCCGGTGATCGGTCTGTATGCTCACCACAACCCGGAGCGCACCGGCCCCTATCGGTGCCGCCACTGCGTGGTCAGCGTCTATCAGCAGTTGATGGAGGCTCACACCGGGCGCCCACTGGCCGAATTGCCCTGGCGCAGCCGACTCAAGGATCCGGATGCCATGCAACAGATCACCCCGCAACAGGTGATCGACCAATTTAACGCTATCACCCAGGCCCATGGCCTGCTCAAGGATCCCGAATGAGCCAACCCCGTATCGCCGCCGTCCTCATCGTCAAGAACGAGGGCGAGAACCTGCGCGCCTGCCTGCAAAGTGTGGCCGGATGGATCGACGAGATCGTGATCCTCGACTCTGGCAGCAGTGACAATACCGCCGAGATTGCGGCCGAATTCAAGGCCAATTACCAGGTCGAACCCCATTGGCCGGGTTACGGCCGGCAGCGGCAACTGGCCCAGGATCGGGTCACGGCCCAGTGGTGTTTCTGGCTGGATGCCGATGAGCGCGTGACGCCCGAGCTGCAAGCTGAGATTCTGCGCGTCTGCGCCGCGCCGGCCGGACGCACCGTCTACTCAGTCCCGCGCCTGAACTGGGTGTTCGGCCGCTATATCCGCCATTGTGGCTGGTACCCGGATCGGGTGCTGCGGCTCTATCCCACCGCGTTGACCCGCTACAACGACGCCCTGGTGCATGAGAAGGTCGAGCTGGATGAAAGCATGCAGGTGCAGGCGCTGCGTGGCGATCTGTTGCATACCCCTTATCGGGATCTGGAACACTATCTGGTCAAATCAGCCCGCTATGGCAAAGCCTGGGCCGATGGTCGGGCCGCACGGGGCAAGCGCGGCTCGCTGTTGCAGGGGTTTGGTCATGCCATCGGCTGCTTCTTGCGGATGTATGTGCTGCGGCTGGGTTTTCTCGATGGCAAGGCAGGTCTGCTGCTGAGTATCCTCTCGAGCCACTCCACCTTTATCAAATACGCCGACTTGTGGCTGCGCAGCCATACGCAGGGAAAACCGGAATAATCGAGATCCTGTCGCCAGCGATATCAGACAGAGGAAATAAAAGGCGCATAGGAGGCAATGCCAGTCCGTTAGCGAAGGCGAGATAGCCTATTGAGCCAACCGTTGGCGGCAGGGATGCCGGCGTCGAGCCCCCAGGGAAGGGTTTACGGCGAGTTGGCGAGAGAGGGTGTCGCGCCTGAACCTGTTGACCGAGAAGCACCCACGCCGATGAGCTCCCTTGTTCATTGCATCGCCACCGTACCGGATGGATAGCAACCGGCGCTACTCTCCTGCGGCCTGCAGGGCCGCAAACCAGGCTTGGACCTGGGGTAAGGTCTCGGTCATCGAGATGAGGTGCATATTCTGGCCATCCCCCACCGTCGGTGCGGCAATCGCCAGGTGACGTCCTTCACTATTCAAGGGTTGCCAACGCAAGGGGGTCGCAGAGCGCCGAGCCGGGAAGAAGCCAACGGTCGGTACATCCAGCGCCGCGGCAATATGCAGGGGACCGGTACTGCCGGCGATAAACAAGGCGGCATTGGCGATGACCTGGCAGAAGCGGGGCAAGCCTTCCCGGGAATGATAGATGGAGGCATGACCGCCACCTTGCTGCACCAGGGTCTCCAGCGCCGCCGCCATCTCGCCCTCACCAGGACCGGCCGTCAGCACGCACGGGTAGTCCGGATAGTGCTGCTGCAACCCCAGGATCAGCGTTGCGTACTGCTGCAGACTCAGATTATTGGCCGAGCCGCCGGTGCCGCAGTGCACCATCAGCCAGGGTTTGGCCGGGTTGATCCCCAACTGCCCGGCCGTATCGCCGCGGACGGCCACCAGTAGTGCATCGTCGAACGCCAAGTACGGCGGATTAGGCTCGATCGGTGCCTGGTTTCGCTGCTGCAGAAAATGGCGGATCAGATCCAGATTGTACTGGGACTCCGGCTTTTCCGAGCGCGAGCGGCGCTGCACCAGACGGTGGTTATAGAGAAATTGCGCCAGCTTGGTCGCCGGCGCCAGCCGATAGGGGATACCCGCGCGCCACAACAACCAGGCGGTGCGCCAGCGGGAAAACAGCGCAATCGCCGCATCGAACTGCCCTTGCCGCAGTCGACGCAGCAGCGCAACCTGCTCGGCGCGGCTCGCCTTGGCACCCGGGTCCAGAATCACTTGATCGATCCAGGGACAGAGCTCGGCCAACGCAGCGGTATAGGGCGGCACCAGAGCCGTGACATGGCAGTCGCACGACGCCTTGAGCATGGCGAAACTGGGCCAGGCCAGCATGAAATCGCCAATCTTGTCGTTGCGCACCACCAGAATACGTTGCATTGTCGCTCTCCTTCACCGCAATGGCGGCTATTCTTGCCAAAGGCCGTACCTTTCACAAGCAGGCAACCGTATAATTCGCCAAGAATTTTCCGCGAGGCACCACGCAAGGAACCATGCGATGCACACCAAGGCTATTTTCCCCGGAACCTTCGACCCATTAACCCTCGGGCATCAGGATCTGATCGCCCGTGCGGCGGGGGTCTTCGATGAAGTGATCGTGGCCATCGCCATGAGTCCGGGCAAGCGCCCACTCTTCAGCCTGGATGAACGCATCGCCCTGGCTCGTCAAAGCTGTGCGCCCTATGCGCAAGTTCGGGTGGAAGGGTTTAGCGGTCTGCTCATCGATTTTGCCCGTCAGCAAGGTGCTAACGTGCTGGTTCGCGGTATTCGCTCCATGACCGACTTCGACTACGAAAATCAGCTGGCTGGAATGTACCGGCAGCTCATGCCCGAGCTGGAGGTGCTGTTTTTGCCCGCACGCAGCGAGCTCAGTTGCGTCACCTCCAGCCTGGTGCGTGAAGTGGCCCTGCACGGTGGCGATGTCAGCCCCTTCGTCAACCCGGCCATCGCGACGGCCATTGGAAAAAGAATTCAAATGAACCAATTGGCATAATCTGATAGATCCAGATCCCGAGAGCTGGCAAACTTCGCCCCGCCAGCTACTCCCCATTTCAAGAACCAGGAAGCTCCATGAATTCTGCTCTCCGCCCCCGAGCCGCCGCCCTTCGTTGGTATGGCTGGATGATGTTTGGTCAATGGCTGTTCGCCATGTTGATTGGCATACGCTACGGCGCGAATACCGGCTTGCCGACAGAGCCTCTGGGACAGCTTTATTTTTTTAGCAGTCTGGCCGGCCACTTCGCCAGTCTGGTTCTGGTGTGCAATCTAATTCTGGGCTGGCCGTTATTACTCCTAGCACCCTGCGCTCGCTGGCCGCGCTACTGGGTGGCCGGATACTCCGCCATCGGGCTGGTGTTGTTACTGGCTGACACCTTCGTCTATCAGCAATATCGGTTTCATATCAACGGCATGGTGATTGATCTGTTGCTGCATGGGGAAGGACAGGTGATCTCGTTCAGCCGCAGCATGATGTGGCAGATCGCCGCCCTAGTGACGACCCTTGCCGCGCTCTCCGTGGGCCTAACCCTAGGACTCACCCGCCTATTGCCCCGATTACACCATGGCAAGTGGCTCGTCGGTATTGCCCTGCTCTGCCTGGTGATTGCCCATGGCATGTATGCCTGGGCCTCGGCGGTAAACTACACCCCGGTGACTCAGCAGCAGGCCCGCTTCCCCCTCTACTTGCCGTTGACCGCCAACAAGCTGATGGTCAAGCTGGGAGTGGTCTCGGCTGCCGAGCTAAAATCCAGAAAGGTGTCCCTTGGCAATGAAAACAGCGACTTCAACTACCCGCTGCACCCCTTGCAGTGTCAGCGGCCGGCTAAGCCTCTGAACATCATGCTGGTAGTCATCGACACGCTGCGGGCCGATATGCTGACGGCTGAGGTCATGCCCAATCTGCATGCGCTCAAAACCCAGGGCTCGAGCTTCACCGATCACCATTCGGCCGCCAACTCGACTCGGGCGGGCATTTTCAGCTTGTTCTATGGGATCCCACCCAACTATTGGTTTTCCGCCCTGGCCAGCCAGAAACCGCCGGCGCTGATCACCGCCCTTCAACAGCAGGATTACCAGCTCGGGATCTTCGCCAGTGCCCTGTTAACAGAACCTGCCTTTAACAAGACAGTCTTTGCCTCGGTCCCTAATCTGCGAGTCCGCACCGAAGGCAATAGCGCGGCCGAGCGCGACATCCGGATAACCGATGAGTGGTTGCAGTGGTTGGCAAAACGGGATTCAGAAAAGCCCTTCTTCGGCTTCCTGTTCTATGATGCCCCACACAGCTACAGCACGCCGACCCATTATTCGAACCCATTTCAGCCCGACTGGAAAGAGGTGAACCAGATGGAGCTGGGACCCGATTTTGACAAGACCCCCTACCTCAACCGCTATCGCAACGCCGTACACTTTGTCGATGAACAACTGAAACGAGTGGTGACAGACCTGCAAGCCAAGGGGTTAAAAGAGAATACCGTTGTTATCATCACCGCCGATCACGGAGAAGAGTTCAATGACAATGGGCTCAACTATTGGGGACACAATGGAAACTTTACCGACTCACAAACCCATGTTCCCCTGCTAATCCTCTGGCCGAACGAGAAGCCGCGACAGCAAGATGGCCTCACCAGCCACTACGACATCACCTCAACCCTGCTTCAGCGGGCACTCGCCTGCCGCAATCCGACGGCCGATTACAGCATCGGCAACAATCTGTTTGAGGCCGCAAGCCAAGACTGGATCCTGATGGGCAGTTACGGCGAGAACGCCCTCTATCAGAAAGATCGCATCACCCTCATCGACAAGACGGGGCGACTCAGCGTGCACGATGCCAGCTACAAGCCGTTACCGGACTCCGAGTTGCCGCGCGCCAAGCTGATGCCGATGCTGGAGCTGATGCGGAAATATTTTAAAACCAACTGAAAGACAAATAGAGTTGCGGCTGTAACAAAACGGTAACAACTAGACCACCAAGCCCCTGACACCTGAATACTCGGTTATCGAACCAGCACATGTTTCATTGAGCAGCGCAGCCAGGAAGCAATATTAACGCTGACACAGGCGGCAGTAGACAGTGGTTCTCTGCCCTTGCCGCAACTCTTCCAACGGATGACCGCAGCGGACGCATGCCTGACCGGCCCGGCCATAGACTTGCAACTCCTGGACGAAATACCCTGGCCTGCCATCGGCGCGGGTGAAATCCTTGAGCGTGGTGCCGCCCTGCCGGATCGCTCGCTCCAACACCGCCTTGACCTCGACAACCAGCCGCTCGCACTCCTCCAGGCTCAAGGTCGAGGCTCCTCGTCGCGGATCAATCCCGGCCGCAAACAGCGACTCATTGGCGTAGATGTTACCGACCCCCACCACCAGGTGGTTATCCATCAGCCAAGGTTTGATGGCACTGTGCTTGCGACGACACCGCTGGTACAGATACTCACCATGAAATGCAGCCGTCAGCGGTTCAGGTCCTAGCGCCGCCAAGAGCGGATGGGTTTCCGGTGCATCACGAGTCCAGAGCAGAGCCCCGAAACGACGGGCGTCATTGAGCCGCAGCAACTTGCCGTTATCCAGTTCGATGTCCACATGATCATGTTTTTCCACCGCGGCACCGATGGGCAGGATGCGTAATCGCCCCGACATTCCCAGATGCAGGATCGCCGTTCCCAGAGTGGAGTAGAGCAGCAGATATTTGGCGCGACGCTCGACGCGCTCGATGGGACAACCCACCAGTTGCTGGATTTCGCTCGGGATCGGCCAGCGCAGGGACGGAGTCCGGACCACGACTCGAGTCACGGTATGCCCGAGTAGCCAGGGGCTGATCCCCTGCTTGCTGACTTCGACTTCGGGTAATTCCGGCATGAGGCATTCCTTTCATCACAAGCTATTAACAACAGCGGCTATTGTGACCCAAGGCTGACGCCGATGCACCTGCCGACAGCACTGAATCGCAGGCATAAAAAAACCCGACCGGAGTCGGGTTCTTTTCAAGCAGGACAGGATCAATTACTTGATCTTGCCTTCCTTGTAGATCACATGCTGACGAACAACGGGATCAAATTTCTTGATTTCCATCTTCTCAGGCATGGTGCGCTTGTTCTTGGTCGTAGTGTAGAAATGACCAGTACCGGCGCTGGAGTTCAAGCGGATTTTTTCGCGTACACCTTTAGCCATGATCTATCTCCTTACACTTCACCACGGGCGCGCAGATCAACAAGAACTGCTTCGATTCCCAGTTTGTCAATGATACGCATGCCCTTGGTGGATACACGCAGCTTGACGAAACGCTTCTCGCCTTCAACCCAGAAACGGTGAGTTTGCAGGTTAGGCAGGAAACGACGACGGGTCGCGTTCTTAGCGTGGGAACGGTTGTTACCCACTGCCGGACGCTTACCGGTTACTTGGCATACTCTAGACATGTCAGTCTCTCCAAATCTTACTTCTTTTGCTCGAGCATTTCTCAGCCCCGCTGGCCTGTTGCGGGGCCACATAGAAGGCGGCATTTTATACAGCATCGCTCGGCGAAGATCAAGCAAAAGCCAAGCGGTGATCGGCTATAGCCAACCACGCTCGGCAAAGGAAACCGTTTCACCGTCACCAATGACCAGATGATCAAGCACCCGCACATCGATGAGACCCAGGGCCGCGCAGATGCGGTCGGTCAGGCTTCGGTCTGCCCGGCTAGGCTCAGCCACGCCGGACGGGTGATTATGGCAGAGGATCACCGCTGCTGCATTATATTTGAGCACCGTTTGTACCACTTCCCGTGGATAGACGCTGGCGGCGTCGATCGTTCCCCAGAATAGTTCGGTGAAATGCACGACCCTATGCTGATTATCCAGCAATAACAGGGCAAACACTTCCTGCCGCCGATCCCGTAACCGCGCTTGCAAAAAGCGTCGCGTCGCCGTCGGACTGGTGAGCGGATCACCGCGCTTCATCACTTCATCCAGATAGCGGCAGCTCATCTCCAGTACCGCCTGCAATTGTACGAACTTGGCCTCTCCCAGACCGTGGGCCTGACAAAACTGCCGCTGATCGGCAGCAAATAGTCCGCGCAACGAGCCAAATTCCGCCAGCACCCGGCGTGCCAGCTCCACCGCATCCATACCGGAGACGCCGGTACGCAAGAAAATAGCCAGCAATTCGGCATCACTGAGTGCCGCAGCCCCCTTGCTCAGCAGCTTCTCTCTGGGTCTTTCGCTGGCAGGCCAATCGCGGATCCCCATTCCCTCTCCTTGCTTGTTATCCGGCAAATTTCTAAACGTGCATGATTCTTGCTGTCTTGCTGGGGTGTGGCGGTGAAATAGCAGACCTGAAGATAGCAACTCGAGTGGAACCAGCCTCCTGTCAGCTCTCGGCATTGGCCGCCAGGAGTGACAGATTGACATATGTCCGTGATACAACCGGGGTGTGATGGCGGCTTCTGCTCGTCGGCCATCCCTTGTGATATTCTCTTGCCCTCGACCTGGCAGCAGGAAATAGAAAGTATGGAACTGCGCGATAAACGCATATTACTGGGCGTCAGCGGTGGCATTGCCGCCTATAAGAGCGCCGAACTGGTGCGCCGTCTGCGCGATCGGGGCGCGGAAGTACGAGTGGTGATGACCGATTCCGCCCGCGCCTTCATTACCCCCTTGACCCTACAGGCCGTCTCAGGGCACGCCATTCCGGATGGCATGCTGGATCCGGCCAGCGAAATGGGGATGAATCATATCGAGATGGCCAAATGGGCCGATCTGGTACTGCTGGCTCCCGCCACCGCCAACCTGATCGCACGGCTGGCATCCGGCATGGCCGATGAGTTACTGACCACCCTGTGTCTGGCCACACCCGCACCTGTGGCCGTGGCCCCGGCCATGAACCAGCAGATGTATCTGCATCCGGCCACCCAGGCCAATCTGCAACTGTTAGCCCAACGCGGAGTGCAGTTGTGGGGACCGGATTCTGGCTCCCAGGCCTGTGGCGATGTCGGCCCGGGCCGCATGCTGGACCCGAACGAGCTGGTGGCCGAGTGCGTGCGCTTCTTCGCCCGTCCGACCCTGGAACTGAAGGTGCTGATCACCGCAGGACCCACCCGCGAGGCGCTGGATCCGGTGCGTTACATCAGCAATCACAGCTCGGGCAAGATGGGCTTTGCCCTCGCCGCGGCCGCGGCAGAGCTCGGTGCCGATGTGACCCTGATATCAGGCCCGGTTAACCTACCAACACC
>Ga0247725_1001332_pt1 | contig 12831 bp, 9 predicted proteins | sample OKSTACKMCFT3sol_FD_183021 | JGI IMG/M metagenome (GOLD analysis project Ga0247725, IMG submission 183021) | Subsurface sediment microbial communities from gas well in Oklahoma, United States - OK STACK MC-FT3-sol | ecosystem: Environmental > Terrestrial > Deep subsurface > Rock core/Sediment... | reverse complement strand
TGCAATTCGATCGAAGATCCCTGCCATGCTCACAACTCCCAATCGATGTCCTTGAGTGCCTCGTGGTCGAGTCCGACATAAGGCAGATTGAAGCGCCAGCGTTGCTCATCCTCGTCAACTAGCTCCATGAGCTGACGCTCCTCTGTCAGCACCTCGATACCTGCCTCGCGCGCCATCGCCAGCCAGAGCGCAAAGGTTTCCAGGTCGTGAACCGGTGGAAGCAAAGACGCAAGCTCCACGAGACTCACAGGGCGACCCTGTTCCACCAGCACAGCCAGGGTGTCATGAATCAGCGCTTCACGATCCAGACCGTCGAAGGCATCCCAGAAGTCATCATCAATCTGCTCCAACCCCGCAGGCTTCAAACTCAGATCCAGCTCGCCAGTATCATCTTCATCGAGAGTCTTGAAGCGGAGACGCTCGATTGCCGGGACGCCGGTAATGGCTACACCAACCGGTGGTAAACATGCAGACTTACGGCGCTCTGATTGACGTTGCCAGTCGACGCTGAGCGCCAGATTGAAGAAATCGTTGAGTAGCTGTCCGACGCGATGATGCTCGGCGGCCAGCCCTGTCTTCATGAAGCCGCGAACATCGCGCTCGCTTCGGGCGCGCGCCTGGAGCACAGCCTGCGACTCCCGAACCAGGCGTAACGCCAGCCAACGCAACTCACGTTGCTGGGGACGATTCAACGCCTTTGGAACCGCTGGATGACGAAGGATGGTGCGCAAGCGCTCACGCATGGTTTCCAGCTCAGCGGACTGCCTCAGTTGCTGCTGGAAGCTTTCGAAGACACGCCCTTCCGGCGTGTTGAGTAGAGCATCTTGCCCGTCCAATAACCGATCGACGATTTCTCCACGGTGAGACTGTTCGCTGATGATGGAGTGTCTAAGGGCACGATCCGCCTCGCGCCAAGAGTCTTCAACTCGTCGGAAGTCTGCGCGCAGGCTGGTGGCCAGGTTATATACCTCGCGTATGCCCTCTATCGCCTGCGCTTCATCCAGCACGACGACGTGGCCAGCTTCTACCTGCGATAGCTCGTGCTCCAAATCCTGGATTCGGCGGCGAAGGCTTGCAATACGGCCAGTAGGGCTGGGATTCAGACCCGTTTCCAAGTTTTCGATCTCGCGCTGAACCACCGAAAGGCGAGATGCCGTGGAGGTCATGATCCGACTATCCAGCGAATCTACGAACTGGATGGCGGACTCCAGCGCGTCGGTTGCGTAGATACGGCCCTCTCGCTCTACGACGAGGCGCCGCTTGATCCATTCACGCAGTTCACGACCTGCCTGGAGATGCGTTGCATCCGGGTCGATCTCGTAGAGCTCCTGGCTGGCATAAGCAGCCAGCATTTCGGACAGCGCTTGCAGCGCATCCTCCATGGGGATCCCATCGTGCGCCCGCTCGAACAGAGTGCGCAGGCAGCCGAGTACGAGCGGAGCACGGCGCGAGGCGAGCAAAAGCCACGCGGGGTGCTGGCTGCGGGCGGATACATAGCGTTCTGAACGCTGTTGCGCGCTTTCTTCCATGACGGCCACATTGACAAGAGTTGTCTGAGAGCGAGCTTACCAAGCTAACCCGCTGCCCCATGATACGTATTTGTCCTGGCGGGTGGGCTTCGTTTAATGGTCCGCAGGAGCTGCGTCATCCGAAATAGTGAGTGAAAGGCCAGGCCCGTCGAGGTTTAACGATTTATTCCGGGGGCGCGCGCTGGATATTGGCGATTTGGAGGAGGGTTCTGTCGTCACGAGGGTGTATTTGGCTAGTTCGGCGAAGGTGCCCCAGTGAGCGCTTGTGGCGGCTCAGTGGTTTTTGCCGGACTGCCACCGACAGTCTGCGGTAATCGAGTGCAGCCACGGTGGCTACAGAGCGAAGTCACGATGACCTATCAGTGAGCTGCCGGTGCATTAGCTGAGTGCGGCATGGGGATAGTGAATTTCCCCGGTGGTATTGCGGGATTTTCAGCCCAACAACGGCGGTGATAGCTGGCAGGCATTGGGCGTGTTCAAATATCAGAAGCTGCGGCTAGAGATGAGGGGCGTCGTCGTTACAACCCTCTGAGCCCAGGAGCTTTTTGCTATTCTGTCGATCTGCGCCGCGGGACTTCGTTGGCAACGGCTCGCCGTTGCTTCCCCCTGCGGACACCCATTCAACCGTTCCCTGGGGTCACAATGCGAAATCATGTAGTGATTGAGGACTGGGACGGCGACGGTGCTATTCGCCTACCCGACGACGTTCTGCAGGAGATGGGCGTCGACGTCGGAGATACGCTCTACCTCCTTGAGGAGTATGTGGGCACGACCCGCTGCCTAGTGCTCAGTAAGTCACCGCGCATTCCTGATCGCGTGGATGAGCTGGTTGGCCACTGGGAGTCGTTTGGCAACGCCTCTGCCGAGATAAACGCCAAGGACGAGTGAGCTGACTACCCAGCCTACTGCACGCGAATCCCGGTGCTTGTCGCTCTGCCATTGCCTCCTGCAGGAGCAGAGTCCTTAATGCATAGACACGTGCCGATAGCTTTTGGCCAACCAAAGTCCTGGGTTGCGTATATGTAACAGCACAGGACAAAAGCAGGTTTGTGCGAATTCAGGCGCAGCACGACTGTAGTCGTGCATTCCACGCGCCGATGGAGCCGGAGCGGTGCCAGGTACCAGCGATCTGTTAACCTCCACTGAGCGTACTGAGCTACGATACTCGCTGCATGTCGCGAGCAGAACTCAGGCTCAATGAAACGACGGTAGGACGCGCCAGGGTCTGGCTAGTGGTCAAAAATCGATATTCCGGATTTCGTTTTTTGTGCCAAGAGTAACTGCCCTCAGATGTCGCTATTCGCCTTAAACTGCAAGACGCAGTTAAAGACGAAACCCTTGCAGTACGGCACTTAGAGGCATTTTTGGACGCTTGCCGCCAACCAAGATTCCTGTACCGCATTAGTCTCCGAAGGGGGTCGTGGGTTCGAATCCCGCCGGATGCGCCAGACAGAAAAAAGCCCCGAGGCATTCGCCCCGGGGCTTTTTTGTTTTCGGCTCACTGGCTTTGCAGTTGCAACTGCGGCTTGGGCGGCTGCGGCTCGGCAGCCCTGATCTGCAGCGGCTGCTTGGGCGGCTCGGGCTGCGCTTGCGGGGCGCGCAGTTGCAGCTCGGGCTTCGGCGGTTGCGGCTGCGGGGCCTGCAGCTTCAGTTCCGGCTTGGGCGGCTGGGGTTGCGGCGCGCGCAGGTTACCCGGGGTCGGCTGCGGATGCGGGTCCGGCATGTTCGGCTGCACCTGCAGCTTGTTGCCCTGACCGCCGACATCCACATTGAGGGTGCTGGTGCACAGCACTTCCACATTCACCACGCTGGACTGCTGCTTGTTCGGCGCCAGCACGTTGAAGCGGTAGCTGCGCTTGACCAGGGTGCCCTGGCCCTGGGTGTTGGCCTGGAAGCCACCGATGCCCTGCTGCACGGGACCGGCCTCAGGCTTGAGCACCACCTTCTGGTTGATCACCCGCAGGCTCGCCTCGCCGACCTTGCCCGGCAGGTTGCTACTCATCTGCATGGCCGCGCCCTTGCCGCCGACTTCCTCCAGCCAGTACTTGATCGGTCCGCCACCGACGCCCTTGACCGTGGCCTTGAGGCTGATCTCGGCCGGGCATACGCCCTTGAGCTTGGCCGGCTGCGCTTCCAGCTGCACCTCGGTGACCTGGAAGCCGGCGGCCAGGCCCTGCGGGCCCTTGGGCGGGTCGACCTGGTCGGCAATAGCCGGGTTGCCCAGGCACTGGATGGTCACCGGCGCGGTCTTGTCCCACAGGCTGTACTGGTGGTTGCTCGGCGGCCGCGAGGTATTGGGCCCGCCGCCCAGCTGATAGTAGCCAGCCATCCGCAAGGGCACGTCGAGCTTGACGTTGAAGCCCTGGCGCAGCACCTGGTTGAGGGTCTTGCCCTGCTTCAGGCGGTTGTGTTTCTCGAAGCTGCAGTAGGTGGCGATGTCGGCGCCAGGAATGCCGTCGTCGACCAGCAGGGCGAACGGCAGGTTGGCATTCAGGTAGCCGCTGGCGGCCAGCACCTGGGCGGCGCCGAGGTCGAACATCTGCGACTTGTCGAAGTAGTTCTCGCTGCCCTTGGCAATCTTCGCCTCACCGATGTAGATGCGCGCCCAGGGCTTGCTCGGCTGCATCTTCCACTGGTGGGTGTACTGGATGCGCAGCTTCACCGTGCTGCTGGGCACCACCGCCCACTCACCCTTGTTGTTCAGCTTGACCTGCAGGGTATGCGGCTGGCCGGCATTGGGCGCGGCCTTGACGGTGGCGGTGGCGGCCGGGTTGTCGTCGACGGCCAGAGCGGCGCCGCTGGCCAGCAGCAGGGCCAGACCGAGGTTGCTGAGGGTGAAGCCGGAGTTGAACGCTTTCATGGAGTTGCTCCTCGTGGGGCATGGTTCGTTGCCTTACGCCCCTCTGTCGTCGACTCACCCGCCGGCGGTTCAAATTATTTTTCAGCTGCTCTGAGTAAAGCCCGCGACCCGCAGCCCGGCCGCCTCAGCGACAGCCGGGCAAGCGCGCCAAGCCGGCACCATAGTGCTCGTCGCGACCGCTCTCGCCGAGGTCGCGGGCCTGGGCCAGCAGGGCCTCGGGCGAGGCGGCCAGGGCCAGGGCGGCGCTGACGAAGGGCGCGGCGAATGAGGTGCCGCTGGCGTAGAAGCCCTGGCCCGTGCCGTCCAGGGTCCAAATGTCCTCGCCCGGCGCCACCAGCGCCAGGTGGCGGCCGAAGTTGGACTGGCGCAGGCGGCGCAGGCGTGCATCCACCGCGCCCACCGCCAATACCTCGGGATAGGCGGCCGGGTAGCGCACCCCGGCCTGGCCATCGTTGCCGGCGGCGGCGACGAAGTGCAGGCGCTCGCCCAGGCGTTCGAACAGCCCCGCCAGCAGCTGGCTGCGCGCGCCACCGAAGCTCAGGTTGACCGCCCGGGGAGGCGGCTGCAGGGCGGCGACCCGCTCCAAGGCGAGAATCACCCAGTCGCTGCGGGTGTGCAGGCCGGCCTCGCGGTCCTCGCCGAACACGCCCAGGGCTTGCAGGCGCACGCCAGGCAACAGCCCGGCGACCTGCCCGCGGCCGACCAGCAGGGCCGCCACCGCCGTGCCATGGCGCAGCGCCTCGACGCTGCGGGCGACGTACTGCGCCGGAGGCAGGCTCTGATAGTGCAGATCGGCGCCGGCGAACTCGGCCAGCGCGCTGTTCACCGGGCCGTCGAGCATCGCCAGCTGCAGGCCGCGCCCACATTCGGCCGGTGTCGGTTGGCCACGACCCATGGCGCGCTGGCCCCAGTTGCGCAGCTGCAGCTCGGCCGCATCCGGCTGTGCCAGCGGCCGGTAGCGCAGGTTGAGTTCCTGCTGCCAGTCGGGGAAGCGCGCCCGCAGCTCGCGCTCCAGCTGCAGCACATCGGCCTCCGCCGGCAGGCGGAACACGCTGAGCACCAGGCCCAGGCTGGGCAGCTGCTGACGGCGCAGGATGCGCAGGCCGAACGGCTGCAGCGCCAGGCGCTGCTGCTCGGCTTCGGCCTGGTCGGCGGCGAACACCAGCCACTCGCGCAGCGGTGGCAGGTCGTCCGCCGGTGGCTGCGCCACGCCGCGCCACTGCACCGGCGATGCCTGCAGCGGCGGCTGATCGAGCAGGCTGCCGCTGCGCCGGGGTGGTTGTATCGCTGGCGGCGGACTGGGTGCCGGCACGGCTGCCGGGGTTGGCGCAGGCGCGCTCGGCGCCGGGCTGGGCGCAGGGCCGCCCGGCACCGGTACACTGCCGGAGGATGGCGCGGCGCCGGTGGGCTCGCTGGCGGCCTGCAACGGCAGGCTCAGGAGCAACACCAGCAGCAGCGCCCAATGCCTCATGGCTGCTCCCGCGCCAGCAGCGCGGCGTGCTGCACCACGGCCTGCTGCTGCAGCCACTGCAGCAGGGCCTGGCCATCACGGAAGCGCTTGTCCGCCGGCACATGCACCTGCACCACGCCCAGCGCCGAGGGGCCGTCGACCAGCACCGCGTCCAGCTCCAGCAACAGAGCCCGAATCTGCTGCCACTGGGCATGCTCGACGAAGCGCAGCTGCACCCGGTAGCCGCCGCTGAGCACCTGCTCACTGCCGCCACTTTGCAGCTGCCAGTCGCTGTCGACCTGTGCCGGGCGCATCAGGATGCCCAGCTGCAGGGCGATCACCAACGCGGCCGCGGCGGCCAGCCCCGGCTTCCACCAGTCGCGCCGCGGCGCCGGCCGCGCCTCCTGCTGCAGGCCGCGCTGCAGCCGTGCCCAGCCCAGCTCAAAGGGCGGCGCCTCGTACGCCTGCTCCTGCTCGCGCACGGCGGCGGCCAGGCGGCGCAGCACCTCCAGCTCCTCGCGGGCCTCGGCCGAGCGCAGCAGCAAGGCCTCCACGGCGGCCAGCTCGGCGCCTTCCAGAGTGCCATTGAGGTACCAGGGCAGCAGCTCCAGCAGCGCCCGATCATCGAGTTCAGTGTTCATGCTTCACCTCCAGGGTCTGTGCCACTGAGTCGTGGGCGGCGGCCCGAGGGTTCATTGTGTTCATGGTGCAACACCTCCCAGCAGGCGACGCAGGCACTGCAACAGCTGCTGCTTGGCATGCAGCATGCGGGTCTTCACCGTGCCGTGGGGGATGGCCATGATCTCGGCGATCTCCGGGTAGGACAGCTCCTCGAAGAAGGTCAGGTAGACCACCTGGCGGTGGCCGTCCTTGAGCCGCTCCAGGCACTGGCGTACCTGCGCGCCCTGCTGGCCCAGCTCGATGGCCAGGCTGGCCGGGCAGGCCTCGCCGGCGGCCTCGTCCTCCAGCGCGGCCTCGTCGAGCAGTTCGCCCGGGCGCTTGCGGCGCAACAGGTCGATCGACTTGTAGCGGGTGATCGACAGCAGCCAGGTGCGCACCTGCGACTGCCCGGCGAAGGTCGCGGCGCGCCGCCACACCTCCAGCATCACCTCGTTGAGCACCTCGGCGGCGTCCGCGCCGTTGTGCAGGGTGCGCAGGGAGAACTGGTAGACCACGCCGTGGAAGCGCTCGTAGAACTGCCGCAGCGCGCGCTGGTCGCCGCCGGCGATGCGTTGCAGCAGTTGCTCGTCGGTATCGGTGCTCATGGCTGGTAGCGCACTCTCCATTCCTGGCTGCGGCCGATCATCGCGCCGCCCTGGTCGTGGGCGGTGACCCGCCACAGATAGTACTGCCCCGGCTGCAGCTTGCTGCGCAGCAGCGGCGAGAGTGCGCTGCGGTTCACGCTGGCCGGCAGCAGCATGCCGGCGACGAAGCTGGGCGACTCGCCGAGCACCGCGCCGTCGTCGCCGCGCGGGCCGTCGGCGGCGAACAGCTGCAGCTGGTAGACCACCGCGCCGGCCACCGGCTGCCAGTGGAACTGGCTGGCGGCGTCGACTGCACCCTCGCGCGGACCGGCCTCGATCAGCGGCCCGCGGCGCAGCTCGCCGGTGCCGAGCACCTCGTACACCGTCTCCACCGTCAGGCCATCCAGCGGGCAGCCGGCGTCCACCACCAGGGCATCGGCCGGGATCAGCTCGCGGTTGGTCACGCAGAAGCGCACGCGGTACTTGCCGGCCTTGTCGGTGGGCAGCGGCGGGCTGTTGATACTGCTCTGCTGGGCGTCACGCAGGTAGCTGCGCACCAGGGTCAGGGTGCGGTACACCGGCTTGCCCTCGGTGCTGCCCGGCTCGGCCACCTGCCAGCGGCCTTCCAGCAGGCCGTTGCCGCTGTAGGCCAGCAGCACCTTGGCCAGCAGATCGGTATCGGCCGGCACCACCTTGACCCGCTGGTTGTCGCTGAAACTCAGGCTCAGGCGCTGCACCAGCAGCTCGCCGCTGCGGTTCTCGCGCGGCGCGCGCAGGCCGCTGCTGGCTAGGATCAGCACCTGCTGCGCACGCAGCTGGCCACCGCCGGACAGGTCGCTGAAGGTACGCACCAGCAACAGCCGGCGGATACCGCTGTTCTGCCAGGCCTGCACATTGGCAGCCGGGATGCGCACAAACTCGCTGAACAGGAATGGTCCTCCACCGCCCTGGCTGAGCGTGCCACCGATGGTCAACAGAGTGGCGCCCGTAGCGGGGTTGATGACCTGAGCCGAGGTCGAGATGGCGCCATCGCTATAGCCCGAGGTCGCCACCAGCTGCCAGGACACGGCGAAACTGTTCTCCTGGCTGGACAGCAGCTGACGCTGCGCAGGCTGTACCTTGGCCGCGCGCAGCGCCGCCTCGGCCAGCAAGGGCGATAGCACCAGCAGGGCTGCCAGAAAGAATTTGCACGAAGCGTTCATGATTCACCTTCCGCCCGCATATTCACGCGGGACTGCCTTCAGTAATTGTGGGTATCCCAGCGCAGGTCGAAGCCCAGCAGCAGCTGCCAGTCCTCCTGCGCCTGGTCGTAGAGACGACTGTCCTGCTGCGCGTAGCTGCCCTTGAGGAACCAGTCGAGCCCCGGGCTCAGCCCGTCGGGCTGGGCCACCGTCCAGGTCAGCTGCAGATGGGCGCTCTGCTGCAGCACGCTGTCGCCGAGGAAGTCGGTGTCGCCCAGGTGGCTGGTGTCGCGGCCACGGTAGTAGGAGGCATTCAGGCGCCAGCGCTCGGGCACGATCTGCCAGGCCAGGTCCAGGCCGCGGCTGATGCCGCGATAGACGTTGTCGTCGTCGGTTTCCTGCAGTTTGTTCCACTGCCAGCTGGTGGACAGGCTCAGCGAGTCCAGCGGCATGTAGCCGACCTGCAGGGTGGTGAAGCGGTTGCGCTGGTCCGACGGCGGCTCGTAGATCAGGTAGCCGTTCTGCTCGACCGCCTGCGAGCGGTCATCGGTGCCCTGCACGGTGTGCTGCACCGACCAGTTCCAGCGCGCGTGGTAGAAGCTGGCGCCGAACAGCGACTCGCGGGTGCGGTCGTCCAGGTCGAAGCCGACCCGCTGCGCGTCCTCCTCGTCCTGACGGCGGCGGCTGTCGCTGTAGCCGGCGTTCAGCGAGGGCAGGCCGAGCAGGCGCCAGGGCAGCGCCTCGCCGTCCACCGTCGGGTAGTAGTAGAGGTTGAGCACGCGGCGGTCGGCGATCTGGTCGGCCACCTGGTCCTGGTCGTCGAGGTTGTTGGTCTCGCGCGCCAGCTCGGCATCGACCTGCAGGTTGCCCAGGTAGCCCTGCCAGTTGAGACGGTCCAGGCGCAGGTCGCCGGGCAGCGACAGGTTGCCCAGGGTGAAGAAGTCCAGGCCCACCTCGCGCCGCTGCAGGGTCAGGTTCCACTGGTCGAAGGGCCCGGCCGGGAACCACTGGCCGGAGCTGAACTGCGCCTGCAGGTCGTGCGAGGTGTCGTCTCGGGCTTTTTCTCCACGCCCCAAGCCGTCGCTGTCGAAGCTCGACCAGGCATAGTCGGCGTGCAGCCACAGGCTGTTCTCGCCCAGGCGCGAATCCACTGCCAGGTTCCAGCTGTCGCCGCCGTAGCGGGTCTGCTGGTCGGGAGACAGCCAGGCGGTGCCGCTGTCGGTGGTTTCACCATCGATATAGCCGGCGCTCAGCTGCAGCAGCTGGGGGTCGTCTTGCAGCGGGGTGAAGGTCAGCAGGCCGCCGCTGCTGCGCTCGCTGCCGCTCTGCGGGAAGCCAAGGCGGCGGTTGTAGTCGGTCAGCGGCTCGCTCTGCAGGCCGAACACATCCAGCTGCAATGGCCCCTCCAGCGCATCGCCCAGGGTGACCACGGCGCCGCGGCGCTGGTAGGCGCTGAACAGCAGGTCCTCGCGCAGTACGCCGTAGTTGCCCAGGGCCACGCCCCGGCGCTGCAGGCCGCTGCCGCGCGTGGCGGCCAGGCGGTAGTTGGGCAGCTCCCACTCGTTGCCGGTGGGGTTGTTCTCGCTGAGGCGGTCGTACAGCGCATCCAGCTCGGCCTGCCACTGCCAGTCGCCGCTACTCCCTTCGCCGCGATAGCTGAGGCCGCCGTTGCTGGCGTAGCGTGGGGTGTCCGGGTAGCTGGCCGCGTCCTTCTCATCGATACGGTAGCTGTTGCTGAGCAGGCCGTAGAGGGTGTAGCGATGCGCCGGCGAGGGCGCGACCTGGGTGGCCTCGCCTTCCCCGGCCGGCAGCGGCCCGACCAGTTCGTCCACTGCCGACGTCTCTCCCTCCGGCTCACCGCCGGTCTGTTGCAGCAGCGCGGCGCCGACCTGGACTTCGGCCTCCAGCAGGGTGGCGACGTTGCCATCGGCGTGGAACACCATCACCAGCAACGGATGGCTCCCTTCCTCCAGCGGACCGCTGAGATCGAGGAGAAAATCGGCCTCGCTGCGACTGATCAGGGCGGTGACGTCGTAGCCGTCCAGCTCGACGGCCAGCTGGTCGCCGGCGCCCAGGCTCTCCAGACCCGGCACGCTGAAGCTCAACTGGGTCTGGCCGGGCTCCAGAGTTAGGGTCTCCTCGGCAGCGGCCTGGCCGACCAGCCCGGCCAGCAGCAGTGCACAGCAGTGACGGCTAAGGTGCAGGAGTTTCATGGCCTTTTCCTGACGTTCGCACCAGCGGCCGCCCACGCCTGGCGGGCGGCCGGCGTGGCTCACTGGGGCAGGACCGGGGCACGCAGCGGCGCCCGGCCGGGTTGGGTTTGGCCACAGTTGCGCACTTCCACCGTGACCCGTGCTTTGTTATTGCTCTCGTTGCTTTCCCCAACCTGCTGCTGGTCATCGACCGACAGATTCAGCAGGTGCGTGCCGTTGCCCAGATAGATCAGGCCGGACACCCTGTGCTGCGCGCCGCCGGCCAGCCCGGCAATGGCCGCGTGGTGCAGCAGCTCCTGGTCCTCGCGCACGCGGCTGACGAAGGCGCCGGCCGCGGTCTTGCCCAGGTTCACCACATCGTAGACCAGGCGCAGCTCGCAGCGCCCCTCGCGTTGCCGGCCGGAGTGGCTGGCGTCGACCTTGAGGCTGCCACCCCACTGGCCGGTGGTGCTGCCGATGGTGAGCCCAGGCGTGTAGGACAGGTCGATCTGCGCCGGCCTGGGTTGCGGCGCGGCTAGCTTGTCCGGGGCCGGCTTGAGCGGTTCCTTGCAGGTCACCTGGTAGCCGGCGCTGGCACGCTTGGCCTTGCTCCAGTCCTGCTCACCGGCCGGCAGCACGCGCAGCTCGACCTGGCCGCTGTGCACGTTGTCGGCATGCGCCTTGAGCGGCAGGCCGCCCTGCTGACCCTGTGGCTTGGGCTGGGCCAGCTTGAGGTTGCCGCCAGCCGTCTTGCCAATGTCCTTGAGCTGGGTGCTGACGCTGCGCCAGCCGCTGGTATTGAGGGTGGTGGTATAGACCGGGCCGAGGCCGCCGTTGTGCGCCCAGCGGTACTGCACCTGTTTCTGTCCCTGGTTACCCTTGAGCGTGCCCTCGGCCTTGAGGGTGACCGGGCAGCTGCCGCTGTAGGGCGTCGGCTCGACCTTGAGCTTGGGCGCCTCCAGGGCGAAGGCGGCGGCCAGGTCCAGGCCCTGCGGCTTGGGTGCGCTGGGCGGGAACTTATAGCCCTCGCAGATCGTTTCAACCTTCACGTGCTGCCAGGCATGGGCACCGTCACCGTCCAGCCCCCCGCACTGCAGGAACACCACGCCGGCCATCAGCGGCTTGTCGGTCGCCGGCAGGCGCCGCTCCTGGCCAAGGACCTGCTGTAGGCTGCGCCCCTTGCCCAGCTCGGCCTGCAGATGGGCATTGCAGGCCTGCCTGGCGGCATTGGCCAGCTTGGCGCCGACCGGCACGCTCAGGCTGCCGCTGGCGCTGTTGGAGTTATTCTTCGACTTGCTGGTGATCCAGGCCTTTTCCGCCAGGCGCTTGTGGGCAGTGTGGTAGCTGCGCGGCCCCATCTGGGTGTTGTCGTTGAGCCACCAGACCAGCCGCTCGATCTTGCGCACGCCGCGGCACTCCACCTGGCTGCTGGCCTGCCAGACCACCTGCTGGCCGGGCTTGACCGTGGTGTAACTGGTGCCGTCCGACTGCACGCGAATGACCGGCACCGCCCCGGTCTGCTTGACTTCGATGCGCTTGATGCCGGACAGCAGGGTGCTGGGGGTGACGTTGTCGGGGGCGTAGGTATCGTCGGCCTGGACGGCACCTGCCAGCAGCAGGCCGAGGAACAGGGGGGTGAGGGTGCGTTGCATGACCGGGCTCTCCTGCCGGGTGGATGACACCCCTCAGTCGTAGCCCGGCATGCCGGCGGTTCAATATTTTTTGCGCCTAGCGCCTAGCGCGAATGGCGATCATGAAAAAGCCCGCCGAATGGCGGGCTCTGCTGCAACGCTGCCGGTTCAGGCCATGGCCGTGGCCGGGCGCAGCGAGTAGGTCTTGAGCTGCTCGGCGAACTCGCGCAGGGACTGGATGCCGCTGGCCTCGGCCTCGTGCACCCACTGCTTGATCGCTTCGAGCATGTCGTGGCCGTTGCTGCTGGTCTTGACCCAGATCTGCTGCAGGGCGATGCGCTTCTCGTAGATCACCTTGAGCGCCTGGCTCTGCTCCAGCATGGCGGCGATGCGCGCCTGGTGGCGTTCGTCGAGCAGGCTGGTCTCGCGCGACAGCAGGCGCTTGGCGCGGCGGAACAGGTGGCGGGCCGAGGCGTCGGCCTTGGCCAGCTCCTGCTGCACCAGCGGCTTGATCACCAGCTTGCGGTACTGCGCCATGATCTGGAAGCGGTTGTTGAGGATGGCCATGGCGGTGTCCATGTCCAGGCTGCGCTTGCCCTCGACGCGGTGGGCGATGGGCGCCACGCGCTGCACCTTGGCCATGCCGAGAAAGCTGAACAGCTGGATCCAGGCCCAGCCCAGGTCGAACTCCCACTTCTTCACCGACAGCTTGGCGCTGTTCGGGTAGGTGTGGTGGTTGTTGTG
>Ga0247725_1001330_pt1 | contig 12858 bp, 15 predicted proteins | sample OKSTACKMCFT3sol_FD_183021 | JGI IMG/M metagenome (GOLD analysis project Ga0247725, IMG submission 183021) | Subsurface sediment microbial communities from gas well in Oklahoma, United States - OK STACK MC-FT3-sol | ecosystem: Environmental > Terrestrial > Deep subsurface > Rock core/Sediment... | reverse complement strand
GTTTAGAACTGTGAATGGATGACTTAATAAATGGATGCTGCGAGGGCCGGCCGTGTCCGTTGTCGATCAAACCTGCGTCGATTTTGCTGGCCAGATAAATGTTCCTCTGAACGAGTCTCAATCATAACTGCGCGCCTCCAACGAACTTGGCGAAACTCGTACCTGATCCGGGTTGAGGTATTGGGGGGGGCGAGCAATCTCGTCCGTGAAGCCAAAACCGTATGTGTTTTGGCCGAGCAACCTGATCATTCTCGCTTGCCTCTCAGGGCTCTCTCTCAGACCTATGTCGACGGGTAGGGGCCTCATACGACCTTACGCTGCATCCATTCACTCGGACTTGCGCCGACCTGCGACGAAAAGTTCGGGCAAGTGCAGATGGGCTTTCATAGCCGGCCTCGTCGGCAAATAACGCGATAGGCCCCCCTCCCACTGGCGTTTTTGCGCCAGGCTGATCCTCCAGTTCGCTAGGTAATCCGCCGGGTGGCTCCAACGGTCTTGCGGAAGTGCGCCGCAAAGCTCGCGCGCGACATATTGGCTATGTCGGCTAGGTCAGCCACCGACCAGTTGCGCTGTGGCTCGGTGTGAATGCAGGTCAGCGCACGCGCCAGGCGCGGGTCGGCCAACCCCGCCATCATCCCCGATTCAACGCTGTGGCTAGCGATAAGGTGGCGAAACAGCTGAATCACCAAGAGTTCGGGCAACCGATTGAGCACGACTTCACGGCCGCATTGAATCGCCCCAGGTTTTCTAGACACTCTCTAGGCTCTGGAAATAGCGCTTTTCAAACTCTACCGGCGACAGCTGGTTGTTGAAACCATGTCGGCGTTTTGGGTTGTAGAACATCTCGATGTAATCGAACACATCGGCTCTGGCATCTTGCCTGGAGCTGTAGATCTTTCGTCTGATCCGCTCCCGTTTCAGCAACTGGAAAAAGCTTTCTGCTACCGCATTGTCATGGCAGTTGCCACGCCGACTCATGCTACCGACGTCCCCCCGTATTTGAGTAGCACGTCGCTTTAGAGTCCAATCCCACCAGCAAGGAGATTGGACATAAAGAAGCGTTTCAGCGAAGAACAAATCATTGGCTTTCTGCGTGAAGCGAACGAGCGAGCCGTAAGGACTACCTCTGGCAACGGTGAAGCAACGGCGCGCGCGTTACCGCTTTAAGCTATTCGGAAGCCAGGAGTACGTTCGGCCCCGCCTTCGGCAGTACGGAAACCAGGAGTACGTTCGGAACCGCCTTCGGCAGTACGGAAACCAGGAGTACGTTCGGCCCCGCCTTCAGCTGTCCGGAAACCAGGGGTACGTTCGGAACCGCCTTCGGCAGTACGGAAACCAGGAGTACGTTCGGCCCCGCCTTCAGCTGTCCGGAAACCAGGAGTACGTTCGGCCCCGCCTTCGGCAGTACGGAAACCAGGAGTACGTTCGGCCCCGCCTTCGGCAGTACGGAAACCAGGGGTACGTTCGGAACCGCCTTCGGCAGTACGGAAACCAGGAGTACGTTCGGCCCCGCCTTCGGCAGTACGGAAACCAGGGGTACGTTCGGAACCGCCTTCGGCAGTACGGAAACCAGGAGTACGTTCGGCCCCGCCTTCAGCAGTCCGGAAACCAGGAGTACGTTCGGCCCCGCCTTCGGCAGTACGGAAACCAGGGGTACGTTCGGAACCGCCTTCGGCAGTACGGAAACCAGGAGTACGTTCGGCCCCGCCTTCGGCAGTACGGAAACCAGGGGTACGTTCGGAACCGCCTTCGGCAGTACGGAAACCAGGGGTACGTTCGGAACCCCCTTCGGCAGTACGGAAACCAGGAGTACGTTCGGCCCCGCCTTCAGCTGTCCGGAAACCAGGAGTACGTTCGGCCCCGCCTTCGGCAGTACGGAAACCAGGGGTACGTTCGGAACCGCCTTCAGCTGTCCGGAAACCAGGAGTACGTTCGGCCCCGCCTTCAGCTGTCCGGAAGCCAGGAGTACGTTCGGCCCCGCCTTCAACGACTCGGAATCCAAAAGTAGGCTCCGAACCGTTTCGTGCGAGCCCTGCACTTACACTTGATACATCTTCGGTCATTTGGTGCGCATTTACCGACGCAACGGTGATACCAACAAACAGGGTGCTAAAAGCTGTTGCTATAAAAGCGCTAGTTACATTGTTCATTTGGATGCCTCACTCGTCGTATGGTCTGGCATTGCTGGAGAGGAAAGGTCCGATAACAGAAAGCGCTCCATCACTCTTTCCTCATGATGTGTGCGCCAAGCATACATCATCCATGCGGCAATTGCATGCTTCGCGCATATAATATTTAGCGATTATGTCCTACAAAATCGACACGTAATCCGCAAGGAACAGCGCTAGAACCCGTTTGATGTCCGCTGGATCTGCACGCTGCTTATCTAAGAGCTGACGGTCGGCTCGCCCCTTCAAGCTGCCGCTCCGTCCCGCCAGCCGATTTTTCGACGAAACGATGACCTTCGCCAAAGCCGAATGCGCTGAGAAAGAAAGCGGGGCTGCAAGGAGTTGTTCCCGATCCAGATGGGGCTGGTGTGCCGCGGAATTGTTTGACCGCCACGATAGAGCCGACATGTCGGCCGACTTATCTATTGCTGGCGATCCTGCGGAACGGCTCTCTTGTTCGCGACGACACCGATGAACTGAAACACCTTTTACAAACACGCAAAGCAAAGCGCCCAGAACAAGTCGGGGCGCTTTGCCATCGTGCCGGAGCGGGCCATTGGTGGGCAGTCTTTGACGCGTATTCTGGATCGACTGGCCGTGCAGCGCGGGCTGCCGAAAGCGATCCGCACTGACAATGGAAAAGAGTTTTGCGGGCGACCCATGTTGCTGTGGGCCCATCTGCGCGGAGTGAAACTGTTTCTGATTGAACCGGGCAAGCCCAATCAAAACGCTTATATCGAATCGTTCAACGGACGTTTCCGGGGCGAATGCCTGAACGAACACTGGTTCACCAGCCTGCCGCACGCCAAGGTAGTCATCGAAGCATGGCGTCGGGAATATAACGAGGAAAGACCCCAAAAAGGACTCGGCGGATTAACCCCTTCTGCCTATGCCAGGCAACTGGCCTTGAAAGCAGTTACATTTACTCAGGACTCTAAAGCCGGTTGCTACTGAAGGCGGGGGGACGTCGCTGTAGCCATACTGCTGGGTATCTATGTACCAGCAGCAAGGCTATGGGCTAAACAATATTAATTACTGTCAAAGGTTGCGGTTGCAGGAGAGGCGCTTCTGAAAAGTTATTTGCTGCCTTCCATTTTTGAGAAAACTCAATCAGCAAAAAGGTCTTCCAAAATGGGTTCACCGTGCCGGTAAATGGAATTCAGTGCCCTTCATCCAACGCACCCACAACGGGACAATTTTTGCAAGACGTGGGATCGCACAGTCTACAAACTGAATAAACTTGATCGAGATCATGCACCAAACCGTTGAGTAGCTTTTCGGTTATCCGACCAAGGATTTCACGCTCATCCGGATCAAGAACTTCCAAAGCACGAGCTATACGTTCATGGCGTACAGCTAGCACCGCAGCACAGTTCGTATTTCCTGCGGCAGTAAGGTGGAGCGCAACGGTGCGGCGATCAGCTTCTGCTTGTCTACGTTCCACTACACCCTGGGTGACAAGCCTATCAACCAGACGCACAGCCCCAGGATGAGATAATCCTAAGGCTCGTCTCAAGCGCTCAATAGACATGCCAGGTTCATGGCCGAGTAAGGCAATAGCTGCAGCTGCCGGGCCAACTTCCGGCGCCTCTTCTTGAGTGCCTTGATGGATAGAGTCAGAAATCGCCAGCGACAGCGCCCCAACTATGTTTTCGAGCTTCATATCTTTCATGAACTAAATATATATGCATCGCGCATAGAGTGCAAGATGTTTTAGGTGATGAACGCCTGTCATGGGGTACACCCAGGCATACACAAACCTTGCAGGGCGTAGGTTGGGCAGACCTAGGTGCTATGACATCCGGAGAGCTCATTTAGCCATAACCAATCAACACTGCAAGCTTTGTGTCGATCTCCGTATCATTCCATGGTCAAAGCATCCATAACGAATGAGGGAGCGCCATATGTCCGCTTCTGGCCGATTCTGTTGAAAAAGTAGCGACCTCCCCATGCCGTTGGCAAAATTGCATTATCAGCGAGCGTGGGGGCGAACAACATGATGGGACAGTTACCGGGAGGACAGCAGCGCCTGTTCTACTCGTTCAATCTGGAAGATCACGTCCCGGCGCAGCATCGACCAGTGCCTGGATCTCAGTGATCTGCGCGCTTACCTGGCAGATTTCTATAGCCCCATTGGACGCCCCTCGATTGATCCGGAGCTAATAGTGCGCATGCTGGTTGTTCAATGAAGTGCTGCGGCGCTGGCGGATGCCGGGCAACTGAAGATCCGCGTAGATCAACACCGCTATGAGCTGCATGAGGTCAACGAGGCGCTTCGCCAGGTCGCGGAAGGTCGCGGCAAGGGCAAGACGGTAATCGAGTTGCTGAGTACCCCCTCTCCCCTGTAGTCACAGCCGGGAGTGTCATTTTCTACGTAACCCTGTGCGTTTGCATTTCAGCGGTTGTCCTCGCAGGCGCATGTGAGGACAACCGCTTGGTTATTTGCGCCGTTAGTGTCTGAACTCTGCGGGTATGCCTGCAGGCTTCACACAAGGTTACGCTGCATCCATTCACGCGGACTTGCGCCGAGCTTACGACGAAACGTGCGGGCAAGCGCTGAAGGGCTTTCGTAGCCAACCTCGTCGGCAATCAGTGCGATAGGCCGCCCCTTACGCAAACGCTTTTGCGCCAAGCTGATTCTCCAGTTCGCCAGGTAATCCACAGGCGTGGTGCCTACAGTCTTGCGAAAGTGCGCCGCAAAACTTGCGCGCGACATACTGGCAATGTCAGCCAGATCAGCCACAGACCAGTTGCGCTGTGGCTCGCTGTGGATACAGGTGAGCGCGCGACAGGCGAGCGTTGGCCAATCCCGCCATCATCCCCGACGCAATGCTGCGGCTCGCGATGAGGTAGCGAAGCCACTGAATCGCCATAAGTTCGAACAGACGATTGAGGACGACATCGCGGCCGCATTCGTCGCCGAAGGCTTCTTCAAACAACCAGTCGAGGTTGCCCGTGAGCCCCGGCAACTCTCGAAGTGGTTTGACTATGTAGTCCGGCAAGGCAAGGGTCAGCGGGTTATTGGCACCGCCATCGTACAGCAAGGTGGCACACACCAACTCCGCCTCATCGACCTCTGTTGCCACCAGTTGATGTTCTAGCGGGCGAGCCACGAGTACCAGGCTCGGCTCTGCCAACTCGATGATCTGATTGCTCTTATCCCTGAAGGCCAGGCGTCCCGATCGCAATAAGTGCGCGTGCCCGTAGCTGCCCTGGCCGTAGATGTCGGTTGTTCCACAAAAACCGCCCTGATGGAACGTGGCGGCATGCAGGTTGAAGTGCTTAAGCAGCGTTGATAAACGGTCCATAGCCAGCTCGATTTAGACGATCTGTTGCATAACATCGACGATCTGAAGCCGAAAATAAAGCCTCCGCCCCTAGTATTGGCTCCAAGCTTGATCGACAAGCTCCTTGCCTAAACTACTGGAGAACCACCATGACTCGTATCGCCGCTCTCACTCTGGAACAAGCACCTGCTGGCTCGCGCGCTGCCCTCGAAGGCATTCAGAAAGGCCTTGGGTTTATTCCCAATGCCTTTAAAACATTGGCGCATGCACCTGCTGCATTAAATGGCTATCTGGGCCTCGCTCAAGCGCTGGGTAAAATCTCGCTGAATGCTGCCGAGCGTGAAGTGGTTGCCCTGGCCACCTCAGAAATCAACGGCTGCGACTACTGCATCGCTGCCCACTCGTTCTTCGGTGCGAAGTCTGGTTTGAGCGAAGAAGACATTCGCCAGGCCCGCTCAGGCACGCTCAGCGCAATTGCCGCGCTGGCACACCAGATCACCGAGAGCCGTGGTCAATTGAGTGATGCTCAGATAGCCGCTGCGCACGAGGCAGGCCTTACCGATAGCAAGATCGTGGAAGTGGTCGCGCAGGTAACGCTGGTAACCCTGACCAACTACCTGAACAACATCGCCGCTACCGATATCGACTTCCCGCCATCGGCCCACTAGGAGGCAACCGCTATGAGCCAAGTAACCGTCTACACCACACAGCATTGTCCTTATTGCCTGAGCGCAAAAAGCCTGTTGGCGCGCAAGGGTGTCACTGCAATCGAAATTGACGTTGAGACATCACCTCAGCGACTCGCGGAAATGCTGCAGCGATCCCAGCGCAGAACCGTCCCGCAGATATTTATTGGGGACAGGCATGTCGGCGGCTTTGACGATCTGGCGAGCCTTGATCGCAAAGGCGAACTGGATGCCCTGTTACAAGCTTGATGCTCTGTAATGCTCCGGATGTCATCACCATCCGGAGCATATTTTTTGCTTTCCTGACCCAGTACCAAGCGGGATAAGCTCCGGCGCGTTATCTGCCGTAGCGTCGAATGGTGCTCAATGGAAGATGTGAGCGCTCGACAGTCGCATCCTCATCACATCGCTTCCCAGCCACAGTCTTATTACGATGCGTTCAGCCCTCTAAGTCATGAAAGCAAGGAAGGAACATTGAACTCAGCCCGGAAAATTCTTTATGGATATGCGTCGGTTAGCGATTTCAATCACTCTCTCTATGTCACGACCAAGACTAAGTTTAAGGTCGGTGAGACAGCTGTCCCCATCAAGATCAGAATCAGATCTAGCGATGCCCTCTACTCATATCTGAAAAGCGGCCAAGAGGTCATGCTATTTCTAAACGGGGTCATCCCGAAGTTGGACAAATACATTGAAGTTCGGCCATCCGACGCATACAGCGGCATGGTGATAACACAGCGGGACTTATCTCCTCTAGGGTTCTACCCCATTTCCACGGACGGTTTTAATAGGGTTGAAAACTTCAGATCTAGCCGGGCGACTCTACGACGCATTTTTGGGTTGTGAAACCGCTCGATGTAGTCGAATAGATCCGCTCGTACTTCGTCGCGAGTCCGATACGATTGATGAACAACACGCTCCCGCTTGAGCATACCGAAGAAGCCTTCACAGGCTGCGTTATCACCACAATGTCCGACGGCACTCATACTACAAACCTGGGTGTTGCGAGTCAGGAAACGTTGGTAGTCCGCACTGGTGAACTGGCTGCCGCGATCCGAATGTAGGATTACTGACCCGTCGCCCTGGCGCTGCTGAGTCGCCATCTCTGCCGCACCGATCACCATTTGCCGATCCTGGCGATGAGACATCGACCAACCAATCACCAACTTGCTGCGCAGGCCGAGCACCACGCACAGGAAAAATTTGCCTTCCAGGGTGACAATCTCCGTCATGTCGGTGACCCAATTGCGTTCCGGTTCCGAGGCACTGAAGTTGCGCTCCAGCAGATTCTTCGCGCCCGCTGGACGGCCGGTGGCTGCCCGACCAAAGCCACGCTTCTTCCGACGTAGCCAGCCTTAAATTCGTTCTGCCGCCATCAAGCGAGCAATACGATTTAGGCGGCCCCTTTCGCCTTCGTCGCGCGGATATTCGTGCATGCGTGGTCCTCCGAGCACGCCCCGGCTGTCCTCATGGATCTCACGAATGCGCCTTACTAGCCGCGCATTCTCTTGAGCCCGCGGACTTGGCTCTCGATTCTGCCAGGCGTAAATACCGCTGACAGTCATCTTTAGGCAGCGGTACATCAATCGCACCGAGCACTCGTTGCGGCAGCGCTGGATCACCGTGTACCGCTCGATGACTCCTTGGCAAGGTACGCTACACCAACTCCACCGCAACACAATTACCCCGAAAACTGCGATCTTTTTTGTTATGCTCTTGACGCTCAAAAAAAGGCGCCTATGTTTGAGCACTGAGATAGCCAGACAGCATGAGGCCTGTGCCCGATGTCGGCTTGAATCCCTTGATGGACGCTGCTCGATTCGACAAGTTAGGTCGGATCCCCCCGGCTCCACCAAATAAGCCCTGAAACCCGTCTAAACCGAGGGTTTCAGGCACGATTTGATGGCTTTGGATTTCACACAGTCCTTCTGTGAATCCAAATAGGTATGCCATCATGTCCAAGCGTCAAAGCAAAACCGGTGTTCAACACCTCGTCTATCAAGCCAAAACTGGTTTCCAGTTCTACTTCACATTCCCGAGCAATATCGGCTCCCACCCCAAACTGCCCGCACAGATCCGCTGGTCACTGGGCCACGATGAAGCTCTCGCTCGAGACCTTGCCAAGCACCTGAACGCACGCATTCAGGATTTGCTCCAGCCCTTCAAAAATCCGCTCAAAGAACTCATCCCGGAGCTCTTCCTGTCCAAGCTTGATCTCTTTCAAGCTGAAATCAGGCGCTTTGTCGACAGCCAGCAGAAAATCTGGGCACTCCGCCCCGCCCCTGCCGTGCTTGCCAACTCTGACTTGAGCGCCGGGCATGAGCGCCTGCTGAAAGAGTGCCAAGAACACACCGTGCTTTATTGCAATGAGCCGGGCAGTGAAATCCACTTCGCCCTGTTCCCTAGCGAAGCCCTGCGTCACGCTCTCAAGTTCGGTTTCACACGCTTCGATTGGCCTCTCGGCACCAGCGACCAAGTAGCTGCCAATGCTGCTGCCGCTTACATCTACAGCGCGATCACAGTGCTAGAGACCACCCCAATGGCCCGAAATCACTTCAAGTCCGGCCACCCGCTTATCACGATGCTGTCTCTCTACGAATACCTGTGCTTTGCCCAGCCCGACCAGGGCCGCAATCTGCTGCATATTCCGCCAGGACTGCCACAGTCGGCACATAGCACGATGTTTCACCTGAGCCGGATTTCTGGGCAAGCCGATCACTTTGTGTTCTGCCACCACTTTCAGACTCTGCAAGAAGAAAGCGGCCTATATACCATTTTGATTCCCTTGGACGATCCGAGCCTGAAACGCGCCCCCAATCGCCCCGATAAGATGCGCATCGAGCTGCTGACCAGTTCCCCCATCCTCGCGTCGATTTTGCTGCACTTTAGCCTGGGGCAGATCGACAAAATCCTGGTGAAAAGCTTTATCGAAGCCCCTTCAGCAGATGCTTTTGAGCGCGCCCTGCAAGAAATCCAGGATCTGATCCGACGGATGCTCGGCCCGATCCCGCCCGCCGAACCGATGTACACCCTGCCGGACATGAGCGCGGCCAACGACGCAATCACAGCACCGCAAGACGCCGGAACGCTAGCACTGCTGGGTGCACTGAGCAGCGTACTGTCACCCGCTCAGAACGCAAAGCTACAAACATTGTTTGAAGCACCCGCCTCGAATGACCTGATACAGCCGCCTCTCACTCATGAGAACAACCGGCTCTTCGGCGCCCTCACACGCGAGTTCGAAGAGCGCCAGGTACGCGAAGGGGCATGGAAGAATCCGCGCACCCGCATCACCATGCATGCACGCTTGGAAGGGCTTGCAGAGCTGATCGGCGGACATCGCCCACTCTCCAGCCTAACCCGGGCTGACTTTAATGCCTTGCGCGACCAGTTGCGCAGCTACCCCAAAAACCGGCATCGCTTACGCGCGACTCGCAATCAGCCTCTGAGTCAGATTATCCAGAGCGGCAAGTACGAGCCCCTGAATGCTAGGACGGCGAAGAAGTTTTTCGAGCTGGCACGCGCGCTCATCAGCTATGCGCACGACCAAGGATATTTGAAAGAGAACCTGGCCGCCGGGCTGACGTTTAGCACCAAGGGCGCACCCTCGCCGCGCAAGCGCACCTACACCCCTCGGCAGATTGAGCAACTGCTCAATGGCCCTGTTTACACGCTCAAAGCGCCGCCACGCTGGCGCCTGAATGACTACCGTTTCTGGCTGCCGCTTCTCGGACTCTACAGCGGCGCACGATTGAGCGAGCTTTGCCAGCTTCAGCTTGGGGATATTCGTGAAGAGCTGGGCGTGTGGGTGATCAGCATCAGCAGCTCCGGGGCACGACAGTTGAAAACCGTCGACTCGGAGCGCCTCGTGCCATTACACAAGGTCATTCTTGAAGCCGGGTTCTTGGAGTTTCATCAACAGCGCCTGGATGCGACTGGCAGCAATCTGTCGGCACCGCTTTTTGAAAATATCCGTGTGCATGGCGATCTTTCACCCGGGCACACTGCTAGCCGCTGGTACCGGGGCTCAGACAAAGATGACAAGGGCTACCTGGGACAGTGCGGACTCGGCGAGGATGAGCTGACCTTCCACGGGCTGCGGCATACGTTCATTCAGCAGTTCCGTCGACAAAAATTGGACATGCTGATTGGCAAGGCCTTGGTCGGCCACGCTGACCGAAGCACCACCGGCGGCTACGGCGATTGCTACCCGAGCTACGTTCTGAAAGAGGAGCTCGACAAGATCGACTTTGAAGCCTCGACTGCACATATTCACTACAGCCACTACAAGGAACTGCAGACTCAGCAGGGAGTCTTCCGCATTGGCCGCCCGGCTGGCGCAGACAAGGCCAAGACCGTCAGCTGGAGTGAAAAACGGCACTGGCAATCCCGCATCACCCGATAGTCAAGGCGGTGCGGGGAGATCACTCTCTCCGCACCGAAAAAATCTATTGACAAACTGTCAATTCCGATAAATAATTAAAGTATTTACCTGAATCATATTTACTGGCTATAAACCCAGTGGTATCGTGGTGCCTCAATTAACCAGAGAGGCACTTATGAATGCGTTGAATCCATCTCACATCTCCGTCCCAATCACCCACGGCCTATCGTTAGCATTTGCGGCTGGGCATGATCCGAAAATCTTGGAACTGGCGATGCCGCACCTCGCCAAGATTTCTGAGTCGATTTATCGTCACCACAACTCGCCGCTGCTGGCTGAGTTCATGGATAACGTGCTGAAGCGCTTCCTTCGAGAAAACTCTCGCAACGCAAAGTCGGCATACCAGCTCAGCGCCAGAATGGCCAAAATCAAGGCCGTACTTACTCAAGATGACCCCTTGCGCCGGGTTGCCAGCCTAAGCAATCGCGATATCCAAACGCTGAAGGATGAGCTCCCAAAGCTGCTCAGGCAGAACAACACATCGAGCGACCAGGGCGATACGCTCCAAGCTTACTACCGGCTGTTTAATCGCATGCTGGATCAAGCAACGAATGATCACTGGATCGACGAAGACCTCAAGATCAAAGGCTGCCGGACGACTAACTCGAAGATCACCAAGTCGTTCCTCGACTCCAACCTAGTAAGCCTCTTCAATAGCTGGCCTTATCCAGCATACGATTCGAGCACACCTGCAGCGCAAGTTCTCCAAGATGCGCAGAGCTATTGTTTTTGGCTGATGCCCCTTGGACTCTTCACTGGAGCCAGACTCAACGAGCTCTGCCAGCTACGCGCCCACGATGTGATCGAAGACGCCCATGGCGTGCCCCTGATCAGCATCAACGACAACGGCTTCAATAAGTCGCTGAAAAATGAGCAATCGAGACGCGAGATCCCAATTTGCTCGAAGCTGATCACAATGGGCTTTCTCGACTTCGTGACGGAGCGCCGCCAGGCCGAAGGCCCGGATGCTCTGCTTTTTTCAGAGCTGCGCTTTGACGAGAAACACCTCTACTCGCGCGCCGCGAGCCGTTTCTTCTGCGGCCCCGTAACAGGCGCCGGATTTATAGGACAGCATTGTCCCGTGGCATTGGATGGCGGCTTTAATTTTAAAAGCTTCCGCCGCACGTTTGCGGTCCGGCTTGAGAAATCGAATGTACCGGCAACCACCATTGCACATCTGCTGGGCCATTCTGACGGCAAGCTCGAAGTCACCCAAGAGCACTACCTAGAAAAGCCGCAGTCCGTGCTTTTGCTGGATACACTGGAACGCCACCTAAGCTACAACCTGCCCTTGGGCGACATAAACTGGAAGCATTTCAAGCATTTGATGAGCAGCCAGGCAGGACGCAGCAAACGTGGCCGGAGAGCGAGGAAGACGTTGCACTAGCCCCTTCTAAAAGAAGGGAACCATCATCAGCTGGAGATGATGCGATGAGGGATCAATAAGGGCCGCCGTCAGTGCGGCCTTTTTGCATCTTTAGAAAGCTTTCAGGCATCAGCGATATTGCTAACCTGTCGCAGAGCGCTGATGAGACCAGAATGCCGCCGGCACTGAGTGATCACATACGGCTACGACCCCAGCTTAGACTGACAACAGACCGCTACATGTACCGGCAAACCGGGACCCATTGTGTATCAGAGACACCTTGATACGACACACCTGGGCTGTCGCACGCTCACGCTGCGATACGCTCCCCTTGTCGCATGAACGGTCTGCGATACACCCAGCATATCGCACATGCGGTTTGCGACACCCATACGGTGAATCAAGCGATACCGGTACAGTGATCGCAGATTTGCGACACAACCTTCGTGTCGCAAGGTCTGGCCTGCGATATTCAGGGTGTATCGCAGACCGTTCATGCGACACTCTCGGTCTGTCGCACGCGCACATTGCGACACTCCAACCATGTCGCACTCAGTTGCTGCGATACACCATGCGTGTCGCACACACGTTTGTGACACCCGGATCGTGCCACTAGAGGCAGTTTGAGCGCCTCTAGTGGCACTGGAGGAAGCCAGAACTGACACCGTACTGGTCTCAAGTGGCGCGAAACGTGCCAAAACTGGCACTCCTTTTTTTGGTTATATTATCGCTGAAACCCTTGCAAACACTGACTTGGGTGACTTTTTTCATAACCAAATCGCCTGTTGCCGCTGACCGAAAACTGACCCAGTAGAGGCTGTTCTGCCGACTGAAAACTGACCCAGGTGTTCAACTGCTTCTGCTCAATTTTTGAGCAGGAGAACACAGGGTGATCAGTATGGAAATG
>Ga0247725_1001327_pt1 | contig 12869 bp, 11 predicted proteins | sample OKSTACKMCFT3sol_FD_183021 | JGI IMG/M metagenome (GOLD analysis project Ga0247725, IMG submission 183021) | Subsurface sediment microbial communities from gas well in Oklahoma, United States - OK STACK MC-FT3-sol | ecosystem: Environmental > Terrestrial > Deep subsurface > Rock core/Sediment... | reverse complement strand
AAATACCGCGGCAGATGCTTCTGATTGATTGCGTGATACGTTCCATGCATGGCGTTTTTCACGTTGCCTATCATCGTGTTGACCCACTTGAAATACGGCAGTTTTACGCTGGCAGGACCACCGCCTGTCACGATAGCTAAATGAGCATTCTTGGCTTCTTCAACGCCACGGAAGCAGGCCAAACCATCGGATACCACCAAGGAAGATGGCCGCAGGTGTTTAATAGCCCATTGCGTGAGTTCTTTTTTCTTGAATCCCTCAACGGCACTGAATCGCATATGGATCGGGTGCCCTTCATGATTGAGTGAAACGGCAGCAACAAAAGGGCGCTTGCCAGCTGCGCCACGGCCAACCTTTCCAGTGCGGACACCGCCCCAATAGGCATCATCAAGCTGGATGATACCGGAGAGAGGAGCCTCATCATCCCGCTCTTTCATGGCCTGCATGAGCTTGTGCTTAAGCCGCCAGGTGGCGTTGTAGGAAATTCCAAGCTCACGGGATAGCTCGAGAGCGGAAACACCATTTTTCTCTTGAGTCATCAGATAGATGGCCAGAAACCAGATGGAAAGAGGCAATTTGGAATAGGCAAAGAGAGTTCCGGCTGTTAGCGAGGTTTGTTGGTGGCATTGATTACATTGGTAGACGGGTCGCGATTTGAGTTTGCAAGCATGGGTGTGTCCGCAATTTGGGCACTGGAATCCTTGTGGCCAGCGAATGTCAAAAAGTCGCTGCTGACACTGCGCTTCATCGCTATAACGCTGAATAAAGGTATGAATGCTCATGCTTTTTTGAAATTGAACCTTGTTTCTGGCCATGATTTAACCCTCCAGAACAGAACCATTTAAGTGTAGTTCTGAAGGGCTGAATCATGGTGGTAATCAGGAATATTTATGCTACTAGCGATGTTAATTCATTGCAAAAACATATTAAAAAAGAGTCTATACAATCATTTGTTTCCATTTCAAGCATCAGCGGTGGCAATATAAACCATAAATCATGGCAGACAACATTATCAAAAGCAATTAGAGCTCGCATGCTCACTCTTGCTGTTAAAAATCATCTACTGAAAACCTCAACCGGGGTTTCACACGGGAAGATAAAATTCAATTACTTCAATGGATTTCTAGCTCAAAAATTATTGTTTTTACATGACTTAAAGAGGAAACCTGTTTCCAATATATGGTTTCACATTATTTGGCCATTCCTTTGGCAAAAACGCTTCCTTATGCCTTTGGTTCAGCCAAAAGGTATATATTGTTTTTACTCTAAACAACTAATTCATGAATTGGCAAAAGTTATGCGAGGGAAGTCATGCATTGAAGTGGCTGCTGGTGATGGATTGTTGTCAGAGTTTCTTATCGGAGCTGGGGTTGATATAAAAGCTACAGATAATTACAGTTGGGAACATGCAATTGAATACCCCGAGTCAGTTTTTAAAATGGATGCTTATTCTGCTTTAAAAAAGTTCAAACCTGAAGTTGTTGTGTGCTCTTGGCCTCCTGCAAATAACTCTTTTGAAAAGAATATATTTAATTCAGGAAGTGTAAGTTTATATATATTTATTGGCAGCCGCCATAAGTTTGCCTCTGGCAATTGGATGGATTATCTCACTCAAAAAAACTTTTCGATGGAGGAAAAATCAAATCTTAGCAAGTTGGTATTCCCGCCTGAGTTAGATCCTGTGGTGTATTTTTTCAAACGAATAGAGACCGATTAATCTCAAAATCAAAAAGAGATGATGTATCATCATCTCTTTTACAAAATTATGTGCAATTGACTAATCATTGTTTTGGTTAAAAATCAAATAAATCTTTGATGAATGATTTTTTCCGATCGGTATGTTCATATCCATGCCTTGAATCACGGGAGTGGTGGTCATCATGACTATGTTGTGTATGTGCCGTTGAGTATCGCTGACTTTGTTCAAACTGATTAGTTTGATTCCCAGGTTGCGGAATAGCAATGGTATTGCTACGTTCGATAATTTTATCCAACTCTCCTCGATCGAGCCACACCCCTCGACATTGAGGGCAATAGTCAATTTCAACACCAGCACGGTCTGCCATTACAAGATCTTTATCTGTGCATATTGGACACTTCATAATTGGAGTATTCCCTAATGAATTAATTTAATTGTTGCGTTCATTCATTTAAACTGACAAAAACACATTGCAAGCCCAAGTGTTACATGCAACCACAAGTTATCCTTTAGAAAACTATACAATACATGACAAAATAGCAAGCATAGAGTTCATCACAAACCACATGATAAACCATCTCAGTTGCATCCTCAGTTAATTAATAAACCCAAGCGGAATGTTAGATGTGAAATGTCATTTTACAAAAGTAACTAACACACTCCTAAATATAAACATAATGCTACCGATTGATATTTATTCTGCTAGCTTTCTTATCCCACAGCATTGAAGGAGTCCGAGCTCATGATACGTACGCATGAAATTGAGCAGATGTGTGTTGTTGCAAAGGGTCCCAATCATGGCCCGGTCCCCCTTTTGTCATGTATGAGGCCAACCCCCTTGGACCGGGGCTAACGGCTGAAATATTGTTGATTGCGGCGCAAAGACTCGGTGAACCAGCCCAGCTTGAAATTAAGACTTTTTGTTCGAGCGCTGAAAATGACGGCTTATGGTCACGATAGCCTGTTGGTGCCGCCAGGCCGAATTCCTGAGCGGGAACAGCTATTTCGTTGGGTTACGCCTTTGGTCGATGAGGCCTTCGTGTTATTTACCGATCGTCAGCACCACCCTCGGCCGCTCCAGCAGGATGAGCTAACTGGGTTAACTGTCGGCGTAATGCGTGATTCCGTGGGTGAACAGCTCATGAAGTCATTTCCGGGAGTCCATCTGGAAACGGCGGCTGACGAGGTCATCAATGCCAAGAAGCTGGCTCGAGGGCGTATTAATGCCTGGGCTGTCAGCCTCAATACTGGGTTTTATGCTCAGCGTGTTGCCGGGTTGGATGAGCGACAACTAGTACGTGGTGCTATTTTGTCGCATGTGACTCTCTATCTCGCGGCTTCGCCAGACTTTCCGCACAGTGAGATGCTTCGCTGGCAGCAGATGATCGAGACCATGAAGCAAGACGGCACCCTGTTGCAGATCAAGCAGCGCTATCATTATGTGGAACCTTAGGGAAGGTGCAAACAAGTTCCTGATATGAGATCGCGATTGTCTTTGGATCCAGTACGCAAGGCTTCACCATCAGTTTTTGTGATCGGTACGCTAACCGGGATATAGCTTTGAGTGTTTGGTCCGTTTGGGTTTATTAATAGTTCAGCGTCATCCTTCTCAAAACCTCCCGACATTCAGTGATCTCGTCGACAGTCCAGATCCCTGATGTTGGGGCCAAGGGTTGCAGCTCAACTCTGGTGTCAGGTGCAGATGATTCAAACTGGTTAAGTAAGTGCGATTGAGTGGTCAAACTCAATGCGATTGAGTGGTCAAGTAAGAGCGATTACGCAGATAAATGATACCGGTAGCATTACAACAAAATAATCAACGCGGTTATGGATACCCATTTTGCTTACTACCAGAAAAATTGGTGGATGTGATTAGATTCGTAGAGCTTGAGACGCAAGCCCCTTCAGAGATGATTGCAGCTTCTCTATTAGGTGTCATGTCGCAGGCTTGTCAAGATGTATTTGATGTTGCGCCAAATGAAAAGCTGAGATTCCCCGTTTCGTTATATCAGATCATATTGGCGGAATCTGGTGAGCGTAAGAGCGCTGTTGATAAAATAATCATGAGGTCTATAAGAGAGCTCGAAGATGAGCTCGAAATAAAATATCGGGATCAAAAAAATGAGTATGAGAAAAATAGTCGTCTGTGGGTTGTAAAATCTCGGGCTCTAGAGAAAGTGATCAAAGCTGCGGTTTCAAAAGGCAGTGATATATCCGAATATGAAATTCAATACAAGGAGCTTTATGACTCCAAGCCAATTCCACCAATATTTAGACGCTTGTTGATCAATGATGCGACACGAGCGGCAGTTAAAAAAGGATTAGGTATGGGGTGGCCATCATTCGCTCTTGTTTCTGATGAATCAGGAAGCATATTACAAAGTGAGCTACTTCGTGATACGCCATTATTGAACGCACTTTGGGGTGATTGTTCCATCAATGTAGAACGGGCCAATAGCGATTTTTTTTCAATCAAGGATGCTCGTTTTGGTTTAATGTTGATGGTTCAGCCTGGAGTGTTCAAAGAGTATGTGAAAGTACAGGGTTCCCAAGCTAGAGCATCAGGCTTTTTTGCCAGATGCTTGATCAGTCAACCGAGATCAAATATAGGGAATAGATTTAATGATGAAAACCATCAGACGATAACTTCATCTTTTACTGAGGCGCATAGACCTAGTGTAGATGTAATTGAGTGGTTTAATAAACGAGTACGCGAGCTATTTTTACAAGGGTTTAATAGGCGTGAAGAAGGTGCCGCACGTATTTGTTTGACTCTGTCAGCGGAGGCGAGGGCTATGTGGGTTAGTGAGTATAACCGAGTTGAGGCTCAGTGTCGTGATTCAGGGACATTGAGAGACTATAAAGATTATGCATCGAAGCAACTAGAACATGTGACTAGAATAGCTGCCGTAATAGAAGGTTTTAGCTCAGGTGGTACTACCATATCTGCAAAAACAATGAATACCGCAAGCGAAATTGCAAAGTGGTACTTTGAATCATTCATTGAATTAATGGAGGTTTTGCCCCAAGAGGTTGTTGATGCCAAACTATTAGAATCATGGCTTGGTAGTAACATGACAAGAACGGAGAATGGATTTTTTTATAAAAACTATATTCTTCAATATGGTCCAGGTTCTCTTAGAAATCGGCAAAGATTAAATGCGGCTATAGATGTTCTTTATAGCCAGTACAAAGTGGCTAAATTTCAGCATGGTAAAAAAGAGTGTATTAGTTATAACCCTTGTGGGAACGTTGACTCACTGATTGGAAGCTTGTATGTTTGTCAGTAATTTCCGAGTTAATTTATCTTGTGTTTTGCTTGTTATTTATATTGCTGCGGTATTGTTTTAGGCTTTAAGTGGCAAGCTAACACGTTAAATTACGTAGGATTGGTAATATATACATCCCAAGTATATATCTGTGCGATTGATTAATTCACTGATATCGTGACTGTGAATTAACTAATGTCTATTGAATAACTTATCACTTCATCGTGAGGGATTGTCACGGCCTTTCACTTGAGTGTTGTTTATTTGGAATAGTAAAAATGAATAAAAGATTCAGAATGTCTCCTGTTGAGATTAATAACTTCACCGAAGAAATGTCACTTTTGTATGGTGATATGAACAAGTCGTATGTAGAGAGGATAAGCGAACTCATTGGCCTGTCGCTGGACGAGAGTGCAAACATTTTTGCATTCAGAGTTGACCTCCGGTTTACCAATCCGGAGGCCGGTTGTCCCGACTCACCAGTCTGCTTTCAAAATACTGATGAGCAGGTGATTAAGCGTTTTATTGAATCGCTTGAAAGTCAACTTGCGGCTGATGAGCATAGACGGCGGGGGCGAGGGTTACGAGTGCACCCGAACAATCTGAAGTATGTTTGGGTGAGAGAGCAGAACGAGTCAGAACTTCAACACTATCACGTTGTGATTATTCTCAACAAAGCAGCCTATTACAGCTTGGGGGATTTTATGGCTCCAGAACCACTGGCAGGCAAAATACAGCAAGCCTGGTGCAGAGCTGTTGGTTTGGACTATCCGGACTATCGGGGCTTAGTCGAGTTTCCTGAGAATGGTGGTTATTGGTTGTCAAGAGAGTCTGTTTATAATAGGGATTTGCCGTATATGGAGTTTATGCAGCGAGCGGCATATCTGGCCAAGGAGAAAACCAAAATAAGAGGTGCTGGTTACCGGTGTTTTGGTTCCTCTCAGGTTGGTATTGATTGAACTTGGGGTAAAGCGGGAGCTTGTGGCTCCCGCTTTATTGTCTGCTGTGATTGTCGAGCCTCTAGCTCGCTACAACAGTCGGCTTCCACGTCAATGCTGAGCCTAAACTGGCTGCCTTCTCGATGTGTTCAGACCACCAGGCCATCATCTCGCGGCGTCTTTCCAGATAATCTGTGCGGTTGTAGGCACTGCGGACTTCGTCTTTATCTGAGTGCGCTAACGCAGCCTCGATCACATCCGGGTCAAAACCCTTCTCGTTAAGGGTTGTGCTACCTAGAGCGCGTAGACCATGAGCAACCAGCTTTCCTTTTAGCCCCATACGCTTAAGCGCAGCATTAGCTGTTTGCTCGTTGGTATGAGTCATGGGATCGCGTTGCCCTGGGAATAGAAATTCACGATGGCCATTGATAGGCCTTAATCGTTCTGAGAAAGCAAGTTTACGATGAAGGTGAAGTCCTTAGCCGTGTACCAATAAGTACGCGAGTAAGTACGAATTCCATAAAAAGCACAAAGGGTCAGCCTCGTGATGAAGCTAACCCTTTGTTTTATATGGTGCCGGTAATAGGAGTCGAACCTACGACCTTCGCATTACGAATGCGCTGCTCTACCAACTGAGCTATACCGGCCTGGGGGGATATTCTCCGCATTTTATCTGTCAGATCAATCCCTTCGAGGCGCTTTGGTTCACGAAATGCTCCCCTAGTGATGCGTTTGCCGTCTTTTTGAACAAGCGTGCACCCTTCCGGCGAGGGTATGAATCCCGTTAGTCAAAGAAGTCGCTGATCTCTTTACGGTCATACTCTTCCAGCTTCAGCCAGGGCAGGCGGTCAGCGGCGAGCGGGGTTTTGAGTTTGACTTCCATCCGGTACTGCTTGTAGCCATCGCGGGTATGGCGGTCGAGGGCCAGCGCCAGTTGCAGAGTGTCGGACCACAGCACGCGCATGATGGTATTGCCCTGTTCGCGTTGATACCAGCGGGCGCCTGCGGGGGCCTCCTCATCAGTGGCGGTGAAATCCGCCAGCAAGGCCGGATTGAACAACTGGCTCAGGCTGGTCCAGTCCGGGTTAAACCCCGCCTGGCCATATTCCATCGGTGGATAGTAGACCTGATTTTTATGGTAGTGATCGACATAGACCAGGCTCAGGCTCTGGTCGGGTTGTTGGGTCACCCAACGCGCCGCCATCTGGTACATAAAGTGTTTGTGGGGGGTCTTGGAGTTGTCGTGGATCTGGTGAAAGGCGCGGGCGACCGGCAACGGGATCAGCCGCTCACTCCAGAGGGTATCGGCTGTGCGGATCCAGCGCTCCTTGTAACTGTGCTGCTGGGTGATGCCATCCGGACTCACCTCCAGGGTGTGGTAGCTGATCAGGGCATTGATATCGGGTGGGGTGGTGGCTGCAGAAGCCGTGGCACACAGCAGCAAAGCCGGCAGCAGAGCGCGACACACCAGCCCGGAGGCAGAACGCCAGAACAGAGTGAAACAGACAGACACGGCACAAAAAACCGGCATAGAACAACATCCTTTTTTACAAACGAAAAAGCAGGCCCTGTCGGGCCTGCCTGAGCGGAGCTGTGGATTAGAGATCCAGCGCCGTCTTCACCAGCTCGAATACCTTGGTGTTATCCAGGGTGCCCTTGAAGGTATTGGCATTGGTACCACTGGCAAACAGCATGACATCGCCACCGCCATGGGTCTCGGAGCCGAGTTTCACGCCACTTTCTTGCAGATAGTCATCGGCCATGACCTCGTCGCTGGTCAGATCGGTACGGGTATCCTTGCGATTCGGGCCGTTGCCGAACGCCAGGGTGGTGATGGCATTGCCATTCACATCCCGCTTGATGGTCTTGTCACTGCCTTCCTTGACCAGATCCAGGATGTTGTTGCCCTTGGCCGAGTAGCCATTGAAGGTCATGGTGTGGTCATGGTCGGCGGTAACGACGATCAGGGTATCCTTCAGGTCTACCTTGGCCAGTGCTGCCTTGATGGCGTCATCGAAGGCGACGGCATCTTGCAGCGCTCGCTTGGCATTGGTGCCGTGCAGGGCATGGTCGATACGGCCCCCTTCGACCATCAGGAAGTACCCTTCCGGCTTGTTCTTGAGGATATCAATCGCCTTGCTGGTCATCTCGGCCAGAGAGGGTTGGGTACTGGCGGCGTTCTTCTGCCGATCCAGATCGTAATCCAGATGGTAGTCGGTGGTGAACAGACCAATCAGACGGCTGGTGGCGGCTGGATCCACCTCGGCCAAGCCGGCTTTGGTGGTCACGCTGGCATAGCCTTGCGCCTGGAGCTCGGCCGGCAGATCCCGGCCATCGGCGCGGCCACGCTTGTTGCTGGTGGCGTTGTAGGGCGTCCAGTAGTTGGCGCCGCCGCCCATCAATACGTCCACGCCATCGCCCAGTGCGGTATTGAAACCGGCACCGCCCGGGATGGCTTGCGCGGCTATGTCATAGGCTGCATCACGATGGCAGATGTGGGCATAGGTCGCCGCAGGGGTGGCATGGGTTAGCTCGGTAGTGGTGATGGAGCCCACCGCTTTGCCCTTGGCTTTGGCCAGCTCCAGCAGGGTCGGTACCGCTTGGCCATTGGTGCTGGCGCATGTACTGATCCCCTTGTTGCCGTTAATGTCTTTCTTTGGTGCTTCGGCCAGGGTGTCGGCGCTCATGGAGATGACTTCGTTGTTCATCTTCACACCGGTCATGTAGGCAGCCATGGAAGGGGCCGAGTCGGTGGTCTGGGCATCATGGGAGAAGGTCTTGATGCGGGCCGCGTAGTCCAGGGTTTCCATGGTCAGCAAGCCTTCTTCGCCGACGCTATAGATCTGGGCGGCGGTGACCGTGGTCGGGCCCATGCCATCCCCGAGGAAGAAGATGACATTCTTGGCCGGAGCCGCCAGAGCGGCGGATGAAGCAAGGGCCGTGGCGATAGCGGCACTGAGCAGGATCGGTTTTAACATGATGAGAGTTCCTTGAATTCGGGTGATTACAGACCGGCGGCCGTCTTGAGCTTGTTGAATACGGCGGTGTTTTCCATGACACCGTGGAAGCTGTCGGCTCCCATACCGGTTGCTCCGAGGAAGACATGGGTGCCACCGTGGGTTTCACTGCCCGGGGTTCCGACTTCGAAGACTACTTCCTGGCGATAGTCATCGGCGCTGGTCATGGCATCGTCGATGGCGGTACGTGGGCCATCAACGCGGTTGGAGCCGTTTCCGAAGCCGATGATGGAGTAGGGCATGCCGTTGGCATCGGTCGCCGGTTGACCCACACTGCTACCGGCGTAGTTTTTCACTACCCCCAGAACACCAGCTTCGCTGTCGGTGGTCTTCCCGGTGCGCTTGGCATAACCGTTCAATACCAGCGTGTGGTCATGGTCGGCGGTGACCACGATCAGGGTGTTCTTCAGCTCCGGATCCAGAACCTTCATCTTGTCGATGGCGGTCTTGATGGCGGTATCGAAGGCGATGGTATCTTGCAGTGCCCGCTTGGCATTGGTGTCATGCAAGGCGTGGTCGATGCGGCCACCTTCGACCATCAGGAAGAAGCCTTTCTCTTTCTGGCTCAGCAGATCGATGGCCTTGGTGGTCATGTCGCTCAGGGACGGCTCTGTACTGCTTGCGTTTTTCACGCGATCCAGCTCATAGGAGAGGTGGCTGCCGTTGAACAGACCGAGCAGGGGCTTGTCGGTGCCTGCGGCGTTCATCTCGCTCAGGGTGCTGGCGTAGTTATAACCCAGCGCCTGCAATTCGCTGATCAGGTTGCGACTGTCGGTTCGGGAGCCGGAGGCATCGCTGGGCAGAAATTGCTTGCGGCCACCGCCGAGGATGACATCCAGACCCGAGCCCAGGGCGCTGTTAAAGCCAGTACCATTCGGCACTAATTGTGCCGCGATGTCGTTTTCCAGATCCCGATTACAGATGTGAGCATAAGTCGCCGCCGGTGTGGCGTGGGTGACCCGGGTGGTAGTGACAACCCCGGTGCCCATGCCGGAAGCCTTGGCCAGCTCCAGCAGGGTGGTCACTGCCTTGCCTGCGCTGGTGGAGCAGTCCGCTTGCTGGGTGGCGGCGCTATCCATGGAGATGACACCGTTATTGCTCTTCACGCCGGTCATATAGGCCGCCATGGAAGGGGCGGAGTCGGTGACCTGGGAGTCGTGGGAATAGGTTTTGAGGAACGCGGTCTCCGGCAGGGTATCGATAGTCAGGCTACCATCCTCACCGTAGGCATAGATCCGCGATGCGGTCAGGGTGGTGATGCCCATGCCGTCGCCGAGGAAAAACAGCACGTTTTTCGGTGTCGGTTTGACGGTCGTTTCGGTCGAATCGCTATTACAACCGGCGACTAGTAGTCCGGCGGAGAAGAGCAGGGCAAGAGGTGCCAACTTGTGCATGGTAGTGAAACTCCTGTACTGAAAGTGGCTCGATACTAGGAGCTGGTTGTGACAGTTTTATGGACGGAACATGATGGAAATGTCTAATTTCTGTGAAATTTGCCGATTTATTAATGACGTAGCAGCTAGTGTTTGTTATTTTGTAACGTTCATTCACTATTGTTGGTTATGCGATAAAATTGCATAAATTCAACAACAGCCTAGGAGAGACGCATGGACAATTTCGCATTTCACAACCCCACCAAGATCCTGTTTGGTACAGGTCAAATCGCGGCGGTCGGTCAGGAAATCCCGCAAGAGTCACGCATTCTCATCACCTATGGCGGTGGTAGTGTGGTCAAGTTCGGCGTATTGGACGAGGTCAAGGCCGCTCTGGCCGGACGTCCACTGTTTGAGTTTTCCGGCATCGAGCCCAACCCGACCTATGAAACCTTGATGCAGGCGGTTGAGTTGGTGAAGCGGGAGAGCATTGATTTTCTGCTGGCCGTCGGTGGTGGCTCCGTGATTGATGGCACCAAATTCATTGCCGCCGCGGCGTGCTGGGGCGGCTCTGATCCCTGGGACATACTGCTGGATGGCGGTGCCACGGTTAAAACCGCATTGCCGATGGGCGCCGTGTTGACCCTGCCAGCTACCGGCTCGGAGATGAATTGCGGGGCGGTGATCAGTCGCAAGGAGACCCGGATTACGCTCCCGGCGGCCAACGGCGCCAATGCCGGGGTCTCGATGATTACCAAGAGTCAGCAGGACAAACTCTACTTCACGCACCCGGCGGTCTATCCGCGCTTTTCGGTGCTGGATCCGACCAAGAGCTACACGCTGCCACCCCAACAGACGGCCAATGGTATCGTCGATGCCTTTGTCCATGTCATGGAGCAGTATCTGACCTACCCGGTGGATGCCAAGGTCCAGGACCGTTTCGCGGAGGGGCTGTTGCTGACCCTGATCGAAGATGGCCCCAAGGTGTTGGCCGAGCCGGAAAACTATGCGGCCCGCGCCAATATCATGTGGACGGCGACCATGGCGCTGAACGGTTTGATTGGTACCGGTGTGCCGCACGATTGGGCGACCCATATGATGGGTCACGAGCTCACGGCGCTGCAGGGATTGGATCACGCCCGGACGCTGGCGGTGATCCTGCCTGCGGTGCTGGAACAACAGCGCGACAGCAAGCGGGAAAAGTTGCTGCAATACGCCGCGCGGATCTGGGATCTGCATAGCGGCGACGAGGCGAGCCGGATCTCGGCGGCTATCGCCAAGACGCGCGAGTTCTTTGAATCGCTGGGTGTGGCCACTCGATTGGCCGCGTATGGTGTCACCGCCGAAGCCATTGCACCTGTGCTGGCCAAACTGGAGCAGCATGGCCGTTTCCCACTCGGCGAGCGTCAGGATGTGACCCTGGACGCAAGTCGTCGCATTCTTGAGGCCTCGCTCTGAGTCTTTCTCGCCTGATTCCGCTAGGGTTGGGAGAAGAGAGCAGGAGGTTCGCGATGGCAAGATGGCGCTGTGAAGTGTGTGATTATATTTACGACGAGGCTGAAGGGCTTCCCGAAGAGGGGATAGCGCCGGGGACTCCCTGGTCGCTGGTTCCCGAGGATTGGCTCTGCCCGGATTGTGGCGTCAGTAAAGCCAGTTTTGTGTTGGATGACGAGACCTGAGAGAGACGTCCACTGAAACGACAAAGCCCCCGAAATCGGGGGCTTTTTTTACGGATTTTTTCTGCAACAGTTCTTAGTGGCTGGTAACAACCACATCATCGGCGGTGTGAGTCGGCTCTTCGGCATGGCCTTCGGCACCGTGCATCCAGTAGATCAGCTTGTTGGCAAACACCAGCAGGATGGCGGCACTGGCCACGGCGGTGATGGCGATACCACCGAAGATGGACATGGCACCGGATTCACCGACATAGGAGCCGATCATGCCGGCGGCATAGTTGGCCAGCGCGACAAAGCCGAACCAGGCACCCATCATCAAGGAGGCCAGACGCAGCGGCGCCAGCTTGGTGACCATGGACAGACCGATAGGCGACAGGCACAGCTCGCCCAGGGTGTGGAACAGGAAGGCGCCGACCAGCCAGAACATGGAGGTCTTGACGGTTTCATCGCCACCTTGCTGCAGTACGGCCCCGATCATGAACAAGAAGCCAACAGCCAAGAACAGCAGGCCCATGGCAAACTTCACCGGTGAGCTGGGTTCACGTTTCCCCAACTTGACCCAGATGGCGGCAACGAGCGGCGCTAGCGTGATGATGAAGAAGGGGTTCAGGGACTGGAACCAGGCGGTCGGTACTTCAAAGCCGCCCAGCATCCGATCGGTGTAGTTCTGGGTGTACAGGTTCATCAGACCACCGGCCTGTTCGAAACCAGCCCAGAAAATGATGGTAAACAGACCCATCACCAGGATGACTTTGATGCGATCCACTTCCTGCTTGGTCAGGGGGGCTTTTTGCGCAGCACTGCGTTGAGCGGCGGCCCGTTGTGCCGCTGGCACACGACCGATATCGCCCAGATAGCGTTGGGACAACAGCGCCTGGATCAGCAAGGAGATGAGCA
>Ga0247725_1001324_pt1 | contig 12877 bp, 13 predicted proteins | sample OKSTACKMCFT3sol_FD_183021 | JGI IMG/M metagenome (GOLD analysis project Ga0247725, IMG submission 183021) | Subsurface sediment microbial communities from gas well in Oklahoma, United States - OK STACK MC-FT3-sol | ecosystem: Environmental > Terrestrial > Deep subsurface > Rock core/Sediment... | reverse complement strand
GGCTGAAACGACGCGGGCCAGCCGTGTCTACTTCGCCCCACTTTGAGCTTTTGCCGACGGCGCGCCCACCTTGTCGACGGCTTGCACCACCGGCTCCCACGGAACCCAGCCGACGCTGTGCGTCACGCGGTTGTAGGAGGTCTTCGGATCATAAGCCGTCGTGCTCGCCGACAGCTTGTTGACGCCCAGTTGCCCCATGGCCTGCAGCACCACGGCGCTGGCGACATATTCGTCGCGACGCGCGCCGACCAGGGCCAGCTCGGCGTTCGAGAGTTCCAGCTGGGCGTTCAGGACGTCCAGCGTCGTGCGCAGACCGACCTGCTGCTCCTGGCGCACGCCTTCGAAGGCGATCCGCGTGGCGCGAACCTGCTCCTCGTTCGAGACCAGGTTGGCGCGCGAGGCCAGAAGGTTGCTCCAGGCGTTGGAGACCTGCTGGATCGCGGTGCGCTTGGCGCTCTCGGTGGCGCTGCGGGCGGCGTTCTCGCGCTCGGTGGCGGCGCGCACCTGCGAGGTCGTCAGGCCGCCGGTGAAGATCGGGATCGAGGCGGTGATCGCGCCCGAGACGGTGCGGTCATAGTCGTCGAACTGGCTGCCGACGCCCGAACGCTTGTCGGCGGCGTAACCCAGCGAGGCGCGGGCCGAGACAGTCGGACGATAGCCGGCCTTGGCCACGGCCACGCGGGCGGCGGCGGCCTCTTCGCTGTAGCGGGCCGAGGTCACGCCCGGATTGGCGGTCTGGGCGGCCTCGAAGGCCTGGTCGACCGAGCCGGGCAGCAGGGTCGCGAGGCTCGGCTCGGGCGCCAGTTCGCCCGGCGTCTGGCCGACCACGGCGGCATAGGCCGCGCGGCTGACTTCCAGCTGGGCCTGGGCCGAGGACAGGCCGGCCTTGGCGGCGGCGAGACGCGCCTGCGACTGGGCGACGTCGGTGCGGGTGATCTCGCCGACGTCGAAGCGGGCGTTGGATTCGTCGAGCTGGCGCTGCAGGACCGCGACGTTCTCCTTGGCGATGCGCAGCCGCTCCTGGTCGCGACGGACGTCGACATAGGCCTGGACGACATTGACCAGCACGTTCTGCTCAACGGCGCGCAGGCTCTCGCGCGAGGCCAGGACGTCGGCCTCTGCGGCGCTCAGATTGGCGCTGGCGCGACCGCCCGTATAGAGCGGCTGGCTGATCGACAGCGTGGCGGTGCTGCCCGAGACCTTCACATCGGCGCCGGTGTGCGGCGAGGTGTTCGAGCCGGTGACGTCCAGTTCGCCGCCGATCGTCGGACGGAAACCGGTCTTGGCCTGGACCACGCCCTCGTCGGTGATGCGCGTGCTCGCCCGCTGCTGCTGCAGGGTCGGGTTGGTCTGGTAGGCCAGAGCGATCGCGTCGGCCAGGGTTTCGGCGTGAGCGGCGGAAAACACGCCCGCCATCAGGCCGGCGCTGCAAGCGGCGGCCAGCAATCCGGCCCGTCGACGGTTCGACATCTAGGTTCTATCCCCAATCACGCGAAGCTCGCGTACCACACTATGAGGCGTGTAAGTCGGACCGCCAGCCGTCGCCAGTTAAGCTTTTTTCACGCAGACGCCGCGACGCTCCGCCCACGCGAAAGCTTAGAAGCTGAAGCCGACCTCGACCTCGAACCCCGCCAGGATCGGCGGCGAGGCGTCGAAGGCCTGACGACGGCCCACGCCGTCCTCGGCGCGCAGATAGATCACGGCGCGACCGACCGGGCCGGTGCGCTCGATGACGCCGAGGCGACCGCCGACGGCCAGGGCGTCCTGCCAGCTCTTCGGCGCGACGGCGACGGCGCCTTCGCAGATGATAACGTCGTAGTCGGCGCCAGGCACGGCCTTCAGGTCGTCGCCTTCGAGGCGCGTGACCGCCAGACCCATGTTTTCCAGCACGGCGGCGGCGTAAGGGGCGGCGATCGCCAGCGCCTTCTCGCCTTCGCGCGGCTTCAGGTTCTGCAGCAGCTTGCCCACTTCGCGCGGACGCAGCAGCCAGCGGCCCGGCGCGTATTCGATGTCGGCGTCGGCATAGGCCAGATAGGCCTTCGCGGCGGGGACCACCGTCTCGCGCTGCGTCACCCGCAGGGCGTCCTGCAGCGGCAGGTCGGTGACGTCGGCGGTGCGAATCTGGCTCTCGACCATGTTCAGCCGCGCGGCGGCGAAGTCGGTGCTCATGGAATCCCTCGAAGGACTGGACTTTCGAGCAGGCTTATAGGTCCGGCGATCGTCCGAACGCAATGCGATCACGCGGCGCAGGCGGCGTAAAGCGCCGCTCACGGGAGCCTTAAAAGCGACAACAAAGCCCGTTGAGATCAGATCAAGAGCAAAACCTGGGCGTTTGGGACGCCTGATCGCCATTTGTCACGAAAGCTAGATTGATCCGCGACCGCTTATGGTAAAGATAAAATCACCAATGTTGCTCGCCCGGGGGGGAAGCCCGAACGTCTCGGCTTCGTGAGGTTGTTTCCATGCTTAGAGCGGATATCGTGATCGTCGGTGCGATCGTCGCGCTTGTGGTGATTTATTTCCTGCCGCGCATTCATACGGCGACGGCAAAGGCCTACGGCCGCTGGCGCCGACGCCGGCGCGATCTGCGCCTTGAGCGTGAACGGCGCGAGCGCGAGGAACGCTTGGCGCGTCTGTCGCAGCAAACCTCGGCGCAGTAAGGCGTCAAAAAGGCGGCCGCGGAACCAAACGCGAGCGACGGAACTCCTTGGATGCGGCGCTGCGCCGCTCCAGTTCCTCGCTCAAGGTCCGCCGCATGAAGATCGCCCAGATCACGCCCCTCTACGAGGCTGTTCCGCCGCGCCTGTACGGCGGCACCGAGCGCGTCGTCGCCCACCTGACGGACGCCCTCGTCGATCTCGGTCACGATGTCACGCTGTTCGCCAGCGCTGAGGCCCAAACGAAGGCCAAGCTTGTCGCGGTGCGCGATCAGGCGATCCGGCTGGACCCCGCGCCTCTGAAGTCGGATCTGGCGGCGCACATGGCGCAGCTCGCCGAAGTCCGCGCGCAGGCGAACGACTTCGACGTCATCCACTTCCACACCGACATGATCCACTTCCCGTTCTTCGCGGACCGGGCCCAAAACACCTTGACCACGCTGCACGGTCGCCTGGACCTGAAGGACCTGTCCGCGGTGTACAAGCGCTGGCCGCAGTTCCCGCTGGTCTCGATCAGCGACGACCAGCGCCGCCCCCTGTCGTTCGCCAACTGGGCCGGCACGGTCCACCACGGCATGAACGCCGACATCTACCGCTTCTCCGAGAAGAGCGACGGCTATCTGGCGTTCCTGGGCCGCATCTCGCCGGAGAAGCGGCCGGATCGCGCGATCATTCTGGCCAAGCGCCTGGGCAAGCGCCTGAAGATCGCCGCCAAGGTCGACAGCGCCGACCGCGCCTATTTCGAGGACAAGATCGCCCCGATGATCCTGGGCGAGCCGCTGATCGAATTCGTCGGCGAGATCGGCGACAGCGAGAAGTCCGCCTTCCTCGGCGGCGCCGACGCCCTGCTCTTCCCGATCGACTGGCCCGAACCCTTCGGCCTGGTGATGATCGAGGCCATGGCCTGCGGCACCCCGGTGATCGCCTATCGCTGCGGCTCGGTGCCCGAGGTGATCGATCACGGCGTCACCGGCTTCATCGTCGAGGACGACGACCAGGCGCTGGAAGCGACCAAACAGGTCGAAAGCTTGGATCGAAAAGTGGTGCGGCAGCGTTTCGAGCATCGGTTCTCGTCCGAGGCGATGGCTCGGCGTTACGTCGCGCTCTACGAACAGCTGCGCGATGGCGCTGCTGTCTATCCGTCCTTGGTCGAGCTCGCCGCGAGCGCATGACATGAAGGAGGGGCCATGGAGAATCTCGCACCGGCCATCGAGGCGCCGGTCGATTACGGTGTGACGGCGGAAGTCCGCGCGCCGCAAAATCTCTATGCCCTTAAGGACAAGGACACCTTCATCGTCGCCGACCAGTTCGGCGACATCGCCGGACAGGGCGACGGCCTATTCCACAACGACACGCGGATTTTATCCTTCTACCGCCTGACGCTGGGCGGCCACGCGCCTTCGCTGCTGTCGGCCGCGGTGGCTCACGACAACGTCTTCTTCACGTGCAACGCCACCAACCAGGCCCTGCCCTATCCCGGCGGCCCGATGGGCCCGCCGGGCGTGCTGCACATCGAGCGCAAGCGGTTCCTGTGGGGCGAGCGGCTCTACGAGCGGATTCGTTGCGTGAACTACAGCCGCGATCTCGTGCTGCTGCCCATGGCGATCGAGTTCGACGCGGATTTCCGCGACATGTTCGAGGTGCGCGGGACGAAGCGGACCCGTCGCGGCGTGGAGGGCCCGCCGCATGTCGACGGCCGTCGCGTGGCCTATAGCTATATCGGTCTGGATGGCGTGGAGCGTTCGTCCTTCATCGCCTTCTCCGACGCCCCGTATCGCCTGAGCGCCCACAAGGCCGAGTTCATGTTCAGCCTGCAGGCCGAGGGCGTGACCGAACTCTATGTCGAGATCGGCGTGGTCGATGGCCATACGCCCAGCCGCGAGCGGTTCCGCGACGCCGCCGCCCGCGCCCGCTGGGACATGCGGGCGCGCCGTCGCCACGGCGCTCGTCTCAGAAGCTCGGGCCGGCTTTTCAACGAGTGGCTGGGCAAGTCGCGCTCGGACCTGGCCCTGCTGACGACGCGGATGGAGACGGGTCCCTATCCCTATGCCGGCATCCCATGGTTCTCGACGGCCTTCGGTCGCGACGCCATCATCACCGCCTGGCAGATCCTGTGGTTCGAGCCCTCCCTGGCCAAGGGCGTGCTGCGCTATCTGGCGGCGCACCAGGCCCAGGAGCGCTCGGCTTTCCGCGACAGCGCGCCCGGCAAGATCATGCATGAGACCCGCAAGGGCGAAATGCCGGCGCTCGGCGAGGTCCCGTTCGGCCGCTACTACGGCGGCGTCGACACCACCCCATTGTTCGTGGCCCTGGCCGACGCCTATCAGGCGCGCACCGGCGACGACCGGCTGATCGAGGAGCTGTGGCCCGCCCTGGAGCGCGCCATGCACTGGATCGAGCATGACGGCGACAGCGACGGCGACGGCCTGATCGACTACGCGCGCGGCCAGGACAGCGGCCTCTCCAACCAGGGCTGGAAGGACAGCGAGGACTCGGTGTTCCACGCCGACGGACGCTATCCCTCCGGCCCGATCGCCCTGGTCGAGGTGCAGGGCTACGCCTTCGCGGCCTATCGCGGCATGGCGCGTCTGGCTGAACGCCGCGGCGAGATCGGCCAGGCGGCCATCTGGCGGCAGAAGGCCGAACGCCTGCGGCAGAAGGTCGAGACCCTCTTCTGGATGGAAGAGCGTGGCTATTACGGCATCGCCATCGATGGTCAGGGCCAGCTTTGCCGAGTCCTGTCGTCGAACCCGGGACACCTGTTGTTCTGCGGCCTGCCGACGCCCGAGCGCGCGCGCGCGGTCTCGGACCAGCTGTTGTCGGCGGCGTTCAATTCCGGCTGGGGGTTGCGGACCCTGGCGGCCGGCGAAGCGCGGTTCAATCCGATCAGCTATCACAACGGTTCGGTCTGGCCGCACGACACCGCCCTCTGCGTGATGGGGCTCTCGCGCTATGGCGAGCGGGACGGCGTGGTGAAGCTGACGGCGGACCTGTTCGAGACCGCCAGCCGGATGGGCATGCGCCTGCCGGAACTGTTCTGCGGCTTCCCGCGCTCGCCGGGCGAGCCTCCGGTCGCCTATCCGGTGGCGTGCCTGCCCCAGGCCTGGGCCGCGGGCTCGGTGTTCATGATGCTGCAGGCTTGCCTGGGCGTCTGGATCGACGCCAATCGCGGCGAGATCGTCCTGGTCGATCCGCGCCTGCCGATCGGCATCGATCGTCTGCGGGTCGAGCACCTGCGCGTCGGCGCCGAGACCGTGGGCCTGACGTTCCAGCGTCAAGGCGATCGCGTCACGGTCCACGCCGAAGGCGGCGTCCCGCTGACGATCCGGTCAAAGCCGGTCTGGGAATGAGGGGGAAGTGGCTCCGCGGGTAGGATTCGAACCTACGACCAGCCGGTTAACAGCCGGCTGCTCTACCACTGAGCTACCGCGGAACAGGTCGCTCTCAAGAGAGGCGGCTAGATAACCGTCGCGCGGAGTCGATGCAAGCGCCGACGGTCGTCAGATTTGAGACAAATGCACGCGGACGCGAACAGGCGATCGCGGATGCGGGATGTGCGGGAAGCTCTCGGAAAAGCGAAAGAAGAGTGGCTCCGCGGGTAGGATTCGAACCTACGACCAGCCGGTTAACAGCCGGCTGCTCTACCACTGAGCTACCGCGGAACAGGTCGCTCTCAGAAGAGGCCGCGTGATAGCCGCCTCCCCGCGGCGATGCAAGCGCCTTATTCCAAAAAAACAGCCCGGTACGAGACCGGGCTGTGGAAAGTCAGTGATGGTGGTGCGCCTTCCAAAGAAGACGCGCACAGGGTCGGGCGATCGTGGTTAATCAGGCCTTAATTCTTAACGCCGGGGCGAAAAGGTCGCAGGCGGCCCAGCCACTGCTTGGGCCTCACCCGCGCTTGGGAATGTCGAGGCCGCGCCGCACCGCCGGACGCGCCAAACCCTGCTCCAGCCAGCGGGGAACGTGTTTCAGGGCCGCGTAGTCGACCAGATCGCCCGCGCCGTAGAAGTCCACGAGGTTTCGCACCCAGCCCAGCGTGGCGATGTCGGCGATCGTATAGTCGTCGCCCATGATCCACGAACGGCCGGCCAGGCGCCCCTCCAAGACGCCCAGAAGCCGCTTTGATTCGGCGGCGTAGCGGTCGCGCGGACGCTTGTCCTCGTAGTCCTTGCCCGCGAATTTGTGGAAGAAGCCCAGCTGGCCGAACATCGGCCCGATCGCGGCCATCTGGAAGAAGACCCATTGCAGGGTCTCGTAGCGCGCGGCCGGGTCGGTCGGCAGGAACTGGCCGCTCTTGTCGGCCAGATAGACCAGGATCGCGCCGGATTCGAACAGGGCCAGCGGCTTCCCGTCCGGACCGTTGGGATCGAGGATCGCCGGAATCTTGCCGTTCGGGTTCAGGGACAGATATTCCGGCTCCCACGTCTGGTTCTTGCCGATGTCGATCAGGTGCGGCTCGTACGGCAACCCCGTCTCCTCCAGCATGATCGAGACCTTCACGCCGTTGGGGGTCGGCAGCGAATACAGCTGGATCTGGTCGGGATGCTGGGCGGGCCAGCGACGAGTGATCGGAAAGGCGGACAGATCCGACATGGCTTCAAGCCTCGTGTTCCGCTCCGGAGCGGAGCCGTCGGCATTTGGCGTCTCGTCCGACGTATTTCCAGCGCCAGCCTATACCCAAAACGCGAAGTTCGCGCTGGGAGTGCTTTCCTCGCCCAATGAACCCGGTTATCGGGAGCCCCCAGGGGGACAACAAGTAAATGGCGAATGCTGACGATCACTGGCCAGAGACGCTGAACCGCGTCGCCGCGATCCTGGATTTCAAGCTCACCGGCGAAAAGATCGGGGCCAACACCACGAAGCCCAGCTTCAAGATGTGCGCATTCGCCCCCTCCAACCTGTCCGCGCTTCCCGCGCTGGTGGCGACGGCGGTGCACGCCGGCCTGGAGGTCGACCGACTGATCTCCCTGCCCGGCCCGGGCGCGTTCGACGCCCAGGCGCGCAAGGTGCGCCAGGCGCTGGCCGACGCGCTGAACACCGAAGCGCCCGGCGGCGCGCGCTCGCCGTTCGTCACCGGCTACAAGACCGCCTATCGCGTGGAGTTGGCGCGGGTGATCTGGAAGGCCATCGCCGACGCGCCGGTCCGACGGCTGGAAGACCTGGCCCGCGCGCGTCTCGTCTAGCCCCGCGCCTACCAGGCGCCGGTGTTGGGCATCGAGGCCCAGGGCTCGGCCGGCGGCAGGCTGCCGTCCTGCAGCAGTTCGACCGAGATGCCGTCCGGCGAGCGCACGAACGCCATGTGGCCGTCGCGCGGCGGACGGTTGATCGTCACGCCCATGTCCATCAGGCGCTGACAGGTCTCGTAGATGTCGTCGACGCGATAGGCCAGGTGACCGAAGTTGCGCCCGCCCAGATATTCCTCGTCGTCCCAGTTGTAGGTCAGCTCGACCAGCGGCGCCTTGCGCTCCTTGGCCAGATCGACGTCTTCCGGGGCGGCCAGGAAGACGAGCGTGAAGCGGCCCTTGTCGTTCTCCATCCTGGACACTTCCTGAAGGCCCAGGCCCTCGCAATAGAACCGCAGCGAAGCGTCCAGATCGCGAACGCGGACCATGGTGTGCAGATAGCGCAAGGCGGAACTCCTCTGGAAAACGTCGTCGATATAGTCTCCCCGCCAGGCGCGGCGAAGCCCTAAACCGGCTCGCGCTCGCGGGTCTGGCGGCGCCACAAGGCCGCATACTCGCCGCCGGCCTCCAGCAGCGCCTCGTGGCGGCCGCGCTCGACCACCCTGCCCCGCCGCAGCACCACGATCTCGTCGGCGTCGGCGATGGTCGAGAGACGGTGGGCCACGACCAGGGTGGTGCGCCCCGCCCGCGCCTTGCGCAGCGTCGCCTGGATGGCCGCCTCGGTGCGACTGTCGAGCGCGCTGGTCGCCTCGTCCAGGATCAGCACGCGCGGATCGGCCAGCAGGGCGCGGGCGATGCCGACCCGTTGGCGCTCGCCGCCGGAAAGCTTCAAGCCGCGCTCGCCGACCTTGGTGGCCATGCCGTCCGGCAGATTGCGGATGAACTCGCCGAGCTCCGCCGCCTCCGCCGCCGCCCAGACCTCGGCCTCGGTGGCCTGGGGCCGGGCGAAGGCGATGTTGGCGGCCAGGGTGTCGTTGAACAGCGCCACGTCCTGCGGCACCAGCGCCACGGCGCGACGCAGCGAAGCCTGGGTCAGGGCGCGCAGGTCGTGGCCGTCCAGCGTGATCCGCCCCGCCTGAGGATCGATCATCCGCAACGCCAGTCGCACCAGCGTGGTCTTGCCCGCGCCCGAGGGGCCGACGATGGCGACCGTCGTTCCCGGCGCGATGTTCAGGGTCACGTCCGCCAGACCCTCGGACCGCGCGCCGTGGCGGAAGGAGACCGTCTCGAACGCCACCGCCCCGCCTCGGTGGTCGACACTGGGCGGCAGGTCGATGGCGTCCGGCGCATCGGCCACGTCGGCGCTCTGACGGCGCAGGTCCATCATCGCCTCCATGTCGATCAGAGACTGGCGAATCTCGCGATAGGCGAAGCCCAGGATGTTCAGCGGGGCGTAGAGGTTGATCAGGATCAGGATGGCGGCCGTCACGTCGCCGGGGCCGATGCGGCCGGCCGCGGCCTCGGCGCCCGCCAGCACCGCCATGCCGCCCAGGCCGACGCTCATCACGGCCGCCTGCACCATGTTCAGCAGGTTCAGCGAGTTGGTCGCCTTGATCTGCGCCTCGCCATAGCGATCCAGCGCGCCGCCATAACCCGCCACCGCCCGCGCCTCGGCGCCGAACGACTTGACGGTCTCATAGTTCAGCAAGGCGTCGACCGCCCGGCCGGCGGCTTCGGCGTCGGCCTCGTTCAGGGCCCGGCGATGGCCGATGCGCCAGTCCGAGATCGCGAAGGTCAGGTAGCCATAGACGGCCACGGTGCCCAGCGCGATGGCCGCGAACCGCCAGTCATAGGCCTTGGCCAGCACGACCGCCGCCATGACCAGTTCGACGCCCGTGGGCGCCAGGTTGAAGGCCAGGCTGCGCAGCAGGAAGTCCATCGACCGCGCGCCGCGATCGATCACCCGCGACAGCGAGCCGGTCCGCTTGGATTGGTGGAAGTCGATCGACAGCGACAGGGCGTGCGAGAAGGTCTCGACCGCCGCCCGGTTCTGGGCGGCCTGGGCGACGGGCGTGAAGATCGTGTCGCGGGCCTGAGGCGCGGCGGCCGAGACGAACCGCACGAACGCCCAGCCCAGGGCCAGGCCCGCGAAGGCCCAGGTCACGGCGACGGCGGCGCTTTGCCCCGCCGACAGCTGATTGACCGCCTTGCCCAGCATCAGCGGCGCCAGCACGCCCAGGGCCTTGCCCGTCAGCGTCAGGATCAGCGCGACCGTCACTCGCCAGCGCAGTCCTGGCGCGCCGGAGCGCATGACCAGGCGCGCCAAATCGCCCATGGCGCTCCAGAAGCGCACGGGCTGATCAGCCTTGGCGATCGCGCCGGGAACGGCCGCGCGTCCGGCGGAGGGCGGGCCGCCCATGCCCCTCATCGCGGACCGCCGATCAGCATGGTGGTCTGGACGCCGCCGCCGGGCGTCATCCAATCGACTCGCCAGCCTTGCGGCGTACGCTCCGCGCGCACCGGCCCGGTCACCAGCGGCTGAGGCGGAGAGGTGACGACCGACACCGCGGTTTCCCCGCCGTCGCCCGCGACCTGGATGTCGTGGCCGCCCGGCGCCAGGGAGGCCGTCAGCGAGATAAAGAACCGTCCGTCTTCGTCGGCCCGCCCTCCGCCGCGCGTGACGCGATCGACCCGAACGTTGAGGCCGGCGTCCGGCGCGGCGACGCCGGACACCACCGCCCCGCCCTCGCGATCAACGTCGATCGTCAGGATGCGGGGCGACGATGAGCCGGGAGCCAGTCGCTTGGCCCCGGCGCCCGCGCGCAACAGCGCCACGTCGCCGCCGTCCGCCACCATCACATAGCCCTCGGCCTGCACGGTGCGTCCGGCGCGGGTCGTCGACAGGCCAAAGAGGCGCACGCCCTCGACATTGGGAACGGTGAGCTTCCAGCGCCCTTCGCGATCGGTCCGCCCGGCAAAGGTCTCGCCGGCGGGCGAGCGCAGGCGAACGTCGGCTTCCGGCGCGCCATGGCCCGACAGAGCCAGGGCGCCGCTCACGCGCTGGACGCTCTCGACGACGGGCGGGCCGACATAGCCGGCCTCGGCGCTGTCATCGGCCTTGGGCGCATCCGCGGGCTTGGGCGCGCTGGGCGAGCAGGCGGCGAGCAGCGCCGCGGCCAATCCCCCCGCGACGATCGGCGGCTTGCAACCCAAGAAGCGAATCCTGATCATGCGCCCTCAAATAGGAACGGTTCGAAGGCGCGCGAGCCCGTGCGCCTTTCGTCTTTTGTGTGGAGTGGACGACGATGCCCAACGAGTCTAGCCGTCTGGGCTCGGTCTGCGTCTATTGCGGATCGTCCAACACCGTCGAGCCCAGCTACCTGACCGATGCTCATCAGATCGGCGAGAGCTTCGCCAAGGCCGGCCTGAAGCTGGTCTATGGCGGCGGCGGCGTCGGCCTGATGGGTGCTACCGCGCGCGGGGCGCATTCAGCGGGCGGCGCTGTCCTTGGCGTCATCCCAAGTTTCCTGCGCGGTCGCGAACAGCCCTTCGACGACGTAGAGACCGTAGTTGTCGAGACGATGCACGAACGCAAGATGATGATGTTCGAACGCTCGGACGCCTTCGTCGTGCTCCCCGGCGGCATCGGCACGCTGGAAGAGATCGTCGAACTGCTGTCTTGGCGCCGTTTAGACCTTCACCAGAAGCCGATCGTGTTCCATAACCCCGCCGGCTTCTGGGATCCGTTCTTCACCCTGATCCGACACACGGTCGATCTGGGCCTGACCCCGCCCAGCCTGCTGAACGCCTGGCGCGCGGTCGAGAAGGCCGAGGACGTAACCCCCGCCCTGCTGACCTGGAACCAGGAAATCGACGTGGCTGGCGCGCCGGCTACGCTTCGCCAGTTGACTTAGTTTCTAAAAAAGACGCACTATGTCCTTGAGCCGATGGTCAACATGGACCGCGTGTGCTCGTGCGCCGGAACTCCCATCCGGCGCGGGGATAGGAGACTAAAGGAATGCGTACCGCTGTTCACGCGGGCCTGATGGCCTGCGCTCTTGTCGCTGGCCTGTCGGCCGGAACCGCCTTCGCCGCCGATAGCGAAGGCGCCTGGCTCAAGCTGAAGACGCCGCCCACCACCGCTCAGTTCATCCAGGACGGTTCGGTCTGGCGCTGCAAGGACGACATGTGCTCGACCACCAAGGTCCGGGCCCTGCCTGTCGCCCGCGCCTGCCGCAAGCTGGCCGGTCAACTGGGCGAGCTGACCGCCTTCAACTATCGCGGCGAACCGCTCGAGGACGCCGCCCTCGCCGAGTGCAACGCGGCGGCCAAGCCCAAGGGCTAAGCTGAAAAAAGGCCTCCGCCGGAAACGACGGAGGCCTTCTTGTTCGAGGGCGTGGGACCCTGAAGCCACTGGCAAGCTTACTTTCGTTCCGACTTGGCGGACGACTTGGCGGGCTTCGGATAGGACCGGCCTCCCACCAGCATGCCGCCCATCAGGGCGAACGAGAACATGGCGTGGTTCATCTTCGATACGGTCATGGCGGCGTCTCCCAGATTGACCTTTAGGACCAGGAGACGCGCGCGGCTTACAGGGGCGGTCCCCTCCTAGTCGTCAGCGCGTCGAGGTGTAGCTTGCGCCCTTAGCGTGCGTCGGCAACGCGACAAAGCGCGCAGGCGAGCTCGTCCGTCTGTCGCCTAAACACCCGCGTCACAAAGGAAAATTTATCAGTCCACGCACAACCAGGGGCGATCTCCGGCCTTGGCGGGGCGCCCTCGGCTCAAGCGGAGCAAGGGGCGCTGGCGTTCCGCCTGATCCGCCTCCCCCCATCCAGCCCCCCCGACCGCCTGTCGCCGGCGCCCCATGCGACGGAAGCACGCCCAGCCATGAAGAAGGCCGCCCGCGTCGGCGTGACGCAGGCGGCCTCTCCATTCTGGCCTATTGCTCCGTACGCCGAACGGCGTTCGTCAGGCCGCCGCGTCGAACGACAGCGACTCGTAGCGCTTCAGATGGTGGTCGACCGAGCCGAACAGGCCCTCGATCATCGTGGCCCGCTTGAAGTAGTGGCCGATGGCCAGCTCGTCGGTCATGCCCAT
>Ga0247725_1001323_pt1 | contig 12881 bp, 8 predicted proteins | sample OKSTACKMCFT3sol_FD_183021 | JGI IMG/M metagenome (GOLD analysis project Ga0247725, IMG submission 183021) | Subsurface sediment microbial communities from gas well in Oklahoma, United States - OK STACK MC-FT3-sol | ecosystem: Environmental > Terrestrial > Deep subsurface > Rock core/Sediment... | reverse complement strand
CTCCAACGGCCACGGCTCCATGCTGCTGTACTCCCTGCTGCACCTCTCCGGTTATGACCTCTCCATCGACGATCTGAAAAACTTCCGCCAACTGCACTCTCGCACCCCGGGTCACCCGGAGTACGGCTATGCACCGGGCGTTGAAACCACCACTGGCCCGCTGGGTCAGGGCATCACCAATGCCGTTGGTATGGCGATCGCCGAAAAAGCCATGGCTGAGCAGTTCAACCAGCCGGGTCACGACATCGTTGACCACTACACCTACGCCTTTATGGGCGACGGCTGCCTGATGGAAGGTATCTCCCACGAAGCGTGCTCTCTGGCAGGTACCCTGCAACTGGGCAAACTGATCGCGTTCTGGGATGACAACGGTATCTCCATCGACGGTCACGTAGAAGGCTGGTTCACCGACGACACCGTCAAGCGCTTCGAAGCCTACGGCTGGCACGTTATCCCGGCTGTTGACGGCCACAACCCGGAAGCGATCAACGCTGCCATCGAAGCCGCCAAGGCCGAGACCGGCAAGCCGACCCTGATCTGCTGCCGCACCATCATTGGTTACGGCTCCCCGAACAAATCCGGTTCTCACGACTGCCACGGCTCACCGCTCGGCAACGACGAGATCGCCGCTGCTCGCGCGTTCCTGAAGTGGGACCACGCCCCGTTCGTTATCCCGGCTGACATCGCAGCCGAGTGGAACGGTCAGGAGAAGGGCGCCAAACTGGAAGCCGACTGGGCTGCCAAGTTCGCCGCCTATGAAGCCGCTCACCCGGCTCTGGCTGCCGAATTCAAGCGCCGCACCGCAGGCGAACTGCCGGCCAACTGGGCTGCTGAATCCGCCAAGATCATCGAAACCCTCCAAGCCAACCCGGCCAAGATCGCAACCCGTAAAGCGTCCCAAAACGCACTGGAAGCGTTCGGCAAGCTGCTGCCGGAATTCATGGGTGGCTCTGCCGACCTGGCTCCGTCCAACCTGACCATGTGGTCCGGTTCCAAGTCTCTGACCAACGACGATGCCTCCGGCAACTACATCCACTACGGTGTCCGCGAGTTCGGCATGTCCGCCATCATGAACGGTATCGCCCTGCACGGTGGTTTCATCCCCTACGGCGCCACCTTCCTGATGTTCATGGAGTATGCCCGTAACGCCCTGCGCATGGCCGCTCTGATGAAGCAGCGTTCCATCTTTGTTTACACCCACGACTCCATCGGTCTGGGTGAAGATGGCCCGACTCACCAGCCGGTTGAGCAGATCGCTTCCCTGCGTCTGACTCCGAACATGAGCACCTGGCGTCCGTGTGACCAGGTTGAATCTGCCATCGCCTGGAAACACGCCATCGAGCGTACCGACGGCCCGACCTCTCTGATCTTCTCTCGTCAGAACCTGGCCCAGATGGATCGTACTGCCCAGCAGCTGGCCGACACCGCCAAGGGTGGTTACGTGCTGAAGGATTGCGCCGGTACTCCGGAGCTGATCCTGATCGCCACCGGTTCCGAAGTGGAACTGGCCGTTGCCGCCTATGAGCAGCTGACTGCCAAGGGCCGTGCCGTGCGCGTGGTCTCTCTGCCGTCTACCGACGTGTTCGACGCCCAGTCTGCCGAGTACAAAGAGTCCGTTCTGCCGTCCTCCGTCACCAAGCGTGTAGCCATCGAAGCCGGCATCGCCGACTACTGGTACAAGTACGTGGGTTTTGGCGGCAAGATCATCGGTATGACCACCTTCGGTGAGTCCGCACCGGCCGAGCTGCTGTTCAAGGAATTCGGCTTTACCGTGGAAAACGTGGTTGCGACCGCAGAGTCCCTGTAATAGCTGACCATTGGGCCACTCTGGCCCAGTAGGTGGAAAATAAAGCGCCCTCCATCGCAAGATGGGGGGCGTTTTTATATATCCATATTATATTGGTGTGTCGTGTCCTAATTGGTATTTTCGAGTTTTCAATGATTATATTTATGAAGAAAAATGTTAAGATATAATAATTATAGAGGGACATTAAATGGATAAAGAGAAACTAATTGAATTGATAATGAAAGAGCCTTCGCCATTAGAAGCTACAGAATATGAAGAGAAAATAAGAAGAAATCTTCTTATATCATCCATGATAGCTATAATGTCACTGTTTTTTGGTATAACACCGACTGAACAAGTGGAAATATGGGGGCTTAAATTTCAAAATGTGACTATGAACTCAATATATGTTGTTTTGCTCACGATTATAGTTTATGAGTTGGGGCATTACTGTTGGATTGTGTTTAATAAATTTTCCTATTGGAGGGTTAGGCTGACAGGTTCAAAATTAGGAACATATAGAGGGAGCTCTGGTGGTTACAGTGTTGACGATCCTCAAGAGGATACTGTGGGCGATGAAATAAACTCAACATTCTATACCTGGATGATTGAGAGAACTCATGGATATCATGCATTGATAGACTTAATCTCTAATCAAAAGGCCGAGTTGGATATCCTTTCAAGGAAAGTTTTGGAAGAAGAGTCAAATCCAGAAATAATATCTAAAATAGAACTGGAAGTGAATGCTTTAAACGATTCGGTTGAACGTCTATCAAAATATCTGGACTCTGTAAGAATCAGTGAATCCATGAGGCGGTTCGATAAATGGTTTGATATGGTCATCAAGTCACAATCTCGCCGATGGTTGATATTGGACTGTATTTTCCCTATCTCAGTCGGTTTTCTTGCATTCATTTACTTATTAAATAGGATGTTTGTCTTACATCAAGACTTTATAAGTTCACATTTGATAATGATATCTAGATTTTTCGATTTTTGGGGACCAGCGTAGGTTCGATTAGCGAAGCGTAATCGGACGTTCGCGTTTTTTAGACGGTGCCATAAAAATAATGTCCATCCTATTACCTAAAAAGAGACCGGCATATAGCCGGTCTCTTTTTTATTTCTGCAACCCTTACGCCTGCTGCGGGGTACTTTCCGCGTTGGATATCACCGCATCCACCTCGGCCTGCTCCACAATGGGCCTTATCAATCTGACGACAAGGGTGCCATGGTTAATACCAGCTTGCCGATATGACGGCCTGAATCCAGCAAATGGTGGGCGGCCGCCGCCTCATGCAGCGGGAAGCTCTGGTAAACCTGCGGTTTGACCTCGCCGCGTTCGATAAATGGCCAGACATGAGTTTGCAGCTGGGCAATCAGTTCGGCTTTTTCCTGCGGAGTACGCGAGCGCAGGGTCGAGCCGATATGGGTCAGTCGCTTTTGCAGCATGGGAAACAGATCCAGATTGGGGGCGGCGCCCGCAATAATGCCGATCTGGACTATGCGGCCATTGATGGCGGCCGCCGCATAGTTGCGCGCGACATACTCTCCGCCAATGATATCGAGAATGATGTCGGCGCCATGGCCATCGGTGGCTGCATGCACGGCCTCGACAAAATCCTCCTCCTTGTAGAGCACGGCCACATCGGCGCCCAGCTTGATGCTGGCGGCCTGCTGCTCGGGTGAGCCGACCGTGGTGATGATTTTGGCGGCGCCAAATGCCTTGGCCAGCATGGTGGCGGTCGTGCCGATGCCGGAGGCACCGCCATGGATCAAGATAATGTCCCCTTTTTTGAACTGACCCCGTTCAAACATATTTGACCAGACCGTCATAAAGGTTTCCGGCAGTGCCGCGGCTTCGACAAAGCTCAATCCGGGCGGCAGGGGCAGGACATTGCTCTGGTGGGCGACGCTGTACTCGGCATAGCCGCCACCCGAAATCAGCGCGGCGACCTTGTCGCCAATCTTGAGATGGGTCACCTGCTCCCCCTTGGCGACCACGACCCCGGCGACCTCCAGCCCGGGAATATCCGATGCCCCTGCCGGAGGCGGGTAGAGCCCTTTGCGCTGCATCACATCCGGTCCATTGATGCCGGTCGCATAGTGCCGGATCAAGACCTCATCGGGCTTGGGCGCCGGTGTGGCGCGGGTGGTCAGTTGCAAGACATCGGGGCCACCTGGCTGGGTAATCTCTACCGCGCTCATGGTGGCGGGAATGGAATAGGCGTTATGCATCAGCGGCTCCTTGTAACGAGGTGATATGAGGTTCCCCGAGTGGGATGAGCACCAAGATAGTGGAGATTACTGATGAATAAACGCAGTATTATCCCTCACCTGTAATGCAAAAATGCATTTAAACCGGGAGTCGTGATGAACTGGGATGATGCGAAAATTTTTCTGGCGTTGCATCGGGAGGGGAGCCTGAGGGGCGCAGCTCGTGTGGTCGGGGTCGATCAGGCCACCATTGGCAGGCGGATTGCCGCACTGGAGCATCGTCTGGCGGCCACGCTGTTTCTCCGCACATCCAAAGGGTATGTGCTGACTCATGTCGGAGAGATAGTGCTGGCCAGCGCCCAGCAGATGGAGCTGGCAGCCATTGATTTTGTGCGGGCGGCGCAAGGGGTCGACAACCGCCTGGTTGGGGAGGTCAGTGTGGCGACCACAGACACCCTGGGGATGGATTTTCTGATACCGGCCCTGACCGAGCTGCATCAGCGTTATCCCGATATCAGGGTCATCCTCAATACCTCGACCCAGGTGGTCAATCTGTCCCTGCGGGAAGCGGATATCGCGATCCGGACGGTGAAGCCGGACAATCCCGACCTGATTATTCGCAAGCTGGCCTCCTGGCCGGTCGGGTTGTATGCCTCCGCCGACTATCTGGCTCGCCATGGCATTCCCGAAGCGGGCACCGGTTTTGCGGGCCATTCGCTGGTGGTGTATGAGCCCCACTGGCAGAGCGCTCGCTCGCCAATGATGCTCGAAGAGGCGGCCGAGGGGGCCACGGTCGCCGCGGGGGTCAATACCAGCCTGATGCTGCGTCAGGCCCTGCTGATGGGGTTGGGGCTTGGCGAGGTAGCGGTTCCGCTTGCCGAGCAAGCCGGGTTGGTGCGGGTCTGGCCCGAGCGGCAATTAGAGCAATCCTACGATGTGTGGCTGGTGACCCATCAGGATGTGCAGCATGCCGCGCGGGTCAGGGCGGTCATGGATGCCATCGTCAGGGCATTTGCCGCGATGCCCTAAGTCTGGCGGGGATTCTGTTCAGGTTTTGTCGCAGCGTGGTCACACCTCTTGCCATAGTCATGGCGGTTGAGGGAAAACCCTCATTTACTTGGTCTCTGACAGTCAATACTGTGAGACCGAGTCCACCACTACTGGAGCTTGACCCATGACCGATATGCTTGTTGACGATAAACAACCGACCCCGGATCCGGCAGAGCAGAATGCCTTCTTTCCGTCGCCCTACTCCCTGAGCCAGTTCACCTCGCGCAAATCTGACCTTGCCGGGGCTGACTATCCCGCTCCCTATCGGGAGGGGCGCTGGAAGATCCTGCTGATCGGGGCCGATGAGCGCTATCTGCCCACCGACAACGGCACCCTGTTTTCTACCGGTAACCATCCGGTCGAAACCCTGCTGCCCATGTATCACCTCGACAAGGCGGGCTTTGCCTTTGATGTGGCTACCCTTTCCGGCAATCCGGTCAAGTTCGAGTGGTGGGCCATGCCCGGCGAAGATGAAGAGGTGCTGGGGCTCTTTGCCAAATATCAGTCGCAGTTCCGCCAACCGGCCAAGCTGGCCGATCTGCTGAAAGAGGCGCTGGCCGCCGACTCGGACTATATCGGCGTCTTTATTCCCGGTGGCCACGGCGCCCTGATGGGGCTGCCGCAGAGTGCCGAGGTGAAAGCGCTGCTGGAGTGGGCGATGGCCAACGATCGCTTCATCATCTCCCTCTGTCACGGACCTGCTGCACTGCTGGCGGTGGCCAATCCAGAGACCTTCGCGGGCTACAAGATCTGCGCTTTCCCCGATGAGCTGGATGCCCAGACCCCGGCAATTGGCTATATGCCTGGCCACCTCACCTGGAAGTTTGGCGAGAAGCTCAAAGAGATTGGCTTCGAGATCGTCAACAACGGCATCTCGGGAGAGGTGTGCCGGGATCGCAATCTGCTGACCGGTGACAGCCCGCTGGCAGGCAATAACCTCGGCAAGCTGGCCGCTACCACCTTGCTGGAGGCGGTTGCCAAGCGATGAGGTTGTCGTCATCGCCAGCGAATGCATTGCAGGTCGCGGTGGCGCTGGAAGGGTGCCAGCGGCTGGAGGAGATCCAGCAGCTGGTGCGCGCTTTTGCCACCCCGCTGGGGTATCACCGCTTTGCGCTCTTCTCCATCAGTGCCAGCGAGGAGGGGGTGGTCGAGCACCTCTATTGGCTGGAGGGGGAGTGGCTGGAGAGCGGCGAGGCGGTCGACCTGCATGCCTATATGCGCGAGTGTCCGATGGCGATGCATATCAGGGAGCGAGACCAGCCCTTCTTCTGGAGCAAAACGGTTGGTGCCGTTGGCGAGCAGTACCGTATCGTTCGCCAGCCTGAGGGGCCGGGCCGACATGGCTTGCAGGTACCCGTCTATGGGCCGTTGGGACTGGAGGGGGCGATGAGCTTTGGCGGCGATCAGATCGATGCCAGTGCCCATACTCGGGTTGGCCTTGCGCTGATCGCGGCAGCGGCTTTTCATGCAGCCCGTCGCCTGATGGAGATGCCGGTAGCGGGTCACGAGCGTGGCCTCACTGGGCGCGAGCGCGAAGTGCTGGAGTGGGTCTCCCGGGGTTGGCGCCATGCCGATATCGCCACCACCCTGAAGCTTTCGGTACGCACGGTCGAGAACCATCTGCGCAGTGCCCGCCGTCGACTCGGTGTGGCCACCACGGCAGAGGCGGTCAGAGTGGCGATCAGGAACCGCGATATCGAGGGTTGAGGGGCCATCCCTTTGTCTGGCATGTAAAAAGAGACCGGCCATCAGCCGGTCTCTTTTTATTATTGAACGCAATCTTTACACCTGCGGCGGGGTACTTTCCGCATTGGACATCACCGCATCAATCTGCACCAGGGCGCCGGCGGGCAGCTCGCTCACCCCGAATACGGTGCGGGCCGGCAGATAACCCGGGAAATATTTGGTGTAGACGGCGTTGACCGCATCCAGATCCGCGATATTTCCGAGCTGGATATTGACCTTGACGATATCGTCCATCACATGGCCGATGCTCTCCACAATTGCCTTGATATTGCTCAGGCACTGGGCGGTCTGCTCCTTGATGCAGCCAGCCAGGATCTTGCCGGTGGCGGGGTCAATCGGCAGCTGCGCAGACAGATGGTTGTAGTGAGAGAAGGCGACGGTCTGGCAATGGAGCGGGCTGCGCGGTGCCTTGTCAGTATTGCGGGCGCTGATCACCAGATTGTGTCTGTCTTCCACCAGTTGCGGCGGGGTGCCGTCACCGTGGGAGATGACCGCATCCATCTGCACCCGTGCCCCCATGGGCAGGGCAGCGGCACTGACCACAGAGCGGGCAGGCAGATAGGCGACGGCGCGAGCTATTGCGGAGTCGGGGAAGAAGGTGGTGTAGACCTCGTTGACGGCTTCCAGATCGGCCAGATCGGTCAGATAGACGGTGACCTTGACGATATCGTCAAACGGCACGTCGATGCTCTCCAGCACCGCCTTGATATTGCGCAGGCACTGGCCCGCCTGCTCCTTGATGCCACCGGCAACCAGCTGGCCAGAGGCTGCATCGACCGGCAGCTGGGCGCCGATATTGTTGTAGTGGGAGAAGGCCACGGTATGGGTGGAGAGCGGATTGTGCGGCGCCTTGTCGCTATTGCGGGCCAGTTTAACCAGCGGGCAAGGATCTTGTGGGAAGGTACCTTCGCCGTTGGAGATGATGGCATCGATCTGCACCAGCGCGCCCAGCGGCAGGGCGGCGACGGCGAGGGTGGTGCGGGTCGGCAGATAGCCCGGGAAGAATTCGCGATAGACGGCGTTGACCGCCTCCAGATCCGCCATCTCTTTCAGGAAGATGGTCGCTTTGACCATATCGTCCATCACATGGCCGATGCTCTCGATGATCGCCTTGAGGTTGCTCAGGCACTGTCTGGCCTGCGCGGTGACATCGCCACTCACCATCTTGCCGGTGGCGGGATCGACCGGCAGCTGGGCCGAGATATTGTTGTAATGAGAAAACGCCACCGTTTGGGTGCAGGGGCCCAGATCCTGGGGTGCATGGGGGGTATTTCTTGCCGACTTGATGATGGTGCCACTCATAGATATGCCTCTTTTTAATATTTGTTGTTCATTCAGGTACAGGTTTACCCCATCTTGTTGTACGCCACGGCCACTGCGCCAGCGGCGGCATCCCCGGTTATTATTTGTGATCCACTCAATTACTGAGAGAAATAAGGGAGAAGAGGACAGGGTAGATATTTCAGACGCTGCGATTCTATGAGTGGCTATCAGGGGTTGCAAACCGCTGATTGCATTTCTATGAGATGGCTCAATGGGCGCAAATTTAATCATATTGCTATTCAATTCACCCGAAATAGGAGCCAATTTGTGCGCAAATGGTGCCGAGCCGGCGGACAGCCTTGCCCTGACTGGGTTTGCTCTCCCCCTCTTCGGGATATTGGCGTGTGAATAAAGGGTTAATATTATGCGCCGATGTGCAAAGAATGCATATTATGGTGCATGGATATCTGTTTTAAGCTTTTTTAAGGGGCTATGAAAATTCCCGTGAATATGCATATCCACCTTATTAAAGATACCTCTGGAATATAATTCACGGCTTTTGCATTCCTCTCTGTTAACGATTATTCCGGCATACTCGATGACGCCTTGCTGGCAGCCGGGATCTGTTATTAACGCCATAAAATTCTATGCCATGAATTTGCACGACGGACCTGCCCCTGCTGCACAGGAGTGGGGAGCATGGCGTTGGCGTTGGCGTTGGCGTTGGCGTGACGGTGTGCGGGAGCTGTGGTGCTGGATGAGCGGTGGCGTTGGATGAGGGGCGGTGGTGGCAATCCGCTTATCTTCACGCCGGTTGCATCCCTAGATGGGTGGGGTTGCCCCGCGTCGTCGCTTTTTCCACTTTTTTGCGGCTTTGTCTGATCTCCCTCTTATCTGTGGCTGGTTGTGATGATTGGGATGGTTTTCAGGGCTCGGGAACAGCTCAGGTGATTTCGCAGGTATAAAGTTCAATATATTGTTTTTAAAATGAAATTAGCCCAAAAATGGATTTATCGACCGCTTCTTATGGTTTCTTGATGAAACTGTTAGTTAGTGGCGTGATTGCGAGTCAGGTCGCTTTTATTTTACTCGCTATTAATCGTATGATTAATAAGGTGATCAAGGAGCCCTGACGGAGAGCATCGAAGCACCGGCAGGCCATTGCCCAGGATTGGCAAGCGAGATCGCATCGCGATCATCATTACCTGACTGTGGAGGATTTATGCTGGGTTTCGTTCTGGGCGATATGTATTGTCAAACATCTGGGCAGCGGTTACCTCCTCGCCTGGGAAAGAGCTTTCCCATTCCTGCCGATTACCGACTGCGCGGCCGGGTATCCGCCGCCATCATGACCATCGAGAGCCTGCTCGATACCCCTTATCCGCAAAAGCAGTTTCGTGATCTGGTCTTTGGCGCCTTTATCGAGCGCCAGCGTCGGCTGTTTGGCGAACATGTGATTGTGGCCCGCATGGAAGGGGAGGATGGGCTGGAGCTGTCGATTGATCTCTCGTTTGTCAGCACCGCCGTACCTGTGGGCCTGCTGGCCATCTCTGAAGAGCTGGCTCTCGCCACGGCGCCGCGTCCCAAGAAGAGCCATCCCCACTACGAGGCGCTGTGCAAGGCGCTCGACTGCATGGTGATGCTGATGTTTTATGGCAAGGTGATCCGCCAGCGGAATACGGTGTTGGAAAATATCGGCCATCAGTTTGGTTATCAACCCGCGGCGACCCTGACGGCGCGTGTTGGCAAGGGTGGGGAGGATGATTACGACGCCTTCATGGTCAATATCATGACCTGTATTGCCCACTCCAACTCGCTCAAGGAGGCGCTGGAAAACGCCAGCCGGATGGGAATTCAGGAGCCCGCTTTCTTCTGCATCGTCGGGGCGATTGCCAGCACCCTGTGGGGCGTTCCCAGACAGTGGGCGTATCAAGCCTCACAGCTGATCCATCGCTCCCACCACCACTACATCCAGAATCTGCTTCGCTGTGAAACCCGTGCCGGGCGGCGCCATATCAATCTGGAGCCGCCAAAGCCCCCGCTGTTTGCACCGATCCGGCAACAGGTTGTGCGTCTGTTCAAGGGGGCACACTGATCCGCAGCCCCCTTGTCATCACTCAGGCGGGATAAAGTGCCCCCAGCACAGCCGGACGGCTGGCACCGGTGACGGCGGGCAGGTTGCCCGGCTTGCGGTGAACAAAGCACATGGCCAGCCAGGCAAAGGCTGCGCCTTCCACCCAGTCGGGGGCAAGGCCCAGCTCGGCAGTGCTGGCGATGCGCCATGCAGGCAGCAGGCTGGCCAGCTCCTTCAGCAAGGGGGCGTTATGGGCGCCGCCGCCGCAGACAAACAGCTCGGCTTTCGGCTGGCTGGCACCGACTGATTCGGGCCGGGCGGGCAGTTGGCAGGCGATGCTGTGGCAGGTGAGCGCCTGCAGGGTGCGCTGCACATCCACGGGGGCGTATGAAGTGCCTGCCAGCTCGCCATCGAGCCAATCGAGGGTAAACATCTCCCGTCCGGTGCTCTTGGGGGCGGGGGCGGCGAAATAGGGGTGAGCCAGCAGTTTTTCCAGCAGGGCCGGGATGGGCTTGCCACTGGCGGCCCATTTGCCACCGGCGTCATAGCTGCCGCCGTGGGGCTGATGGCGGCGATACCAGCCATCGAGCAGGGTGTTGGCCGGGCCGGTATCAAAACCATAGACACCGCCCGGATTGCCCGGCAGCACCGAGATATTGGCGATGCCGCCGAGGTTCAGTACCACTCGCAGGGCGCCGGGTTTGGCAAACAGCGCCTGATGGAAGGCGGGCACCAGCGGCGCCCCCTGACCACCGAGTGCCATATCCATGGTGCGAAAATCGGCGATAACGTCGATGCCGGTCAGGGCGGCCAGCAGGGCGGCGTTGCCGACCTGCAGGGTAAAGCCGAGCTGGGGACGGTGGCGGATCGTCTGGCCGTGGCTGCCGATGGCGCGAATATCTTTGGGCTCAAGCTTCGCCTTGGCCAGCAGCGCGTGGGTGGCGGCGGCAAACTCTCGCGCCACCAGATTATCGGCCACCCCCATGCGGTCGATTTCGTTGTCGCCCGGGGTACAGAGGGCATGCAGCGTGCGGGCGGTCTCTTGCGGCCAGGGGTGACAAAGCGCCGCTTCGACTCGCAGTTCATCCCCGGCGATCATCACCAGCACGGCATCAATGCCGTCCATGCTGGTTCCCGACATCAGACCGATATAGCGCTCAGCCATGGTGTCTCCTTACATTGCTGTTCGAAAATTCGGTGTGCAGAGAGGGTGAAGAGGGGAACGGCTTTCATCCCATGCCACATGGCGTGGTCTTTGACATCAGACCGATATAACGCTCAACCATGTTGCATCCTCAATGCGGACCGGAAAAAGAGTGAGAGAGACAGGATAGATAAGCCCTTGCTTCCGTGCCACATGCCGCTCCCGGTGTTCCATCTCATCTTATGTCTGAAAGCGGACTCATTTCAATCTGGTTGCCTGGCGCGGGTTCAATAAAAGGGGCTGGCAGGGCCTTCACCCTGCCAGCCCTGATGGCTTAGTTGCCGCGACTATCCCGCTTGTTCTGGGCCAGCTGCAGCTCGGGGTTGTCGAGCTTGGCCAGTTGCGGCATCGCCAGCTTTTTGAAGTTGGCCAGCTCGCGTCCGCTCAGGGTCTCTGCCTGCGGCAGGGTGAGGGTGCGCGGGTTCTTGTGAATGCCGCCCACCACGAATTCGTAGTGCAGGTGCGGGCCGGTGACGCGGCCGGTGCCACCCAGAGTGCCGATGGTCTGCCCCTGCTTCACCCGCTGTCCCTTGTTGACGGTGCGCTTGGAGAGGTGCAGGTACTTGGTCACATAGTTGCCGGCATGCTTGATAAAGACGTAGTTGCCGTTGAACTGGTTGTAACCGGCGGCCACCACGCTGCCTGAGCCCGCCGCCATGATGGGGGTGCCCACTGGCGCCACATAGTCGATGCCGTTGTGGGGGCGGACCTTGCCGGTTACCGGATGGAGGCGGCGCGGGTTGAAGTTGGAGCTGATGTATTTGAAGTTGACCGGCGCGCGCAGGAAGCTCTTGCGCATCGCCTTCCCTTCCGGGGTGTAGTAGTTGCCATCTTCATTGAGCACGGCGCGGTAGGCTGTGCCCTGGTTGACGAACTCCGCCGCCAGAATATCGCCGGAGGCGACCCGCTCGTCGTCGCGGAACTTGTCTTCATAGACCACCCGGAAGCTGTCTCCCGGTTGCAAGTCCTGGGCAAAGTCGATGTCCCAGCCGAAGATGGCGGCCAAGTCCATGATCTGATCTTCGGTCATCCCCGCATCCACCGCGGCGCCCCAGAAGCTGGAGCGGATCTCGCCCTTGCTCACCTGTTCGCGGGTGTCGAGGGCGATCTTGACGTTGCGGGCGACAAAGGTCTCCTCCTTGCGGCTCACCTTGAGCGCCTGCTCCAGACTGTGGGGGTAATAGAGGCTGTGCAGCTCGCCGTTCTCGGTGAGCTTGAAGGTGAGCTCCTGCCCCGGTTGCAGCATCCGCAGGGGATCGCTGCCCTCGAGCTGATCGATCAGGTGCAGATCCATGGTGCTCAGGCCAATGCGCTGGAAGATCACCCCCATGTTGTCACCACGGCGCACCTTCACCTGCTTGGTGATGTAGCGCGGCTTGGGCGGGGTAACGGGCTGGGCGGCTTCGGCTGGCAGTTCGTCGTTCAGCGCGTTGTCGTTGGTCGGTTCCCGCAGGGCAATTTCGTTGCCGTTTTCATCGACCCGTGTTGCCACTGCCTGTTCGCTTGGCCAGGCAGCCAGCATCATGATCATGATGCTCAAG
>Ga0247725_1001322_pt1 | contig 12886 bp, 8 predicted proteins | sample OKSTACKMCFT3sol_FD_183021 | JGI IMG/M metagenome (GOLD analysis project Ga0247725, IMG submission 183021) | Subsurface sediment microbial communities from gas well in Oklahoma, United States - OK STACK MC-FT3-sol | ecosystem: Environmental > Terrestrial > Deep subsurface > Rock core/Sediment... | reverse complement strand
ATCACCGAGCCCTCCGGCGCCCTGGCCGTGGCCGGGATCAAGCGCTACGTCGAGCGCGAGGGCGTGACGGGGCAGGTGCTGGTGGCCATCGACTCCGGCGCCAACGTCAACTTCGACCGCCTGCGCCACGTGGCCGAGCGTGCGGAGCTGGGCGAACAGCGTGAGGCGATCATCGCCGTCACCATCCCCGAGCGGCCGGGCAGCTTCCGTGCCTTCTGCGAAGCGCTGGGCAAGCGGCAGATCACCGAATTCAGCTACCGCTACGACGACGGCGACCAGGCCCGGTTGTTCGTCGGCGTGCAGACCCACCCGCTCAACGACCCGCGCCAGGCATTGGTGGAAGGGCTGCGGCAGCAGGGCTTCCCGGTGCTGGACCTGACCGACAACGAACTGGCCAAGCTGCACATCCGCCATATGGTCGGTGGCCGTGCCGTGGGCGCGCAGGACGAGCGCCTGCTGCGCTTCGAATTCCCCGAGCGCCCCGGTGCGCTGTTCAACTTCCTCGACAAGCTGGGCGGGCGCTGGAACATCAGCCTGTTCCACTACCGCAACCACGGCGCCGCCGACGGCCGCGTGCTGGCGGGGCTGCAGGTGCCGGAGGAACAGATGCACCAACTGCCCGCCGCCCTGGACGCCATCGGCTACCCCTGGTGGGACGAAAGCGACAACCCCGCCTACCGCCTGTTCGCCCGCTGACGCTCGACCCGCACCGCAGGGTGGGCCGGGCGGCGTTCCGCTTCAGCCCACCGCTTGGTGCCCTGGTCTCAGCGGCGCACCAGCAGCACGCCGGATTCCATGTGGTGGGTGTAGGGGAACTGGTCGAACAGGGCGCAGCGCTCGATGCGGTGGGTGTCGTGCAGCTGGGCGATGTTGGCGGCCAGGGTCTCCGGGTTGCAGGAGATGTAGAGGATGCGCTCGAAGCGGCGGGTCAGTTCGCAGGTGTCCGGGTCCATGCCGGCGCGGGGCGGGTCGACGAACACGGTGCCGAACGCGTAGCCCTTGAGGTCGATGCCGGCCAGGCGGCGGAAGGGCCGCACTTCATTGAGGGCCTCGGTCAGCTCCTCGGCGGAGAGGCGCACCAGGGTCACGTTGTCCACGCCGTTGTCGGCGAGGTTGGCCAGGGCGGCGTTGACCGAGGTCTTGCTGATCTCGGTGGCCAGCACCTTGCGGGCGCGAGTGGCCAGGGGCAGGGTGAAGTTGCCGTTGCCGCAGTACAGCTCCAGCAGGTCGTCCTGGCGCTCGCCCATGGCTTCGAAGGCCCAGGCCAGCATCTTCTGGCACACCTCGCCGTTGGGCTGGGTGAATGCGCCTTCAGGCTGGCGGTAGCGGAAGGCGCGGCCGGCGACGGTCAGCTCCTCTTCCACGTAGTCGCGGCCGATGACGATGCGCTTGCCCTTGGAGCGGCCCACCAGGCTCACGCCCAGGTCGGCGGCGAGCGTCTCGGCCTCGGCCTTCCAGGCATCGTCCAGGGGGCGGTGGTAGCAGAGGGTGATCAGCGCATCGCCCGACAGGGTGGTGAGGAACTCCACCTGGAACAGCTTGAACGACAGCACCTGGCTCGCCTGCCAGCCAGCCTTCAGGCGCGGCATCAGCTCGTTGATGCGGCGGCTGGCGATGGGGAAGTCCTCGATCAGCACCGGGGTGAACTTGTCGCCGGCCTCGAACATCGCGTAGTGGCGGGTCTCGCCACCGGTCTCGCGCCACAGGCGGAACTCGGCGCGCAGGCGGTAGTGCTCCCGAGGCGAGTCGAACACCGCCGGTTCCGGCGCATCGAAGGGCGCCAGCAGGGCCTTCAGGCGCTCGGTCTTCTCGGCGAGCTGGGCGGCATAGGTGGACGGGTCGAACTGCGGGCGGCTCATGGGGCATTCACTCTGGGGATCGGGGCGGGCCATCCGAGGATGGCCCGCCTGGCTCAAAGGCGTGTTCGCCTAGCGGAAGTAGTCGTTACGGTTGGCGCCATCGAAAGCAGCCCTGTTTCAGGCAACAGCGCTTGAAACAACCTCCGTGAACCGCAGGGACACAAGTCGTTGCGCCCAAGCTTTTCGGCAAGCACCTTGTCGCCGATGGTCCGGTAGCCTTTTCTCACGCGGGTTTCCGAGGGGAAGCCCTTCCTACGCTTGCTGGTGACCTCGAATCGTCACCTGTTGGTCGTGGTGTTGCATGGTGCACCTCCCGTGCGTCGTGCGGCCCGATCATGCCCGGCGGGCCGCCTCCGGGTGCTTCCTCAGTGGAAGAAGCCCATCTTGATCACGAACAGCACCGCCAGGATCACCAGCGCCGGGCTCAGCTCGTTGAAGCGGCCGGCCAGGGCCTTGATGGCGGCCCAGGCGATGAAGCCGAAGGCGATGCCGTCGGCGATGGAGTAGGTGAAGGGCATCGCCAGGGCGGTGATCAGCACCGGGGCGGCGGTGGTCAGGTCGTTCCAGTCGATCTCGGCCAGGCCCGAGGCCATCAGCACGGCGACGAAGAACAGCGCCGGGGCGGTGGCGAAGGCGGGCACGCTGCCGGCCAGCGGGGAGAGGAACAGCGCCAGCAGGAACAGGATGGCGACCACGATGGCGGTGAGGCCGGTGCGACCACCGGCGCTGACGCCGGCTGCGGACTCGATGTAGCTGGTGGTGGTGGAGGTGCCCAGCAGCGAGCCGCCCATGGCGGCGGTGGAGTCGGCGATCAGCGCGCGGCCCATCTTCGGCATGTGGCCGTCGGCACGCATCAGGCCGGCCTTCTTGGCCACGGCGATGAGGGTGCCGGAGTTGTCGAACAGATCGACGAAGAGGAAGGCGAAGATCACGCTGACCAGGCCGATTTCCAGCGCGCCCTTGATGTCCAGTTGCAGGAAGGTGGGCGCCAGGGAGGGCGGCATGGACACCACACCGCCGAATTTCGACACGCCCATGACGATGCCGGCCACGGTCACCGCGAGGATGCCGATCAGCACCGCGCCGGTCACCTTGCGTGCCTCCAGGGCGACGATCAGGAAGAAGCCGAGCACCGCCAGCACCGGCTCGGGCTTGGCCAGGTTGCCCAGGGTCAGCATGGTCACCGGGTGGGCGGCGACGATGCCGGCCTTCTGCAGGGCGATCAGCGCCAGGAACAGGCCGATGCCGGCGGCGATGGCCGAGCGCAGCTCCAGCGGGATGCTGTTGATGATCCATTCACGGATTCGGAAGATCGACAGCACGAAGAACATGCACGCCGAGATGAACACCGCGCCCAGGGCCACTTGCCAGGTGTGACCCATGTGCAGCACCACGGTGTAGGTGAAGAAGGCGTTCAGGCCCATGCCCGGGGCGAGGGCGATGGGGTAGTTGGCGATCAGGCCCATGATGGTGGAGCCGATGGCCGCCGCCAGGCAGGTGGCGACGAACACCGCGCCCTTGTCCATGCCGGTCTCGCCGAGGATGTCGGGGTTGACGAAGAGGATGTAGGCCATCGTCAGGAAGGTGGTCAGGCCCGCGAGGACCTCGGTGCGCACGTTGGTGCCGTGCGCCTTGAGTTGGAACAGTCTCTCCAGCATGTGTGCTCCCCGTGACGTCTTCGCGTCGTGTTGGCCCGGACTGCAAGCAGTCAAGCACAGCGCCTGCGGATGGGCGCCGTTTCTGTCTGCCCGGCAAAAAAGGCGCGCATCATATCAGCTCACTTTGGGGCGGTGAATTTGTGACCGGACGGGCAGCTTCGGTTTCGTCGAAAAAGTCCGCCGGGGAGAAAACCTGAACCTCGCCAGGCGCGCCCCGGTCCACCGGAAGCGGCGGGCATCCGGCCCGCCAGGCCCCGGGCAGCGGGGCCGGACCAGACGAGCCCGAGGTCGACATGCCTTCTCCCACACCCCAGCGCCGGGACCCGGTCGCCGGCACCCACGCCCTGCAACTGACCGTCAACGGTGCCCCGCACCGGCTGGAGGTCGAGCCCTGGACCACCCTGCTCGACCTGCTCCGCGAGCGCCTCGACCTGGTGGGCAGCAAGAAGGGCTGCGACCACGGCCAGTGCGGCGCCTGCACCGTCCTGCGCAACGGTGTGCGGATCAATGCCTGCCTGGCCCTGGCGGTGATGCAGGAGGGCGCCGAGATCACCACCGTGGAAGGCCTGGAACAGGGCGGCGAGCTGCACCCGCTGCAGGCTGCGTTCATCCGCCACGATGCCTTCCAGTGTGGCTACTGCACCCCCGGGCAGCTCTGCTCGGCGCTGGGCCTGGCGCGCGAAGGGCGTGCCCGCGACCGCGACGCCATCCGCGAGCAGATGAGCGGCAACCTCTGCCGCTGCGGCGCCTACCCCAATATCCTCGACGCCATCGAAGAGGCGCTGCCCGCCTGCCAGGCCGCCGCCAGGGGAGATGCCGCATGACACCCTTCCACTACGAACGCCCCGATGACCTCGACCAGGCCCTGGCGCTGGCCGGCCCCGGTGCCCGCTTCATCGCCGGCGGCACCAACCTGGTGGACCTGATGAAGGAAAGCGTCGAGCGCCCCGAGCGCCTCATCGACATCACCCGCCTGCCCCTGCACGGCGTGCTGGTGGAGGACAACGGCGGCCTGCGCATCGGTGCCCTCGTGAGCAATGCCGACCTGGCCTGGCACCCCGAGGTGCAACGCCGCTACCCGCTGCTGACCGAGGCGCTGCTGGCCGGTGCCTCGCCGCAGCTGCGCAACATGGCCAGCGCCGGCGGCAACCTGCTGCAGCGCACCCGCTGCCTGTATTTCCACGACGTGGCCGCCCCCTGCAACAAGCGTGAGCCGGGCAGCGGCTGCCCGGCCCGCACGGGGCTGAACCGCGACCACGCGATCCTCGGCGGCAGCGAGCATTGCGTGGCGACCCACCCGTCGGACTTCTGCGTGGCCCTGGCGGCGCTGGAGGCCGAGGTGAGGGTGATCGGCCCCTCTGGCCACCGGTCGATCCCCTTCGCCGACTTCCACCGCCTGCCCGGCGATACGCCGCAACGCGACAGCCAGTTGGCGGACGGCGAGCTGATCACCGAGATCGTCCTGCCGCCGTCGCCGTTCGGACGCCATTGCCATTACCTGAAGGTGCGCGAGCGGGCCTCCTTCGCCTTTGCCCTGGTCTCGGTGGCCGCCGCCCTGCGCCTGGAGGGCTCGCACATCGCCGAGGCGCGCCTTGCCCTGGGAGGTGTCGCCCACAAGCCCTGGCGGGTGCCCGAGGCCGAGGCGGAACTGATCGGCCAGCCCTGCACCCCGGCCAGCTACCGGCTCGCCGCCGACCGCCTGCTGCAGGGGGCCGAGGGGCTCGGCAGCAATGATTTCAAGGTGGAGCTGGCCCGGCGCGCGGTGATACGCGCCCTCGCCACCGCCGCCCAGGGAGGACGCCCATGACCCGCTCACCGCTGGGCCGTGCGCTGGACCGGGTGGATGGCCGCGACAAGGTCACCGGCCGCGCTCGCTATGCCGCCGACGTGGCGGTGCCGGGCCTGCTGCACGGGTGGGTGGTCAACGCCCGCGTGCCGCGCGGGCGCATCCTGGGCATCGACAGCCGGGCGGCCGAGGCCGTGCCGGGCGTTCACCTGGTGCTGACCCACGCCAACCGGCTGCCGGTGGCGAGCTACGACGAGCCCTACCAAGACGCCGATGCGGCCGAGGGCTCGCCGTTCCGCCCGCTGTTCGACGAACGCATCCTCTACGACGGCCAACCCGTGGCCCTGGTGGTGGCGGAGAGCCTGGAGCAGGCCCGCCACGCTGCGCGCCTGGTGACCGTGGACTACCAGGCCGAGGCCCACCAGACGGACCTGCTGGCCGCCCTCGACCAGGCCCACCCGGCCCCCACCGAGCTGCCCGGACCGCGTGGCGACTGTGCCGGCAGCCTGGCCGGTGCGGCCCTGCAGATCGACGTGCAGTACAGCTCACCGGTGGAGCACCACAACCCCATGGAGCCCCACGCGTCCACGGTGTGGGTCCAGCCCGACGGCACCCTGCTGGTCTACGACAAGACCCAGGGCACCCAGAACAGCCAGCAGTACGTCGAGCAGGTGTTCGGCCTTGAGCCCGGCCGGGTGCGGGTGATGGCGCCCTTCGTCGGCGGCGCCTTCGGTTCCGGCCTGCGCCCGCAGTACCAGCTGGTGCTGGCGATGATGGCGGCGCTCAAGCTGCAGCGCTCGGTGCGGGTGGTGCTGACCCGCCAGCAGATGTTCACCTTCGGCTACCGGCCGCGCACCCTGCAGCGCCTGGCCCTCGGCACCGCGGCCAACGGCGAGCTGCGGGCCCTGCGCCACGAGGCGCTGGGGCAGACCTCGCGCTTCGAGGACTTCACCGAGCAGGTGGTGCCCTGGTCCGGGATGCTCTACCAGTGCGACAACGTAGAACTGGGCTACCGCCTGGCGCCGCTGGACGTCTACACGCCCCTGGACATGCGCGCCCCGGGCGCGGCCCTGGGGGTGTTCGCCCTGGAGTGCGCCATGGACGAGATGGCCGCCGCCGTGGCCATCGACCCGCTGCAACTGCGCCTGGACAACTACGCCGAGACCCAGCAGAACGCCGGCAAGCCCTTCTCCAGCAAGGCCCTGCGCGCGTGCTACGCCGAGGGGGCCGAGCGCTTCGGCTGGGCGACCCGCGAACTGGAGCCGCGCAGCCGGCGCGAGGGTCATGAGCTGATCGGCTGGGGCATGGCCACTGGCGTCTGGGAGTCCATGCAGAAGCCGGCCAGCGCCCGTGCGCGGATCGATGCCAGCGGCCACCTGCACGTGAGCAGCGCCACCACCGACATCGGCACCGGGACCTACACGGTAATGACCCAGATCGCCGCCGACAGCCTGGGGCTGGGCATGCACCAGGTGACCTTCAGCCTGGGGGACTCGGCGCTGCCCAGGGCGCCGCTGCAGGGCGGCTCCTTCACCGTGTCGTCGGTGGGCAGCGCTGTGCGCGAAGCCTGCCTGGCGCTGCGCGGCGTATTGCTGGAGGCCGCCGCCGCGCGACCGGGTTCGCCCTTCGCCGGCCTGTCGCCGGAGCAGGTGGCCTTCGGCGAGGGCCAGTTGCGCAGCGTGGCCGCGCCGGAGGTGGCGCTGGACTATGGCGAGATCGTCCGGGGCGCCGGTGTCGACGGCCTGGACGCGCTGGTGGAAGCGCAGCCGGGCGCTGAGCGCGAGGCCTTCGCCAGTGCCGCCCACTCGGCGGTGTTCGTCGAGGTGCGGGTGGACGAGGCGCTGGGGGTGGTGCGGGTCAGCCGGGTGGTCAGCGCCATCGCTGCCGGCCGTGTGGTGAACCCGAAGACCGCCCGCAGCCAGATCATCGGCGGCGTGGTCTGGGGCATCGGCATGGCGCTGCAGGAGGAGACCCGCACCGACCATGCACTGGGGCGGCACATGAACCGCAACCTGGCCGAGTACCACATTCCGGTGCACGCCGACATCGGCGAGATCGAGGTGATCTTCGTCGAGGAGGAGGACCGCGTGGTCAACGCCCTGGGCTCCAAGGGCGTCGGCGAGATCGGCATCGTCGGGGTCGCGGCGGCCGTGGCCAACGCCATCTGGCACGCCACCGGCAAGCGCATCCGCGACCTGCCGATCACCCCCGACAAGCTGCTCTGATCAGTCGCCGCCGTGCAGGCGGTCGCGCCTGGCCAGGGTGGGGAACAGCCTGATCCACAGGCCGGTGACCAGCAGGGTGCCGACCCCGCCCATGACCACCGCCGGCACGGTGCCGAACCAGGCGGCGGTGACCCCGGACTCGAACTCGCCGAGCTGGTTGGAGGCGCCGATGAACAGGCCGTTCACCGCGCTGACCCGGCCGCGCATCTCGTCCGGGGTGTGCAGCTGCACGAAGGCCCCGCGGATCACCATGCTGATCATGTCCGCCGCGCCGAGTACCGCCAGCACCGCCAGGGAGAACCAGAAGGAGGTGGAGAGCCCGAAGGCGATGGTGGCGACACCGAACACCCCCACCGAGATGAACATGATCCGCCCCACGTTGCGCTCGATGGGGAAGCGCGCCAGCCAGAAGGACATCGCCAGCGCCCCCACGGCCGGCGCCGAGCGCAGCAGGCCCAGGCCCCAGGGGCCAGTGAGCAGGATGTCCTTGGCGAACACCGGCAACAGCGCCGTGGCGCCGCCCAGCAGCACGGCGAAGAGGTCCAGGGAGATGGCGCCGAGGATTTCCGGCCGGCTGCGGATGAAGCGGATACCCGCCAGCAGCGACTCCAGGGAGGCGCGCTCCTTGTTCAGCACCTGCTGGCTGCTGGCCAGGCCCAGCACCAGCACGCAGGCGATGGCGTAGAGCACCGCCACCGGGCCGTACACCCAGAGGCTGCCCAGGGCGTAGAGCAGGCCGCCGAGGGCGGGGGCGACGATGGTCGCCGCCTGCATGGCCGATGCCGCAGCGGCCACCGCCCGGGGGAAGAGGTCGGCGGGCACCACGTTGGGCAGCAGCGCCTGGGTCGCCGGCATCTCGAAAGCCCGCGCGGCGCCGAGGGCGAAGGCGAGGACGAAGATCATCTCGCGGCTGACGTTGTCGGTGGCACTGCCGAACACCAGCGCCACCGCCACCAGCCCCTGCAGCACCTGGCACAGCGCGGCCACCCGGCGGCGGTCGTAGCGGTCCGCCACGTGGCCGGTGTGGAGCATGAACAGCACCCGCGGGAGGAACTCCACCAACCCCACCAGGCCCAGGTCCAGCACGCTGCCGGTCAGGGCGTAGAGGTGCCAGCCGATGGCCACGGTGAGCATCTGGAAGCCGCTGGCAGTGCACACGCGGGCCAACCAGAACGCCAGGAAGGGGCGGTGATGGCGCAGGAGCAGGGATTGGGACATGGCGGGAAAATGCTTAGGAAGCTACCGGACGCGCAGACTAGCACCGGCAGGCCCGCCGGTGAATGGCCCGCAGCGAACGCCAGGGGCCTGCCACGAATGCGCTGATGGACGGAGCGGCCCGGGTGCGACGCGATGACTCTTGCGAGGGCGAAATCTTTCTGACCGCGTGGACAATTTTTCCTTGTATCGGCGGGGCAGATGGATAGAATCTGACCCCCGAGTCAATACCCTCGACCTTTCCCTGGTTCGGCCCCGCGTGACGGGGCCGACGGATTTTCACGCACAAAGAAAAGGGGCCGGCCTGACCGAGACCCCGAGGAATGGGCATGTCCAACCGTGATTTTTCCCGCCGCGCCTTCCTGCAGGGCAGCGTCATCGCCGGTATCGGCGTCACGCTCGCCCCGCTGGGCAGCCCGGCCTTCGCTGCCTTGTTCGAAGACCGTGTCACCGCTTCGCCGCAATCCTGGTTCACCCCCAACGGCCAGGCCCGCGCCCGCATCGACGGCGTGTCCAAGGCCTGCGGGGCGAAAGTGTTCGCCCGCGACATCCGCGCCCAGGACATGCCTGGCTGGCCGCGCCAGCAGGGCCACGCGATGCTGATCAAGGCCACCCGCGCCGACCACCTCTACGCCGGGCTCGACCTGTCCATGCTCGACGCCGGCCTGCAGCCGGACCGCGTGGTGACCGCCGCCGACCTCGCCCGTGACGGCATCGCCTTCCCCGAAGGCCACAGCCCGGACCCGCTGCTGCCGGAAGGCCAGGTGCCGATGTTCATCGGCCACCCGGTGGCCCTGCTGATCTGGAATGACTTCGAGCGCTTCCGCCGGGCCAAGAACCTGCTGCGCTACAACGACAAGGTGGTGCGCTACGGCGCCCAGGCCGCGCTGTTCGAGCGCGACCCCTACGGCAGCTTCCGCTTCGTCCGCGTCGGCGGCGACACGCCCTACGAGGCGGACCGCTTCTCCAGCCTGAAGGACAGCATGCTGTTCCCCATCATTCGCCAGCGCAAACCGACCTGGAGCCAGCAGGCGGACATCAACGGCGACCTGACCCAGCAGGGCCTGTTCCACGCCCAGCAGATGGAACAGACCCTGGGCGCGCCGCCGGAAGGCTGGCTGGTCTTCGACGAGCGCTACACCACCCAGTCCATCGAGCCGGCGGCCCTGGAAGCCGACAACGGCAACGGCTGGTACGACGCGGCCACCGGCACCCTGCACTTCGTGGTTGCCACCCAGTGCCCGTTCGAGGCCGCCGAGCAGACCGCCCACATGCTGGCGCCGTCGCGCTTCAAGGTGCGCAAGCTGAACATGCACCCCGGCTACACCGTCGGCTACGGCACCAAGGACAACAACATCTTCGTGTTCTACGCCGCCCTGGCCGCGATCTACGGTGAAGGCGTACCGGTACGCCTGGCCAACGACCGCTACGAGCAGTTCCAGAGCGGGATCAAGCGCCACCCCTTCGACATGCACTACCAGCTGGCGGTGAAGAAGGACGACCTGTCGTTCCAGATCTTCCGCGCCCACATGGACGTCGACGGCGGCGGTCGCATCAACTACAGCCCCTCGGTGGCGGCGGTCGGCGCCACGGCGGCGCAGTCCATCTACTACATGCCGCAGAGCGACCTGGCCGCCACCGCCTACCACTCCCGTGGCGTGGAGGCCGGCTCGGTGCGGGGCTATGGCACCCTGCAGACCATGGCCGCCACCGAGATGATGGTGGACGAGGTGGCCGAGCGCCTGGGCGTGGACGCCATCGAGCTGCGCCGCCGTAACGTCTTCAAGTCGGGCATGAAGAACACCCAGGGCGCCATTCCCGCCGGGGCCCTGCGCCTCGACGAGATCCTCGACAAGGCCGCCCAGCACGAACTGTGGAAGCAGCGTGACGCGCGCAAGCGCGAGGAAGAGGCCAAGGACCCGGACAACCTCTACGGCATCGGCTTCGCCATCTGCCAGAAGGACTTCGGCACCGGGGCGGAAGCGCCCATGGCCAGCCTGGAGTTCAATGCCGAAGGGCGGGTGTTCCTGCGCCAGATCGCCATCGACATGGGCACCGGCACCGCCACCTCTCAGGCCCTGCTGGTGGCCGACTACCTCGGTCACCCGGCCGACGAGATCCGCACCGGCGTCACCGAATGGCCGGAGCTGGGCCTCACTACCAGCGGCAACCCCTACCTGATCAGCCAGGCCGAGCAGGACGCCGCCCTGAAGAACCCGCGCTGGGTCGGCAAGCTGGCTTCGCCGTCCTCGGCCACCAACTCCTCCTACTACTCCGGCCACGCCACCCGCGAAGCCGCGCGCGTGCTGTTCAACCACGGCCTGTGGCCGGCGGCCCTGGCCATCTGGGGCCGTGGCGAATACGGCGGCCTGGCCAACCCCTACGTGGTGCGCCGCGAGGACGCCCACTGGGTGGAGGGCAAGCTGACCGCCAACGGCCTGCCGCCGATCCCCTTCGAGCTGCTGGCGCACAAGGCCCATGAACTGGGCCTGGTCACCGGCGTCAGCGTCCACGGCTTCAACCGCTGGGCCTGGGCCGAGGCGGAGTTCGAGATCAACGGCAACCGCGACACCCTGCCCCTGGACGCCCTGGCGGTGAAGTACGGCGACGGCGCCCCGGCGGCCACCCGTGCGCGCATGAACCGCGACGGCTACCACCTGCTGGACCGCACCCGCGTGGAATACCCGCCGACCCAGCTGAACAACGCCATGGTCACCTACTACAGCCCCGTGGCCACCCTGGTGGAGGTCAAGGTGAACAAGGGCAGCGGCGAGGTCCGCGTGCTCAGCCACCACTCCTGGCTGGAATGCGGCCGGGTGATCGTGCCCGAGCTGGTCCATGGCCAGCTCGAAGGCGGCATCGCCATGGGCATCGGCCACGCCCTGCTGGAAGAGATGCCCCGCTACGAGGGCGGCCCCGGCGAGGGCACCTGGAACTTCAACCGCTACGTGCTGCCGCGCGCCAAGGATTGCGCCGTGTGGAACCAGAGCGCCGAGATCCTCCCGCCGCTGTCGCCGAGCGACCCGGCCAAGGGCATCGCCGAGGTGGTGATGATCCCGGTGGTCGGCGCCATCGTGAACGCCGTCGCCCATGCCACCGGCAAGCGCCTGCGAGACCTTCCCCTGAACCCCGCCCGCATCAAGGAGGCCCTCCATGGCTGATCGCGCGCTGAGCATGACCGTCAACGGCCAGGCCGTCGGTCCCCATGACGTGGCGGACGACCTGCCGATGATCGACTACCTCCACGAACACCTGAACCTCACCGGCTCGCGCCTGGGTTGCGGCCAGGGCATCTGCCACGCCTGCGTGGTGATCCTCGACAACCCGGACGGCACCAGCGAGGAAGTGCGCACCTGCATCACCGGCGCCCACTACTTCGCCGGCAAGCGCGTGCGCACCATCGAGGGCCACGCCCGCCGCGATGCCCAGGGCGCCGTGAGCGAGCTGAACCCGGTGCAGCAGAAGTTCGTCGACCGCTTCGCCTTCCAGTGCAGCTACTGCACCCCCGGCTACGTCAATGCCGCCACCGTGCTGGTGGAGAAGGCCCAGCGCCAGCCCATCCCCCGCAGCCAGGTGGAAGACGCCATCGAGCAGGCCCTGGGCAGCCACATCTGCCGCTGCACCGGCTACGTGCGCTACTACGAAGCCGCAGCGGAAGTGCTGGAAGACCTCGGACTGGTGAAGGAAGGCTGAGCATGAAAGCACTGATGATCGCGGCGGGCCTGACCCTGCCGCTGCTGGCCAGCGCCGCCGACGCCCCCCGGGACGCGGCGCAGATCGAGCACGGGCGCTACGTCGCCCGGGCCGCCGACTGCGTGGCCTGCCACAGCATCGAGGGCGGCGCGCCCTATGCCGGCGGGCTGCCGCTGGCCTCGCCGTTCGGCACCATCTACGGCACCAACATCACCCCGGACAAGGAACACGGCATCGGCCGCTACAGCGCCGACGACTTCTTCCGTGCCCTGACAGAGGGCGAGAAGCCCGATGGCACCAAGCTCTACCCGGCGATGCCCTACACCTCCTACCACCTCATCAGCCGCGAGGACTCCGACGCCCTCTACGCCTACCTGATGAGCCTGGAGCCGATCGCCCGGCCGAGCCCGAAGACCGAGCTGGCCTTCCCCTTCAACCTGCGCTTCGGCC
>Ga0247725_1001321_pt1 | contig 12896 bp, 17 predicted proteins | sample OKSTACKMCFT3sol_FD_183021 | JGI IMG/M metagenome (GOLD analysis project Ga0247725, IMG submission 183021) | Subsurface sediment microbial communities from gas well in Oklahoma, United States - OK STACK MC-FT3-sol | ecosystem: Environmental > Terrestrial > Deep subsurface > Rock core/Sediment... | reverse complement strand
AGCCACGGAATCGCGCGCCTGCTTGAAATGTGCGGCATCGCAGTGCTCGCGCCGTCCCGCGGACACCGTCGGCGCGACGGCAAGTTCGTCGACTTCCCCGAGTTCCACTTGCGCCACTGGCTCCAGCACTCCAGTGGACCGCAATTGTTCGACTGGAACCCCGCGGAACGCTGCCATGTCCCGATCGTGGTCCCCGACGTGCCTGCCGGCGTTCCGGCTCCGCTGCGGCTCACCCAATGGAAGGAATGCGCGCTGAAGGTGATCGCCACGCTGCGCCGCCAGGGCTTCATCACAACGAAGCAGATCGCAGAATGCGGCGTCAGCGCGACGAACTGGACACGATCCTGGCTCGACAAGGGCGCCGAGCGCGGCACCTGGGTTGAATCGACCCGCATGCCAGCGTTCGACCAGCAGCACCCCGAGGCATACGACAAGATCCAGCAGGCGCTGGACAAGAGCGCCCAGCCCACCCTCTTCACCTGAGCCAACCATGCCCAACTACTACCCCAAGGGCGGGCGCTGCCGCGCCTGCGCCTCGCGTCACGACGACTGCAGTTCCCTTCCCTTCGAAACCATGCCGGTGCGCCGCCGCGACCAGGAGCAGACCATGAGTGAGCCATTCCAAAAGACCTTCGACCAGACAGGCACCTTCGAGGCGCTGTACGCATGCCAACAGTGGCTAACAGCCAACGGTTACAGCTACAGCAGCACTTGTCGCGACGGGCCAGTGGGCGTGATGAAGGGCGACTACGGAATCGCGAAATGGAGGAACCTCACCCGGGAGGAGCGCGCGGAATTGCACGGTACCGTCGACGGTGATTTCCGCGAAGGCCCTCTGGTGTTGCGGCTGAAGGCTGGCTTCGGCCCTCAGGCAAACGGAGTGGCAGCATGACCGAGCCCGCCACCGACTACTCAATCACCGCAGCCGACGCCAAGGAACTGGCCGGCGCCGTTCTTCTGCCGGCGGACCTGCGCCTCCAGGTGCTGGAGAAAATGGCCGCCCAGCGCGACCTGGCCGCCATGCTCGACCTGTTCGCCCAGGTGCTGGGCATGGCCAACGCCGTCGCCGAGAACTGCCGTGCGATGGTGGAGTTGATCCTCATCGAGCGCGGCGAACACCCGCACACCGCGGAGCAGGCGAACCTGCCGACGATGTTCGGAGCGCTGCAAGGTGTTGTCCTGGCCGCCACTGTGGACCCACGCGGCACGTGCGCCGGCTGTGCCTATCGTCTCGGCACCCCGGCGAACACCTCGCCGGTCACCACCTCCGATGCCATCTACTGCCGGCAGGAACTCAGCCGGTTCTATTGCCACGCCGACCTGGACGATCTGGGCAACCCGGTCCGCACCTGCGTCGGCCACGCCAAAGCCATGAAGCAAGACGCCACGAAATGAACCGCCCCACCATCTGCCGCACCACGGGCCAACGGATAGGCCTGTGCAAATGCTTCCGCTGCCGGCCGCCGGCGCCGGAGCAACCGGAGACACCACAATGTCCTCTATCCAACTGATCGAGCAGTGCGTTACCCGCCTGCGCGGCATCATCGAAGCACTGGACAACATCCACGACACCAGCCCGCACCGCTGGTCAACGGACCTCGACGACGTTCACTCCTCAGCCGAGAGCCTGCTGGCCCTTATCAAGGACCAGGCGCCGGCGCCCTGCATCGACTGCAAGGGCACCGGCTTCTGCAACAGCATTTCCGGCGAGGAGATCCGCTGCCCCTGCCGCGCGCCCATCCAATTCGCCGATCCGGCGCAATCGCCCGTGGAGCAGCTCGAACAGGCACCGCCGTCCGAAGACCAGTTGACCGCCGCTGGCCTCAGCTACCCGCTTGCCAAGGAAGATGCCGTGAAGCTCTGGTATTCCGGGTTCCGCTCCGAGGTGATCACCGTTCTGGAGGCGTGGGAAGCCATCGGCCACGACATCGGTATGAACCCGGACAAAGGCGAACTGCTGGATTCGCTGCGCTACATGCTGGAAAAGTGCGAGGCACATGACGCCGCCCTGGCCGAAGTCGCAGGACTTAGGTCATTGCTGAATTCGCTTCTTTGTTATGTAGAACGCGACATTGATAGGATGCGCAGCGACCGCGACAAGTCAGACAACAAAGAAATTTATGACCGGTCCATTTCTCTCGCAATGGAGAGGCTGAAAGCTGCGCAGAATGCAGTCTTCACCACTGAACCAGGGTGTGACACTGCCGTGGAACTGGCTGCACAAACCACCCAGGCTCAGCACTGCGTGCCGGAGCTTCTGGTTCGAGCTGAGGACTTCGTATCAGGAAAAGAAGTGCCGCAAGCATGGCTCGACGTGCAGGCAGAGCGACGCCGGCAGATCACCGCCGAGGGCTGGACACCGGACCATGACGACCTCTATTGCGCCGCCGAGCTTCCGCGAGCCGCAGCGGCGTACATCCTCAGCGGAGCCAATGACGAAGCTCCAGCTATCTGGCCGTTCTCGGCGAAGTGGTGGAAGCCCCGCGACGCGCGTGCGAACTACATGCGGGCCGGCGCATTGATCCTGGCCGAGATAGAGCGCCTGGACCGCGCGGCCGCGGCCGGCAAGGAGGTAGGTCATGAGTGAGGTCATGGACCAGGCAGTCATTGGTATGCCGTATGAAATGGCGTTGGGGTGCGAAGTGTCGCGCAGGCAGTACTACTCCCGTGCGAACGCTGTCCTGGCGGAACGCGACGCCCTCGCCGCCAAACTGGCGATGCTAGAGGACGCAGCAGCAAAGGGAGATGCTGCTCGCCAGCAATGCGGCGGAATGGAGATGGAGATCGAGGAACTTCGCGCTGAACTAGCGGAACTGCGCGCAAGGGTGGCTGTTGTGCCGGATGCGAGCACGGTGTATGCGGCGCTCGATGCTCGTGAGCGGTTATTCACAAGTCCCGAGAACATTCAGGTAGCGCTGGAAGCTCAATCGCGCCTCAACGGCATGACGGTCAGCGAGGAGCTGTTGCGGAGGCTTGGCCAAGTAATCTCGTGGCAGTGCTTCGGCGATTGCAGAGCTTTCAGCGATCAGCGCATCCCTGAACCTTCGGAGGTAATCGAAGAACTCCGCGCCCTGCTGAGCGAGCTGGAGGGAGGGAAGCCATGAAAAATTTCAACACCTACCGCCACACCTTCGCCGCAGAGTGTCCCGCAGATGGCGAGCAGATCATCTACAGGCTGGAGATCCGATCGTCCACGATGATCCGCGTCGAGCACATCCGCACTGCTACTGCGCTCATCAAGAAGGGATATCACGAGAGAATCGCTGACGAATTGCACGAGCGTTTCGGCGGCGAGCAGCGGATCGTAGCCACTCATCAAGGCGTCGAGGTCGAAACTGTGAGGCTGGACGAATGATTCATTACCACGGACTTCCAATAACTCCAGATACCGCCGCGGAGGCTGCGGTTGGTGGCGGTCACGCGTTCGTGAGTTTCAGCGCGCCAGGGCAGCTTGGAGTCGCGGTTCAGGTCTGCCAGTCATTTGCAATCGACAACGGTGCGTTTAGCGCGTGGCGAAGCGGCAACCCTGTAACTGACTGGTCCGACTTCTATGCATGGGCGGCAGATGCAAAGGCAATTCCGGCGTGCGACTTCGCCGTCATCCCTGACGTTATCGATGGCGGAGAAGCGGATAACGATGCGCTATTAGCTGAGTGGCCGTTGCCGCGCTGGTTCGGGGCGCCCGTGTGGCACATGCATGAGTCGCTAGAACGGCTAGAGCGGCTGACTGCGGACTGGCCTCGCATCTGCATAGGCAGTTCTGGCGAATACTCGCAGATCGGAACGTTTCGGTGGTGGCAGAGAATTTCTCATGCCATGAGAGTGATCTGCGATGATTCTGGGCGCCCATTTTGCAGGCTCCACGGCCTGCGAATGCTTGACCCAGAGGTGTTTTCCCGCCTCCCGTTCTCAAGTGCAGACAGCACGAATATCGGCCGAAACATAGGGATCGATCAGAAGTGGCGCGGAACGTACACGCCGCCAACGAAAGAAGCGCGAGCGGCGGTAATGAGGTCTCGGATTGAGTCGCATAACGCCCCAGCACGCTGGTCGCACATCACCCCCGAAGATGTCCCCGCTCAGTTCTCGCTGACGATGCAATAGCCACCCATCGCCAACCACTGTACGCACCGATGCCGGAATCCCGGCATCGACACCCAACAACGAAACCAACGCATCCGCCCCCGGAGGACCAACCGTGGACAACGACAACGAAACCATATTGGCAGTGATAGTCATCGTTCTCTTCGTCCTGGGAATCTTCCGGGTCGTCGGGGATATGCAGGAACTCTACAGGCAGACCGAGTTGAAAGGACAGGAGTTGAGCAGATGGAGCAAGCAATGAGAGAAGAGTTTGAAGCGTGGGTCTGGGACATTTACGAAGAAACGCTCTGGTTTGACATGAACAGAGAGTTCGTTCTGAAGCGCAATGGCGACGAGTACTTCGGCAACTTCCTGAATGATCGATGGGAAGCCTGGAAAGCCAGCCGCGCGGCTCTGAGGGTGGAGTTGCCTGAGCGTCGCGATCCTTTGAACTCGACCGGAGACGATGAGAACCCAAGATCTGCCGGCTTCAACGACTGCCTTGAGCGCGTGACCGAAGCCCTCCAGCAAGCCGGAATCGAGGTGAAGCATGGAACTGCATGACGGTGACGCGACCTTCGTAGGTTCGTTCAACAAAGTCGGATGGACTGATGATGGTCATAAGATGACCTTCGGTTTTCGTCCGCCACGCGGCGAGCAGTTCGTCATCATGTTGCTCGGTTCCGCCAAGAAAGACGCAACTGACTTCGACTTAGAGGCGGCGCTCAACCGCCTAGGCTTCTATCGGAGGGAAGAGTCATGACCGACCACGCAGAGCTGCGGAGGCTGGCTGAAGAAGTGATCCGAATTGAGCGGAGCGAGGATGAGCCGATCTCCTCTGCTTGGGAATTATTCGATTCCGCCGCCAACCCCAAAGCCATCCTCGCCCTGCTGGACGAGATCGACGGGCTGAGCGACGAGTTATCCGCATGCACCGAGCATCCTGGCGGATGTGGGTATTGGCGCGAGGCCGCCAAGCGTAGAGCCGAAGAGCGCGACCGGCTGAGGGCGCAGAACGATGCGCTGCGGGGAGCGCTACATGCCGTTCAAGCCGAGGTCGACGGGAATCTCCGCCCACTTACCCGCGACCTCGTGAACATGGTCAGCGGCTTGAATAACGGCACTCACCCGAATGACATCTACGACCACTGCGACGAGATCGAAAGGATCATCGACGCAGCCCTAGAAGGAGCAACGCAATGAACGACCGCGAACTACTCGAACTGGCGGCGCGGGCGGCGGGGATGCAGATCAATGAGCAGCGTCAAGCCGAACGTGATTCCATAGTCGATCCAGCAAAAGCCAGCCTTTGGATTGTCGATGGGTGTACGGCCTGGAACCCGCTTATCGAAAGCCACCACGCGTTTATTCTGGCGGTGCAGCTTCGCCTGGACATTACGTTCTACAACGGTTTTCAGGAGGTGGCCGCCGAGCCATCAAATGGTGACGGGATGAACCCTTGCCAGGAAGTGTTCACAGAAAACCCGTATGCGGCAACTCGGCGAGCAATCGTTCGCGCCGCCGCCGAGATCGGCAAGTCTATGAGAGGTGGGGAGTGAGCGAAACCGTAGAAGTGAAGACCTGCGAGCTTGAGGGGGCAGCGCTTGATTGGGCCGTTGCGGTGATCGAAGGATATGACCTGATGAAGCACCCTTTCCGAAGAGCCTTCATCCCAAACTTCGGCTACTGCGACTACTCGCCTTCGACCAATTGGACCTTCGGAGGGCCACTGATCGAGAAGCACCGCTTTGAGTTCGAGTGGATCGGTAGCGACTGGCATGGCGAACCGCTGCGCCTCTTCACAGCCTGCGGCTGCGATATGCCAGCTGATGCAACATCGGCAGGTCCAACCCACCTAATAGCAGCCTGCCGCGCCATCGTTCGAGCGAAGCTGGGCGAAACCATCAACGTCCCAGCCGAACTCATCAAGTAACCCAGCCGGGCGCCACTAGCTCTCCCTGAGCTAACCCGGCTGGGCGTCTAAATCCTACCAAAGGCCTGACCGGTCAGTTAACCCCCATATTGCCCGATGCGGGCGCCCTGCCCGGCCAAGCCAGCACGAATTCTACCCTCCAAACCGATGCCGTTGATCGGCCAAGGTCTCGCTATGTCTTTGATTTCAGTTGAGGCGGCCGCCGGCATTCTCGGCGTGAGCCGCAGGACCGCGTACCGCTACGCGGACGAAAAGCTGATCCCAGTGGTCAGGTTCAAAAAGACCATCCGGGTGCACAAGGAAAAGCTCGAACAGATGCTTGAAGATGAAGCCGCTGCTAGCATGCGCGACGCGGTCGGCGTACCGGAGGAAGTATGCCGTACAAGAGAAACGACTCCGCCTACTGGTGGATCTCTTTCAAATCAGCAACAGGAAAGCTTGTTAGACGCTCTTCTGGAACTGCCGACTACTCGGCGGCGAAAGCACTAGAGCAACAGGAACGCGCGAAAGCGTGGAAGGAAAAGGAAATGGGCGTGAATCCGCCCAGGACCTTTGAGGAGGTGATCATTCCGTATCTGCAACACGCTCGCCAGCATCAGCGCAGCTACGAAACGACCGTGCACCGCATAAAGCCGCTGCGCGAGTATTTTGCCGGACGTGTGATCAACGATCTAGGGGGGCAGGACATCCGGGGCTACGGAACGCACAGATTGGACGCCGGCGCATCCCCGGCAACCATCAACCGCGAACTCGCGGCATTATCCGCGGCTATCAACCATTGCAACACCGAACTGGAGTGGGGTCTCCCGAATCCTGTAAAGGGACGGAAGATGCGCGAGGCCGAGGGGCGTGATCGTTGGCTGACCAGGGCAGAGGTCGAGGGCCTGTGCCGAGCCGCGCGCGGGCAGAAGTTTGGCCCGATGCTTGAGGACTTCATCCGCCTAGCGGTGAACACCGGATGCCGGCGGGAGGAAATGCTTGGTCTGGAGTGGCGCAGAGTGGATTTTGCCAACCGCCTGATCTATCTGGAGGCTAGCCACACGAAGGCAGGAAAGCGCCGGAGCATTCCGATCAACGAAGGGGCGATGGCAGCACTAAAGCGACGAATGGCATTCAGGTCCGAGACAAGCCCAGAATGCCCCTGGGTCTTTGCGCGCGCCAACGGTGATCGAGTGGTCTCTCTTTCGGCAGGTTTCAAGCAGGCATGTCAGGCAGCGAAGATCGTAGACTTTACGATTCACGACCTGCGCCATACCTGTGCGGCCTGGCTGGTTAGCGCAGGAGTTCCGCTGGCAGACGTTCGCGATCTGCTTGGACACTCTACAGTCGCGATGACTGAGCGATATGCCCATCTTGCGCCGGCCAGGGTAAGGGATGCAGTTGGGGTGCTTGATCAAGTCCGTGAAAGTCGCATTTCACGTTCTGTTCACGCTGATAATCCAGCGCATCTACAAGGAGGGCCGCTGAAGCTTGTAAACACTTGATTTAGAAGGTGGTGCGGACGGAGAGACTCGAACTCTCACGCCTTGCGGCGCTGGAACCTAAATCCAGTGTGTCTACCAATTCCACCACGTCCGCGGGACACTGCTTGGAAATGAAAACGCCAGGCCCCGGGCCTGGCGCTTCGGAATATGGGGTGGACGATGGGAATCGAACCCACGACACCAGGAGCCACAATCCTGTGCTCTACCAACTGAGCTACGCCCACCATATTACGACTTGCGGTAAAACATCGCCTGCTTCTTGCCGATTCGCCGAATGGCGCACCCGGCAGGACTCGAACCTGCGACCATCCGCTTAGAAGGCGGATGCTCTATCCAGCTGAGCTACGGGCGCTTTATTCATCTGCATTCAATGCTGAGCGCAAACTTTAAGCTCTGGCAATCACAAAGTCAGCAACCGACTTGCTTTACCTCTTACCCTGCGTCCGGCTGTGCTCGGCAAGCGGGGCGCATGTTATACAGGGGGCGAAAGGCCGTCAACGGGTTTTTTAAAAAAATTCAGCTATATAAAGGAGTTACGGCAAATCCACGGGTCGCCTCCTTTGCCCCGGGCGGCGTCCATGCGAAAATGCGCGTCCTTTTTCCACCCGATTCGATGGTTACCCTTCCGACATGACCGCACAACTGATCGACGGCAAAGCGATCGCCGCCAACCTTCGCCAGCAGATAGCCCAACGCGTGACCGAGCGCCGCCAGCAAGGCCTGCGCGTTCCCGGCCTGGCGGTGATCCTGGTCGGCACCGATCCGGCCTCTCAGGTCTATGTGGCGCACAAGCGCAAGGACTGCGAGGAAGTCGGCTTTCTCTCCCAGGCCTACGATCTTCCCGCCGAAACCAGCCAGGACGACCTGCTGGCCCTGATCGACCGCCTGAACGACGATCCCGCCATCGACGGCATCCTGGTCCAGCTACCCCTGCCCGCCCACCTGGACGCCTCCCTGCTGCTGGAGCGTATCCACCCGGACAAGGACGTGGACGGTTTCCATCCCTACAACATCGGCCGCCTGGCCCAGCGCATGCCCCTGCTGCGCCCCTGCACCCCGAAAGGCATCATGACCCTGCTCGCCAGCACCGGCGCCGACCTGTACGGCATGGACGCGGTCGTGGTCGGCGCCTCGAACATCGTCGGCCGGCCCATGGCTCTGGAGTTGCTGCTGGGTGGCTGCACCGTCACCGTGACCCACCGCTTCACCCGCGACCTGGCCGACCATGTGTCGCGCGCCGACCTGGTGGTGGTCGCTGCCGGCAAGCCGGGACTGGTCAAGGGCGAGTGGATCAAGGAAGGCGCCATCGTCATCGACGTCGGCATCAACCGCCAGGCCGACGGCCGCCTGGTCGGCGACGTGGAATACGAGGTGGCGGCACAACGCGCCAGCTGGATCACCCCGGTGCCGGGCGGCGTCGGGCCGATGACCCGCGCCTGCCTGCTGGAAAATACCCTGCACGCCGCCGAACACCTGCACGACTGAGGTCGCCGGTAATGAAAAGCCCCGCGAACGCGGGGCTTTTCATTTATCGCTGCGGGTTCAGTCGGCCAGGCGCCAGGTAGTGCCGCCCTTGCCATCCTCCAGCACCACGCCCATGGCGGTGAGCTGGTCGCGAATCCGGTCGGACTCCGCCCAGTTCTTCGCCGCCCGCGCCTCCAGGCGCGCCTGGATCAACGCCTCGACCTCGGCCGCATCGACCTTGCCCTCGGCGCCCGCCTGCAGGAAGGCTTCCGGCTCCAGCTGCAGCACCCCCAGCAGGCCAGCCAACTGCTTCAGGCGCGCGGCCAGCGCGGCAGCCGCCGACAGGTCGCTTTCGCGCAGACGATTGACCTCCCGCGCCAGCTCGAACAGCACCGAGCAGGCACCCGCGGTATTGAAGTCGTCGTCCATCGCCGCGGCGAAGCGCTCGACATACTCCACCGCTTCCGCCGGCGCCGCCTCGGGCAGCCCCTTGAGCGCGTTGTAGAAACGGTCCAGGGCCGCCTTGGCCTCGCGCAGGTTCTCCTCCGAGTAGTTGATCGGACTGCGGTAATGGCTGGCGATCAGCAGGTAACGCACCACTTCGGGGTGATATTTCTCCAGCACTTCGCGGATGGTGAAGAAATTGCCCAGCGACTTGGACATCTTCTCGCCGTTGATGGTGATCATCCCGCAGTGCAGCCAGGACTTGGCGTAGGGCTTGCCGGTCGCGGCCTCGCTCTGGGCGATCTCGTTCTCGTGGTGAGGGAACTCCAGGTCGTTGCCACCGCCATGGATGTCGAAGGAATCGCCCAGGCAGCAGGTGGACATCACCGAGCATTCGATGTGCCAGCCCGGGCGCCCCTCGCCCCAGGGCGACGACCAGCTCGGCTCGCCCGGCTTGGCGCCCTTCCAGAGCACGAAATCGAGCGGATCCTCCTTCGCTTCGCCCGGCTCGATCCGCGCACCGATGCGCAGGTCCTCGACCCGCCGCCGCGACAACTTGCCGTAGCCAGCGAACTTGCCGACCCGGTAGTACACGTCACCGTTGCCCGGCGCGTAGGCATAGCCCTTGTCGATCAGGGTCTGGATCATCGCGTGCATGCCAGCGATGTGATCGGTGGCGCGTGGCTCCTGGTCCGGCTTGAGGATGTTCAGCCGGGCCTCGTCCTCGTGCATCGCCGCGATCATGCGCTCGGTCAGCACATCGAACGGCTCGCCGTTCTCGTTGGCGCGATTGATGATCTTGTCATCGATATCGGTGATGTTGCGCACGTACGTCAGGTCGTAGCCACGGTGGCGCAACCAGCGGGTGATCACGTCGAACGCCACCATGCTGCGGCCGTGGCCCAGATGGCAGTAGTCGTACACGGTCATGCCGCACACGTACATGCGTACCTGGTTGCCGACCAGCGGCGTGAAGACTTCTTTGGTCTTGCTCAGCGTGTTGTAGATCTGCAGCACGGTCTTTCCTCAGCCCTGTCCCCAGGAGTCACGCAGGGTGACGGTACGGTTGAACACCGGCTTGCCCGGCCTGGAGTCCTTCAGGTCGGCGACGAAATAGCCTTCGCGCTCGAACTGGAAGCGATCCTCCGGGTTCGCCTGGCCCAGCGACGGCTCGGCGCGACAGCCGGCCAGTACCTGCAGGGAGTCGGCGTTGATGTTGTCGAGGAAGCTGCCGCCCTCTTCCGCCTTCTCCGGATTGGCCGAGCGGAACAGCCGATCGTACAGGCGCACTTCGCACTCGACGCTGCCCTCGGCCGGCACCCAGTGGATCACGCCCTTGACCTTGCGGCCTTCCGGGTTCTTGCCCAGGGTGTCCGGATCGTAGCTGCAGCGCAGTTCGACGATATTGCCGTCGGCATCCTTGATCGCTTCGTCGGCACGGATCACGTAGCTGCCGCGCAGACGCACCTCGCCACCGGGGATCAGGCGCTTGTAGCCGGCCGGCGGGACTTCCTCGAAGTCACCGGCATCGATGAACAGCTCGCGACCGAACGGCAGTACGCGCACTCCCATGTCTTCCTTCGGATGACGCGGCAACTCGAGGTTCTCCACCTGCCCTTCGGGGTAGTTGGTGATCACCACCTTGAGCGGTTTCAGCACGCACATGGCACGCGGCGCGGTGGCGTCCAGGTGGTCGCGGATGCTGAACTCGAGCATGCCGATGTCGACCACGCCGCTGGCACGGTTCACCCCGATCATCTCGCAGAAGTTGCGGATCGACTCCGGGGTGTAGCCGCGGCGGCGATAGCCGGACAGGGTCGACATGCGCGGATCGTCCCAGCCGCTGACATGGCCTTCGTCGACCAATTGCTTGAGCTTGCGCTTGCTGGTCACGGTGTAGTTCAGGTTGAGCCGGGAGAATTCGTACTGGCGCGGTTGCGCAGGTACCGGCAGGTTGGCCAGGAACCACTCGTAAAGCGGACGATGGTCTTCGAATTCCAGGGTGCAGATCGAATGGGTGATGCCCTCGATGGCGTCCGACTGACCGTGGGTGAAGTCGTAGCTCGGGTAGATGCACCACTTGTCGCCGGTCTGGTGGTGATGCGCATGGCGGATGCGGTACAGGATCGGATCGCGCAGGTTCATGTTCGGCGAACCCATGTCGATCTTCGCCCGCAGCGAACGGGCGCCGTCGGGGAACTCACCGGCCTTCATGCGGGCGAACAGGTCGAGGTTCTCCTCCACCGAACGGTCACGGTAAGGGCTGTTGCGGCCCGGCTCGGTGAGGGTGCCGCGGTATTCGCGCATTTCCTCGGGACCGAGGTCGCAGACGAACGCCTTGCCGGCCTTGATCAGCTCGATGGCCCAGGCATGCAACTGGTCGAAATAGTTGGAGGCATAGCAGACCTCGCCGGACCACTGGAAGCCCAGCCACTTGATGTCGGCCTCGATGGCATCGATGTACTCCTGGTCTTCCTTGGCCGGGTTGGTGTCATCGAAGCGCAGATGGCAATCGCCAGCGAATTCCTGGGCCAGGCCGAAGTTCAGGCAGATCGACTTGGCGTGGCCGATGTGCAGGTAACCGTTGGGCTCCGGGGGGAAACGGGTGACGATCTTCGCGTGCTTGCCGGCATCCAGGTCGGCTTGAACGATCTGGCGCAGGAAGTTCGGGGCGGCGGTGGTCTCTGGCTTGCTCATGGGATCCTTGGTCATGCTCTCGCCCGACCAGGGTAGGCCGGGCAAATCAAAGCGCTTATCATAGCCGAAGCTGGTGCGACACGCATGTGCGTGTCCCGGTAGGTTTGGATAGCTGATCCAGGTCCTCAAACCCTTGAAATTCAAGGGGTTGGAATTCCAAAAGAAGCAGCACTCTGTAAAAGGCAACGGCCTGTTTTCTCCCCGTAACGGGTCATCCAACACCTCTCTGGAGGTTTGGCATGAGACAAGAAGGTGGGCCGTGCGCCCTCTTTTTGCCCTAAAACAGGCACTCTGAAACAACTTGTTACATTTGAGCTGATCCAGAGTTTCGAGCACAAAACGGCCGGAAATCACTCCGCCGTCACCCTTCTGGGGAGGTCATCCCCACAAGGGATTTCTCTCAATCAGGTGGGTTTCAAATGCTCGCGTTCCCCCTAATGTCGTGATGACATGGGGACACGGTGCTACCTATCGGGACCGCCTGCTCCGATTTGTCATTATCCAACCACTGTCTCGTTGAAGTGGTAGCGGATCTGCTATGCGACTAGCAGTAGCCTAGGAAGATGGGCGCCACTGGTAACGGTGGGGTTCAAAGCTCTTCCGACAATGTAACCCCCGAAAGGGCACGAGGAACCGCGAGGGGACTTGTGATGGCTCGGAGCAGTACCGGGTCTGGGTGCTAGGCTGGCTGGCATGGGTAACATAAGTGAACTGCTGATAAACACCGTAACTATGAGCGTGCCCAAACTGCTGGTGGCACGGACCAAAAGGTACGAGGTCTAGCTGCTCTC
>Ga0247725_1001319_pt1 | contig 12903 bp, 14 predicted proteins | sample OKSTACKMCFT3sol_FD_183021 | JGI IMG/M metagenome (GOLD analysis project Ga0247725, IMG submission 183021) | Subsurface sediment microbial communities from gas well in Oklahoma, United States - OK STACK MC-FT3-sol | ecosystem: Environmental > Terrestrial > Deep subsurface > Rock core/Sediment... | reverse complement strand
GTTCGGCGCCGGGTGGTGCGGGCTCGGAGTAGTCCTCGGGCCACACCAGCTCGGCGCGGGCTTCCAGGTGCAGCAGGTCGCCGCTGGCGAAATCGATCCACAGCAGCGCGCAGCGCGGCTCCAGCAGCAGGTTGCCGAGGGTGTTGAACATGAAGTTGCCGCTGTAGTCGGGCAGCCACAGGCGGCCGTCGGCGCCCAGGCGGACGAAGCCGGGCGGGCCGCCACGGTGCGAGACATCGATGTCCTCGCCATGGCAGCTGGCGATGAACAGGGTGTCGCTGCCCTCGACCAGGCGCAGCCAGCGCGGGTCGAGCCCCTCGCCCTGTTCCAGCGGCCCCGGCTGACGCGGCTCGGCATGCCAGGCGCGGACCTGGATGTACTTGGGGCAGTTGCCGAAGGACTGCTGCACGGCGACGGCGAAACCCGCGTCGTCCAGCGCTTCGACATGGCCGTTCATGCGGTTGCGCCGGCGCGTCGGCAGCTCGATGCCGAGCAGGCCGAGGCTGGCGCCCGCCCGCAGATTGGCGGCCAGCGGATCGTCCGCCCCGGGGCGGGCGTCGATGCGCAGGCACCGCGGCTGCGGCGAGTGGGCGAAACCAGGCGTGCCCCAGAGCACGGAGGCCTGCGGCTGGCCGTTGGCGTCACGGCTGCCGACCAGCAGCCAGGGCAGCAGGGCGAAGAACTCGCGATGCTGCTCCGGCATGTGGTCGCGGATCACCCGTCGACCGATCTCCGCCAGCTTGTCGCGCACGCCGAGGCGGGCCTGGATCTGCTGTTCGCCGGGATGGAAGGGGGTGTCCATGGAGGGCTCCTCAGAGGCCGGGCATGCCGATGTAGCCGGGCAGGGCGCGGATGCGCGCGAACCAGGCGGCGAGATGGGCATAGGGCGCGAGGTCGAGGCCGCCATCGCCGGCCAGGGCGACATAAGGGTAGACCGCGATGTCGGCGATGCTCGGCGCAGCCCCTTCGGCCAGCCAGTTGTGACGGGCCAGATGGGCCTCCAGCAGTTCCAGGGTCTGGGTTGCGCGCTGCTGGGCCAGGGGCAGGTCGCCGGGCATGCGGAACAGTGCGTGCAGCCTGGCCTGGCCGGGGCCCTGGGCTACTTCGTTGGCGGCGAAGCTGAGCCAGCCGGCGATGCGCGCCTGGCTCAGGGCATCCTGCGGATACCAGCTGGTCTCGGCGTAGCGCCGCGCCAGGTAGACCAGGATGGCCTGGGAGTCGTAGATGGCCCGACCGTCATCCTCCAGCACCGGTACCTGGCCGCGCGGGTTTAGGGCGAGGAACTCGGCGCGTTTCTGCGCACCGCCGAGCAGGTCGGTCTGTACCAGCTCGGCCTCGCGACCGAGCAGGGCGAGGAACAGGCGGACCTTGTAGCAGTTGCCGGACAGGGTGAAGTCATGGAGTCGCATGGGAATAGCCTCGGGGTGAAAAGTGACTCGATAATAGACAGACAGGTCTGTATATTTCAAGCGAAGCCTTTCCGAACTGGAGCGGGAGTCGCCGCCCCCCGCATAATGTCCGCCACCTGGAGGACCCGATGGCATCGAGCAAACGCGAACAACTGATCAGCACCGCCCAGACCCTGTTCGCCCGGGAGGGCTACCACGCCACCGGTATCGACCGCATCCTGGCCGAGTCCGGCGTGGCCAAGATGACCCTGTACAAGCACTTCCGCTCCAAGGACGAGCTGATTCTGGCCGTGCTGGAACGGCGCGAGCGCGAGACCCTCGAGGGCCTGGCGCAGCTGCGCGCCAGCTGCCCACCGCGCGAGGCGCTGCTGCGCACCTTCGACGGTCTGCACGCCTGGATTCACCAGGAGGATTTCTGCGGCTGCAGCTTCATTCACGCCGCGGCCGAGTTCCACCAACGCGAGCACCCCATCCATCGCCAGGCGGCGGCGTTCAAGGCGGCCTTCGCCGGGCATTTCCGCGAACTGTTGCAGGCGGCGGGGTTCGAACGGGCGGAGCTGCTGGCCGGGCAGCTGCAGTTTCTGCTCGAGGGGGCGCTGACCATTGCCCACGTGCAGGGGCCGGGCGACCAGGCGCTGCAGGCCAGGGCCGCGGCCGAAGTGCTGCTCGGCGCGGCCTGAGTCAGTCGCCGCCGAGCAGGCGCGCCTCGCCGGCCTCGATGGCCTGCAGCGGCCCGGACAGCAGCACGGCATCCCCCTCGCGCAACTGCGGGCGCTGTTCCAGCGGCAGGTCGATGCCGTCGCGGCGCACCGCCTGCACCTCCAGCCCCAGCTCCTCCAGGTGCAGGTCCGCGGGGCACTGGCCGCAGGCATAGGCGTCTTCCGGCAGGTTGACCGCGTGCAGCAGCAGGCGCGGCTGTCCCTGGGCGTCCAGCAGGTTGGTCTGGGCGCCATGGTAGAAACCGTGCAGCAGGCGATAGCGATTGCGCCGCACCTCGTCCAGGTGCTGGCGCACCCGCCGCTCGGGGATGCCCAGCATGACCAGGGCGTGGGAGGCCAGCATCAGGCTGGATTCCAGCACCTCCGGCACCACCTCGCTGGCGCCGGCGGCCTGCAGCTCGGCGAGACGGCTGTCATCGCGGGTGCGTACCAGGATCTGCAACTCGGGGCAGTGCAGGCGCGCCTGCTCGACTATGTGCAGGGCCACGTCGGTCTTGTCCACCGCCACCACCAGCAGGCGTGCCCGCTCGAGGCCGACGGCCTCGAGCAGGTCGCGGCGGCGCGAGTCGCCGTAGTGCACATTGCTCTCGCCGGCGCTGGCCTCCTCGACCCGCACCGGGTCGTCGTCCAGGGCGACGAAGACTTGGCCTTCGCGCTGCAGGAAGCGACCGATGGACTGGCCGACCCGGCCGTAGCCGCAGATCACCACATGGCCCTCCAGCTCGGCGCTGCGGCTGGCGATCTCCTCCAGCGGGCTCTCGCGTCCAGCCTTGCGCCGCAGGCGCAGGGCCAGCAGAGGCGCGCCGCGCAGCAGCAGCGGCGTGAGCGCCATGGAACAGAAGGCCGCGGCCAGCAGCAGGCCGGCCAGGGGGGCCTCCAGCAGGTTCTGCTGGCGCATCAGGGCGACCAGGGCGAAAAAGAATTCGCCCGCCTGGGCCAGGGCCAGGCCGCTGCGCCAGGCGGTTTCGTTGTCCTCGCCGCGCAGCCTGACCAGCAACGCCACCAGGCCGAACTTGAGCGTCAGCAGCAGCAGGGTGGCGCCGAGGATGGCCCAGCCCTGCTCGGCGAACAGGCGCAGGTCGATCAGCATGCCGACGCTGACGAAGAACAGGCCGAGGAGGATGTCGCGAAATGGCCGGATGTCCGCCTCGATCTGGTGGCGGTAATGGCTCTCGCCGAGCAGCATGCCGGCGAGGAAGGCGCCCAGGGCCATGGACAGGCCCAGCAGGTGGGTGAGCCAGGCGGTGAGCAGGACGATGACCAGGGCGAGCATGACGAACAGTTCGGCCGAGTGCGACTGCGCCACTTCGTGGAACAGCTTGGGCAGCAGCCAGCGGCTGGCCAGCAGCAGGCCGAAGAACAGCAGTAGGGTCTTGCCCAGGGTCAGCGGCAGCGCCCAGTACCAGGGCTCGCCGCCCTGGCCGGCGACCACCGGCACCAGGGTCAGCAGCAGCACCGCCACCAGGTCCTGGAACAGCAGCACGCCCATGGCGTTCTGCCCGTGGCCGCTGAACACCTCGCCGAGGCTGACCAGCTCCTTGCCGACGATGGCGGTGGACGACAGCGCCAGGCCCAGGCCCAGCAGTGCCGCACTGACCGGGGCCAGGCCCGCCAGCCAGAGGGCCGCCCCCAGGGCCGCACCGCACAGGGCCACCTGGGCGCTACCGAGGCCGAACACGGTGCCGCGCATGGCCAGCATGCGCGGCAGGGAGAATTCCAGCCCCAGGCTGAACAGCAGGAACACCACGCCGAGTTCGGCCAGCCGTGGCAGATCGCGGGCCGAGTCGATCCAGTCCAGTGCGGCCGGGCCGACCAGCAGGCCGACGCACAGGTAGCCGAGCACCGGCGGCAGGCGCAGGCGGCGGAACAGGGCGATGACCAGCAGCGAGCAGGCCAGGATGATCAGCAGGTCGGTGAACAAGTGGATTCTCCCCATCGATGGCACCGAGCATGCCGAAGCCGGACGGGGTCGTCCATGATCCGTGGCAATACCTGGCCGCTGGTCGGTTGAGATTCAAGTTTCCCCGGCGCTGGCCGTCAACGGATCAGATGTCCTGCCCTGGTACGCCGCCATGAACACTCTGGCTTCGCTTTCCCCGTCGCTGTCCCGCCCGTCGCTGCTCAACAACCTGTCCGCTCCGCGCGGCCAGGCCGATGCGCAGAACACCCTGGCCAACCGCCTGGCCGAGCGCCTGGGCCTGGAACCCGGTGCGCTGAGTGGCGCGCGCGAGGACTTCAGCCCGGACAAGGTGGCGGAGCGCGTGCTCGGTTTCATCGAGCAGCGCCTGCAGGGTGAGGCCGCCGCCGGCGCCGATCCGGCCAGGCTGGAGGGCCTGCTGGCCCAGGCCCGCGAGGGGGTGGAGAAGGGCTTCGCCGAGGCGCGCAAGATCCTCGACGGCATGGGCATGCTCAAGGGCCAGGTGGCCGAGGATATCGACAGCACCTACGACAAGATCCAGGCCGGTCTGCAGGGGCTGCAGCAGGACTACGCGCCCAAAACCCCGGCTGACAGCGGCAGCACAGGCCTGGTCGCGGCAGCGGCCTACAGCGAGCGTTTTGCCGCCCGCGCCGAGACCTTCGACATGCAGGTCACCACCCGCGATGGCGACCGCCTGCGCATCTCCGTGGCGGCGGCCTCTGCCAGCTGGTCGCAGAGCCGCGCCGTGGCCGCCAGCGATGGCAGCACGGCGCTGCTGGCGGCCAGCAGCAGTTCCGGCAGCATCCAGATCGGTGCCTGGCAGGTGCAGGTCGAGGGCGAGCTGGACGATGAGGAGCGCGCCGCGCTGGAGGACCTGTTCGGCCAGGTGCAGGAGCTGTCCAACCAGTTCTATGCCGGCGACCTGGCCGGCGCCTTCGACCGCGCCCTGGCGCTGGACATGGACGGCTCGCAGCTGGCCTCCATGTCCCTGCGTCTGACCCAGACCACCGTGCGCCAGGCCACCGATGCCTACAGCGCCGTGGCGCAGCAGGGCGGCCAGGCGGCCAGCGCGGTCAACGACAGCCTGGTGGACTATGCGCGCGGCCTGCTGGAGGCGCTGCGCAGCGCCGACAGGCTGGCGGACGATGCCAAGGGCACCCTGGAGCAACTGCTCGAAGGCGGCTTCGCCCTCGACGAGCGCTTCGGCGACGAGCTGCTGGACAAGGCCGGTGCGCTCAACCAGCGCCTGCTCGATGGCCTGCAGGGGCTGCTGCAGGACGAGGCGCCGGCTGCCTGAGTGCGGTGTTAGACTGGGCCTTCGCATGCTTCCGAGGTTCTAGTCGATGCCGCCCGAATGCCAACTCTTCGGCACCCTTGGCTGCCACCTGTGCGAGGTGGCCGAGGCGCTGCTGATGCCCTTCGTCGAGCACGGCCTGCTGGTCGAGCTGGTCGATATCGCCGAGCGCGAGGACTGGGTCGAACAGTACGGCCTGCGCATCCCGGTGCTGCGCCGCTGCGACAGTGGCGCCGAGCTCAACTGGCCCTTCGATGCCGAGCAGGTGGTGACTTTCCTGCGCTGAGTCGCTGCTTGATATCTTGAACGGGTGATGCGTATTTTGTACGGATCGCCGCGTTCGCGGCATCACAGGGACAACAGGACATGACAGCCGACGACCGCCGTTCGCTCGCCGAGCGCTTGAAGGGAATCGACGAGATCGAATGCGTCACCGCGGACCTCAACGGGGTGCCGCGGGGCAAGGTGATGAGCGGTGCCGGCTTCCTCGAGGGACGGCGCCTGCAGCTGGCGCGTGGGGTGCTGCTGCAGTGCATGATGGGCGGCTACCCGCCGGCGCGTTACTACGGCAGCGACGATGGCGACCTGGCACTGACCTGCACCCCGGAGCGGGTCTTCCGCCTGCCCTGGAGCGAAACGCCACAAGCCCTGGCGATCTGCGATGCCGAGGAACTGGACGGGCGCAGCTGCGGCCTGTCCACCCGCGGCCTGCTGCGTCGCGTGGTCGAGGCCTATGCCGAGCATGGCTGGCAGCCGGTGGTGGCCACCGAGCTGGAGTTCTTCGTCTTCGAGCGGCATGCCGATCCGCAGCAGCCTTTCCTGCCTCCGGCCGGGCTGGACGGGCGCCGCGAGTGCGGGCACTCGGCGTTCAGCGTGTCCTCGAACAACGGCCTGCGCCCCTTTTTCGCCGAGGTCTACCGCTGCATGGAGGCGTTGGGCCTGCCGCGCGATACCTTCATGCACGAAATGGGGGTCAGCCAGTTCGAGATCAACCTGCTGCACGGCGATCCGCTGCAGGTGGCCGACCAGACCTTCCTGTTCAAGCACCTGCTCAAGGAGGTCGGCCTCAAGCACGGTCTCAGCGTGGTGTGCATGGCCAAGCCGCTGCCGCATACGCCGGGCAGTTCCATGCATATCCACCAGAGCGTGGTGGAGCGGGGTGGTGGCAACATCTTCAGCTCCGCCGATGGCGAGGCGACGCGGGCATTCTTCCACTTCATCGCTGGCCAGCAGGCGGCAATGGCTGACTTCACCCTGCTGTTTGCCCCCCACGTGAATTCCTACCAGCGCCTGTGCCACCCCTATGCCTCTCCGAACAACGCCTGCTGGTCGCATGACAACCGTGCCGCCGGCCTGCGCATTCCGGCCAGCGGTCCGGCGGCACGACGGGTGGAGAACCGTCTGCCGGGGGCGGACGCCAATCCCTACCTGGCCATCGCCGCCAGCCTGGCCGCCGGCCTGCACGGCCTGCGCTGCGGCCTGCAGCCGAGCGCGCCGATCCAGGGCGAGTTCGAGGTGCCGGAGGCGCTGAGCCTGCCATGCACCCTGCATGCGGCGCTGCAGCGCCTCAAGGGCAGTGCGCTGGCGCGCCAGTGGTTCGGCGACGAGTTCGTCGATGGCTACTGCGCCAGCAAGGAGATGGAGCTGATGAGCTACCTGGACGAGATCACGCCCTGGGAGCGACGGGTGCTGGGCACCCAGGCCTGAGGCGCGAAGGCCGCCTCGCGGCGGCCTCCTGCTATTCCTGTTCGATGCGCCGCGCTTCGCGCTGCAACTGGTAGACGAAGCGCTCGACCTGGCGTTGCTCCAGGCCGCTCATGCGGAAGAAGCGCAGGCCGACGAAGGTCATGTTGGCCTTCTCCTCGAAGTGTACGTGGCGCAGTTCGGCGGCGGTGCTCATCGCGCCGATCGGCAGCATGGCCGCGAAACGTTCGTAGACCTGGCCGGGCTGCAGGCGGTCGACCACGTTGCCGGGAAAGCGCAGGCGGCAGCCGGTGGCCGAGATGTCCAGCATCTGGCCCTTGAGAGCCGGGCTGAGCTTGCTGCCGGACAGTTCGATATTGACCAGCTGGCCCTGGCCCAGGGCGGCACGGAAGGCATTGCGGCGCTGGTGGTAGGTGATGCGTTCGGGCATGTAGCCCCAGTAGCAGCGCGCGCCTTCCAGCTCGCCGATGCGCACCGGGTCCTCGCACTCCCAGGCGATGCGCACGCCATCGTGGAAGGCCTCGACGCTGAAAGCCTCGCCGTTCTGCAGGAAGCGCTCGCCGTCGTTGGGGATCAGCTCGTCCAGGGCGATCACCCCGCGCTCGCGGTTGACCTCGACCAGGTAGCTCTGGAAACGCTGGTTGCGGTCCTTGAACTTGAGGATCAGCGGATCGTGGCCCTGCTGCAGCAGGCGCAGGTTGGCAAAGATTTCCAAGGGAGCGGTCAGCACCTTGGGCGGCTGCGGGCCATCTTCCTCGATGAATGGATTGGACACGATCCGGGAGTCTCCAGGCATAAAGGTACTACTGCACTAGAATACTGGCATATTGCCTGTATGTCCCTGTGCTTGTTGTTATGCTCAGGCTTGGCTGAGGGGGCGTTGCTGCGCGATTCTAGCGGCGCCGCCGCGGCTGTCATAGAGCCCCGGTGTCTCGCCGCCGCGCAGGATGCCCAGCACGCTCTTCAGCGAGGCCTGGTTGGCGCGGATCAGCCGGCCGTTGCGCTGGTTGGCGTCGCGGCATTGCTCCAGGAGCGCATTCAGCTCGTCACTGCGGGACAGCAGCTCGGTACCGTTGGCACTGCGGCTGGCCAGGGCTTCCAGGCCGGCGCGATCGGCGCTCAGTTGCTGCGCGGCGAGCAGTTGGCTGCGGGCCGTGCCGTGCTGTTCGAGCAGGCCGAGGAGGGGGAGCTTTTCGCCGAGGATCTGCTCCAGGCGCGGCAGGTCGCGTTCGCCCATGGCCTGGAATTCGGCATCGATCAGTTCAAGCAGGCGCTGGGCCGTGCCGATATCTTCGATGAACAGGTGCAGCAGGTCATTATCTTGCATCGCGGGCTCTGGGGATCGGGCGTCCAACACCCCCAGCGCAGCCCTTGGACTAGCGCTGGGATTCGAAATCGAGGAGCTTGCCGGCGACGCGCTGGGCGTCCACCTGGTAGCTGCCATCGGCGATGGCCTGCTTCAGCTTGGCGACGCGCTCTTTGTCCACGGTCGGCAGATCGCGCAGCTTGTCGCTGACCTTCTGCAACTGCTGGGCTTCGCGGCTGAGCTGCACGGATTCGCCGGTCTTGGCGCTCGAGGCCTGCTCGTCGGCAACCTGCACCGCGCTAGGCGGCGTATTGCTGACGGCCTCGTTGCGGCCACTGGCCTGAGCGCTGCCGGCACGCCCGTTGTTGGCGGGGCCGGCGGCATTGTTCAGCCGGTTGAAGTCGATGACCATGTTGGTAAACCTCTGACGGTATCTGGACGCTTAACTAGGATGTCGGCCGGTTCCGTCGAAACTTTAGGGCGCAATTATGTGCGTCGTTTAACAGTGTAGGAAATCGTCGGGGATTTGCGCTACAAGAATCGTGCCTACATGTCCACCTCGACCTGGCCAGGTCCTACCACGCGAGCCCTGATCACACGCTGGGAGCTCAGGTTGCGTACGCTGATCTGCTGGCCGAGAGTGCCGCCAGACAAGGCCTCGCCCTGCATGCGCACATTGATTCCACCTCCGCGCGCGGCAATCACCACCTGGTCGCCGCGCTTCACGCTCTCCGCCACCTGCAGGTGCGCCGGAGTCAATACCTGATCTGCCTGAAGCGGGCGCGTCAGTTTTTTGCCGATAGCCTGCGCGGGATCACTGATATAGCCTCGGTTAAGCAGGCCGACATCTTGCTCGATCATGGCGATATCCGCCGGGCCGATGATGTTGTCGCGCTTGAGCGGGATCTTGAGTACTGCCACGGGGCGAAAGATGCGTACCTGGGCGGGCACGAATACCGTCCAGGGCGTACTGCCTTCGCAACTGACCCGCACGGTGACCCTGCCGACGGGCTGGGCGGGGCTTTCCAGGCTCTGTGTCAAATCATTGTCGCAGGCTGCCAGGCGCAGGCGCGGGTCGAGCGGGCTGACCTGAATCTCATGCCGCGCCGGGATTTCGCTACGCTCTAGATAGTCCTCGACCATGAATTCAAGAAAGCCTTCGGTAGCGCCGATAAGTTCTTCGGGCAAGGTCAGCGGAGCCGCATGCGGCGAGCTGTAGCCGAACAGGCCCAAAGCGGGTAAAACACCGGCAAGCACGAGGCGTTTTGCCATCATGCGTCGGGAAAGTGTCGTGAGTGCGTTCATGCAACTCACGAAGCAAGGCCCGTGCCGCCTGCTAGGCTTTAGCAGAACGCGCGGCGATATGAACAATAAGGAGTCTGGGCATGGCCGGAGTATTGGACTCGGTTAACCAGCGTACCCAACTGGTCGGGCAGAACCGCCTGGAGCTCTTGCTGTTCCGTCTGGACGGTCCGCAGCTCTATGGCATCAACGTGTTCAAGGTGAAGGAGGTGCTGCAGTGCCCCAAGCTCACCGTGATGCCGAAATCCAGCCAGGTGGTACGCGGTGTGGCGAACATCCGTGGGGGCACCATCCCGATTCTCGATCTGGCCCTGGCCACCGGCAGATCGGCGCTGGACGACATCCAGAACAGTTTCGTGATCATCACCGAGTACAACACCAAGGTGCAGGGGTTCCTCGTGCGCTCGGTGGAGCGCATCGTCAACATGAACTGGGAGGAGATCCATCCGCCGCCCAAGGGCACCGGCCGCGATCACTACCTGACGGCCGTGACCCGAGTCGACAACAAGCTGGTGGAAATCATCGACGTGGAGAAGATCCTCGCCGAGGTCGCGCCTATGTCCGAGGCCATCTCCGAGGGTGTGGTCGACGTCGAGACGCAGGCCAAGGCGGTGTCCAAGCGGGTGCTGATCTGCGACGACTCCTCGGTGGCACGCAAGCAGGTCTCGCGTTGCCTGGAAAGCGTAGGTGTCGAGGTGGTGGCGCTCAATGACGGACGCGAGGCCTACGACTACCTGCGCAAGATGGTGGAGGAGGGCAAGAACCCGGCGCAGGAATTCCTCATGCTGATTTCCGACATCGAGATGCCGGAAATGGACGGCTACACCCTCACGGCGGAGATCCGCTCCGATCCGAGGATGCAGAACCTCCATGTGATTCTGCATACTTCGCTCTCCGGCGTGTTCAACCAGGCGATGGTCAAGAAAGTGGGGGCGGACGATTTCCTTGCGAAATTCCGCCCGGACGATCTGGCCTCCCGCGTGGTCGAGCGCATCCGGGTAGCTGATGGAGGCTGAGGGCCAGACCCTCGGTTAGGACTATGTTTGGCGAGGCGGCATTAGTGTCTTCAGGCAATTTGGATTTCGAGCAGTTTCGGACCTTTCTGGAGAAGGCCTGCGGCATTCTGCTGGGGAGCAACAAGCAGTACCTGGTTTCCAGTCGCCTCAACAAGCTGATGGAGCAGCAGGGGATCAAGAGCCTCGGCGAGCTGGTGCAGAAGATGCAGGCCCAGCCGCGCGGCGGTCTGCGCGAGCAGGTGGTCGATGCCATGACCACCAACGAGACCCTGTGGTTTCGCGATACCTATCCTTTTGAGGTGATGAAGAACCGGGTTCTGCCGGAGCTGATCAAGGCCAATCCCAGCCAGCGCCTGCGCATCTGGTCGGCGGCCTGTTCTTCCGGCCAGGAGCCCTATTCGCTGTCGATGACCATCGACGAGTTCGAGAAGACCAACCTGGGCCAGCTCAAGGCCGGCGTGCAGATAGTCGCCACCGACCTGTCGCCCTCGATGCTGACGGCCTGCAAGTCCGGCGAGTACGACAGTCTGGCCATGGGGCGCGGCCTGTCGCAGGAGCGCCTGCAGCGTTACTTCGACCCCAAGGGCCCGGGGCGCTGGGTGGTCAAGCCGGCGATCAAGAGTCGCGTGGAGTTCCGCCCGCTGAACCTGCTGGAGAGCTACGCCGCGCTCGGCAAGTTCGACGTGGTGTTCTGCCGCAACGTGCTGATCTATTTCTCCGCCGAGGTGAAGAAGGACATCCTCACCCGCATCCATGCCACCCTCAAGCCGGGCGGCTACCTGTTCCTCGGCGCCTCCGAGGCGCTCAACGGCCTGCCGGACCTGTACCAGATGGTCCAGTGCAGCCCGGGGATCATCTACAAGGTGAAGTGATCCCGCCTGGGACGTGCAACGGGAGGCCAATGGCCTCCCGTTTTCTTTTGGGGCGGCAAAGGGCATTGCCGGCTTTGCCGCTTGCCACCGCGAAAGCGGAAAAGCCTTGCCGCTTGCCGCTCCCTAGATGGCTTTTAAGTTATTAAGTAATTGAAAAATAAAGATAAATAAAATTGGCACAGCCTTTGCTGAATGTCTGGCACGACGCCCACACGGCAAAGGTTCCAGGTCATGAGCATCAGTTTCGACAAAGCACTCGGCATCCACGAAAAGGCCCTCGGCTTCCGCGCTCAGCGCGCCGAGGTGCTGGCCAACAACATCGCCAACGCCGACACCCCGCACTACAAGGCCCGTGACCTGGACTTCGCCGCCGTGCTCGCCGAGCAGAACGAGAAGCAGGGCGGCAAGACCTTCGGCTTGAGCCGCACCGACAGCCAGCACATTGCCGCCGACGGCATCCAGCTGGCCGATCCGGCACTGCGCTTCCGCACCCCGTTCCATCCGTCCATCGACCAGAACAGCGTCGACATGCAGCAGGAGCAAGCCAACTACGCCGAGAACGCGGTGCAGTTCCAGGCCAGCTTCACCTTTCTCAACAGCAAGTTCAAAGGGCTGATCGGCGCCCTGCGCGGCGAATAAGGGAGATCACGAACATGTCACTCGCCAGTGTCTTCAACATCGCCGGTACCGGCATGAGCGCCCAGAGCACTCGTCTGAACACCATCTCCAGCAACATCGCCAACGCCGAGACCGTCTCCTCGAGCATCGAGCAGACCTACCGCGCGCGCCACCCGGTGTTCGCCACCGTGTTCGAGTCGAGCCTGAACGGTGATCGCGGCTCGCTGTTCGCCGACCAGGACCAGGCCGGGCGTGGCGTGCAGGTGCTGGGCGTAGTCGAGGACCAGAGCAGCCTGACCCCGCGTTACGAGCCGAATCACCCGGCGGCGGACGACAAGGGCTACGTGTACTACCCGAACGTCAACGTGGTCGAGGAAATGGCCGACATGATCTCCGCCAGCCGCGCCTTCCAGACCAACGTGGAAATGATGAATACCGCCAAGCAGATGATGCAGCGCGTGCTGACCCTGGGCCAGTAAGCGGCGAACGAGGAGCGAGACAATGAGTGTCAGTGGCGTCGGTTCCGTACTGGACCAGTACCAGATCAAGCAGGACAGCACCCAGAAAAAGGAGCTTGGCAAGAACGAGTTCCTCGAACTGCTGGTGGCCCAGCTGAACAACCAGAACCCGCTGGAGCCCCAGGAGAACGGCGAGTTCATCGCCCAGCTGGCGCAGTTCAGCCAGGTCGAGGGCATCGAAAAGCTCAATACCCGCATGGAGTCTCTGCTGTCCGGCTACCAGTCCT
>Ga0247725_1001318_pt1 | contig 12906 bp, 9 predicted proteins | sample OKSTACKMCFT3sol_FD_183021 | JGI IMG/M metagenome (GOLD analysis project Ga0247725, IMG submission 183021) | Subsurface sediment microbial communities from gas well in Oklahoma, United States - OK STACK MC-FT3-sol | ecosystem: Environmental > Terrestrial > Deep subsurface > Rock core/Sediment... | reverse complement strand
CGATGGGCAGGCACTCCCAGAAGCTCAGCCCGAAGTAGGTGTTGAGCAGGGCATAGCTGTAGGCGCCGACCGCGTAGAAGCCGACATAGCCGAGATCGAGCAGACCGGCGAGGCCGACCACCACGTTCAGCCCCAGCCCCAGCATGATGTAAATCAGGGTGAGGGTGGCGAGATCGATGGCGCCGCGAGAGGCCATAAAGGGCCAGCTCACCGCGAACAGCAGCACCAGTACGGCGGTGAGGTTATAGAGCTTGGGCGCCTCTTCCGGGCTCGGCAGCACCAGCTTGGTAAAGCCGACCGAGAAGCCGCTGATGGAGGCCTGAAACAGCTTGGCGATCTGGCCGCGCAGCATCTGGAACCAGAAAACGAGGGTGGCGCCCCCCAGTAGCCAGGCCAGCGACACATCGAGGCGGCTCACTACTTGCAGGCTGGAGCCATCGGTCTCCAGCTTGAAGCCGAGCAGCCAGAAAGAGAGCACCAGCAGCACCAGGCTGGCGATACAGGCGTGGATAAATTGATGTTTCATCACACTTTCTCCACTTCCGGACGACCCAGGATGCCAGTAGGCATAAAGAGCAGCACAAAAATGAGCAGGGCAAACGCCATCACATCTTTGTACTCGGTGCTGAGATAACCGGCGGTGAGGGCTTCAACCACGCCGAGCAGCAGGCCGCCCAGTACGGCGCCCGGAATGCTGCCGATACCACCCAATACAGCGGCAGTGAAGGCCTTCAGACCGGCCATAAAGCCGAGGTAGGGGTTGATGACGCCGTAATACATGCCGAGCAGCACCCCGGCGACGGCGGCCAGCGCGGCCCCCAGCACGAAGGTGATGGAGATGACCACGTGGGTGTCTATCCCTAACAGGTTGGCCATCTTGATATCTTCCGAACATGCGCGGCAGGCGCGGCCCATGCGGGAGCGGCCGATGAACTGGGTCAGCGCCAGCATGGTGATGAAGGTCACCACGAAAATGATCAGCTGCATATAGGAGAGGCTGGCCTGAAAACCATCCTCCCCCCCCAGGGTCCAGCCACCTGAGATCAGGCTGGGCATGGCGATATCCCGTGAGCCCTGAGCCATCCGCATCATGTTCTGAAGGAAGATCGACATGCCGATGGCGGAGATGAGGGGGATCAGCCGGTTGCCACCGCGCAGTGGCCGGTAGGCGACCCGCTCGATGCTCCAGCCATAGGTGCCGGTGATGATGATACTGACCAGGAAGGCGCCTCCCAGCAGTAGAAAGGTGCTGTCGATGCCCATCATCATGAGCCCCGCCATCACCATGAAAGCGACATAGGAGCCGATCATGTACACCTCGCCGTGGGCGAAGTTGATCATGCCGATGATGCCATAGACCATGGTGTAGCCAATGGCGATCAACGCATAGGTGCTGCCTATGGTTAATCCGTTCAGCAGTTGCTGAACGAGATAAAGGAGGTGTTCGGACATACTGCGTTCCCTGTACTTGCCCGCAAAGAGAGGAGGGGGTGAGCGTACTCACCCCCGATCGGCAGATTATTTGACTTGGCTGGAAGTTCCGTCAGCGTGCCACTGGAACACACCGAATTCGAAGCCTTTCAGGTCACCGTTCGGTGCCCAGGTCAGGGGGCCCATCACAGTATCGATCGGCGCAGCCTTGATGGCGGCGGCAACGGCAGCCGGGTCATCTTCACCCGCCTTGGCGATACCGGCAGCTAGGGTTTGCACCGCGGCATAGGTAGTCCAGACGAACGGGCCGGAGGAGTCCTGACCCTTGGCCTTGAACGCCGCAACCAGCGGGGCGTTGGCCGGCACCAGATCATACTTGTTCGGCAGGGTTACCAGCAGACCTTCGGAAGCCGGGCCACCGATGGCGGAGATGTCCTTGTTGCCTACCCCTTCCGGGCCCATGAACTTGGCCTTCAGACCCTTCTCGCCAGCCTGACGCAGGATCAGACCCAGCTCCGGGTGATAGCCGCCGTAGTAGACGAAATCGACGTTCTCTTTCTGCAGCTTGGCGATCAGGGCGGAGAAGTCCTTGTCACCGGCAGTGATGCCTTCAAACGCCACCACCTTGACGCCAGCCTTGTCCAGTGCGGCTTTCACGCTGGAGGCTATGCCTTCGCCGTACTGCTTCTTGTCGTGGATAACGGCCACTCGCTGGGGTTTGACCTGCTCGATGATGTACTTGGCAGCAGTCGGGCCCTGATCGCTATCCAGGCCGATGGTGCGCAGGGTCAGCTGGTAACCGCGTTCGGTGATCTTGGGGTTGGTGGAGGCGGGGGTGACCATCAGGATCCCCTCGTCTTCATAGATGTCGGAGGCGGGCAGGGTGTTGTCGGAGCAGAGGTGGCCGACCACGAACTTGACGCCGTCGTTCACCACCTTGTTGGCAACGGCCACCGCCTGTTTGGGATCGCAGGCATCGTCATAGACGACCGCTTCGATCTGCTTGCCATTTATGCCGCCAGCCTTGTTGATCTGCTCTACCGCCATCTTGCCGCCGGTGAACTGCATGTCCCCGTACTGGGCAACCGGGCCGGTGACCGGGCCTGCGATACCTATCTTGATGGTGTCTGCCGCGTGGGCGATGGAGATCGATCCAAACAGAGCCAAAGAAACCGCTGCGCCAACTGTGATTTTGCTCAACTTATGCATTGATTCGTCCCTTAATCAGTGGATTGTTTCATTTCCGTGTGCCATTCCGGATCTACATCCCGTGCATCCGGCTATAGGTATGGTTCTATCATTCCTCACGGGGCAATAACAAGCTGTTAAAGATACTAACCAGAGGGGGTTGGATGGATGAATTTTGAAATAAATGACCTGTTATTTTAATCTAATTAGAGTTTAATTTTGATTTGTTGACTTAACATCTTGGTAACGAGAGGCGATTCTGACAAACGCCAGAGGATTAATCTGGCGATATTTTACTCTGACAGCGCTCCCATTTTGACCAGAATTCATTTGCGCAAACAGAAATGAGCGCCTAAATTAGCCGGCATTGACAATTCCGTGGCAGAGCTCGTTAAAACCAAGCCTTTATTCGGGAAATCTGCTAATGTTCCGCCTTTGACAGTCAGGAGACAGAGATGGCCACTATCAAGGATGTCGCCTCGCGCGCAGGCGTATCCATCTCCACCGTCTCACATGTGCTCAACCACACTCGGCGGGTCAGCGAAGACGCGACCCAGAAAGTGATTGAGGCGGTGGCAGAACTCAACTACGCGCCCAACTCGGTAGCGCGCAGTCTTAAAATAAATTCGACCAAGACCATTGGTATGCTGGTGACCACCAGCGTAAACCCCTTCTTCGCAGAAGTGGTGCAAGGGGTTGAAGCGTACTGCTTCGAACAGGGCTACAGCCTGATCCTCTGCAACACCGAAAACCAGCCGCCTCGCCAACAGCATTACCTGAGAATGCTGATGGAAAAACGGGTGGATGGCCTGCTGGTATTGGGTACCGATATCGACACCCCGTTGCGCGACATGCTGCGCATCCACAAGAACGTGCCGCAGGTGGTACTGGATTGGGGAACGGAGTGCGATTTCGCCAACGTCATCAACGACAACGCCCGCATCGGCGCCCGCATGGCCGTACGCCATCTGCTGGAGCTGGGGCACCGCGACATCGTCTGCATCACTGGCCAGCTCTCCAAGCCGACCACCCAGCAGCGACTGGACGGGGTACGTGATGCGCTGGGCGAACACGGTCTGACCCTCAAAGATGAACAGATCTTTGAAGGGGATTACGAGAGCCAGAGCGGTTTCGATGCCATGCAGCGCATCCTGACCCTGCAGCCTCGCCCGACCGCGGTGTTTGCCTTCGACGATCCCATGGCGATCGGCGCCATCTGCGCTGCCTGGGAAGCCGGGATCAAGGTACCGGACGATATCTCCATCATCGGCTACGACGATGTGGAGATGGCGCGCTTCTCCAGCCCGCCGCTAACCACCATCCGTCACCCTAAGGCCGAACTGGGCCAGCTGGCGGTGAAGCATCTGGTCAGCCGGATCCGCAACAAGGAGCTGGAAGTGGAATCGATGACGGTACAGCCCGAGCTGATCGTCCGTCGCTCGGTCAAACCGCTGCGTTAATCCGCGCCCGTTGCCAACACGAAAAACCCCCTCTGTCACGAGGGGGTTTTTGTTTATGGGCGGTTTACTTTCAACCAATGGCTCGCAGTGCCGATCTCGGCCTTGTGAGTGAATATTCCCCCCGTTTGACCCACCTCGCATTTTGCCTGTTAATCGTTTGATCAATATCAACAAAGGGTTAAGTTCTGATGGACTCCCGACTTAACCGTTCCATCCTGTAGGTTGGGTATGACTGTCAAGGATGGTGTCTTATGTTCCCCCCTCGCAAGCTGGGTCACCAGATCACGCTGCTGGCAATCGGCGGCATCGTATTGCTCGCCGTGGTGCTGCTTACCTTTAATCTGTTTGAAAATCGCCAGCGGGCGCTCGCGGCCGAGCAGGCTGCACTGCGGAGCCAGCTCCAGAACGTGGAAGCGGTGATCAAAAACACCAGCCATGAAACCGTGCTGGCGGCGACCCTGATCGCCCAGCGGCCGGATGCAGCCAAAGCGGTAGCCGACAAGGATTGGCAGACCCTCGCCAATCTGTTTGATCCGCTCTGGCCCGCCATCAAGGCGCAGGGGATCGAGCAGTTCCAGTTCCACCTGCCGCCAGCCACCTCCCTCTATCGGGTACACAAGCCTGAAAAACACGGTGATGACCTCTCTGCCATTCGCCCCACTGTGGTTGAGGTGAATCGCGAGCATCATGCCGTTGGCGGGCTGGAGATTGGCGTGGCTGGTACCGGTTTGCGCGGGGTCGTGCCGGTCACCTTCAACGGGCAGCCGGTCGGTTCGGTGGAGTTCGGTCGTGCCCTGGATGAAAAGCTGTTTGGCCAACTGCTGGACAAGCAGGTGCAGCTCGCCATCTATCTGTTTGAGCAGGGCAAGCTGGTGACGCTGGTTGGCACATCCCGGCTTGGTGAGGTGATGGAGTGGTATCAGCCGGTACTGGCCGGTGAGGAACGCTTCGTCAATATGACGCAGCAGGGGAGTGATTTGCTGGTGATGGCGGCCCCCCTGCGCGATTACTCCGGCAAGGCGGTCGGTATCATCGAATTGACCCGGGATCACAGTCTGGTCGCGGCCGATCTGGCTCGTCAGGGCTGGCAGATGGCGATCATCTCTCTGGTCGGGGTTCTGGTGATTGCCATGGTGATGGCATTCGCTCTCAATCGCATCAATCGACCGCTGCTCGACAGCGTCAAGGCGCTGGAGGCGCTGGCCAATGGCTCCGGCGATCTCGGCAGCAAGCTGCCGGTGGCGGGGCCGGAGGAGATCCGCCGGCTCGGGTCGGCGTTCAATGGCTTTGTTGCCAAGATCCGCGACACCATCAGCCAGCTCACCGCGACACTGGGCGAACTGGCTGGCGAGAGCGAGCGGCTGTCGCGCAGTGCGGCCGGCAACCTTGGCAGCATGACGCGCCAGCAGGAGCAGACCACCCAGCTCGCCACCGCCATGACCGAGATGACCAGCACGGTACACGAGGTGGCCAACAACACGGCACAGGCGGCCGAAGCGGCCAACGAAGCGGACAATCAGGCGGTCACCGGTGATGAGGTGGTGCAGCAGAGCGTCAGCATGATCGAACAGCTGGCGGAGGAGATCGCCAGCGCGGGCAACACGGTGAAAGAGGTCGCCAAGGCCAGCGAGCAGATTGGCTCGGTGCTGGCGGTGATCCAGTCCATCGCCGAGCAGACCAACCTGCTGGCCCTCAACGCCGCTATCGAGGCGGCCCGGGCCGGCGAACAGGGGCGCGGTTTTGCGGTGGTGGCCGACGAGGTGCGCTCGCTGGCCGGGCGCACCCAGCACTCAACCGCCGAGATCCGCGGCACCATCGAGCAGTTGCAACGGGCGGTGGGCACCACGGTGACCATGATCGAACACAGCGTTTCGCGGGCGGGGGAGTCGGTGGAGCGGGCCAATCAGGCGGGAGAAGCTCTCGGCCGGATCAAGGGGGCGGTCAACAGTATTCGCGACATGAACACCCAGATCGCCGCTGCCTCGGAGGAGCAATCGTCGGTGAGCGACGAGATCACCCGCAATATCGTCAGCGTCCATGAGATCTCCCAGGCCACCACGCTGGTGGCGCGGGATACCGCCCATATCGCCAGCCATGTGGCGACCCTGGTGGACAAGCTGGGGGATCTGGCCGGGCAGTTCCAGGATGGCTCCAACGTGCGGATGGTGCTGAGCCGTGCCCGCGCCGCTCACATGGGCTGGAAGACCCGTGTCCGAGCCTATCTGGATGGGCAGGAGGGGCTGTCGCGCAGCGAGGCGGTCAGTGACAAGGAGTGCCGCCTTGGTCACTGGTACTTCAGTGAAGGGCAGGCATGCTGCGGCGATCAACCGGCCTTCAGGGCGATGGCCGCCCCCCACGCCAGACTGCATCAGGTGATCCAGCAGGTTATCGAGCTGAAAAATCAGCACAAGCATGAAGAGGCGGAGGCGCTCTACCGCGAGATCGAGCAGAACTCAGAGCAGGTAGTGGGCTGCATCGATCAGCTGCTGCGGGAGATGACCAAACCGGAGCGTTAATGACGAGCGGGCCGGATAGCCAAAGGGCTGACAGCGATGTCAGCCCTTTTTCATGGTGCGGGTCAGGAGCGAGGTTACTGCTCCGGACGCAGATCCTGATAACGGGCGGCGGTGATGAACTGGCCGAAGGTTTCACACCAGACGATCACGCTGCTGTAGCGGGCCGGATCGATCGTGGCTGGCAGCGGCACGATAAAGTTGTCGAAGGTCTTCACCGGCCCTACTCGCACCATCTGATCCTTGAGGCGGGCAAAATCGGCTTCGGTCTCGACAAACTCGGGGGAGAGGTAGAGCTGGTAGTCCGGCCCGGGGGCCAGCTTGCCCATCAGGCTGACGGCATCCGGCCCTATGCTCACCTTGCCTTCCCCCCAGTGCAGCCGATCGCTGTCTTTCAGATCCCGGCGAAAGGTGCCGTGGAATCTCGCTTGCTGCTGGCTGGCCGCTACCTGCTCGGTATCAGGGGCGGGTGGCGCGATCAGGATCGGCAGGGTATAGACACCGGCGGCAAAGCCTGCCGCCGCGACCAGCAGATGGGTGCCCAGCAGTAGGGCCATGGTTTTGCGTTTCATGATATCTCGGTCGTTGATGAATTGATGGCAAAACCATACCAGTCCGGGGGCCCGCTGCCCAGTTTGCTCAGGCCAGAGGTGTAGTTACCCCTCAATGGTGACGTGGGGTGTGGTCATGCTAATGGCTCAAGGCCGGATGGTGCCGTCCTGGCCTTTGTTGATCTCGCTGGCCGCGTGTACCAGCTGTTCCAGCTGGTGGTGGATCTGGGGGCGATCCAGTTGCTGCAAGGGCTGGCGACTCCACAGTACCGGTGTCAGGCTCTCGGTATCGAAACCCAGTACCGGTTTGCACGGGTCCTGACTGAAGAGGTTTTGGGCGGCGGCCTGAGCGCTGGTGGCCGCGTCGAGGCGGGTAAACATCAGCAGATAGTCGGCCGGGTGTTCGGTCAGGTGACAGGTCAGTTCGCCGATCTGCAGGCTGGTGACGCTCTCCTCCTGTTGCGGCGCAGGCAGGGAGAGGGAGAGAAACAGCTGGTGGATGGCGGCGTGATAAAGAGAGTTCATTGATGGCTCCAGATTGATGATGGCGCCATTAGAGCAGGTCACCGCCAGCGGCACTGTTAATGGTGGCTCTCTTTTTTTAGCTTTTCGGTCAGCGAGATAGCACGCCGCGCTCAGTACAAAAATCGCGACCAATCCCGATAGTCCCTGTTGATGGCCTCTCCTAGACTGGCGGCGAAACATCACAAGAAGACAATCATCATGCAGATTCAAGCAAACAACGTCGGCACACAGGCCGTCGCTCACCGCAGTGATGCAACCACAGGGGTTGGCCGGATGAGCCAACTGGAGGCGCGTCAGGTTGCCACCGGACAAGATGCGATCTTGCTGGGCAACCGCAGCGAACCGCAAAAAGGGCAGGGGCTGCTCTCGCGATTGGGGGCCCAACTGGCCCGTCCGTTCGTGGCCATCAAAGAGTGGATTGGCAACCTGCTTGGGAGCGGCAAGAGTGCCGCTGCGCCGAAGGCGCAAACCGCCACGTCCCCCGAGGATCTTCAGCGCCTGATGAAGCAGGCTGCATTTGGTAGCTCGCTGGGTGGCTTTGCCAAGGCGGATGTATTGAACAACATCGCCGCCGAACAACTGGGCAAGGAGCACGCCACTCTGGCGACCGGCAACGGCCCACTGCGCTCTCTCTGCACCGCGTTGCAGGCTGTTGTCGTCGGCTCCCAGCAGCCGGAACTCCGGGAGTTGGCTGCCGGGCTGCTGGCCCGCCCCATCGCCGGTATCCCGCTCCAGCAGTGGGGCACTGTTGGGGGCAAGGTGACCGACTTGCTCGCCAGCGCCACCCCCGAACTGCTGCAGGATGCGATGAGCCAGCTGCACACCGCGATGGGTGAAGTGGCCGACCTGCAGCGGGCCGTCAAGGCTGAAATCGCTGGCGAACCGGCGCAAAGTGCGACCACGAAAGCGGATGCGGCGTCCGTCCAAAGCGGTGAGAGCAAAGGGGCTGCTCGCGAACAGGTCGCCATGGCGCGCCAGACCCCGGCCACCGGCTACAAGCTGGCGCTGGATCTTATCAGCTATCAGGCCAGCTACCTGCTGCGGGATCAAACCTCGACCGAGGTGACCCTGAGCAGCAGCGATCTCAATGCCCTGCATCAACACATTGCCGATGGCTCCATCAACAGTTCCCACATGGCCAAGTTGCAGACCCGCGGCGATCTGCAAACCCTGCGCACTCTGGCGCTCTCGCTGGCCAGCGGCAGCGACGCCAAGGGCTCTTCCCTTGGTCATGCCCTCGACAGTCTCGCCTCGGCGCGCCCCAACCAGCGGTTGGTGCTGGGCGGCCTGATGCAGTTTGCCGGTCAGACCGAGCAGGCGTGGGTGGACCATACCGCGCTCAAGCCGCGAGAGGAACGGCTCGATGCCGGGGCGCGACTGCGCTTTGACACCGGCCATATGCAGGCGGAGCTGGGGCGTCTCGGCGACAGCGAGGCACGGCAGGTGCTGCAACAGCTGGAAGGGGCTTTTGGTGATCGGGCCAGGGCTATCTGCGACTTCGCGGTGGCTCAGGTCTCCGGCTTTGCCGATAGCGAAAGCAGCCCTGAGGCTGTGCTGGTCTCCCGCCTGACCCGCATGGGCAATCTGGTGGGCAGCCTGACCGATGCGCTCAAGGAGCGGCTGCAACTGCCCGGGTCCGCCCGTGGCGAGCCGACCATGATCGACTCCGCCAGCCAGCTGACACCGCTCGAACTGGCTGCGCTGGCTCATATCGGCGTCGATGAGAGCTATCTGTAAACCGTCAGCACACAGCCCCTCGGGGCAAGGTGATATGACATAAAAACGGACACCCTCGGGTGTCCGTTTTCTTATTCGGGCGGGTATGGGATGAGGAGAGCAGGGTAGGCCGATTGGCTTACAGGCTGGCGAAATCCACCTTGGGCAGGGTTTCGAAGCCGGGGCGGGCGAACAGGTAGCCCTGCATCAGGTTGATGCCCATCTCACGCAGACAGGCCATCTCTTCGCGGGTCTCGATCCCCTCTGCCAGCGGGGTGATCTGCAACTCGGCAAGCAGGGCCAGACAGTGGCGCACTATGGCTTGCCGGGTCGGGTCATGGTCGATGCCGCGCAGCAGGTGCATATCGAGCTTGACGATGTTGGGGTGAAAATCGGCCAGCAGGTTGAGGCCCGAGTAACCGGCGCCAAAGTCATCGATCGCCGTTTTGAAGCCGAGCGCCTGATAGTGCTCGACGATACAGCGAAGATGCTGGCTATCCTGCATCTGCTCCACCTCGGTCAGCTCGAACATGATCTGCTCGATGGGAAAGAGATGCTCGCGGGCCGCCTGCAGGGTGGTGCGAATGCAGCGCTCCGGGCGATAGACCGCATTGGGCAGAAAGTTGATGCTCAGCATCCCCTTCATACCGAGCCGTGCCGCCAGCGCGATAGCCTTGATGCGGCACAGCTGATCGAAGCCGTAGCGATTGCCATCGTTGACCCGGGCAATCACGCTCTGCGCCGGTTCGTTGTTGATCCCCCGCACCAGCGCCTCATAGCCGAAGATGGTGCGCTGGCTGCAATCGACGATGGGCTGGAAGGCCATGGTGAAGTCGAAGTCGAGATCTGCTTTCTCCTGACACAGCTGGCAGATGGCGGGGGACGGGGCGGCAGGTATATCCATGACTTTCCTCTTGGGCGTGGCGGCGCTGGGCTCTGTCTCAAATGATAACAGCTCATTACCCCCCTGTAGGTTCGATTAGCGCAGCGTAATCGGACGAACGAGAGGTTTTGGTTGTTGTCGTGCAACAGGGGCGGCCAGCCGTAGGTGAGAATTTGGTTGTGATAGCGGGAGAATCCAATTACGCGAACGTCCGATTACGCCTGACGGCTAATCTGACCTACGAGATCTTGCCACCGAATTGATACTACGAGGGTTTATCAACAACCATAAGAGAGTTAACTTTATGGTAAAAATGATTATCCTGTTGTCTGAGAAGTCTATTTTACATTAATGAAGAAAATTTTGGAGGTAATTATTTTGACGGATACCCAAGTGCCATTTTCATCTAGACATCGTGGTCCAAATCAACATGTAGAAGACTCTTTCCCTGATAGTGCCAAGATAGCAGTTCTTCATATGCTGTACGATTTAGAGGGGAAAGGATATATATCAGATTGGCTTACTATTGCTAGAGAACTGCAAAGAATATCTAGAATCAAGCCTGTGATATATAGAATGTCACCATTCCCTGACTTTATAAAGGCGAGAGCTGATGCAGAGGAGGTTTTATATTCTTTGGCTTGGGATAGAGCCTTTGATTTTTGTGAGCGAATCTATAATTATCTCGCTCAGGATGTTCTACATGGTTCTGATAGTTCAGGGTTAGTTAAAGGAAAAAGAGAAGTTCAAGAATATATAGCTAGTGAGCTTGAGCGTCTTTTTCTTGAGGAAAATTTAGCATTTGAGTTTTCTGATGGTGTGGTGAGGCGCAGAGGGCGTCGGCACACAGAAGATACCGTGTCCAGAGCACAAGTTGTGATGGGGGACAGTAGGTTGAATGAATCAAGAAAGCACTATGCAAAAGCGCTTCATTTTTTCAGAAGTCCAATAAACCCTGACTATGAAAATTGCGTAAAAGAGGCTGTTTGCGCAGTCGAAGCTGCAGGAAAGGCATTATTTCCAGCATCTAAATCTGCAACTCTAGGTGATTTAGCAAAATGGTTTTTGAAAACTAATGACTATGAAATACCAAAGGCATTGGTAAAAACAATAGAAGGAATTTATGCCTACCGCAGTGGAGGAAATGGGGTGGGGCATGGTGGAGCAGAGGGCGGTGTTGCTACATTGGAAGTTGCTGAATATATCCTTAGTGTCACAGCATCTCAAATAATATATTTTGTGGAAATTGAAGGGTTGAATGATGAAATTCCTTTCTGAATCATTTTTTTCAAAAAAAACGGCGCCTCGCGGCGCCGTTTTTAATATCCCTTACCCAACCAAAATCACTGCAGCAGCGAGATATCCGCGACTTGCAGGAACAGGTTGCGCAGGTTGTTCAGCAGTGCCAGACGGTTGGCCTTGAGGGCTTCGTCGTCGGCCATCACCATCACTTCGTTGAAGAAGGTGTCGACCGGCTCACGCAGGGCGGCCAGACGGGTGAGGGCGGCCTGATAGTCACCGGCGGCGAACAGCGGGGCCAGTTCGGCTTGCAGTTCGGCAACCTGGGTAGCCAGCGCCTTCTCGGCGGCATCGACCAGCAGTTCCGGTTTGACGGCAGTCGGCAATTCGCCTTCGACCTTGGCCAGAATGTTGCTCACGCGCTTGTTGGCGGCAGCCAGTGCCAGTGCGGCATCCAGGGTGCGGAAGTGGCTGACGGCCTTGACGCGACGATCGAAGTCGAGCGGACGGGTCGGGCGGCGGGCCAGCACGGCCAGCACCACGTCGGCACCGATGCCTTCGTCCTGATAGGCGGCGCGGAAGCGGCCCAGCATAAAGTCGACCACGTCGGTAACGACGGTTTTGTTGGTCAGCTTGTCGCCGTAGACGCGTACCGCTTCTTCAACCAGTTCAACCAGATCCAGATCCAGCTGCTTCTCGGTCATGATGCGCAGGGCACCGATGGCGGCGCGACGCAGAGCGAACGGGTCCTTGTCACCCTTCGGCAGCATGCCGATGCCGAAGATACCGGCCAGGGTGTCGAACTTGTCGGCCAGCGCGACGGCGCAGGCAACCAGACCGGACGGCAGGGCATCACCGGCAAAGCGCGGCATGTACTGCTCGTTGAGAGCTACGGCAACCGCTTCGTCTTCGCCATCGTGACGGGCGTAGTGCATCCCCATGACACCCTGGGTGTCGGTGAACTCGCCGACCATGTTGGTCATCAGGTCACACTTGGAGAGCAGACCGGCACGCTTGGCCTGAGTGACATCAGCACCGATGCGCTCGGCGATAAAGCCGGCGACGGTCTCGATGCGCTCGACCTTGGCCTTGACGGTGCCCAGCTGTTGCTGGAACAGCACGGTTTCAAGGCGCGGCAGGCGGGAGGCCAGAGTCTGCTTGAGGTCGGTCTTGAAGAAGAACTCGGCGTCAGAGAGACGGGGGCGAACCACCTTCTCGTTGCCGCTGATGATCTGGCTCGGGTCTTTGGACTCGATGTTGGTGACGAAGATGAACTTCGGCAGCAGCTTGCCGTTCTTGTCGTAGACCGGGAAGTACTTCTGGTCACCCTTCATGGTGTGCACCAGCGCTTCAGCCGGAACGGCCAGGAACTTCTCTTCGAAGTTGGCGGTCAGCACCAC